>Ga0070741_10008148_pt1 | contig 21194 bp, 14 predicted proteins | sample Coa_R1_4_FD_66440 | JGI IMG/M metagenome (GOLD analysis project Ga0070741, IMG submission 66440) | Surface soil microbial communities from Centralia Pennsylvania, which are recovering from an underground coalmine fire - Coalmine... | ecosystem: Environmental > Terrestrial > Soil > Unclassified ...
CGAGGCGTTAGTGCGCGCTGACGTTCGCTGACAGGCTTGCCCCGCGCGTCTAGAAGTAGTGCTTTAATTCTGGTGCCTCCGATATCGATAGCAAGCGTCGTCTCGTTCCCGTGCTTTATAGGCATAACGACACTGTAACGGATGGGACAGAGCGCAGTCCGTGCTAATGGATGTGTACGTGAAATCTCGTGTCTAGCGCCGTAAACGTGCAGAGCCGGTCGAAATCGGATGGTGATCTGTAGTTTTTGCATCCCTTACGCCGTGGGAAACGTCACCAAAGTGTTGATAACTTTTACTCAGCATCTTTTTGGCACGGTAAGTGCTTTGAAGATGGCAGTAGCAGCGTTTGACCCGCTGTAGTAATTACAAAAGTTGCCGAGTCAGCAACAGGAATAGGCAAGAATTCGGTTTTGGAGGAACTTGGAAATGAGTCGCAAATTTCGTTCGATTTCAATCGGAGCGTTAACAGTTACCGGGCTGGCACTGATTGGTACATCATTTGTTCCCAAGGCACACGCCGACGCGTGGGACAAAATGACCATCGTGACGGTGAATGAACCAATCATCGCAGGAAACAAAGTATTAGATCCGGGTACATATGTTTGGAAATTGATGGATTCTCAATCCGATCGGCACATCGTGCAGATCTTTGATAAAGATCAACGGCATCTGGAAGAGACAATCCTGGCGATCCCGAATTATCGTCTACAGCCAACCGGAAAGACTCAGTTTGCTTTTTGGGAAACACCTGCTGGAGTTCCGAAAGCAGTAAAAGCTTGGTTTTATCCTGGTGACAATTTCGGTCAAGAATTCGCGTATCCAAAGAAGCTTGTAGCGCAGCTCGCATCGGCGGCGCCCGTGCCTGTCCCTACAAACTATCGGGAACCAGAGCCTGTTTCCCCGCCGGCTCCGCAACCTGCAGCGCAGCCCGCTCCGGCTCCGGCAGCCCAGCCTGTGCCTGAACCAGTTCCTGAACCTCAACCGGCTCCGGCTCCTCAGGCCGCTCCCGCCCCCGTGCAGCAGCCTCAAGCTCTGCCCCATACCGCCAGCTTTAATCCGCTGATTGGGTTGCTCGGGTTGACATCCCTGAGTTTCGCGGGGCTATTAACGCTTGCTACGCGGAGATCGTAAAGTAGTTTGCAGAATGCCGGACACCGTTCGGTTTGAAAAGTGACGCCTGGCTGGCTCCTACCTGCCAGGCGTTTTTTATAAATGCTTGTGAGAAGGTAAAACAATCGAGGCGCGCGATGACCTATCCAAATCTCCCAGCAAAACAGATTTTGGCCGGGATCGCGCTTTTGAGTTTAGTTACATTGTCAGGCTCTCTTCGTTACGCGGCGGCGGATACCTCCTTTAACGGCATTCAGGCTCAAGGGGTTTTCACCATATCGGACAATGTGAACCTCGTTCTGCTGGATGTTAGTGTTAAGCGGCCTAAGGGCGGCTACGTTACAGGTCTACAGAAAAGTAGCTTCAAGGTCTTTGAGGATGGACGTGCGCGGGAAATCACGCAATTCGACAGCGTTGACGCCCCGGTAACTATCGGCTTAGTCGTAGACAATAGCGGAAGCATGCGTGATAAAAAGCCCGAGGTAACGATGGCCGGACTGTCTTTTGCTAAGGAAAGTAATCTTCAGGACGAGTTCTTCGTCGTGAACTTTAATAACTCGGTACTTAGAGGGTTGCCGGCAGACATGATGTTTACTGACAACCTCCAGCAACTTCGATCAGCTTTGTACTATGGCAGTCCGATAGGACAAACGGCGCTATATGACGCGATTGCTTATTCGCTAAAGCATCTCGAATATGGCCATCACGAAAAACGGACTCTCATTGTTGTAAGTGACGGCGGGGACAACGTAAGTCGAACGACCTATCCAGAGTTGATGAGGATGATAGAGGCATCGCGATCGACAATTTACACGGTCGGTCTATATGATGCCGGCGACAATGATGCGAATCCCGGCGTACTGCGGAAGATTGCAGCAGTGAGCGGCGGCGAATTTTTTCAGCCAGAGAAGCTGGAAGACATTCTGCCGGTTTTCGACAAGATTTCGCAGGACATTCGAAACTCCTACACAATCGGATATGTGCCGGACGAAACGACAGACCATCGTACGGTGCGGTCGGTCAAGGTGCTGGCGCAAGAGCATGACCATCGGTTGATTGTTCATACACGCACAACATACGTGACCACACCTCTTTCAGATTTGATGGCAGAGCAAAAGCAAAAGCCAAAGCAAATGGAGACGATTCACTAGAGGCTATGAGCGATCCACAATCGCCCTACATCGTTCGGCCGGCACCTCCGGTGTACTTTGCGAAGCCGGGCGTTCACTCGCACAACGCGAATCGCCGTAGTCAGGTCAGAGAAGCTTTTGGCGCACTGCACGGCATGCGCTTGGCGCTATTGTTGTTCGGCTTGTTGGCGCTGGGATATTACGGATACACGCTGTCCGACCAATACATCTACCAGAGTTATCAAAACTGGGCTTTTGATCAGCAGATTGCCGGACGTCCTCACGTGACGTTTGCCGACTACATACGAGAACGCACGCCATTCGGATTCGTGGTGGGCACGAAACCGCCGGTCTCAACTGCCGTATCTAAGCCCGAAATCAACTCGCCTCCAGAAGTGCCCGCACCTGCGGAAGGATCCATCTTGGGTAGGGTTGAGATCGCGCGGCTCAATTTAGCGGCTGTGGTTCGTGAAGGCGTCGACACGAAGGTTTTGAGCGTTGCAGTAGGTCATGTGCCTTCGACAGCACTACCAGGTCAAACGGGCAACTTTGCGATTGCTGCGCATCGCGACACGCTGTTTCGAGGACTCAAGGATATTCGGCAGGGCGACTTAGTAAGCTTCCAATCTCCCGCGGGTACTTACACATATCAGGTGGTCGCCACTAAGATCGTACGTCCGAGTGACGTGAGCGTGCTCCAACCGGATGGCGGAGGCTTAATTCCTCAAGGACAGGTAGTCAACAGCAACGATCATCCGCATAAGTTGCTGACGATGATCACCTGCTATCCCTTCTACTACGTGGGGTCAGCTCCCAAGCGGTTTATCGTCGAGGCTGAGCTGGTTGGAAACGCGGGCGACAATAGCCCGCCACCGGCGCAAGCGAGCGGTGCCACTCCTTCGCCGCCGGGCGCGACTTCTGTTTCATCAGCCCCGATCAATCGCAACCCCGTCCCCCAATCTAAACCCCGCCACGCGCGGGGTTCATCACGTTCAGACCAGACCCGGCACGCCCCGGCATCGGTTGATTCTTCCAAGCAGAAAGTACGAAAACGCGGATTTTGGCATCGCGTTTTTCACGTTTCCTAAACTTTCCGGAACTGCGAAAGCTCTTGTTATACTTGCGTTTAGCACCATTGGGAGGTCGTCTAATGGTAAGACTGCAGACTCTGGATCTGCGTATCGGGGTTCGAGTCCCTGCCTCCCAGCCAATTGACTCGAAAGTACTTCGTCGACTTCCCGGCTATAGTCTCTACCTAACATCTTCCCGGTTTGTTACTAGAGCCTTTACCGGCCAGCCGAACTCGACCTGCCAGCGCACTCTCTGCACCAGGCAAAAAATTGTTAAGTCGACCCGCAACAACAATATTTGAATGAGAGAAGGTCTTGCCTCCACTGATGGACGGTCCCCGTGAATTGACGGTTTGCCACCGCTGAGGATTGCCCGTGAACGCAAGTTCTGGACGGCTTAGAGTCGCTAGAACCTGTGCTCGTTGAATTACCACAAAGCTATCAAAAAACCGTGGCAGCAACGTGCAGGCGCAGTTCCAAGCCGTATGCGCTGCAGCCCAATGTGCGAACGGCGAGCAGGAGCACCTCAAAGAGGTAGCCAAGGATTCCGTTGTGTTCCAGAGTGGCGCCGACCATCGCGAACATCTGACGTTTGAGTACTCGCTGCGCTGGTCCGCATCATGCTCTATGGCCAGGTATTCGTCAGGTGTGAGAAAGCGTTTTGGATTGCTCGCCATGCGATCCTTTTACATTGTGTCGCAGCGACACTCTGAGTTGGACTTAGCTAATACCCAACTGCCCGCCCACCGCGGCGGCCGTCGGACCAACCTAAACGCCAATCTGAGCCTTCCTCGATCATTACCGCATGTACGTCGCCTTGCGAGCGCAGTTTCGGGTTGATGGTGTCGCCATAGGCACGCAATTTCTCTGCAACATCAAAGACAAGGGCTCCCGGCTCGGCGTCAACGCGGTCCGGCATGTACTGCTGATGAATGCGGGGATATTCGATGGCATCGCGGAGCGACATCTTCGAATCGATGATGTTTACGATCACCTGAAAGACCGTGTTCGGGATCGTCGCTGATCCGGGCGAGCCGAGCGCAAACCAGGCAGAGCCATCAGGATGCAACACGACGGTCGGGGTCATGGACGAAATCGGGCGTTTGCCTGGTTTCACTTCTCCGCGATCGCCGGCCTTATTGCTGAACGCGCTCATAATGTCATTCATCAACACGCCAGTGTCTTTGATCATGACTTGCGACCCGTAGAAACTATTTAACGTATACGTGTTGCTGACGATGTCACCCGCCGCATCGATCACCGAAAAATGGGTCGTGTCCTGCGCCTCATGCGTCTCTTGCGGTGGGTTATCGACCGGGAGCGAAGAGGAAGGCGTAGCATGGTCGGGTTGGATCGTCGCTGCAAGATCGTGAGCATGTTCTTTACTTGTCAACAGGTCAATGGGGACGTTGAAAAAGGCAGGATCGGCGGAGTACTCGGCGCGATCTCGAAATGCGCGGCGCATCGATTCAATCATGTGATGACGCTGTTCGGTTGATCCCTCCATGCCGAGCTGCGATGAAAAGGTCTCCATGATGTTCAACATCTCGATTAGCGTCGTTCCACCACTTGAGGAGGGCGGCATCGAAAGAATCCAATTGCCTCTATAAGTGCCTTTGACCGGATTGCGTTCAATTGCGCGATAGTTGCGGAGATCTGCAAGCCGGATGGTTCCATGGTTCACTTGCATATCACGATCAATCCGGTGCGCCGTCTCGCCTTCATAGAACTCGCGCCATCCATCTTTCTGAATTCGCACAATAGTGGCTGCAAGCTCCGGCTGCTTCACAAGCTCGTTCTGTTTGAGCGGCTTGTCCGATCCATGCAGAAAGATCTTTGCAGTCTCCGGAAATTGCCTCATCACAGGAACCTGCAACGCCAGAATGATCTCCATGCGCTGCGAGGCGGGGAAGCCGTCGGCGGCCAAAACCCTCGCCGGCTCAAGCACGTCTTTCCACGGCAGCTTTCCGAAGCGCGAGTGTGCAAGTCCCATCCCGGCCACAGTGCCCGGCACGGCGGACGCTTTGTACCCGACTTCCGCCTCCAGGCGATTGGCGAACATGCCCGAGTATGCGGCTGCCGGCGCCATCTCTTTGTAGTCGATTGCGCGAGCGGTTCCATCGGCCATCCGAATTAGCATGTAACCGCCTCCGCCGAGATTTCCGGCTTCCGGATGGACAACCGCGAGCGCGAATCCAACTGCGACGGCGGCATCTACCGCATTGCCACCTTTCCGCAAGATGGACAAGCCGGCTTGTGAAGCGATCTCGTTAGCGCTCGCAATCATTGCGCTCTGGGCGCGCTCCGGCTGATCTATCATCGGCCGAGCCGCTTTCAGTTGAAGGCCGCTTTGCGAGACTTCCTGCGCTGTGAGAGGCGCTACGATCGCGACGAGCAGCGCGATCAGCGGGCGAAAGCGAAATGCCATTCCTCTATTTATAGATCGGTTGAACTTAGAAGTTTAGTTTTAGTCCCAGTTGCAAGACGCGATAAGATTCGCCGGTCGACACGACGTTCGCCGAACTGGGAAGCGAGACCGTCTGACAGCAGGTTTGCCCGAAAGTGGTGCTAGTTATTGTCGGACTTCCGCTGCTGGCCGCGAGCGGCGAAGCAAAATTCGCATGGTTCAGCGCATTAAACGCTTCAGCTCGGAATTGGAGCTTGAATCGTTCAGTAAGTAAGAAGTTCTTGAGCAGGCCGGCGTCCAAGTTCCAGAAACTTGGAGCACGTGCCAAATTGCGGCCGCTGCCGTAACTGCCTGGGGGTGGGATGCAGAAATAAGTAGCGTTTCCGTTGACCCCGACGCAGTCATAATGAGGATCAATTGGACTCGTGATAAGAGAGCTAGCCTGATACATCACGGGTCCCTCGATGCCGTTCACGAACTGCAGTTGCCCCTTGTCCATCGGACCGACTACAAGCGCCGCGCTGTTGTGGGCGCCGTTGGTGGTGCGAATGCCGGCGTTGATCGTGTATGGCTCGCCGCTCTCAAATGTGTACACGCCCGTCAACGACCAGCCGCCGACAATCTCATCCAACCATCTGGGAACGCCAGATAGAAAATGCTTACCTTGGCCGAATGGAAGGTCCAGCAGCATGTTTATGAGAAGCACATGCGTGTTATCAAAATCGGACACAGCACGATCCAGATGGAAATTGTGAACGTCCGTGGGAGTGCGGGAAAAGCTCGTGGTGCTCAGCCCTCCTCCGGTCGTTGCGCCTGTCGGATCAACCGACATATCGTCTATCGACTTGCTGAATGTATAGGAAAGACCCATCGTCAAACCTTGTTCGAACCTGCGATGCAGCGCGACAAACAGGCCCTGGTAATACGAATCGCCGCCGGCGTCCTGATAGAAGATCGACGAAAACTGTGGGTTAGGCCGGAAGTAGTTTGCCGGAAACCCTTTCGCGACTAGCCAACTGGAAGTGGCTTGGCTGTCCAGCCGAACCGCTATATCGCCGAGGTTGCCGCGCTGAAAATCAGCGAGTGACGTGGAACTGTTTATAAAAGATGCCGACGAAAGAGCGAGCAACAGAGACGGAGTTTGTCCCGTGATGCCGGTCGGACAGCGAGTGCCGTCCGCCTGACAACCGGATAGCACGTTTGCCCTCGCCATGTTGAACGATTGCAGAAAACCTGGCTGATTGGTAAAAACCTGGTTCAAATCGTATGCGCGATAGAGGTGCGTCCCGCGTTTGCCGACATAGCCGATCTCGGAAATGAGGCGCAGGGGAAGTTCGCGTTGAATGGTGAAGTCCCATTCGTGAACGGTCGGGTTTTGAAGGTTCGGATCGAAGGCGCCAACCGCCGGCGCGAGATTATAAGGCTGAGCGGGCGGCGCCAGCGCCGCCGAAGGAGCAATGCTCGGCGCAGCAATGCTCAATGGAAATCCTTGTGAAATGCGATTTGTCATCCCGCTCGGCGTCGCGCAGCCGAAAGTAGTGCTGATGTTGCCGCTGGAATCGATTGTCGAAGTGCAGTTCTGCAGAAATCCCGGCATCAGACCCGCCATTGCGGTCACCTGGAAGCTGGACAGCGTATCAAAGAACATGCCGTAGCCAACTCGCACGGCAGTCTTTTGATCGGGCGACCACGCGATGCCTACACGTGGAGCAACGGCCTTAATATTGCTGTTCTTGAACCAACTGGAAGCCTTCACGAACGTCACTGGACCTTGAGAGCCATCGATGGGTAGGTTAGGCACGAGCGTCTGCTGCGCATCGTATGGCGGCGGATTATATTCCCATCTCACACCCGCGTTAACCGTAATGTTTTGGCGTACCTTCCACTCGTCCGATATGTAGGTGTCGTACTGATGCAAGCGCGTGTATACAGTTGCATAACGCGATGGCTGATATTGATTCGTATTGAAGTTGGCGAGATATCCTTGCTGAACCAGGTAAGGAATGCCGGATAACTCATCAATAGCCTGCTGCAGAGTGTTAATGTCACCTGAATACGGTGTTGTGGCCGCATCTCCGCCAATTGTCCCTGGAATGTTGTTGAAATTTCCGGTGCGCTGCGTTGCGTTGAAAGAGACCCACGGCACCACCGCTTTACTACCAAAGAATCCTCGGCTGTCGTTGTGGATATACCAGCGGAAATTGATCCCGGCGTGCAAGGAATGGTTGCCCCAAACCTTCGTAACGTTGTCTACCAACTGTGGCGTAGTGACCGCGCGCGCCGTGTGCGGCGAAATACAGTAGGGCGCCGTGATGTTGATGAACGATCCGAAAAGACATTGATCTCCCCAGGGCGGGAGCTTGCTCGGATTGCCAAAATTCGGATTCGATTCGCCGAACGTAAAGTCGAATGCGAAGCGATTGAACCCGAGGGTCAACTCGTTGACCAGCGTGGGCGAAAATGTGTGACGGTAGCTAATGGCGAGATTTCGTCCGATCCGGTCCACTTCACCCAGTGGCGGAAAATTCGGAAATACCATCGGCCGGTCGTTGGTGAAATCTCCTTCTTGGGTGTTGTAGCTGTTTTGCAGCCAGCGCACGAAAATGTTATCGTTCGGCCCGAACGTGTGGTCCACGCGGCCCATGTACTGCGGCCCGGTGAACTTTGAGGGCGGGTTCCAACTATAGCCAGCGGTATTTAGGCCATCGCCGGAAGATGCGAAGTTGTTGGGCAATGGTTCGCTGTTGATCAGCGCGAGCGTCGCGGAATCGGCCCCTATGTGCAATGGGTCATTCGCAAAGATGCTGTACGAATCTACGCAGTTCTCAAATCTGTTGGCGGCGCTGCAGGCGGCGATTCCCGGCAGAAGATTCCCGCTTGCGTCTACCAAGGCGGTGGAGTTACGGGTATAACTCTTGCCGTTCGCGGTGACGGTGCCGCGGACGAAACGAAAGATACCGGTTCGGGCCACCGATGTGTACACCATGGGCGTTGTGCCGAACGCTGCCGTTATCGGTTGGCTCAGCAGAATGAGATTCGGCTGGACGCTGAAATAGAAGAACGTTTTGTTCTTGATGATCGGACCGCCAATATCGACGCCATATTGATGCAGCTTCAATTGCGGCGGAGCCACGTGGGACGCGTTGTTAAACCATTCGTTGGCGTTGAAGTCTGTATTGCGGTTAAAGTAGAAGGCCGAACCATGAAAGGCATTAGTGCCCGCTTTAGTCGCAACCATGACGTTAGCGCCGCTATTACGGCCATTTTCGGCGGTAGCGTCTAAGGTTACGGTTCGAAATTCCTGCACGTCATCCGGCTGTAAACGCTGAAGGTTCGATTGCGGATTCGGCACCGTGGATTCGTTCGCGTCAATGCCGTCAATCGTCACGTTGTGCGCACGGTCCCGTGAGCCAAATACGTGTGTGCCAGACCCTGTATTCGAGTTCGTGCGCTGCACGACTCCCGGTTCCAGCGTGAGCAACGCTAGGGGATTGCGGCCGTTCAGCGGAAGACTGACTGCTTGCGCGCCAGTGACAACGTCGCTGACCGTCGCATTTGTCGTCTCAATACGTTCATAACTGCTTTCTACCTGCACGATCTCGCTGCTTGAGCCCACTCGCAGCGCGACATCCACCACCAGCGGCTGCCCCACCGTGAGGATGTTGTGAACGCTTACGGATTTTGCAAAACCCGGCTTGGTGACGGTGATCGTATACGGTCCGGGCGCTAAGGAACTGAAGGAATAATTGCCGGCTGAGTTGGAAGAGCCCTGATAAGTAACCCCGGTGCCCTCTTCCTTTGCTTCTATAGCGGCATTGGGAACGGCGGCCCCCGAGCTGTCTGTGATTAATCCGGTAATCGCGGAAGTGCTAACCTGCGCGCATATGCGGACGGAACTCAGTGCGATTAAGATAACTGCGGAGGCTAACCGAGTGCGGTTCCCCATTTCCACCCTCCAGGCTTTCTAAAGAGATTAGGCCTCAAATACTGCTCTGTCAACAGGGAAATGGTCAAAAAAGCGGATGTGCTTGCAATCGGAACGCTTTTGTTCCTCGCTACCATAACAGCGCCGGCATAGGATCCAGCGTTACAGCGTCACGGGTCCCGCAGTCGGTCGCGGCGTATGGCGATCAGCTCGGAAAAAGATCATGCAACTCTGGTTCAGGCAATCAAGAACGGGCGAGTGAAAGCTATCACGGAAGTTTGAATCGGCGGAAGATCAAGTGTTTTTGGTCTCACGCTTCACGCCGCCTCATTGGGAATTTGGTGGGGATCTTCATGAGGAATCGTGAAGTGAAAAATTGAACCTTGCCCCTCCCTGGATTCCACCCAAATACGTCCGCCCAAACGCTCCATGATCCGCTTGCAGATCGACAGGCCTAAGCCTGTTCCCGGCACATCATGGCCGTGCAGGCGTTTGAAAAGGCTGAAAACCTCATTCAAGTGTTGCGGCGGTATCCCGATACCGTTGTCAGACACGGTGAAATGCCAGCAGGCGAACTCGCGCTTGGCGCCGATATGAATGTGCGGCGGCCGTTCGCTCCTATATTTGATCGCATTGCCGATCAAATTGAGAAGCAGTTGCCGAAGCTGCACCGGGTCCGCCAGCACGGTTGGTAGCGGATCATGCGTAATGGTCGCGTGGGATTCAGCGATGGCGGATCCCAAGTCTTCCAGTGTGCTCGCCAGAACGTCATTGCAGGAAACGGGACTGATTTCGCGGTCTTCCGTACTGACTTGCGAATAGACCAGTAAGTCTTTGATCAGTTGGCTCATCCGTATCGCGGCCTGCACCGGAAAGCGAAGTAGATCTAGATCAGCGGGCTCCATCCGCTTTCCCACGCGCCGTTCCAGCAGTTGCAAATGAGTAGTAATGGTCCGCAATGGAGCTTGCAAATCATGCGATGCCGCGCACGCGAAGCGCTTCAGGTCCTCGTTTGAGCGCTGGAGTTCCTGGCTCATCTGCTCCAACTCTTTTGTGCGCTCGCGCTCCTGTTGCCGGAGGCGCGTTCTTTCGAGCGCCGCGCGTATACGAGCGCTCAGAAGAACGGGCTCGAACGGCTTAAATAAATAATCGTCCGCGCCGTGCTGAATACAACGGCTAACACCGGAAAGGTCGTCGAGCGCTGAGATCATGATGACTGGAATGCCGCTGATATCGGGGATCTCCTTGATCGCCTCGAGAACATCCAGTCCATCCATCTCCGGCATCATAAAATCCACCAGGGCGATATCGAAGCGCCGCCGTTCTAATAAACGAAGTGCCTCGGGGCCGCTGCGCGCGCTCACAACGTCGAAGCCCAACCGTTGTAACTGACGCGACAAAATGTCGCGATTCGCTTCGTCATCATCCACCACCAGGATGGAAGCTTTCAACCGCGCGCCCTTGACCGGCGCGGGGTCTGACTTTAATCGAAGCGATACATGGCGCCCGACAACAATCGGTTCTTCAGTGAAGTCGAGGAGTTCAGCCACGCCCTTCGCAATTCGCAGCACATCCGCCATTAGCTCTCGCGGTCCCTTTGCCAGAATCGCTCCGGCGGCATGTGAGACGCGATGAAGAGGCTCGATTATTTGGTTCCGAAACTGGTCGATTTCTTGCGCCGAAACTCCGCGTTCGCTACTTAGGAACTCTTGCAAAGCGTTCAGCATCTTCTGGCCGTTGCTTTGAATGAGTCGGAACTGCTCGACTGCCGCTTCCGGCAATGTGCCAGCATCTTCCAGCCGCATTTCGCTGTACCCGAGAATATGGTTCAAGGGTGTTCGCAGCCGGTGCCTGAGTTCGGCTAACGCCTCCCGTGAAAACTCGGTTCTAGTGTCCATGCTCATGCTGTGTTCACACAGGCTTTCGGACGCCGAGCAATGTTTCCATCTTTGAAAGCAAAGCTTCGAAGTTTACAGGCTTCGTTTCATATTCGTCGCATCCCGCGTTGATGGTCTTCTCTCGGTCACCCGCCATGGCGTGGGCAGTAAGAGCGATGATTGGTAGGCAAGCCGTAGCGCCATTCGCTCGAATTCTTCTTGTTGCCTCCCAGCCGTCCATGCCGGGAAGATTAATGTCCATCAGAATCAAGTCCGGATTTTGTGTGCCAGCGAGCCGAACGGCTTCTTCTCCATCAGTGGCATCGATAATTTCATAACCGCGCCGCCTCAACCGCCGCGATAACATATCGCGGTTGAAATCATTGTCTTCCACTAGCAAGATTCTTGGCATTTCACTTGTTGGCTCCGGCCAACGTTTGTATTTCGTTGATAAGCTCCTCCCGGCTCAATCCGCTTTTGGCAAGAACGCCCTGTATATCGCCGTTCAAACGTCTGCGGTCTTCGTCTGTCATGTCTTTTGCCGTAACGACAATGATCGGAATGGATCGCCACTCCTCCTTCTCGCGCAGTATGCGCGTAAATTCGAAGCCGTCCATTTCCGGCATCAGAAGGTCTAATAGAATGAGTTCGAAGTGCTGCTCTTCTAAGCGCTGTAGAGCCAACGCTCCATTACTTGCGGTCACTACCGACCAATTCTCGCGTTCTAGAATGCTTTTCAAAAGGTCGCGGCTGGCCGAATCGTCTTCGACAACCAGCACGGGGCAAGGCGGTCGAAGACACCGGTAGTGCGACAGGATTGCCGCCAGCCTCTCGCGATCAATCGGCTTCGTGATGTAGTGCGAAGCGCCCAGCGCATAGCCTAGTGCGCGATCGTCGGAAACCGTGGTCATGATGACCGGAATGTGGCGCAGTGCAGGGTCCGCTTTAAGCGTGCTCAAGGTGGTCCAGCCATCCATGTCGGGCATGATGACGTCGAGTGTGATCGCCGCAGGTTTCAGCTCGCGCGCCAGACTGAGTGCCGCCCTGCCGTTTTGCGCTTCTACGGTGGGAATTCCCTCCCGTTCCAAGGAGCGGCGTATTAGTTCGCGCGCCTGCGCATCATCATCCACCACCAGCACTGGGCGCATCCCGTTCGGCGCTTGACTAAACGATGGTTGAGACAATTCCTGCGGGGCCGGCATTTTCATCGGCAGCACCATTTCAAAGCGCGATCCTTTGCCGAGTTCGCTATGGACCGTGATGTCCCCGCCCATCATCCGGCAGAAATGGCGGGTAATCGCCAGCCCCAGTCCGGTGCCGCCGTATAGCTTCGCAGTGGAGATGTCGCCTTGAGAAAATGCGTCGAAAATCTTCTCCGCCTTTTCAGGAGCAATGCCAATGCCGGTGTCGGAAACGCAAAACCGAACCTCATCAGAATCGCCCGTCGTCGCGCGCCGCGCCTCCAGCGTCACGCGCCCAAAAGAGGTAAACTTAGCCGCGTTTGAGAGTAAATTAAACAGGCTCTGTTTGACTTTCGTCAGATCGGCATACATCGTTCCCAGATCGCCGGCTATATCGATCTCGAGTTCATTGTGATTTGCGTCCAGCAACGGCTTAACCGTGTCCGCAATTTCGCCGATCAAGCCGTGCACGTCAAACGATTCCAGGTAAAGTTGCATGCGGCCGGCTTCAATCTTGGTCACATCCAGAACATCATTGATAAGCGCCAGCAGATGCCGCCCGGCTGTTCCGATCTTGTTGAGATCGGAAGCCAGGGATTCCATCTTTAGATCTTCGGCTTCCTCTTGCAGCATCTCGCTGTAGCCAATGATTGCGTTCAACGGCGTGCGCAATTCATGGCTCATGTTGGCGAGAAAATCGCTTTTCGCGCGATTCGCCCGCTCTGCCGCCTCCTTTGCCTTTACCAACTCTTGCTGCGCGCGCTTGCGATCGGTGATATCGGTTAGAGTGCCTTCATAGCAAAGGACATTTCCGTTGTTGTCGCGCACCACGCGCGAGTTCTCCAAAACCACCAACGTTTCGCCGTTCGGAAGGCGCAGCGTCAATTCCGCATTGCGCAGCTCTCCAGCGCCATTCAATTCTTCCAGCCGCGGCGCAAGCTCCGATTGATCCGCGTACAGCTTGTGCATCGTGCCGGCAGCACGAAGTTCTTGCAGGGTGCTGAAGCCGAGCATCCGGATCAATGCAGGGTTTGCTGTCAAGAAATTGCCGTCAGGATCCACCTGATAAACGCCCTCGATAATGTTTTCAAAGAGCGCGGCATAGCGTCCTTCTGATGTTCTCAGCGCTCGCTCCACACGCTGCCGGTCGGAAAGATCGCGTATGTAAGCGGTGAATAAGGGTGTGTCTTCGTAAGCGAGACGGGTAACAGCAAGTTCCACTGGAAACTCCGATCCGTCGGCCTTCATCCCTGCTACTTCGACGCGCTGTCCGAGAATCGGTCCTTCTCCCGTTTCCAGGTAGCGCTTCATCCCTTCGTAATGCTTTGCCCGCAGCGCCGGCGGGATGATTAATTCGGGAAGCGACCGCCCGATGGCCTCCGCCTTTGAATACCCAAAGATTCGCTCAGCGGCGGGGTTGAACTCTACTACCTTACTTGCGGCGTCGATCGTGAGAATGCAATCAAGCGCAGATTCTAAAATTGCGGCCTTACGCGCTTCGCTGGCCCGTAGCGCCTCCTCTCCGCGCGCTCTTTGAATGAATTGCCCTATCTGTCTACCGATGGAGAGCAGGGTCGCAATCAAGTCTGAGTCGGGCTCTCGAACCTCGCGCGTAAAGAATTCCACGACTCCTACTACGTCTCCCCGGTCGAGAATGGGGACACCCACGCCGCTCTTCAGTTGTTCAGCTTCGAAGTTTCGGTTGTGCAGAAGCGCCGAATCCACCGACAAATCAGGAATCCACACAACCGTCTCTTGTTCCCAAACTCGGCCAGGAAGACCTACACCGCGCTCATATCGATTTGCACAGGTGGCTTCTTCAAACTGTGTACTGAAGAATCCGGCGATGCGCCACATCTGCGCGCACTGAAGGCGCTGCTCCGCTCTTGTCCGCAACCACAGGAATCCTGCCTCCCAGCCCAGACTCATGCCAATTACATCCAGAAGCGCCCGCGACGTTTCTTCTAAGCGGCTGGCCTTCGTCAGCAGACGGCTCACCGTGAATTGCATCTGTAGCCGTTGTTCAGCTCTTCTGCGTCCACTAATGTCTGAAAAGGTGACAATAGCGCCTGCAGTCGCCCTGCCTCGGCGGATTGGTGACGATGAATACTGCGCCGGAAAGCTGCTGCCGTCTTTTCGAAACAGAACCTCATTGTCTGATCGTGTGGCTTGTTTCGAGTGCACCACACGGAAAATAGGACATTCCGCTTCCGGATATGCTGTGCCGTCCGGACGTGTATGGTGGATGAGGCCATGCATGTTGCGGCCCACCATTTCGTCCGGGGTGTAACCTAACAACTCCGCGGCAGCCCGGTTCACGAAAGTGCATCTGCCCTGTACATCGATCCCGAAGATACCTTCCCCGGTGGAATCGAGCAATGCCTGCCACTCTGTCGGAGGCCGGCGAACCAACGGCTTGGCTGCGGGACGCGAGCCATCGGAATGCATCCTAAATTAGATAGACGTATCGGATAACCGTTTCAGTTGCTTACCCGCCCGCCCCTATCGACTGGCGCTTTTCGGTTCCCCGTTCCCAGTGCGAAAATGGATTAGCTTTTCCAAAGATTAAGAAAAACTGCTATCATACGTTTGTCTTTGCCCCGCATCCGTTTTTCATTCGAGTGCCTTCCGGCCGCTATTGTTCTTTCCGCTGAGTTGGTCAGAATCTGGCAGCCTAAGCGGTACTGGGTTTACCCAGGCCAGAAATTTCAAACCGCGTCCAAGCGTCGCCGAGCGATTACCTAGAAGCAGTCAGACAAAGATAATTCACATCTGAAAAGGACCTACTGTGACCAACATATTTGTCGGAAATCTCAGTTATCAAGCAACACAAGCCGATCTCCAAAATGCATTTGGGGCGTACGGCAACGTAGAAAGAATTAATGTCGTCACTGACCGGGAAACCGGTCAACCACGCGGCTTCGCCTTCGTGGAAATGAGCGACGGGGAAGCGGCTCAGAATGCAATTGCGCATCTAAATGGCGTCGAATTGCACGGTCGCGCAATGAACGTCAACGAAGCTCGTCCTAAGCCGTCGGGTGGTGGCTATGGCGGCCAGCACAACAACTCCGGCAATCGCGGCGGCCGCGGCCGGGGGCGTGGTCCTCGCTGGTAAGGTTTTTTTCGCCGGCGCGATAAAATCAAATTACTGCGGCTGCTTAGCTTGGCTTATCGGCCTTGCAGGCAGCCTTTTCTTTTGGAGGGAAAATTATGCCCGGCCGTGGTCCACAAACTTTCAAAAAGCGTCAAAAAGAACAGGAACGAAGAGAGCGGCAACAGGAAAAATTCGCAAAGCGTCTGCAACGAAAAGCGGAGCGCGCGGCCGGTTCTACATCCGACCATAGCGAGTCTTCCGAAGAGCAGTCGGCCGAAGAGCACGGCTCCGAACAATACAACTCCGAACAATAGGAAGACGTGCAGATGGAACGTATCGCCTAGCCAGAATCGCCCGCCGTGGCATTCGCGATAACCAAGCGTGACGGGCTTCTGACACGCAAAACTGCGTGCTATACTCAGTCGTGCGGACGCGGATTTTGGGAATTATCCCCGCCCGATTTGCCTCCTCTCGTTTTCCTGGAAAAGCTCTCGCTTCACTTGCCGGCAGGCCGATGGTGCAGCACGTCTATGAACGTGCCCACATGTCGCGGTATCTGACGGATGTCCTGGTCGCAACCGACGACGACCGAATTGCCCATGCAGTGCGCGCCTTCGGGGGCCGCGTGAGGATGACCAATTCGGATCATCCATCCGGCACAGACCGGCTTGCGGAAGTCGCTCACTCGGAACCAGCTTCCATCTACGTCAACATTCAAGGCGATGAGCCGCTCATAGACCCGGAAGCAATCGATGCCGCCATCTTGTCTGTTCATGGCGATGAAGAAGTGTCGATGGGCACGTTAAAGAAACGTATCGACGATCCCTCTGACATTCTCAACACAAACGTCGTTAAGGTGGTCACCAACCTCGCTGGTGACGCTATTTATTTTTCGCGTTGTCCTATTCCTTATGAGCGCGACGGTCGCAGCGACGTCCCCGTCTATTTCAAGCACATTGGTCTATATGTTTATCGCGGCGATCTGCTGCGGCGCTATCCCGATCTGCCGGTGGGCCCGTTGGAAAAGGCCGAACGCTTAGAGCAGCTTCGCGCTCTTGAAAATGGCTTTCGCATTCGTGTCGTAGAGACCGAATACGAATCTGTAGGCGTTGACACCCCAGAAGATCTTGAACGCGTCAATCGATTTTTTTCAGTTTCCGCGGAGGCGGTTGGCTATAGCTGATGAACAGGAGGGGCTCTTGAAGGTAACTTATGCCTAAGTACATATTCGTCACTGGCGGTGTCGTTTCGTCCTTGGGGAAGGGAATCGCGGGAGCATCCATCGGATGTCTTCTCGAAAGCCGTGGGCTCCGTGTCACGCTTCAGAAATTTGATCCGTATCTGAACATAGATCCGGGAACCATGAGCCCGTTTCAGCACGGCGAGGTCTTTGTCACTGACGACGGCGCAGAGACCGATCTCGATTTGGGCCACTATGAGCGTTTCACGCACGCGCCCTTGACACAAAGCAACAATCTAACCTCCGGCCGCATCTACGAAAACATCATTACCCGAGAGCGCCGCGGCGACTACCTGGGCAAGACGGTGCAGGTAATTCCGCACGTTACGAATGAGATAAAGGCTGCGTGCCGCAAGGTGGCTGCCGATGTCGACGTGGCCATCATTGAGATTGGCGGCACCGTCGGCGATATCGAATCGCTCCCTTTCATCGAGGCCATTCGCCAGATGCGCCATGAAGAAGGCCGCGATAACACGCTTTTCATACATCTCACTCTGGTCCCCTGGATTGCGGCAGCTCAAGAACTGAAAACTAAACCCACCCAGCACAGCGTTAAAGAGTTGCGTGCCATCGGTATTCAACCGGATATTTTGCTTTGCCGTTCGGAGCGTCCGCTACCGGAGGAGGTCAAGGAAAAGATTGCGCTCTTTTGCGACGTCGACGTGAAAAGCGTTGTCACTGCCCGAGACGTGCGCTCTGTCTATGAAATTCCGCTGCTCTTTGCCGAACAGGGCGTAGATGAGACTATTCTCCGCATGCTTCGCATGGATGCCGGTCCGCGTAACCTCTCGCGCTGGATCGAAATGCTCCATCGCATGCAGAATCCCGTTCGCGAAGTCAGCATAGGCTTAGTCGGCAAATATGTGGAGTACGAAGACTCCTATAAAAGTCTGAAGGAAGCCTTGTTGCACGCCGGTATTGCGCACCAGGCACGCGTCAATATCGAATGGATTGAAGCTGAGCAGATGCAATGGCCGGAGTGCCGCGATTATCTTTGCCGCTTTGACGGCATTCTGGTACCGGGCGGCTTCGGGCGGCGTGGTATTCAAGGAATGCTGCATGCCATACGCTGCGCACGCGAAGACAAAATTCCATACTTTGGCATCTGTCTTGGCATGCAAACGATGGTCATTGAATTTGCGCGTAATGTCTGCGGACTTTCCGGCGCGGATTCCACTGAGTTCAACCCTGCGGCCCCGGATCGCGTGATCTTCAAATTGCGTGAACTAAAAGGGGTCGATGAACTTGGCGGTACCATGCGTCTCGGCGCTTATTCCTGCCATTTAGTTAGCGGCAGTTTTGCGGAACGCGCGTACGGAGTGCAGGACATCAGCGAGCGTCATCGTCATCGCTACGAATTCAATCGCGAATACGAGAAGATCCTGACGGAACATGGCATGCGCATTACGGGTACAACCCCGGATGGCGTCTATGTCGAAATCTGCGAAATTCCGGATCATCCTTGGTATCTCGGTTGCCAGTTCCATCCTGAGTTCAAATCGAAGCCGCTCGAACCGCATCCGCTATTCGCAGCATTCTTGGGGGCTGCACTGCGGAACAAAGATCAAAAATTGCGAGTGCAAGAGCAGTCTGAAACAATTGTTTACGCGCATGCCCAATGAGCCGACGGGTTTCCATCGGCGCCCCAAATTCACCACAATTAGTGTTTGCGAACGATTCGCCTTTTTCGCTTATCGCGGGCCCTTGCGTTATCGAAAGCGAGGAGCACGTGCTGGGGTTGGCGCGGCAGATTAGCGAAATCGCGGGGCCGTTTGTCTTTAAAGCGTCATTCGACAAAGCGAACCGCAGCAGTGTCTCTTCCTATCGCGGTCCCGGTGTCCTCGAAGGTGTTCGCATTCTCAAAAAGGTGCGCGATCTAGGCATTCCCGTCCTCACAGATATTCACGAGCCAGCGCAAGCCGAAATCGCCGCCGAAGCGGCCGACATTCTCCAAATTCCAGCTTTCCTTTGTCGTCAAACGGATCTGCTGGTTGCGGCGGGCAGGACGGGTCGCGCGGTCAACATCAAAAAGGGCCAGTTTGTTGCGCCCGGCGATATTGCGAATGCTGCTGAAAAGATCGCAAGCACCGGCAATCAGAACATTATTCTTACCGAGCGCGGTTCTTCGTTCGGCTACAACAATTTGATCGTAGACATGCGCGGGCTTATCATCATGGCGAGCACCGGTTACCCCGTCGTGTTCGATGCCACTCACAGCGTTCAACTTCCCGGTGCTTCCGGCAAAACCTCCGGCGGTCAACCGCAATTCATCGAACCGCTCGCCCGCGCCGCGATTGCGGTCGGAGTTTCGGGTGTATTCGTAGAAGTTCACGAGAATCCTACTCAAGCGCTTTCAGATGGCGCTAACGCGTTACATCTTGGCTTACTCCCAGAATTTCTAAAACGCCTGCGAAAAATTGACGGTGTAGTGAAGGGATTCTGACACCTCGGTCGTTGCGGATTTTAGCCGATCAATTGATCGCTCCCATGCTCAATGTTTCGGCGTCATCAGATCCTGAAATGACTGGAGAAATAGGTCTCTCCAACCGGATCGCAGCGGCAAGCAGGCTTCCTAGTTTCTCTACTCTTTGAATCCGCGCTTCGGGGGTTTCCGCCAATCCCAAACGCAAGACGGCCCGCAGACTACTGTCAGGGCCCACAATCCGTGCGAGCGCATTATCGGCCCAAAACGCGGTCGCCCCTGCGTTCGGCGGTCCCAAGCGGGACAACGTCTCGAGTGTCATTACTGAGATCGTATAGATATCGGTGGCGGTCCCTACCTTTTCCCCAGCGCGCTGTTCGGGCGACATGTAGGCTCGCGTGCCCAACACCGCTCCCGTAACAGAAACCGTACCGTCTTTCTCGGAGTCCAGGTGCAATTTAGCCAAGCCAAAATCCAAGATCATCGCCGTCTCGCGCTCGCCATCATTTGAAATCATGACGTTCTCTGGCTTCAGATCGCGGTGCACAATTCCGGAACCATGAGCGGCCGCGACGCCAGAGCAAAGATCTTCGATCCAGCTTGCGACACGTTCCGGAGCCAGAGCGCTGGCAGTATTTAGGTGCCTTCGCCACGAAAAGCCTTTCACAAGGTCCATAGTGAGGAAAGCTCCTTCGGCCGGCAGCGGACCAAAGTCATGGACGCCAACAATGTTTGGATGTCGAAGTGAAGCTACTGCTTGCGCCTCGCGCTTGAAACGGATCAGCGCCTGCCTGTTGCCAAATAGCTCGCCCGTTATGATTTTCACCGCCACGACTTTGTCTAAGCGCAGGTCTACAGCCTCATAAACAACACCCATTCCTCCTGCGCCAAGGCGCCGATCTAAGCGATATCTGCCGACGATCACTCGCTCCACCGGTAACGTCAATTCAAGTGGTGTTCCATCCACCGTGCATTTGCGCACCGATGAGTCATAGCATTTCCCGCATTTCAAGCACTCATTGAGCAACTGAATATTCTCGCGGTCCAGTCGTCCTAAAACCGCGATCCGGCGCCTGCTCTCTTGATCGATGCTGTGCTTCAGGCGCAATACCTCGCAGGCCATTGCAACTTGGGCCCCTACCGCCTGCAGAAGTTCCCGCTCTTTGCGCGTGTAAGGTTCTTCCGATTTCTTCGGGCCAAGTACAAACGCCCCCAGATTCCGCCCATCGCTTCCGAGTAACGGAACAACCAATAGCTCTTCCTCTCTCTCTGCTGCTGCTTCATCGGAACCTGCAGGTGTTTCGGAAACTATCAAGACAGAATCGCGGCCCAACGCAAGCGCGCGATTTTCTTCAAGTTCGTTGCATAGTAACTGCGTATCGCGCGGCGAGCGTGACAATGTAGCGTGCAAGCGTCCATCGGATGCCGAACGAAAAAAGATGTGGACTCCATCCACCAGCAGACCCATCTCGAATTGATGTGCAACTGCGTCGGCCAATTCGCTCTCGGTTGTAGCGGCCTTCATGCTCTCAGCCAATGCCACCCATGCTTCTTCTTCTTGAAGGGCAACGCGAAAGAACCGGCGGTCAAGCCATTTGCTTAGTTGCCGGCGGTAGCGCAAACTGAATGCCGCAGTTCCCATCAATAGCAGATAAAAGCGCCAGGAACTCCGAAACACCAAATCTGAGATGCTTTCGTTTGGTTCTCGCAAGATCTGGGCCAGCACAATCAAAGCTGG
>Ga0070741_10008149_pt1 | contig 21194 bp, 21 predicted proteins | sample Coa_R1_4_FD_66440 | JGI IMG/M metagenome (GOLD analysis project Ga0070741, IMG submission 66440) | Surface soil microbial communities from Centralia Pennsylvania, which are recovering from an underground coalmine fire - Coalmine... | ecosystem: Environmental > Terrestrial > Soil > Unclassified ...
AGCGCAGCCCGAAGCGGCGCATCAGGGAGAGGGCGGCGCTTCCGGTCAGGCCGGCGAAGGCCGCGCCGATGGCCGTGGCCTTGGCCCAGTCCCGGAGCCAGCCGCCGAGCGGCTGTGTGGAGAGGCACGCCCGGACCGACCGTCCGTGGGCCGCGACGCCGAATGGGATCGTCACGAGCGCCAGGGCGCCGGAGAGGCCTGCCGCGGCAAGCGCCCCGCCGGCTGCCGGCCGCGCCCGAAGTCCCTCGAGGGCCCTCCGCGCGGCGGCCGGCCGGCCGGCGGCGAGCAGCGCCAGGAGCGTCCCCTCGGCGGCGAGGCTTCCGACCAGGATCAGCCGCTGCCCGGCGGCGTATTCCCGCGCCGTCTTCAGGTCGGCTTGGGAGAAGTACTCGCCCTCGTCGACGCGAACGGGGCGCTCGATGCGGCGCGGGCGGAGCAGCCAGGCCGCCGCCTGCGCCACGGCCGCCGCGGCAGCCGTCGTAGCGCCGAGGCGCAGCCACCTGGAAGATGATCGGGCGGGCACCTCCCTACGATAATCGCCCCACTTTTGGGCCCCCGCCCGCCCGTCCGTTGAATCCCGTGCGCGTCGCGATCCTCACCGACATTCACAGCAACCTGCCGGCGCTCGAGGCGGTCCTCGGCGCGATCGACGAAGGCGGGATCGAGCGCCGTTGGTGCCTCGGCGACGTGGTGGGCTACGGGGCGCAGCCCGACGAATGCGCCAAGCTGGTTCAGCAGCGCTGCGAGCTCAGCCTCGTCGGCAACCACGACCTCGCGGTGACGGGCGAGATCAGCACCGAGGTCTTCTCCGCGTCGGCCGCCGCCGCCGTGGAGTGGACGCGGGCCAACTCCGATCCGTCCACGATCGACTACCTGAGGACGCTGAAGCCCGAGGACACCGACCGCGAGGTGGCGCTCTACCATGCCTCGCCTCGCGATCCGGTCTGGGAGTACGTGCTCGCGACCGACCAGGCGCGCGAGTGCATGGACGAGCAGGCCGCACGCGTCAGCTTGATCGGCCATTCGCACGTCGCGCTCTGGTTCTCGGACGGCAACGGGCTGCCCGGCGCCGACGGCGGCGCGCAGGCGGAGGACGGGCGCGAGCTGGACGTCTCCGAGGACCGCTGGCTGCTCAACCCGGGAAGCGTCGGGCAGCCGCGCGACGGCGACCCCCGCGCCGCCTGGCTCGAGCTCGATACCGACGACTGGCGGGCGACCTACCACCGCGTCACGTACGACATCGACAAGGCGGCGGAGGCGATCAGGGAGGCGGGGCTGCCCGAGCTCCTGGCGGATCGCCTCTACGTGGGCCAATGAGTGCCGGGGGCTCCGCGAGCACGGGCGGTTCAGGCGCCGTGGCTAGTATCGCCGCGATGCCGAAGCCGCTCCGGCCGATCATGCTCACCGCCTGGCTCGCCGCCGTCGCCGCGGTGGGCGCCGGCTGCGGCGGGAGCACGAATCCCCCGCCCTCGATCCCGGCGGCCAACGCCCTGATCCTGCGTAACAAGATCGCGGAGATCGGCGCGAACATCGACAACGGCAGTTGCCTGGTGGCTAGCGCGAAGACCGACGACCTGATTGCGGACATCCAGGACCTGCCGTCGAGCGTCAACGACAAGGTCGTCCAGGCGCTCGAGAACGGCGCCAACAACCTGAAGTTGCTGCTCGCCGATCCCAGCCAGTGCCAGGGGCGGCAGACGACAACGACGACACCCTCCACGACCGAGTCGACAACGGAGTCGACCACCACGACCGCGACCAAGCCGGCCACCACGACCCGGACGCAGACTCAGCCCACGACCACCACGCAGACCCAGACCACCCCCCCGCCGACCACCAGCGGGTCCGGGGGCGTCGGCCCAGGAGGGCTATGAGCCCGCGCGGCCCCAAGGGAGAGCTGATCTCGGATCGCTACCGGATCGAGGACAGGCTCGGCTCGGGCGGCATGTCGAGCGTGTTCCGCGCCACCGACACCATCCTCGAGCGCACGGTTGCGGTGAAGATCCTGGCCGAGCACCTGTCCGACGACGAGCGCTTCGTCGCCCGCTTCCGCCGCGAGGCGCTCGCGGTGGCGAAGCTGGTGCACCCGAACATCGTGCAGGTCTACGACACGGGAATCGACTCGGGGCGCCACTACATCGTCATGGAGTACGTGCGAGGCCGCTCCGGGGCTCAGCTGCTGCAGACGGAGGGCCGGCTCGATCCCGAGACGGCCGTTGCGATCGGCGTGCAGGCCTGTGCCGGCCTCGACTACGCGCACCGGCACGGGATCATCCACCGGGACGTCAAGCCCGGCAACCTGATGATCATCGGGGGTCCCGCGGGCGGCGGAGACATGACCGTCAAGCTCGCGGACTTCGGGATCGCGCGCGCCAGCGAGCAGACTCGGATCACCCAGGTCGGCTCGGTGGTCGGCACGGCCGCCTACCTGGCGCCGGAGCAGGCGAGGGGCGAGGAGGCGACGCCCTCATCCGACGTGTACTCGCTGGGCGTCGTCCTCTATCAGTTCCTCACCGGCCGGCTGCCGTACGAAGGCGCCTCGCTTGCGGAGCTCGCGGTGCGGCAGCAGTCCGAGCAGCCGCTCCACCCCAGCTCCTACGCCGACCAGGTCCCGCAGGCGGTCGGGGACGCTGTCCTGGCGGCGCTCGACTCCGACCCCACTCATCGCTTCGCGGCGGCCGGCGAGCTCGCCGACGCGCTGCGGGGCGGACTCCGGGGCGAGTCTCCGAGCCCGACGGCGGCCACGCGAATCCTCGGCGGCGAGGAGCCGACCGCGGCCACGCGGCACCTGCCGCGGACGCGGACGCAGCGCAGGCCGCAGCGGCGACCAGCGCCGGCGCCGCGGCCCGCGGCCGCGCCCCGGCGGCGGCGCGCGGCGAGCGTGGCGCGCAACCTGCTCGGCCTGATCGCGATCCTGATCCTCGCGGCCGTCGTCGCGCTGATCGTCGTCCTGGTCTCGAGTGGGGGCAGCGGGAAGATCAACCTCGATCAGGTCGTCAAGCAGAACCTCCACGACCAGCTCGATGCCCTCAACAAGGTCGTGGAGGACAACACGAAGTAGACGGCGGCCCCGCCGCGGCTACAGGTCGCGCCAGGCGGGGGGAAGGTTGCGATCCACCTCGATCTCCCCGCGGAAGCGAATCGGCTCGCGCGCGCCGGTTTCCTTCACCCAGCGGGCCATCCGGTCGATCCCCTCGCCGAGCGCCACCGGCTCCGGGGGATCGAAGACCTCGCGAACCTTGCTGTGGTCGGAGAACGCGTGAACCACCTCGTTCCGGGCGGGCAAGTGCTCGACCTGTGGCTCGACCTCGAACGCCCGGGCGACCTCGTTGGCCAGATCGAGGATCGTGTAGGGGGTGTCGGCGCCCACGTTGAAGGTCTCGTTCGCCGAGCGCTCGACGAAGGGGCTGTTCGCGATCACGGGTGCCACGTCGGCGATGTGGGAGAAGGCGCGGGTCTGAAGGCCGTCGCCGAAGACCGGCATCGGCCGGCCGCGGAGCACGTTGTTCATGAAGATGCCGATCACGTTGCGGTAGGGATCGGCGATGTTCTGGCGCTCGCCGTAGACGTTGTGGGGCCGGAAGATCGTGTAGTCGAGGCCGAACATTCCGTGGGCCGCCGCGAGGTCGAGCTCCACCGCCCATTTGGAGATCCCGTAAGGGTCCTCGGGCATCGGGATCATGTCCTCGCGCATCGGCACCTGGCCCGAGCCGTAGACGGCGATCGACGAGGTGAAGACGAAGCGCTCGACGTCGCCGAGGACGGACTGGTTGATCAGGTTGATGCTCGCCTCGAGGTTCGTGCGGTAGTTCCAGGCCCGGATGAAGTGCGAGAGCCCCTCGGCGGCGTAGGCCGCCAGGTGGTAGACGAAGCGGAAGGGCCCGTGCTGCTCCCACACCGACTTGACCCCGGCGGCGTCCCGGACGTCCAACTCGACCCACTCGGCCTGATCGGAGACGTTGCTCCGGTAGCCGCCCGAGAGGTCATCCACCGCGACGACCTCGAGGCCGCGCTCCAGGCAGCCGTCGACGACGTGCGAGCCCATGAAGCCTGCCGCGCCGGTGACCAGTGCTCGATCGCTCACGGCGAAACCGTATTGGCGGCGGGCGTCCGGCGCCTTACGGGTGGCCGCCGGCGACCCGAGCGAAGGCGTACCAAGCCGGCCTCGGCTGAGCGGCGCGGTTGAACAGGCCCATCCGGTAGATCCAGAGGTTCTCCGCTCCGTCCTGGAGGCTGAACCAGAGCAGCACCCGGATGCCGAGGGCCGGCCTCGCGGCGAGCACGTGGAACGACCTGGTGAGACGGTGTGCCTGCTGCCGGAGCGTCGCCTTGAAGGGGCTCCTCGCCAGTCCGAGCCCGCCGACGGCCCAGCCGAGCTCCGTGACGAGGACCGGCGTCGCCCCGTCACCGTGGCGCCGCATCACCCTGCGCGCCAGCTTGACGTTCGCCAGCACGTCCCGTGGCTTCGTGCCGTACGGGTGCAGGCCCACGGCATCGAAGTAGCTCTCCGCCCCGGGCCGGCGATAGAGCCGGTTGAGGAAGTCGGATGCGCGCAGCCCGAACCCGTGGCGCGCGTGCTCGAAGAGCCCGCCGACCGAGACCTGCGCGCTCGGGTCGGCGCTCTTGAGCGCCTCGCCGGTGATCCGCAGCAAGGTGAGGTACTTGCCGGGCTGCGGCCGGCCTCCCCAGAAGAAGCGCAGGTTCGGCTCGTTCCAGACCTCCCAGTAGTCCGGCGGCAGGTAGGCAAGGGTCGGATGGAGCTTCCAGAAGACGCCGCCGTGCCCGTAGCGCGCCGCGAACTCGTTCACGAAGTGCTTCCACGCGGCCTGCTTCCAGGTCGCCCCCAGCGGCGGCTGCTCGAAGTTCGAGTTGACCCAGGGCGCCGAGCCGTGCAGCAGCGGCAGGATCCTGATGCCGGCACCGGCCGCCGCCGTGAACGCTGCGTCGTAGGCCGACCAGTCGGGAACCGAGTTGGCGGTCGGCTCGACCTTCTGCCAGAAGATCGAGAGCCGCACCACCCTGCCGCCCGCCCCGTCGACCGCCTGGTAGCCGGCGGCGGACGGGAAGTCGAGCGCGTCCACGCCGTACGTCGGGGCCGCCACGGCGTCGGGCGGGGCGTGGGTCGCGATCGCCGCAGCCAGCAACGCCGAGAGCAAGAGCCATCGGCCCGCCATCCTGGCTCCCCGATGTCGACGCGTGGGTTTCATGCTCGTTCGGTCGGCGGGAGGGCCGCCCACGGAGGCTGCCCCGCCAGCACCGCCTGCCTGAAAACACCGTAGCGGCCCAATCCGATCGCCCGTCGCATCTCCGCCATCAGCCCCTGCAGGTAGGTGAGGTTGTGGAGCGTCAGCAGGCGCGTCCCGGTCAGGTCCTTGCTGCGAGCGAGGTAGTGCAGGTACGCACGGGTGTGGCGGGCGCAGGCCTCACACGGGCATCCGTCCGCGATCGGGGCGTCGTCCTCCGCGTACGCCGACTTCGTCAGGTCGATCCGGAACCGCCGCTCGGGCAGGGGCGCGAGCGCCGTCCCGTGCCGTGCCAGGCGCGTCGGGATCGCGCAGTCGAACAGGTCCACCCCGAGCTCGACACCCGCCAGCAGATCGTCGATCTCGCCGATCCCGAGCAGGTGCCGCGGAGCGGCGTCCGGAAGCAGAGGCAGGGTGAAGGCGAGGACGCCGTGCATCTCCGCCTTGTCGCGGCCGAGCGTGCCGCCGATCGCGATGCCGTCGATCGGCGCCGCCGACGTCCGCTCGGCGGACTCCCTGCGGAGGTCCTCATGGACGCCCCCCTGGACGATGCCGAAGACCGCCTGGCTGGCGGGCGCGCCGCCCTGATGCCAGTCCAGGCAGCGGTCGAGCCAGCGCAGGGTGCGCTCCGTGGAGCGAGCGGTGTAGTCGCGGTCGGCGTGGGCCGGCGTGCACTCGTCAAAGGCGAGCGCGATGTCGGAGCCGAGCGCCGCCTGGACCCGCATCGAGTCCTCCGGCCCGAGGAGCCGATGCGAGCCGTCGAGCAGCGACCGGAACGCCACCCCCTTCTCGCTGACCTCCACCTCCGCCCTGCCGGGCCCGCTCCCCCTCCGCCCCTTGATCTCGTCGGCGACGCCCCCGTGTGCGAGCGAGAAGACCTGGAAGCCCCCGGAATCGGTGATGATCGGCCGCTCCCAGCCCATGAAGCGATGCAGCCCCCCGCGTGACGCGATCAGCCCCTCGCCCGGGGCGAGATGCAGATGGAAGGTGTTGCCGAGCACGAGCTGGTAGCCCAGCCCCGCCACCTCGGCGGCGGAGAGCCCGCGGACGCTGGCCTTGGTGGCGAGCGGGATGAACGCCGGCGTCGCAACGTCACCGTGACCGAGATGAATCAGGCCCGCGCGGGCGGAGCCGTCGCGAGCCTGGATCTCGAAGCTGAGCCTGTCCGGATCCGACCTGATCCGGACAGGTTATGTGCCTACTTTTGCTGGCCGGTACCCTCGACCGAGCCCTTGCCGATCTGAACCCGCGTCGGCTTGGCCTCGGCCGGCTTGGGGATCCGGACCTCGAGCACTCCGTTCTTGAAGCTCGCGTCCACCTTCTCGGGATCGACTCCCTGAGGCAGCGAGAGCGACCGCGAGAAGCTGCCGAACGCGCGCTCGACGCGGTGGTAGCCCTCGCCCCGGTCCTCGTGCTCCGCCTTTCGCTCACCGGAGACGGTCAGCACGTTGTCCCTGATCTCGATGTTGACGTCATCCTCGGTCAGTCCGGGCAGATCGCCGCGGAGGACGAGGTGATCGTCCGTCTCGACCAGGTCCATCGCCGGAATCCAGCGACGCGCCGTGCCGTTGGCCGTGCGATTCTCGAAGAAGCGGTCGAAGAGGCGGTTCATGTCGCCCTGGAGAGCGTCGAGCTCACGGATCGGGTCCCAACGAACCAATGCCATCTGTCTCACCTCCTTGACACCTCCTTAAGACGGCGGCTGCTCCGCTTTCGCGCCCGCTGCCGCCGATCTGCAGAGCCACAACGTGTTGTCACGGTGACTTTATAAAACCTAAGTCTCTTAATGTCAAGTTTGAGCGGGACTATCCGTCGATCAGGCTGCGTCCCGTCATCGCTTCCGGTTGGGCGATGGCGAGCAGCTCGAGGGCCGTCGGGGCGACGTCGGCCAGGATGCCCCCGTCGCGGAGGGCGATTCCGGGGACGGTGGCGACCAGCGGGACGGGGTTGGTGGAGTGGGCGGTGTTCGGCGAGCCGTCGGGCTCGAGCATCTGCTCGCAGTTCCCGTGGTCGGCAGTGATCAGTAGGGCTCCTCCCCTCTCGTGAACGGCGGAAACCACCTCTCCGAGCCGCCGGTCGACCTCCTCGACCGCCGCGACGGCGGCGGGGATCACGCCGGTGTGCCCGACCATGTCCGGGTTCGCGAAGTTGATGATCCCGAAGCGGTAGCCGTCCGCCCTCCAGTGGTCCGTGAAGAGGCGGGCGGCGGCGGCGGCACTCATCTCGGGCTTGTGGTCGTAGGTCGGCACGTCCCGCGGCGAATCCGCCAGGTAGCGCTCCTCACCTCGCCACTCCTGCTCACGGCCTCCGTTGAAGAAGTAGGTGACGTGCGCGTACTTCTCGGTCTCGGCGACGTGCAGCTGGCGATCGCCGCGCTCCGCGATCACCTCCGCGATCGTGGTCTCGGGCTCCCTGGGCGGGAAGGCGACCGGATAAGGCCAGCCGTGGCGGTACTCGGTCATCGTCGTGACCTCGAAGGGGCCGGCGCCGCCGCGGTCGAACTCGTCGAAGCCCGGCTCCCCGAGCGCGCGCGTGAGCTGGCGGGCTCGATCCGGGCGGAAGTTGATGAAGACGAACGGCTCGTCCGGCTCGGCGCCGTCGTAGTCGCCGATCACCACCGGCTCGATGAACTCGTCGGTCACCTCGCGCTCATAGGAGCCGCGGATCGCCTCCACGGCGGCGTCCGCCCGCGGCGCCCGGGCATGCACGATCGCGTCGTAGGACCGCTTGGTCCGGTCCCAGCGGCGGTCGCGGTCCATCCCCCAGTAGCGCCCGGCGACCGTTCCGATCCGGCCTGTGTGCCGCAGCCAGCGCTCCGCCTCCTCGACGTAGCCCGCGCCGTTGGTGGGCAGCGTATCCCGCCCGTCGGTGAGCGCGTGCAGGACGAGGTCGGGGACACCCTCTTCGCCGGCCAGCTCGATCACGGCCTCGATGTGCTCCCAGCCCGAGTGAACGCCCCCGTCCGAGATCAGACCGATCGCATGCAGGCGGCCGCGGCGTGACGCGCGGGCGGAACCGCAGGCGGCGCGAAGTGCAGGGTTCTCGAAGAAGCTGCCGTCGGCGATGGCGTCGTCGATCCGCGCCAGGTCCTGCTTGACGATCGCCCCGGCCCCCAGGTTCAGGTGCCCGACCTCGGAGTTGCCCATCTGCCCGGCTGGCAGGCCGACGTCGCCACCGGAGGTGGAGAGCGTCGTATGGGGATACGTGGCCCAGAGCTCGTCGAAGATCGGCGTCCGCGCCCGGGCGACGGCGTTTCCCGGCCCGTCCGGCGCCAGGCCCCACCCGTCCAGGATCACGAGCGCCAGGGAGGGCACCGGCAATCCCGTCGGTCCGGGCGGCAACGCCATCAGCTCATCGCTGCTTCGACGACTGCCGCGAAGTCGTCGGGATCGAGGCTGGCGCTGCCGACCAGGGCGCCGTCGACGTCCGGCTGCCCGATCAGCTCCGCGGCGTTGTCCGGCTTCACCGACCCGCCGTAGAGGATCCGGACCGAGCCCGCCGCCTCGGCCGAGCGCACCTCGATCAGCCCGCGGATCAGGGCGATGGCCTGCTGCGCCTGCTCCGGCGTCGCCGTCCGCCCGGTGCCGATCGCCCAGATCGGCTCGTAGGCGATCACGACGTCGGCGAGCCGGTCGGCGGGGACGCCGGCGAGGTCGGCTTCGACCTGCCGCGTGAGGACGGCCTCGGTCTCGTCCGCGTCGCGCTGGGACTCGTTCTCGCCGACGCAGAGGATCGGCTCCAACCCGGCCCGCAGCGCCGCCGGCAGCTTGCGCGCCAGGGCCTCGTCGGTCTCGCCGAAATGCTGGCGCCGCTCGGAGTGGCCGAGGATCACCCCCGAGACGCCGAGCTCCAACAGCATCGGCGCCGAGACCTCGCCGGTGAAGGCGCCCTCGGGCTCCTCGTGCATGTTCTGGGCGGCGACCCGGACCCTGCTTTGCAGACAGAGCTCGACCGCGGCGTTGAGCGACGGGAACGGCGGGCAGACCACCACCTCGGGGCTGCCCGATTCGGGCGCGCGCGGGAGGAACTCGCCGAGGAAGGCCTCAGTCTCCTCGACGGTCTTGTGCATCTTCCAGTTGGCCGCGACCAATTTCATACGGGTACCTCCTCGGCTTCGCCTGCGGAGGTCCCTCGCATCACGATCAGGCATCTTTCAGAGCCTCGACTCCGGGAAGCTCGCGGCCCTCGATCAGCTCGAGCGACGCGCCGCCGCCCGTCGAGATCCAGTCGACCGACTCCGCGAGACCAAAACGCTGGAGCGCGGCCACCGAGTCGCCACCACCGACCACGGTGTGCCCGGCCGCCCCCGCAACGGCCTGGGCGACCGCCAAGGTGCCGGCGTCGAAGGGCTCGACCTCGAAGGCCCCCATCGGCCCGTTCCAGAAGATCGTTCCGGCGCGCGCGATTCGCCTCGAGAAGTTCGCGGTGGTGTTGGTCCCGACGTCCAGCCCCATCCAGCCCTCGGGCACGTCCACGCCGTTCAGCTCACGCGTCTCGGTGCCCGGCTCGAGCTCCCTGCCCAGGACCAGGTCCTCGGGCAGCTCCAGGATCGTGTTGGAGCCGGCCGCCTCGGAGAGCACCCTGCGTGCCGACTCGACGCCCTCCTCCTCGACCAGCGAATTGCCGGTGTCTCGGCCCTCCGCCTTGAAGAAGCTGAAGCACATCGCCCCGCCGATCAGGATCTCCTCCGCGAACCCCAGGAAGCGATCGATCACCCCGAGCTTGTCCGTCACCTTGGCGCCGCCGAGCACCACCACCAGCGGGCGGTCCGGATGGTCCCGCACAGCGGTCAGCTCGGCGACCTCCCGCTCGAGCAGCAGTCCCGCGTAGGCCGGGAGATGGTGCGCGACGCCCTCGGTGCTGGCGTGCGCGCGGTGCGCCGTGCCGAAGGCGTCGTTGACATAGAGGTCGGCGAGCCCGGCGAGCGCCTCGGCCAGCGCGGCGTCGTTCTTGGTTTCGCCGGCCTCGAAGCGGATGTTCTCGAGCAGCAGGACCTGGCCGGCCGACAGCTCTGACGCCATGCCCGAGACCTCATCTCCGACCACGGCCGGAGCGACCTCGACGGGCGCCTCGAGCAGCTCGGCCAGGCGGATCCCGACGGGCCCCATCGAAAGCTCCGGGTCCACCCCCTTCGGCCGCCCCAGGTGGGAGACGAGCACGATCGAGGCTCCGCGCTCGCGCAGCAGCTCGATCGTCGGCAGCGAGGCCCGGATCCTGGTGTCGTCCGCCACGACATGCTCGGGCCCTCCGCTTCGCGTCCCGGCGCCCGTCGCACCCCGTTCCAGGGGGACGTTGAGGTCCGCCCGCAGCAGGACCCGCTTGCCGCCGACGTCCGCGTCTCTGACGCTCGCCTTGGTGAACGAGCGCGAGCCGGTTGCCTCAGGCACCGACCGTGGCCGGCTGCAGGACCTTCTCGGCGAGCTCGACGCAGCGGTTCGAGTAGCCCCACTCGTTGTCGTACCAGGAGAAGACCTTCACGAACCTGCCATCGACGACCGTGGTCTGCTCGGCGTCGAACACCGAGGAGTGCGGGTCGGTGACGATGTCGGTGGAGACGATCGGGTCCTCGGTGTACTTGAGGATCCCCTGGAGCGGGCCCTCCGCCGCTTCCCTCATCGCCGCGTTGATCTGATCGGCGCTGGTCTCCTTGGAGACGTCGCAGACGAGATCGACGAGCGAGCCGGTGATCACGGGAGCTCGAACGGCGACGCCGTTCAGCTTGCCCTGCAGATCGGGGATCACCAGCCCGATCGCCTTGGCGGCGCCGGTCGAAGTCGGGATCAGGTTGACGCCCGCCGCCCTGGCCCGCCGCTTGTCCTTGTGCGGCATGTCCTGAAGGCGCTGGTCGGCGGTGTAGGCGTGGATCGTGGTCATCAGGCCGCGCTCGATGCCGACCGTGTCATTGAGCACCTTGGCGACCGGCGCCAGGCAGTTGGTCGTGCACGAGGCGTTGGAGATGATGTCGTGCTTCTCGGGGTCGTAGGAGTCGAAGTTGACGCCCAAAGCGACGGTGATGTCGGGCTCCTTGGCCGGCGCCGAGATGATCACCTTCTTGGCACCCGCCTCGAGGTGCTTCGCGGCGTCGTCGCGGGCGGTGAAAAGCCCGGTGGACTCGATCACGACCTCCACGCCGAGGTCGCCCCACGGCAGCGCCGCGGGATCCTTCTCGTTCAGGACGCGGAGCTCGCTCCCATCCACCCGGATGCCGTCCCCGGTGACCTCGATCTCGCCGGGAAACCGCCCGAGGACCGAGTCGTAGCGGAGCAGGTGGGCGATCATCTCGGCGTCGATCAGGTCGTTGACCGCGACGAACTCGAGCTCCGAGCCTGCATCGAGTGCCGCGCGGAAGATGTTGCGCCCGATGCGCCCGAAGCCGTTGATGCCCACCTTCACAGCCATTTGAAGCCTCCTACGGGGTTTGCCTACCCACCCAAACTATCGAGCGCAGAGCCCTAGCGGTCGTGCGCGACGGCGACCTCGACGAGGTAGCCGTCGGGGTCGTTCAGCCGGCAGGCATAGTTGCCGGGCCCGAATTCGGGGGCTGCGCCGGGCTCCGCGACCGGCTCGCCCCCGTTCGCCGAGCCGGACTCGAAGGAGGCCTTCACCGCCGGAATGCTCTTGGCGGGGAACGAGATCAGACCGTAGCCGGGGCGCTGGGAGTCGTCCTCGGAGATGAAGAACTCGGGTTTGATCAGGCCCCAGCTGACCGAGTTCGCGGGCGCCTCCTGTCGGCGCCAGCCGAGCGGCGCCAGGATCGAGTCGTAGAAACGACCGCTGCGTTCGAGGTCCGAGACTTTGACGGCGGCATAGTTGAGCATCGGCGTGTTCCGGGACGAGACGGCCCCCTGCTGCCCGCCACCTTACATCGGAGAGCCCGATGGGCGTCAACGACGCGGCTCCCAGCGAAAGTAGCGGACCGCGATCACCAGCCCGAGCAGACCCCAGGCGGCGACGACCGCGAGATCGCCCGGCTCGAAGCCCGATCCGGTCGTGTGCGGGTCCCAGGCCGTGAACATCGCCTGGAAGAAGTGCCGGATCGGGAAGGCGTCTGCGAAGCCCAGCACGCCGTTGGGCAGCTCGTCCTGCGGGATGAACACCCCCGACAGGAAGTAGAGCGGCAGCACCGTCGCGTTCGTCACCGCGGGGGCCGCATCCTCGGTCGGGATCGCCGCGGCGAGCGCGAAGCCGAGGCAGGAGAAGGAGAAGGCGCCGACAGCCAGGGTCACCAGCATCGCCGGCATCGTGTGAGTCGGGACGCGCACTCCGTAGATCAGCGCCCCGATCACCGTGACCAGCGCGACCATGATCGCCGAGATCACGAGCGAGTTCCCGACGCGCCCGGCGACGAAGACCGCCGGCGGCAGGGGCGTCCCGCGGACCCGCTTGAGTTGGCCAGCCTCGCGCTCGGCGGGAAGGTTCGTCGCCAGCTTCACCGTGGTGGCCGAGATCACGGCGAGCGAGATGATCGCCGGCACGTAGTAGGTCGCCCCCTTCACGTCCAGCCCGGAGATCCGGCTGTTCTCGAAGACCGACGCCAGGATGAACAGGAAGATCAGCGGCAGCATCGCCGTGAAGAAGACGGCGGCCGGGTTCCTCCAGAAGACCTTCTGGTCGAAGCGGAACTGATGGAGAACGAGCGCCACGCCGCTCACCGGCTCGTCCTCTCGGCGCGCTCCGCCGAGGTCCCGTCCGTGAGCTCGAGGTAGACGTCCTCGAGGTTCGGCGCCCCGACGGTCAGGCCCGGCAGACCCACCCCGGCCCGCTCGGCCCAGGTGGTGAGCTCGCGCAGAGCCGGCACCGGATCGGGCACATTCAGGGTGACCATGCCGGCGTCGAGGCGCGGCTCGGCGCCGAGGCCGCCCGGCAGGTCCGAAGCCCCGATCCCCTGGGGCAGCCGGAAGCGGATCTCGGTCTGCATGCCGCGCTCGCCCAGCGACTCCGGCGTCCCGGTCGCCACGATCCGCCCGGAGGAGAGGATCGCGACCCGATCGGCCAGCGTCTGGGCCTCGTCCATGTAGTGGGTCGTGAGGAAGATGGTCTTGCCGAGCCGGGAGAGGCCCGCGATCACGTCCCAGGCCTGTCGGCGCGCCGAGGGATCGAAACCGGTGGTGGGCTCGTCGAGGAAGAGCAGCTCGGGATCCCCGATCATGGCGAGCGCTACGTCCAGGCGCCGCTGCTGACCGCCCGACAGCTTCGCGGTGCGAACGTCGGCCTTCTCCCCGAGCCCGACCAGCCGAACGACCTCGTCGACCTCGCGCGGCGACTCGTAGTAGCCCGCGTACTGCTGCAGCGCTTCCCGCGGCGTCAGCTCGGGGACCAGCCGGGACTCCTGGAGGACGAAGCCGACCCGCTGGCGCCAGTCCCGGTCGGCCTCCTGCGGGTCGACCCCGAGAACGCTGACTTCCCCGCCGCTGCGCTTCCGGTAGCCCTCGAGGATCTCGACCGTGGTGGTCTTGCCCGCGCCGTTCGGCCCGAGAAAGGCGAAGATCTCGCCGCCGGCGACCTCGAGGTCTATGCCCCGCAAGGCCTCGAAGCCGTCATAGGACTTGCGCAGCCCCTTCACGCTGATCACCTGATCGGGCACCGCGGGGCGATTCTAGGCGGCGGTCTCGTCCCGCCCGGGCGCGATACTCGCGTCATGGCAGAGGAGGACCTTGAGGTCGTCAAGCGGCTGATGCTCGCGATCAGGCGCTCCGACCTGCAGAGCGTGCTCGGCATCGTCGACCCCCACGTGCTCGTCCACCCTCGCTCCGAGGAGCCGGGTGTCAAGGAGGTCTACGAGGGCCACGAGGGCGCCTTCGAGTACCTCGGCAACTGGTACAGCCAGTGGGACGACTACGAGATCGAGCCCCGCGAGTACCGGGAGGCATCCGGCGGCCGCGTCCTTGTCGTCATGGCCGAGCGCGGCCATCTGAAGAGGACCGGGATCACCCTCGACGAGGACTTCTGGCACTCCTTCACCGTCAGGGACGGCAGGGTCACCGAGTGGCACATGTACGACTCTCGCGAGCAGGCGCTCGAGGCACTCGGGCTCTCCGACGCCGCCCCGGAACCGGACGCCGACGACGCCTAACGGGCCGCAGGCCTGGGCTCCAAGTCCACGTCCCGGTGCACCAGCCGCAGCTTGACGTCGTCGCGCCTGCCCAGCTCGCGGGCGATCCGGTCGGCGACGGTGAGGGAGCGATGCCGCCCGCCCGTGCAGCCCACCGCGATCGTGAGGTGCTGCTTCCCCTCCGCTACGTAGGCGGGAAGCAGGAACTCGAGCAGCGGCATCAGGCGCCCGTAGAACTCGCCCGCCTGCGTCCCCGACTCGACGTACTCGCGCACCGGCTCGTCGAGGCCGGTCAGCGGACGGAGCTGATCGACGTAATGCGGGTTGGGCAGGAAGCGGACATCGAGGGTCAGGTCGGCGTCCAGGGGCGGCCCGTTCTTGAAGCCGAATGTGAGGATGGTGAGCGCGAGCTGGTTCTCGCTGGCATCGCGGCCGATCAGCTCGATCGCGATCCGGCGGCGGAGCGCGCCTCCGGTGAGCGAGGTGGTGTCGATCACGACGTCGGCGCGCTCCCGCAGGGGCGCGAGGCGCTCCCGCTCGGCCCGAATCCCGTCCACGATGCGCCCGCTGCGGGCCAGCGGGTGCCGGCGTCGAGTCTCCTTGTAGCGATTGAGGAGTGCCTCCTCCTCGGCCTCAAGGAAGACGACCTTGAGGTCGAGGGTGCTCGCCTCGAGCTCGTTCAGGACCGCGAGCAGGTCCTCGAAGTAGTCGCCGCCGCGCACATCGGTGACGACGGCGGCCCGCTCGACGCCGCTGCCCTCGTGCTGGAAGAGCTCCCCGAGCCCCTCGATCATCCGGGGCGGCAGGTTGTCGACGCAGAAGTAGCCGCCGTCCTCGAACGCGGCGATCGCCTCCGACTTCCCGGCGCCGGAGTAGCCGGTGATCACGACGAGCTCGACGCGCTTCTCGGGCCCCGCGCCGTCTCCGTCCGTGGAGCCGCTGGTCATCGGCCAGCCCTGTGCAGTTGCCGGTGGATCTCGCGAGCGAGCTTACCGGGCACTCCGGGCACCGCCTCGAGCTCCTCGCGGCTGGCGGTGAGCAGGCGATCGGGGGAGCCGAAGTGGCGCAGCAGGGCGCGTTTGCGGGCGGGCCCGACCCCCCGCACCCCGTCGAGGACCGAGGCGGTCATCGCCCTGTCGCGCCGGCTGCGGTGGTGGGTGATCGCGAAGCGATGCGCCTCGTCGCGGACCCGCTGCAGCATGCGCAGCGCGTCCGAGCCCTGCTCGAGCTGGACGGGGTCCGGGATGCCGGGCCGGAAGATCTCCTCGATCCGCTTCGCGAGGCTGACCACCGCCACGCCCCGCCCCGTCAGCGGCTCGAGTGCCTTCATGCCGGCCGAGAGCTGACCCTTGCCCCCGTCGATCACGATCAGGTCCGGGAGGGCGGCGAAGCTCGCGTCGCGGTCGGAGTCGTGCGGGGAGACGTCGGCCTGCTCCAGATACCTGCCCAGGCGGCGGGTCAGCACCTCCTCCATCGCAGCGACATCGTCAGGGCGCCGCCTCCTCCGCTTCGCGTACGGGGGCGGCTTCGCGCCGCGGGGGGGACCGGCCCCGTGTCCGTCCTTGTCGAAGTCCCCGCGGATGTTGAACTTGCGGTAGTCGGACTTCTTCGGCGCACCGCCCTCGAACACGACCATCGAGGCGACCGTGTGCGTCTCCCCCAGGTTGGAGATGTCGAAGCCCTCGATCCGGACCGGAACCCTCTCCAGCGCCAGCGCCTCCTGAAGCGCCGAGAGCGACTCGACCCGCTGCTGGCGGCGATGCTCGCGGCGCAGCTTGTCCTGCGCGAGGGCGAGCTTGGCGTTCCGCTCGGCGAGCTCGCGCAGCCGTCGCAGGTCGCCACGCGACGCGACGCGCACCTCCACCTGCGCGTCGCGCTGGCTCGAGAGCGCCTCGGCGAGCACTCCGGTCCGGCCCTTCAGCTCCGGGCCGACGATCACCCTGCCGGGCACGGCGGGCGCCGCACCGTAGTACTGGAGCAGGAAGGTCTCGGCAACCTCGCCGGCGTCGCGCTCGTCGGCCTCCTCCGAGTCCTCGCCGGCGAGGTAGAAGCCCTGTCGCTCGGCGAGGACTCCATCGCGCACCTGGAAGACCTGCGCGTTCGCGTCGCCGCCCTCGACCGCGACGCCGATCACGTCCGCGCTGCCCAGCGAGCCGCCCGCTACCTGCTGGCGCTCCATCATCCCCCGGACGGCGTCGAGCCGGTCGCGGAAGAGTGCGGCACGCTCGAAGTCCTGGGCCTCGGAGGCCTCCCGCATCCTCTCCTCGAGGTCGGAGGCGATCTGCTTGTAGCGGCCGCTCAGGAACCCGACGATCCGGTCGATGTTGCCGCGGTACTCGTCCCTGTCGATGTAGCCGACGCAGGGCGCCTGGCAGCGCTTGATGTAGTAGTCGAGGCAGGGAACCCCCGAGCGCCGCCCGGGCTCCGGGCCCTCGCAGGTCCGGTACTGGAACAGCTTGCCGAGCAGGTCGAGCGTCTCGCGCACCCTCTTGGCGCTCGAGAAGGGCCCGAAGTAGGCGCGGTTGGGCCGATGCCGCTCCCGCGTGAAGTAGACACGCGGGAACTCCTCGTCGAGGCTGACGCCGACATACGGATAGGACTTGTCGTCGCGCAGCCGGATGTTGAATCGGGGCCGGTAGCGCTTGATGAAGCTCTGCTCGGCGAGCAGCGCCTCCGCCTCGGTTTCGGTGACCAGCGTCTCGATCGACTCCGTCCGGTCGATCAGCTCGGCGGTGCCGCCGAGCCCGGAGCCGCGGCCACCACCCTTGCCGGAGAAGTGCGAGGCGACGCGTTTCCGGATCGAGTTGGCCTTGCCAACGTACAGCGCGTCCCCCGCCTTGTCGCGGAACACGTAGACGCCGGGGGAGTCGGGGAGCTCCTTCCGCCTCAGGTCCAGATCCCGGCCGGCGCTGTCGCGCGGCCCCTGATCTTCGCTGCTCTTCGGCACAAACAGAAGGGTAGGCTGCGGCTTCCGCGCACCCAGGAGGCATCGATGGCAAGAACCGCTGAGACCGAAGTCCCGCTGCTCACGTCCGACCCGCCGGAGCTCGAGACGATGGAGATCGAGGTCGACGGGCGGATCGGGACCCTGACGCTCAACAGGCCGGCTGCCCTGAACGCGATGAGCCCCGAGCTGATCGGCGAGCTCACCGTGGCGGCTGCCTGGCTCGCCGACCGCGCGCCGATCCGGGCCCTGATCGTGACCGGAGCCGGGCGCGCCTTCTGCTCGGGCGGCGACGTCAACTGGTTCAAGCGGGGCGTCTCCGACGACGGCGTCGACCTCCCCTCCGAGGTGCGCCGCGGGGCCGAGGCCCTGCACAACGCCATCGTCGACATCAGGCGGATTCCGTATCCCGTGATCGCGGCGATCAACGGCCCCGCCGCCGGCGCGGGGATGTCGCTGGCCCTTTCGGCCGACATCCGGATCGCCTCCGAGGAGGCCTTCCTCGCCATCGCCTACGGCCGGATCGGCGCCGCGCCCGACGGAGGCATGACCTACTTCCTGCCTCGGGTGGTCGGCCCCGCGAAGGCGCTCGAGCTGGCGCTGAACGATCCCAACCTCGATGCGAGTGCCGCGCTGGAGGCGGGCCTGGTCAGCGAGGTGGTCCCGGCCGACGAGCTGCTCCAGCGCGCCCGGGAGAAGGCGGAGAAGCTCGCCGCCAAGGCCCCCTACTACGTCCGCATGACCAAGCGTCTGCTCCACGAGAGCATCGAGCACTCGCTCACCGACCACCTCCAGCTCGAGCGGCATGGGATCGCCGATTCGATGGCGACCGAGGACCTGCGCCGCGGGGTGACCGCCTTCTTCGCCGGCGAGCAGCCGACCTTCGAGGGCGATTGACCAAACCGCCGGGGCTCGGGTCCCGTAATAAAGTGGCCCCACCTGGCGACGAGAGGAAGGTGACCCGGATGAGACGTGCCCTGGCAATGGTGATGGTCGTGGGCCTCGCAGCGCTCGGCTTGGCGGCCTGCGGCGGCAGCAGCAACTCCACGACGGCTGCATCCACGCCGGCGTCGACCTCCACCGGAGCGGCGGGCGGCGGCGCCAAGGGCGGCGCCTCGACCATCGAAGTCTCGACTCCGTCGGGCAGCTCGCTCGCCTTCGACCAGAAGTCGCTCAGCGCGAAGGCCGGCAGCGTGACGGTCGACTTCAAGAACAACCAGGCGCTCCAGCACGACGTTGCCGTCGCCGACTCCTCGGGCAAGGTCCTCGGCCAGACCGACCTCGTCTCGTCGGGCTCCGCGACGACCACGGTGCAGCTGACACCCGGTACCTACACGTTCTACTGCACGGTTCCCGGCCACCGCGAGGCCGGCATGCAGGGCACGCTGACGGTGAAGTAGAGACTCGATCCCGTGCGCCGGCTGTCCCGCGTGGCGGCCGCGCGCGCGGGTGGCGCCGAATTTCACCCTCGACACGCGCCCTTGCGCGTGTCGATGAAATTCGGCGACAGGACCCGCGCGCCTCGCCGTCTACTCGGGCAGGGCGCGGCCCACGGAATCGGCGACGACGGCCGGCTTGTCCGAGCCCTCGACTTCCACGGTGAACCTGGTCACCACCTGGTACCAGCCGCCGCCCACCTCCTCGACCTCGGTGATCTCCGCGGTGGCGCGGACGCGCGAGCCGGCAGGTACGGGCGCCGGGAAGCGAACCCGGTTCCAGCCGTAGTTGACGCCGAGCTTGAAGCCCGAGGACGCCATCATCTCGAGCCTCATCCCGTCGATCAGCGACAGCGTGAGATTGCCGTGGGCGACCGTGGTCCCGAACGGGCTCTCGTTCTTGGCCCGCTCGACGTCCACATGGATCCATTGGTGGTCGCCGGTCAAGTCGGCGAACGTGTTGATGTCCTCCTGGGTGACCTCTCGCCACTCGCTCGGGCCGATCGTCTTGCCCTGGAGGGACTTGAGCCCCTCGATCCCTTCGACCTGAACCGTTGCCATGCGCCGCACCCTACTGATGGAGCAGCGGCTATGAATACGTCCCTGCACGGCCGCAGCCACATCCAGGGCGCCGCCTCCGCAGCGGCCTGCCTGGCGCTCGTTCTCGGACTGACCGCGTGCGGCGGTGGCGGCGGCAACGGACCCGGGGCGAAGCGGCTCAACCTGGTGATCGGGAGCTCGCTGCCGCTCAGCGGCATCGACGGGCAGCTCGGAGCGTCAGGCCGAAAGGCGTCGCTCCTCGCTCTCAACCAGATCACGAGCGCGGCCAAGGAGGTCGGCGCCCTTCATACGGTTGCCCTGGCCGAGCGCGATCAGGGGAGCGACTCGAGCAGCGCGGTCGACTCGGCGCGGAAGCTCGTCAACAACGACGGAGCCGACTGCCTGACTGGACCGTGGTCGTCCGACGCCGTCGAGCAGACGGCGCGGGACGTGGCGATCCCCTCGAAGGCCCTCGAGATCTCGCCGGTCTCGATGAGCTCGAGCGTCGCCGAGCTCAACGACCACGACCTGGTGGACAGCACGGCGCTCCCGCAGTCGCTCGAGGGCAGGGCGCTCTCGGATGCGATCGAGATGGACCTCGGCGGCGCCCAGGGCAAGACCGTCGACGTGGCCGCCGGCAGCGACAGCTACGGCGACACGCTCAGCCGGGACTTCATCCAGTCATGGCAGGGCAAGGACGGTACGGTCGGTGAGCAGGTCACGCTCGCGCCGGCGCCGGTCGGCTCCCCGGCGCACCCCCAGGCCCAGGCGCTGAGCGCGAGCGGCTCGGACGCGACGGTGATCATCGACGAGCTCGGCGGCTTTCTTCAGTTCGCCCCCGCCCTCGGCGGCAGCTCGTGGGATCCGTCGACGGCCTGGGGCAGCGATCAGCTCCTCTCGCCCGGCCTTCCCGGAGCAGTCGGCCCCCGTTCGATCGAGGGGATGCGGGTGCTCGCCGCCGGCATTCCCGAGAACCAGCCGGCCTCGACGGCGTTCGTCGACGCCTTCAGGGCGAAGGGCCCGCGCGGCGTCAGGCTCGGGCCGTACGCGGCGCAGGAGTTCGACGCAACGATCCTCTGCTATCTCGCCGCCGTCGCGGCGGGCTCGACCGACGGCCAGCGGATGGCGGACGAGCTGGTGGATATCACCGCGCCGGGCGGTGAGGGGTTCAGCTGGCAGCAGCTTCCGGCAGCGGTCAGGGCGCTCCAGGACGGCAAGGACATCGACTACACCGGTGCCTCCGGCCCGCTCGACATGGACATCCAGGGCAATCCGATCAGCGGTGTCTTCGACGTCTACCGGTACACGGGGCGCGGGCTGAAGGTCGCCGGCGGGGTCTCGGTCTCGAAGCCGAATCCGGCGACCCCGTAGCTCAACGGATGAGCTGTATGTCCAGCGGCGGGGTGAGCAGGACCCCCGACCCGTCCGCCAGCGCCAGGATCCGCGCCACGTAGGCCCGGGTCTCGGGATAGGGCGGGACGCATCCGCAGGCCGCGACCGCCCCCGCCCCCGCGTTGTACGCGGCGAGCGCAAGCGGGACCGACCCGAACCGGCCCAGCAGGTCCGACATCAGGTGCGCCTCGGCGTCGATCGAGGCGATCGGATCGAACGGATCGCCCAGACCGTAGGTCCGCGCCGTGGCGGGCACGAACTGCGCGATCCCGAGGGCGCCCGCCGGGGAGATCGCCCTCGGGTTGAACCCGGACTCGGCCATCAGCTGGGCCGCCAGCAGCCCCGGCGAGACGTTCCACCGGGAGGCCGAGCGGACCAGCGCTTCGCGGTAGCGGGCCGGGACGAACACGGGCAGGCCGGAGCTCGCGGCGAGACCCTCCTGATCGCCGGGAGCGCGTGTGCCGCCGACCGCGTTGCCGGCCCCTGAGCAGGGCGACGGGCCCGCGACGTATCCGAAGTGCCAGGCCTCCCACGGATAGCGCCGCAGGAACCCGAACCTCGATGCGTTCGCGAGCAGCCAGCCGTAG
>Ga0070741_10008150_pt1 | contig 21193 bp, 25 predicted proteins | sample Coa_R1_4_FD_66440 | JGI IMG/M metagenome (GOLD analysis project Ga0070741, IMG submission 66440) | Surface soil microbial communities from Centralia Pennsylvania, which are recovering from an underground coalmine fire - Coalmine... | ecosystem: Environmental > Terrestrial > Soil > Unclassified ...
GTCGAGATGCTGCCGCTGAAGTTCAACGGCAAGTCGCCGGGTGTGTGGGCCGTGTGCGTCGGCGCCGAAGAGCGCGACGACATCGTCATCCGTCGGCCGGCGGCGTCCGACGCGGTTCCCGTCTCGAAGTACGGCGAGTGGCGGAGCTAGACGTGAACATCCACATCAATCACTTCTCGCTGGGGGCGCGCAACGCGTTCGAATCGGCCGCCCGCCTGCGCAACGAAACCGGCCTCGGGTTCTGGACCGGCGAGTGGGTGCGCGACATCTCGTGCCACATGGTGCCGCTCGGCAGCGGCGCGAACGGCAAGGATGCGTTCATCGAGATCCAGTGCTCCGTCGACGCCCATGCGCACCTGAAAGACACACGCCCGAACTACCGCTACGACGTGCTGTCGGTGGACAACGAGTACAACGGCGACTACTGGACGGGCCTGATGCTCGGCGTCGATTCGCTGGCGGACCTCGAGGCAATCGCGAAGCGGCTCGGCGGCGAGGTCACGCCGGAGGATTCGCGCACCAATCCGTACAGCCACTTTCAGCGGCCGGACGGCTACGTGCTCGGCTACCAGTCGGCGCCGCGGTACACCATGGGACGGCCGGCGAAGTGGCCGATGGACATGCCCGGCTTCTACTTCTACCCCGACGTGCCCGGCCGCACCTCCAATCAGCCGGTCGTGGCGGCGCCGCACCTGCGGCGGCCGGCCGGCGTCAAGTGGGTCGTCTTCGGCGGCACGAACGAGCTGCTGTCCGACTGGATGGGTGTCGACGCGGAGAACACGATCCCCGTGAGGTTCAACGGCAAGGCGGTCGGCGTGTGGGAGTTGTGCGTCGCGATGGCCGACGGACAGGATGTGATCATCCGCCGGCCCGCGGCGGCGTCGGTCATCAAGGACGACTCGAAATACCGGCGGCCGGCGTAAGCGCGGTGGAACACCACGTCCATCCGCGGCCTCGAGCCGCGCGCGACGCGCGTCAGTCGCGCACGACGGCGACGCAGATGTTCTGGACCGTGTGCGTATCGGAGAGGACGTCGAGGCCCTCGCGTCGCACGTACGGACCCGCGCCGTCGTCGGGAAACCCGAACAACCAGGGTTCGCCCCAGCGTGCGTACAGGCTGTCGGGATTGTTGACGTTGCGATCGCGGGCGTACGTGTAGTTGAAGGCCAGACGGCTGCCGCGGGCGGCGTGGTCGCGCACGAAGTGCAGCGTGTCTTTGACGGCGTCTTCCGGCAGGTAGAACACGACGCCTTCCCAGAGGAAAAACGTCCGCTGACGCTCCGAGTAGCCCGCCTTCGCGAGCTGCGTCAGCAAATCGTCCCTGGTGAGGTCCATCGGCACGTACGACACGGCCGGCGGCAACGCGCCGAGGATCTCTTCGACGCGGCGCTTCTTGTACTCCTGCGTCGGCGGATAGTCGACCTCCATGAATCTGACGCCGCGCAGCTGGTGCGCGAAGCGGTAGCCGCGACTGTCGAAGCCGGCGCCGAGAATCACCACCTGCGTGGCGCCGGCGTGCACCGCGTCGAGCAGCGCGCGATCGAACGCGATCGTGCGGTACGCGTGCGAACGGACCGGCAGGTGGACCCCGACGCGCTTCATCGCTTCGTCGAACGACGGCGCATCGAGCGCGGCCATGTCGTAGTCGGGCAGCAGCGCCCGCTCGCGAGGGCCGAGAAACCGTATCGCGAGATAGTCCGGGTTCCGCTGCGCTCGATCGGGGTTCTTCGCGCCGACGGCGCGCGCAGCCGCGGCCCACACGGCGGTCCTGGACGGGAGCCCCGGCTCGACGGCGTGCGCCGCCGAGCCCAGCACGACGACGGCGGCGAAGACCGGGAACAGCGAACGGAGCGCGGTCATGCTCCGCCGCGGCCGCGCTCTTTCTTCTTGTCCTCGTCGCGCTTGCGATCCTGCTCGCGCTTGTGATCTTCCTCGCGCTTGCGGCCGTCGTGCTCGGCGGCGCGCTCGCGCTCGCTCCGCTCGATGGCGCGATGCACCTCCTCGCGACGTTCCACCGCCACCGGCGCCGGCCGGCGGATCGCGTACGGGTGCACGTAGGTCGCGCGGTTCACCCAGGTGCGCCGCCACGGCTCGCGGTTGACGATCACCACGTGCGTGCCCCAGTCGAAGCGCGTGTAGCCCCACCCCCACGGCTCGAACGCCACCCCCAGGCTGACGCCGTAGCCGAAGCGGACCGCCGTCACGACGCGGAAACCGGGACGCGGCGCGACGAAGACGACGCGCGGGTCGTAGTACGGCACGACCACGTAGGCCGGGTTGACGGGCCGCACTTCGATGTAGGGTCCACGCGTGACGACGACCTGCGCGTTGGACTGCAGGTACCCGAACTCCGCCGCGCGCTGGCGCTGCGCCTGGACGGCGTTCATGACGTCCTGCTCCTGCGCGAGGAACGCCGCCCCGAGCTCCTGCGTCCACGGCATCGCGCGCGCCATCATGTCGAGCACCGACGGAAACGGCAGCAGCGCCTGCACGCTCGGATCCCACGGCAGCTGATCGCGCTGAATCGCGTCGGCGAGCGCCGGGCCGGTGAGGTAGTGATGCTGATCGGCCCACGTGGCGGCGGCCGGGATGTCCTGCGGGTACGTCGACCCCGCAAGCACCTGCGCCAGCAGCGGGTCGGGATACAGCGCGATCGGCGAGACGATGCGTTCGAGCTCCGCCTGCGGGTACATCGGCGGCGGGGCGTTCGGGCCCGGCGGCAGCGGCGCCCCGACGCCGGGCGGCGGCGCCTGGAAATCGGGCAGCGGCGCGCCGGCCGACGCCGGCTGCTGCGCGCGCGCGGACGCGCCGAACGCGACCACCATCAGAATCAGTGCACTCGCCAGAGGACGCATGATTGAGCTCCTACCCCGAGTGTAAGCAAGCTCTACGCCTGCCGCACTCCCGTCACACATTTTTCGAAATGCCGGATCAGGACACGAACAAGGCGCCGCCCGGGCGCGGCACCAGGCCCGTGCCGACCGCACGTTCGAACAGGGTTTCGACGGCGCGCCGGCCGTCGGCTCCCAGATCGACGGTGTACTGATTCACGTACAGGTCGATGTGCTTGTACATCACCTCTTCGCTCATCTCCTGCGCGTGGGCGCGGACGAAGGGCAGGCTCGCGTCGCGGTGCGCGAACGCGTACTCGACGCTCCGGCGGAGCACCCGGTTGACGCGGTGCTGCACGTCCGCCGGAAGGCGCCGATCGACGACGATGCCGCCGAGCGGAATGGGCAGGCCGGTCTCGTACTCCCAGAACTCGCCGAGGTCGACGATCTTCTTCAGCCCCTTCGCCTCGTACGTGAAGCGGTTCTCGTGGATGATCAGGCCGGCGTCGACCGCTTCGTCGAGGAGCGCCTGCTCGATGTCCGAGAACAGCATCTCGATCTTCCGGCGGGCCGCCGGGAACGCGAGGCCGCACAGGAAATTGGCGGTCGTGTACTTACCGGGAATGGCGATGCGCACGCCGCCCGCCGCCACCTCGTCGCGCGAGACCGGGCGCTTCGAGATGAGGAGCGGCCCGCAACGCCGGCCGAGCGCGCCGCCCGCGTCGAGCATCACGTAATCGTCGATGCAGAACGCGTAGGCGTGATAACTGAGCTTGGTGACGTCGATATCGCGCGCGAACGCCGCCTTGTTGAGCGCCTCGACGTCGGCGATGCGCGGCACGAAGTCGAGCCCCTCGAGATCGACGCGCTTGTTGACGATGGCGTCGAAGACGAAGCAATCGTTGGGGCAGGGCGAGAATCCGAGCGAGAGCGTCATGCGAGTTGGAGGATACCGCGGGCCGCGGCGGCCAGCGCGTCGACCGCCTCGGGCACTTTCCACGCCGCGCGGTTCCGGCGTTCGACCACGTTGGAGATGGCGCGCACCTGCGCGTACTTCACGCCGGCGAGCCGGCACGAGTACATGAACGCGGCGCCTTCCATGCTCTCGACCTGCGGCCGGCAGCGCGCGACGACGGCCGCGATCGCGGCCGGATGGCCGTGGACCGTATTGACCGTGATGCCGGAGACCTTCGGCAGCCACGCGAGCGCGGCGTTGTGCGGCGGGTCGAGGTTCTCGACCACGTGGTCCGACGGGAGCCGCAGCGATTCGATCGCGACGAACGCATCGCCGTCTTCCGCGCCGAGCTCCGACAGCCGATCGGAGACGACGTGCACGACGACGCCGGGCGTCAGCAGCGGATCGAAGCTGCCGCACAGGCCGAGGTTCAGCGCGAAGTCGCAGCGGTTCTGCGCCAGGCGGCGCGAGCACCGGGCCGCCGTCGCGACCATGCCGACGCCGGTGACGAGCACCTCGGTGTCGGCGCGCGCGCGGAGCATCGGCTCGATCGGCGCGATCTCCTCGGGCGTGGCCACCACGATCAGCGTCCGCATCGATCGCGCGTGCCGCGCCCGCTACTCGACATCGTCGTCCACCGCGTCGGCGACGTACGGCGTGGCGACGCGCTTGATCACGATCGTCAGCCCGAAGCCGGCAATCGCGAGCGCCGCGGCGAGGCCGACGTAGATGCCGCTGCCGGCGGACGCCGTCGGCGCCTCGCTCATCGGCGTCCGTTCGACGATCGAGGAGGCCTGCGAGATGATCAGCGCCCGCTCGCCTGCCGAGCGCGGGAGGATGCGCCACGACAGGAACATGATGCCCACCGCGACGAGGCCGATGAGGAACAGCGGATGCCGCGAGTTCCTGCGCGTGATCAGGCTGAGGAGCGCCAGCACCGAGGCGAGCGCGCCGAGCCCGATGATCCACAACGCGGCCATGTCGGGGACGCCGCGAAGCGACTGCCCCGACACGATCACCCAGGGCAGAAACGCGCTGACGGCGAGCACGACGCCCGCGACGAGCGGCACGAAGTAGCCTCGCATTCCCGGCCGGAAGATGTTTATCGGGCGTCCTTCCACTCTTCGTACCAGGCCATCTGAATGGCTTCGAGCTTCGATTCGTTCGACGTTTTCGGGTCGTCGTCGAAGCCGTCGAGCGCCAGGACCTTCTCGCGCATGTCGGTGAAGCGGACGGTGAGCGGATCCAGGTCGGGAAACTTCTCCGCCAGCGCGATGCCGATGTCCTCCGAGTCGGTCCACTTCATCGGGCGACCTCTTCTTTCTTGCGATCGGACTTCCCGAGCTGGATGCCGCCCCCTTCCTGCACGTAGTTGCGCGTGTACATCGGCAGCTCGCAGACGACGTCGCCGGTGATGACGGCCTGGCAGCCGAGCCGCGACTGCGGCGTGAGGTCCCACGCCGTGTCGAGGCGGTCCGCCTCGTCGTCTTCCATCTCGGAGAGGTTCTGCGCGCCCTCGCGGATGATGACGTGGCACGTGGTGCAGGCGCAGCTGCCGCCGCACGCGTGCTCGAGAGGGACGCCGAGGTTCTTCGCGACGTCGAGGAACGATTCGGGCTTCCCGTGATGCGAGTACGGCAGCTGGCCGGACTCGAACTCGACGGTCGTCGGCTCCCCGTCGATGATGAATGTCACCTTAGGCATCGTTGACGTTCTTTCCCGTGAGCGCCGCCCGGACCGATCGGTTCATCATCACCTCCGCGAGGTGAAGCGTCGCGTCGTTCAGGGCTTTCGTCCACTTCTGGATCGTCTCGCGGTCCTTCGAATTCAGGACCATCTTCAGACCGGCGACGATCGATTCGATCTTCTGCCGCTCGCCCGGCGCGAGCTCCTGCTGCTCGATGGCGGCGAAGTCGGGATCGCGCAGCGACTTCTCGGTCGCCTGGATCACCGATTCCGCCTCGTTGCGCGCCTCGATCAGCAGGCGCGCGTCGAAGTCGGCTTCCGCGTGCTCGAACGAGTCGAGGAGCATCTGCTCCACCTGCTCGTCGGTGAGCCCGTACGACGGCTTCACCTCGATCGTCTGCTCCACCTCGGTGCGCAGCTCGCGCGCGGTGACGCTCAGGATCCCGTTCGCGTCGATCTGGAACTGCACCTGGACGCGCGGGAGGCCGGCGGGCATCGGCGGGATGCCGCGCAGCTTGAACCGCGCCAGCGACCGGTTGTCGGCCACGAGCTCGCGCTCGCCCTGCACGACGTGGATGTCCACCGCGGTCTGGTTGTCGACGCCGGTGGTGAACATCTCGCTGCCGGTCGCCGGGATCGTCGAGTTGCGCAGGATGATCTTCGACACGACGCCGCCCATCGTCTCGATGCCGAGCGACAGCGGCGTCACGTCGAGCAGCAGCATCTCGCGGTTGCCGGTGACGAGGATGTCGGCCTGGACGGCGGCGCCGAGCGCGACGACTTCGTCGGGGTTCAACTGGCTGTGCGGCGTCTTGCCGAACAGCTCCTCGACCCTGCGGCGGACGAGCGGGATGCGCGTCGAGCCGCCGACGAGGACGACTTCGTCGATCCCGGCCGGCTGCAGTCCGGCGTCGGCCAGCGCCTGGCGGCAGGGCGCGAGCGTGCGCTCCACGATCGGCGCGATCAGCGACTCGAACTCCGCGCGCGTGACGCGGCGGCTGTACGCGGAGCCGGCGACCTGGATTGTCGTCTCGTCGCGCTCCGACAGATCCCACTTCGCCTGGATCACCGCCTTCCGGACGTCCTGGCCGAAGCCCCGGCCGATGTGCTCCATCAGCAGGTGGTCGATGTCGTCGCCGCCGAGATGCGTGTCGCCGTTGGTCGAGAGCACCTGGAAGACGCCGTCCTCGACGCGGAGGATCGAGATGTCGAAGGTGCCGCCGCCGAGATCGTAGACGGCAATCACGCCGGTGTGCCGCTTGTCGAGGCCGTAGGCGAGAGACGCCGCGGTCGGCTCGTTGATGATCCGGAGCACCTCGAGCCCGGCGATGCGCCCGGCGTCGCGCGTCGCCGTGCGCTGCGCGTCGTTGAAGTACGCCGGCACGGTGATGACCGCGCGGTCGACCTCGTGGTCGACCTCGCCCTGCGCCGCGAAGAACGCCTCGGCCCGGTGCTTCAGCTCGCGCAGCACGAACGCCGAGATCTCGGGCGGCGTGAAGGTCCTGTCGCCGAGGCCGATCCGCACCACCGCGTCGCCCGAGATCGCGAACGGAAACCGGTTCGCCTCGCCGCGCACATCGTCGAAGCCCTTGCCCATGAAGCGCTTCACCGAGTACGCGGTCCGGCCCGCGTCGGTGAGCAGCCGGCGCTGCGCCTCGCGGCCGACGAACACGGTGCCGCCCGCGTCGATCGAGACGACCGAGGGGACGAGGCCGTCGCCGGCGGCGTCGCGGATCACTTCGGGCCTGCCGTCCCTGACGTACGCGACGAGCGAGTTCGTCGTTCCGAGATCGATGCCGACGACTTTGCTCATACGTCAGGCGTTCGCTTCCTGCTCGATCGTGGCCAGCAGGTTGTTGATGTAGTTCCGCTCGAGGATGCGATCGTGCAGCGCGGCCAGCGTGTCGCGATCGCCGCTCGCATCCCACTTCGCGGCGAGCGCCTCGAGGTCGCGCGCGTGCTCGTCGCGCTTCCGTTCGATCGGCAGCCGCGCGCGCGCGAGGCGCGCGGCGATCTCGTCGCGCGGCGCGCCCGCGGATCGCGCGCCGCGGATGTCGTCCAGTTCCTCGTTCAGCGCGAACACCTCTTCGAGCAGCGCCGGCGGCACCGACGCGCGGCCGGAGCCGCCGTGCTCCGCGCCGGCCGTCGCGAGCCCTTCGAGCTTCAGCAGGTACTCAATCCTCGTCACCGGGTTCTTCAGCGTCCGGTACGCGTCGTTCAGATACGACGAGCGCTCGAGGCTGGCGCGCCGTTCGGCCGGCGTGGCGTTGTAGAAGTAATCGGGGTGGAACTGGCGGCTCAACTCGCGGAAGCGGCGCTCGAGGTCCGCGGCGTCGAGATTGAGCTTCCGCGGCACGCCGAGGAACGCGAAGAAGTCGCCGTGGCGTCCGAGCGACAGGATCTTCGAGCACTGCGGGCAGAAGTGCACGTCGACCGGTGCACCGCCACCGCATTCGCGACAGACCTGGAGAGTTGGTGAAGACGTCGAGGACATCGGGATCGTGTCAGTCTGAAGTCGGAAGCGCGGACTTCGAACTTCAGGCTTCTAAGCGCCGAAAGAACTGCCGCAGCCGCAGGTCGACTTCGCGTTCGGGTTGTTGAACACGAAGCCCTTGCTGATCAGGTTCGTGTCGTAGTCGAGGACGGTGCCGTTGAGGAAGAGCAGGCTCTTCTTGTCGACGAAGAGCTTCGCGCCGTCGGGCCCCTCGAACACCTCGTCGCCCAGCCGCGGCGCGCGCTCCCACGCGAACGTGTAGCTCAGGCCCGAGCAGCCGCCGCCCTTGACGCCGACACGCAGGCCGCCGTCGCTGATGCCCTGCTTGGCCATCAGCGCGCGGATCTTGTGCGCGGCGGTGTGCGTGATCTCGATCATCGCCCCTTACGCCGTCGGCTGCGCGGCCTTGTCCGCCGTCCTGCCCTCGGCGCCCTGCTTCTTCTTGTAGTCGGCGATCGCCGCCTTGATCGCGTCCTCGGCGAGGACCGAGCAGTGGATCTTCACCGGCGGCAGGCTGAGCTCGTTGACGATGTCGGTGTTCTTGATGGCGAGCGCCTGGTCGACGGTCTTGCCCTTCAGCCACTCGGTCGCGAGGCTCGAGCTCGCGATCGCCGAGCCGCAGCCGAACGTCTTGAACTTCGCATCGTCGATGACGCCGGTCTCGGGGTTGACCTTGACCTGCAGTTTCATCACGTCGCCGCATTCGGGCGCGCCCACCAGGCCGGTTCCGACGGTGGGATCCTCTTTCGGCAGCGACCCGACGTTGCGCGGGTTCTCGTAGTGATCGATGACCTTGTTCGAATACGCCATAGTTTGTGATCTCCGCAGCCTGTCAGTGACCTTCCGTCTGCCACTGCATCGTGGACAGATCGATTCCTTCCTTAGCCATCTCGTAGAGCGGCGACATGTCGCGCAGCTTCGTGACGACGCTCGTCAGCTTGTCGGCGACGTAGTCGACTTCTTCCTTCGTCGTCCAGCGGCCGAGGCCGAACCGGATCGACGAGTGCGCCAGATCGTCGCCCGCGCCGAGCGCCTTCAGCACGTACGACGGCTCGAGGCTCGCCGACGTGCACGCGGAGCCCGACGACACCGCGACGTCGTTGATCCCCATCAGCAGCGATTCGCCTTCGACGTACGCGAAGCTGATGTTCAGGTTGTGCGGCAGCCGATGCTCCATCGAGCCGTTGATGTAGATCTCGTCGAGGCTCTTGTGCAGCTTCGCGTTGAGGTAGTCGCGCAGCTCGCGCAGCCGCTTGCTCTCGTCCGCCATCTCGTTCTTCGCGATCTCCGCCGCCTTGCCGAAGCCGACGATGCTGGCGACGTTGAGGGTGCCGGACCGCATGCCGCGCTCGTGGCCGCCGCCGTCGATGATCGCCGCGAGCAGCACGCGCGGGTTGCGGCGGCGGACGTAGAGCGCGCCGACGCCTTTCGGCCCGTACATCTTGTGCGCGCTGATCGACGCCATGTCGACCTTCAGCTCGTTCACGTTGAACGGCACCTTGCCGATCGCCTGCACCGCGTCGGTGTGGAAGAGGATCCCCTTCTCCTTGGCGATCGCGCCGATCTCGGCGATCGGCTGGATCACGCCGATCTCGTTGTTGGCGGTCATGATCGAGATGAGGATCGTCTTGTCGGTGAGGGCGGCCTTCAGCTCGTCGAGGCTGATGCGGCCGTCTTTCTGCACCGGCAGGTACGTCACCCGGTAGCCCTGCTTCTCGAGACGCTTGCAGGTGTCGATGATCGCCTTGTGCTCGGTCACGCAGGTGATGATGTGGTTCCCCTTCTCGCGGTACATCTCGGCGACGCCCTTGATCGCCAGGTTGTCCGACTCGGTGGCGCCGCTGGTGAAGACGATCTCCTTCGCGTTGGCGCCGATCAGATCGGCGATCTGCTTGCGCGCGATTTCGACCGCTTCTTCCGCTTCCCAGCCGAAGGGATGGTTCCGGCTGGCGGCGTTGCCGAACTTCTCGGTGAAGTAGGGGAGCATCGCGTCGACCACGCGCGGGTCCACGGGCGTCGTCGCGTGGTAGTCCATGTAGATCGGGAGCTTGATGGCCATATCAGAGATGCGTATGTAACACCGCGGTCTTCGCGACCGGAGGCGGCGGCGCGTCGGCCGCAAGTTCCGCGATCGTGCACTCGCCGAGCGCGGTCAGGATCCGCTCGCGCACCCGCCAGAGCGGGTCGCGCACGTTGCATTTCGAAAACTGCTCGCACTGCCCTTCTTCGGTCGAACACGCGGTGACGGTGACGGGGCCGTCGATCGCCTGGATGACGTCGGCCACCGAAATCTGCAGCGGCGATCGCGCCAGCTGGTAGCCGCCGCGGGTGCCCTGCTGCGAGGCCAGGAGCCCGCGGCGAACGAGCCGCTGCAGCACCTTCGCCATCAACTCGATCGGAATCGCGTACATCTCCGCGATCTCGCGGGCGCTCGACGAGGCGCGGTCGCCGCGGACCGCGAGGTGTTTCATCGCGATCAGGGCGTAGTCGGCCTTCTTCGACAGTCGAAGCATTACCCCACCAGTATATCCGACCCGAGTAGTCGGAGATCAATATTTCGGCTGAGTCGGGTCGACCTGGTCGATCCAGGCGAGGATGCCCCCCTTGAGGTTCAACACGTGCTTGAACCCCTGCGACCGCAGGAAATCGGCCGCCTTTCCGCTGCGGACGCCCGATTTGCACTGCATCACCAGCTCGGCGTCGGGGTCCAGCTCGTTTGCCCGCTTGGGAATATCGCCCAGGGGAATCAGCGTCGAACCGGGGATTCGGTTGATCTGGTACTCGTGCGGCTCCCGGACGTCGATGATCTGCAGCTTGTCGCCGCGATCCAGCCGCTGCTTGAGCTCGGTCGGAGTGATTTCCATGTTGGTGGCCGGTGGCTGGTGGCTCGTCGCCGATGCCTGGTCCGCAGCGGGCTTCACGCCGCAGAACTGCTCGTAGTCAATCAGTGTGGTGACCGTCGGATGCGTTCCGCACACCGGGCAGTCGGGATCCTTCCGGAGCTTCAGCTCGCGGAACTTCATCCGGAGCGCGTCGACGATGAGGAAGCGGCCGATGAGCGGTTCGCCGACGCCCAGAATCAGTTTGATCGCTTCGGTCGCCTGGATGACGCCGAGCAGACCGGGCAGCACGCCCAGGACGCCGCCTTCGGCGCAGCTCGGGACGAGTCCGGGAGGCGGCGGCTCGGGATAGAGGCAGCGGTAGCACGGCCCTTCCTTCGTCGCGAAGACCGACGCCTGCCCCTCGAAGCGGAAGATGCTGCCGTATGCGTTCGGCTTGCCGAGCAGCACGCACGCGTCGTTCACGAGATAGCGCGTCGGGAAGTTATCGGTGCCGTCGACGATCACGTCGTAGGGCTCGAACAGCTTCAGCGCGTTCTCCGACGTCAGCGCCGTCTCGTAGGTCTCGACGTGGACGTTCGGGTTGAGCGCGTTCAAGCGGTCCTTCGCCGACGCGAGCTTCGGGCGACCGACGTCGGGCGTGCCGTGCAGGATCTGCCGCTGCAGGTTGCTGAAGTCCACCGTATCGAAGTCGACGATGCCGAGCGTGCCGACGCCGGCGGCGGCCAGATACATCGCGACGGGCGATCCGAGGCCGCCGGCGCCGATGCAGAGCACCTTGGACGCCTTCAGCTTCTTCTGACCGTCGAGGCCGACCTCCGGCATGATCAGATGCCGCGAGTACCGCTTGTACTCGTCGCCGGTCAGCTCGGGCTCGGCGCGGACGCGGCTGACGTCCTCGGCCGTGGGCGCGCCGCCCGCGACGGACGGGATGATGCTGACGGTGTCGCCCGCGTGCACCGGCGTGTTTTCCTTCTGCAGATACCGGATGTCTTCGTCGTTGATGTAGACGTTGACGAAGCTGCGCAGCTTGCCCTGCTCGTTGTAGAGATGCGCCTTCAGGCCCGAGTGCTGGCGCGTGAGGTCGGCGAGCAATTCGCCGATCGTCGCGCCGGACGCTTCGACCGCGTCCTGCTTATCGGTGTACGGCCGAAGCGGAGTGGGAATCAGTATTTTCGCCATGATGCAGTGTGCCCTCGTCGAAGCTCGAACGGTCTTCCTGCAGAAACCAGACGGTCATCTCCTTCGCGGCGCCTTCCGCCACCGCGACGATGATGTAGGCGAAGGTCGGCCACGCGTGATCCAGGTCGTACTGCGACGGCCGCGCCGGATGATCGGGATGCGAGTGATAGAAGCCGACGAGTTCGCCGCCGAGCCGCGTCGCCTGCTGTTCGGCCTCGCGGTAGTCGGAGGGCCGCACGAGAAAGCGGCGGCGCGGTCCTTCTTCGGTCGTGTTGGGCAGCGGGACGGTCGCGGCGACGCGTCCGTCGCGGCCGACGAGCGCGCCGCAGCATTCGTGCGGATAGGTCTGCTGGCCGTGGGCGCGAATGGCCGCGTCGACCTCGCGCGAGATCGTCAGTCGCCGATCAGTCATTGACCGTCCAGAACGATTCGGTCAGGTATTTCTCGGCGCCGTCGGGAAAGATCGTCACGATGACGCCGCGCTCGATCGTTTTCGCGACCTTCAGCACCGCGCACATCGCGGCGCCCGACGAGATGCCCGCGAGCATCCCTTCCTCGCGCGCGAGGCGCCGCACCATGCGGTACGCGGATTCCGTGTCGACGCGCAGATCGTCGTCGGCGAGCGCCGGGTCGTAGATCGCCGGCACGAGCGCCGACTCCATGTGCTTCAACCCTTCGAGGCCGTGGAACGGCGAATCGGGCTGAAACGAGATCAGCCGGATCGTCGGATTGAACTTGCGCAGCCGCCGGCCGGTACCCATGAAGGTCCCGCTCGTGCCGAGGCCGGCGACGAAGTGCGTCAGGCGCCCGCTCGTCTGCTCGATGATCTCGGGCGCCGTCGTGTCGTAGTGCGCGCGCCAGTTCGCGTCGTTGCTGTATTGGTCCGGATAGAAGTAGCGCCCGGGATCGGCCGCGTAGAGGCGGCGCGCCTCGCGGATGGCGCCGTCGCTGCCTTCGAGCGGGCTGGTCAGCACGAGCTCGGCGCCGAGCGCGCGCAGCATCAGCTTGCGTTCGGGGCTGGCGTTTTCGGGCAGGCACAGCGTCACCTTGTAGCCGCGCGCCGCGCCGACCATCGCGTAGGCGATGCCGGTGTTGCCGGAGGTCGCGTCGAGGATCGTCTTCGTCTTGTCGAGCCGCCCGCTCTTTTCGCCTTCGATGATCATCCGCGCGGCGGCGCGGTCCTTGACCGAGCCGCCCGGGTTCTGCCATTCGGCTTTCGCGTAGAGCTCGACGTTCGGCGTGTCGCGTTCGAACTGATGGAGACGCACGAGCGGCGTCCGGCCGATCATGTCGAAGACCGACGAGCCGGGCGCGCGATCAACAATGACTTCGTTGGATGACGCCATCAATATCCGACCAGAGCAGTCCTAATTCTACTCAACTCGGCGGGTGGTTGTTCAAGCACCGCACGTCGCTGCCGCTTCCCATCGCGGCGGCCATCCTCGTGGCTCCTCCGACTGAGACGCCGCGGCAGGCGGCGACGGTCCTTGCGGGTGTGACACTTACGGCGGTCGGCGAGGCGATCCGGATCTGGGGCGTGCACCATATCGGCGTCATCTCGCGGACGCGGAGCGATCGGCTCGGGCCGCTCGTGGAGAGCGGGCCGTTTGCCTGCGTCCGCAATCCGCTTTATATCGGCAACATGCTGCTGTGGGTGGGGTTCGCGGTCGCGGCGGGGGTGCTGTGGCTGGCGCCGGTCGCGTTCGCGCTCCTCGCGGTCGAGTATCACTGGATCGTGCGGTGGGAAGAGGCGTTGCTGGTCGAGCGTCGCGGGGACGAGTATCGCGAGTACGCGAGGCGGGTGCCGCGCTGGATACCTCGTATCCGCTTTTGGGGACGGAGTCGACTCCGTCCCCACTCCGTCCCTACTCCGTCCCCGATTCGGGCGACGATTTTCAGCGAACGCGGGACGCTGATCGCGATCGCGGCCGGCTACTGGCTGCTCTGGCTAAAGGCTCGTTTCTGAGCGTCTGCCACAGATACCACGACGCGACCGACCGGTACGGCCGCCACGCCTCCCCCAGCTTGCGGATCCGATCCGGCTTGGGACGCGTGCGCATGCGATACAGCCGCTGCACGGCGTTGACGATCCCCAGGTCGTCGACCGGCAGCACGTCGGGCCGATGCAGACGGAACATCAGGAACATCTCCGCCGTCCATCGGCCGAACCCCTTCACCGCCGTCAGCCGCTCGATGACCGCCTCGTCGTCGAGCGCATCGAGCTCGTCGAGATTCAACCGGCCGTCCGCGATGCGCGCGCACAGATCGCGCAAGTACCCGATCTTCTGACCGCTGAACCCGACGATCCGCAACTGCTGATCGGTGATGGCGGCGATCGCCGCCGCGTTCGGAATGTGATGCTCGGGAAACAGCGCGGTGAAGCGGCCGAAGATCGTCGCCGCCGCTTTCGTCGAGAGCTGCTGGCTGACGATCGCGCCGACGAGCGCCGTCAGATGATCCTTGCGCTGGCGATCCGCCATCAAGCAGGGACCGATCGCCTTGATGGCTTCGCGCAGCACCGGGTCGCGCCGCATCAGCAGCCGCCGCGCGCGTTCGTACTCACTCGGCGTCATGGCACACAGACTACCCTGAAGCCGATGCTGTACGCGTAGGTGTCGGGCGGCACCTTGTGCCGGTACGCCGAGCGCAGCATCGACGCATCGTCGTTCACCCACGAGCCGCCGCGGACGATGCGCATGCTGCCGGCGTCGGGGCCGCGGGGATCGCGCTCCTCGGCCAGCCCGTACGAGTCGGCGGCGTACCAGTCCGAGACCCACTCCCACACGTTGCCGCACACGTCGTACAGGCCGTACGCGTTCGGTGGATACGTGCCGGTCGGCCGCGTGCCGCGGTGACGCTTGGCCGAGCCGTCCGACAGATAGTTGCAGCGCGACGCGTCGATGTCGTTGCCCCACGGGTAGCGCAGCCCTTCGGCGCCGCCGCGCGCCGCTTTTTCCCACTCCGCTTCGGTCGGGAGGCGCACGAGCCGCTCGAGCACGTCGCCGAGCCACGTGCAGTACGCCTGCGCGTCCTCGTATCTGACGAGGACCACCGGATGGCTGCCATGCGCGGGCGGCGGCTCGTTGTCGTTCCAGACGTACGGCGCCGCGAGCTCGCGGAACATCGCCTCGCGTCCGCCCTGCGTGACGAGCGGCAGGCTGCGGACGGCCGGCGCCGGATAACCGGTCGTGCGCACGAAGCGCGCGTATTCGTCGTGGGTGACCGGAAACCGGCCGATGAAGAATTCGCTCACCGTGACGCGGTGGACGGGACGCTCGTCGTCCTCGGCGTCCGCCGCGCCCATCAGGAAATCGCCGGCAGGAATGCGTGCGAGATCGGGGAGCGTCGGCTGCGACAACGCCGCCTATATTACAGTGTGAGCGTCATGAGACTCGACCCGTTCGCGATGGAGCGGATGCAATCCACCTACGAGCATCAGGTGGAATTCAATTTGTCGGAAAGCGGCGTCGCGCCGATGCGCGTGGACGAACTGCTCGACGACACCGCGTCGCGCGCCACGCTTCTCGCCGAGCGCCTGCGCTACACGCAGACGAACGGCACGGTGGCGCTGCGATCGACGATCGCCGCGCTGTATCCCGGCGCGACCGCCGATCACGTGCAGGTGACCAACGGCGGCGCCGAAGCGAACTATCTCACCACGTGGCATCTCGTCGAGTCGGGCGACGAGGTCGTGATGATGGTCCCGAACTACATGCAGGTGCACGGCCTCGTACCGGCGTTCGGGGGCCTCGTCACCGAATGGCCGCTCGTGCCCGGCGACCGATGGGCGGCCGACGTCGACGCGCTCGAGCGCCTCGTGACGCCGCGCACGAAGGTGATCGCCATCTGCAACCCGAACAACCCGACCGGCGCGCGATTCGGCGACGAGGAACTGACGCGCATCGCCGCCGTCGCGCAGCGGCACGGCGCCTGGGTCCTGTCCGACGAAATCTATCGCGGCGCCGAGCTCGACGGCCGCGAGACGCCGACGATGTGGGGCCGCGCGGAACGGGTGGTGGTGACCAGCGGATTGTCGAAAGCCTACGGCCTGCCGGGGCTGCGCATCGGCTGGATTGTCGGGCCGCCGGCGTTCGTCGAGGCGGCGTGGACGCGCCACGATTACGTGACGATCGCGCCGGGCGCGCTGAGCGACATGCTCGCGCGCCGGGCGCTCGCGCCGTCGCGGCGCCAGGCGATTCTGGCGCGCACGCGCGGCATCCTCCACGCCAACTTCCCGATCATCGCCGAGTGGCTGGCGGCGCAGGGCTCGCGCGTCAGCTACACGAGGCCCGATGCGGGCGCCATCGTGTACGTGCGCTACCACACGCCGATCAACTCCACGGAGCTCGTGACCCGCCTGCGCGTCGAGAAGAGCGTGCTCGTCGTCCCCGGCGATCACTTCGGCATGGACGGCTACCTGCGGATCGGATTCGGCGAAGACGAGGCATACCTCCGCGGCGGCCTCGCGCGGATCGCCGACTTCGCATTCGGGATCGCGGAATCTCGATGACGTTCGACCTCGTCCTCGTCGGCTTCGGACGCGTGGCGCGACGCTTCGTCGCGCTGCTGGACGAGCAACGCGATGCGCTGGCGCGCGATCACGACATCACGACGCGCGTCGTCGAGACCGTTACTCGGCGTCCCGACAGCGTGGCCGCCCTCCGCATGGCCGTGCGCGCCCACGCCGACGCCGCACGCCGGCGCCGGCTCGTCGTCGTCGAAGCGACGACGCTCGACATCGAGCGCGGCGAGCCGGCGACGTCGCACGTGCGCGCCGCGCTGAAGGGCGGCGCGCACGTCATCACGGTCAACAAGGGGCCGGCGGCGTTCGCCTTCCACGAGCTTTCGCAGGCGGCGGCGCGCGCGGACCGGCAGTTCCGCTTCGAAGGCTCGGTGATGGACGGCGTGCCGGTGTTCAACTGCGCGCGGGAGCTGCTCCCGGCGATCACCATCACCGGCTTCCGCGGCGTCGTCAACAGCACGACGAACTACATCATCACGGCGATGGAGCACGGCGACTCGTTCGAGTCGGCGCTCGCCGCCATGCAGCGCGCCGGCATCGCGGAGGCGGACGCGTCGCTCGACATCGACGGCTGGGACGCGGCGGCCAAGGCGGCCGCGCTCGCGAACGCGCTGCTCGGCGCGCGCATCACGCCGCACGACGTCGAGCGCGAAGGGCTGAGCGCCGCGTCCGCCGAGGCGATCCGGCTCGCGCGCGCGACCGGCCGCCGCGTGAAGCTGGTGGCGACGGCGCGCGGCCGCGGCAGCCGCGCGCACGCGCGCGTCGCGCTGCTCGAGCTGCCGGAACTGGACCTGCTGGCGGGGCTCGACGGACCACAGAATGCGATCGTCCTCGAGACCGATCTGCTGGGGGACGTCGCGATCGTCGAGCTCGGCTCCGGCCTCACGCAGACGGCGTATGCGCTGCTCGGCGACCTCGTGTCGATCGCCAGGGCGGTCAGGAGCGGCCGCCGCGCCACGCCTCGATCGCGTCCGCGAGCTCCACGGGGTGGAACCCGGTCAGGACGCGGTCGCCGATGACCGTGACCGGCACGCTGCGCATCCCGCGCGCGATCAGCTCGTCGTACGCCTGCTCGTCTTCGTCGACGTTCTTCGCCGTGAACGGCACGCCTGCGCGTGAAAGCAACTCTTTCACCAGCTCGCAGCTGCGTCAGGCGCTGCCGGCGTAGACGATAATCTCGGACGGCATATGGGTCCTCTCGAAGGTATCACTGTTCTCGACCTCACGCGCGTGCTGTCCGGCCCGTACTGCACGATGCTCCTCGCCGACATGGGCGCGCGGGTGATCAAAATCGAGCAGCCGGGCAGAGGCGACGACACGCGCGCGTGGGGGCCGCCGTTCGTCAACGGCGAGAGCGCCTACTTCATGAGCATCAACCGGAACAAGGAGAGCGTGACGCTCGACTTCAAGCGCGCCGAGGGGCGCGCGATTCTCGATCGGCTCGTCGCGAACGCCGACGTCCTCGTCGAAAACTTTCGGCCCGGCACGCTGGCGAAGCTCGGCTTGGACTACGCGGCGCTCTCGACGACGCACGCGCGGCTGGTGTACTGCTCGGTCTCCGGCTTCGGGCAGACGGGCCCCCGATCGAAGGAACCCGGCTACGACGCGGTGATACAGGCGGAGGGCGGCCTGATGAGCATCACCGGTCCCGCCGACGGGTCGCCGTATCGCCTCGGCGTGGCGATCGCCGACATCGTGTCCGGCATGTTCGCCGCGTACGGCGTGGCGATGGCACTGTTCGCGCGCGAGCGGACCGGCCGGGGACAGCAGGTCGATCTCGCCATGCTCGATGCCGTCACGGCGCTGCTCACCTATCAAGCCGGGAATTTTTTCGCGAGCGGCAAGGCGCCGGGGCGGCTCGGCAATCGGCACCCGAGCATCGTGCCGTACGAAGTGTTCGCCGCGTCGGACGGCGATTTCGTCCTCGCCGTCGGCAACGACGAGCTGTGGAAGACGTTCTGCGGTGTCGCCGGCATCGACCCCGGCGATCGATTCGCCACGAATCGACAGCGCGTGACCGGGTACGACGAGCTGCGCCCGATCGTCGCGCGCGCGCTCGCCGCCCGGCCGCGCGCCTACTGGATCGAGCGGCTGACGGCGGCCGGCGTGCCGTGCGGATCGGTCCGCGATCTCGGCGACGTGTTCGACGATCCCCAGCTCGCGGCGCGTGACATGATGGTCGAAATGGAGCACGCGGCCGCGGGCGTCGTGAAACTCCTCGGCGTGCCGGTCAAGCTGTCCGACACGCCCGCCGCGGTGCGCACACCGCCGCCCGCGCTCGGGCAGCACACCGAGGCGCTGCTGCGCCGCGAGCTGAACCTGCCGGCGGACGCGATTGCCGCGCTGCGCCGCGACGGCGTGATCTGACGGACTCCCATGGAAACATCTGTCGTCCGCAACCGGCTGCGCGACACGATCGAGCGCGCGAAACGCCGCGCCGCCGATCGGCGCAGCCACAACGACGAGGCCTCGCGCGCCTACGACGCGTTCCTCGAGCAGGTCGCAACGCCGCTGCTGCGCCAGATCGCCGGCGCGCTGAAGGCCGACGGCTACGCCTTCACCGTGTTCACGCCTTCGGGGAGCGTCCGTCTGATGTCGGACCGGCGCGCCGAAGATTTCATCGAGATCTCGCTCGACAGCGGCGGCGACGCGCCGCGCGTGATCGGCCACACGAGCCGCCTGCGCGGCCGCAACATCGTGGAGACGGAGCGGCCGGTCGGCAGCGGCCATCCCGGCGCCATCAGCGAAGAAGAGGTGCTGGAGTTCCTGCTGAAGGAGCTCGAGCCGTTCGTCGAGCGATAGCGCGGCCGGTCGTCAGCCGGTGTGCGCGTTGAGCGTCGAGAGCTCCGACACGTCGATGCCGTGGCGCTTGAGCGCGGCGAGCAGGCCGACGCGATCGCTCGCGTGCCGGTACGCTTCGCGCGTCGTCACCACACCGCCCTGGACGAGCGAGACGAGCGTGTCGCTGAGCGGCATCATGCCGTGGCGGCGCCCGCCCTCGATCGCCATCGGCAGCTGCGATGTCTTCCCTTCCGCGATCACGCTCGACACCGCGGCGGTGTTCAGCAGCACTTCGCGCGCGGCCACGCGGCCGCCGCCGACCTTCCGGAGCAGCACCTGCGCGACCACCGCGCGCAGCGTGTCGGCGATGGCGAACTGCACCTGCTGCCGCTGATCGGGCGCATAGAGTTCGATGATGCGATCGATCGCGGCGGTCGCCGTCTGCGCGGAGAAGCCGCCGATGACGAGCCGCCCCGACGCCGCGGCCTCGAGCGCGACGTTCATCAACGCGCCCGTGCGCAGATCCTCGATCACCAGCACGTCCGGATCCTCGCGCAGCGCGGCGCGCGACGCGGCGAGCAGGTCGTCGTCGCTGCCGCGGATCTCGCGCTGGCTGATGAACGAGCTGCCGCGCGGGTGGACGATGTTGATCTCGCGCTCGATGGTGATCACGTGATCGCGGCGCGTGCGGTTGATCAGATCGACGAACGCCGACATCAGCGTCCGCTTGCCGCTCGAGCGCGGGCCCGCGATCAGGATCAGCCCTTCCGGCTCGCTCGCCAGCGCCTGCACCGATTTCGGCAGCCCGACCTGCTCGGCCGACACGGTCCGCGTCGGCATGAGGCGGAAGACGCCGCCCGGGCCGACGTGATCGCGGAAGGTCGTGCAGCGCACGCGGCCGACGTCCTCGATGTCGCACATCCATTCGGAGGGCGCGCCGGTCCGCAGCGCTTCGTGGCTGCGCTCGGGCATCAGCGTCAGCAGCAGCGATTCGATGTCGCGCGCGGTGAGCACCGGTTCCGAGTCGAGGCTCTGAAGCTCGCCGTCGACGCGAATCGACGGCCGCGCGTCCGAGGAGAGATACAGCGTCGACGCGCCGCGCGCCGCTGAAATTCGCAGCAACCGCTGGAGGCCGTCCATCGTCGGGTCGCCGACGAACGACGCCGATTGTTCCGCGCGAATCGGATTGCGGGACATCGGCAACACGGTCGCCGGTTCCGGCGGCGGCACGGGCCGCGGCGACGCCGATTCGAGCTCGGGCGATGCGGTCGACTGACGCAGCGACGCGGCGGCGGCGGACGGCTCGGGCGTCACGACCGGAGGCGCCGCGAATTCGGGCGCAGCGGCGGAACCGACGACAGCGTGGGGTGCCGGTTCGGGCGCCTGCGGGGCAGCCGCGAACTCGTACGAATGTTCTTCGTGCGGCGCCGGCGTCGACATGACCGGCTGTGGCATGGCCAGCGGCTTCGTCACGATCGGGCGCGGCGCGATGACCGGCTTCGCGGGCGGAGGAACGCTGATGCGGCGCGGCGCGGCAAGCGCCGGCTGCGGCTCCGCGGCCGGCGCGGGTTCGGGTTCGGACGCGCGCGCAGCAGCGACGAGCGGCTCGGGTTCCGGCGTCGGCGCGGCAGCGACGACGGGTTCGGGCTCGGGCTCCGGCTCCGGCGCGGCAGCGACGACGGGTTCGAGCTCGGGTTCCGGCGCGGGTGCAGCAGCGACGACCGGTTCAGGCTCGGGTTCCGGCGCGGGTGCAGCAGCGACGACCGGTTCAGACTCGGGTTCCTGCGCGGGCGCGGCGGCGACGACCGGTTCGGACTCGCGTTCCTGCGCGGGCGCGGCAGCGACGACCGGCTCGGGCTCGGGTTCCTGCGCGGGCGCAGCGGCGACGACCGGCTCGGGCTC
>Ga0070741_10008151_pt1 | contig 21191 bp, 17 predicted proteins | sample Coa_R1_4_FD_66440 | JGI IMG/M metagenome (GOLD analysis project Ga0070741, IMG submission 66440) | Surface soil microbial communities from Centralia Pennsylvania, which are recovering from an underground coalmine fire - Coalmine... | ecosystem: Environmental > Terrestrial > Soil > Unclassified ...
ATATTCGATTAAACGGAAAATGGACAGGTTTTCAAGGAAACACGTATGATAACGTGGCGTGCAATGACCCGGCGGTGCAGGATGCCATCTCGCAAGCGAATATCGCCAAGACGGATGGGAATGGGGATGACCTGCCGGATATTATCGTTTTCACAATCGCAATCGGGGACGATTTCAACCCCGACTCGATGCGCGCAATGGCATCCGACCCGGTGGACGAACACTATTACCGAGTGACGGACGCGGCATCCATGGCAAGCATCTATAATCAAATCGCCAACCGTGTGCAGCAAATCGGGGAAGAAACTTGTCATATTTACACCACGTATCCATTCGCCAATGGCGCGGCGCTTACTATTCGCAAGCCGGATGGAACCAGCGTCAATGTCACAACGACCTCGCAAGGCGAATTTCTCTTGCGTAACGTTCCGGTAGGAACGTATACCATTACCTCGGCGACGGTGACGGTAGATGGTTTTACCTATGACGTGTTCACCGATGGGGTAGGCGGTCCGGACCTAGGCTCTGCGCCTACTGTCGTTGTTGGCGATGCGACGACCACATACAGTACCGAGATCGCGCTCCGAACGAACGATGGCGTCTCTTGTCCTAGTCCATAACGCAAGTCAGGCACAAGGAAGAAAGGCGGGGAATGCGTTCCCCGCCTTTTTATACAAAAGGAATAGCGGGCAATTGCGTTTAGCGCGCTTTTCCATCGAATAGAAAAAAGTTGCATCGAATTCTATTCGATGGCTCAATAAAGCGTGGAAAAAACAAAGCAAATTGCAGACAACCTTCGGCTAAATGCGATTGCCCTAAAGGGCTATTGATTTACACCATTGTTTTCTTAAAATCTCTAAATGAAAAGGGATTTATCCATCTAGCATGGATGGCGCTCTACACTCCAAATGCGCGAACCGAAATCATCAAGTTCCCGGCAGATCGGATGCGAATGTTTCTATGAGGCGACGAAATTTTCGCCTGTTCCTCTTTTTCGCAGTGGGAGTAGCACTTGTCGCAATTGTTAATACTGTTCAAGCTTCGCCTGCTGAAAGCGGGCAAACATTCGTTGTAACGACCACGAGCGATAGTATTCAATCTCCGCCCGCTGGTTCGCTCCGCAAGGCCATCAATGACGCGAACGCAAGCCAAGGCCTGGACACGATTACGTTTAACATTGGCAGCGGTGGTCATCAAACGCTGACGCTCGTCGGCGAACTGCCCGCGATCACGAGTCCGGTACTGATTGATGGACTCTCGCAACCTCAATCAAATGGTGTTCCCGTTATCGAACTTGCCGGTGCAGGGCCGGCGGCGAATGGAATTATTATTCAGACGGGTGGCAGCGGGAGCACCATTCGGGGCTTGATATTGAACAGCTTTCACGGGGATGCTATCCGAATTCTCGCCAGCAGCGATAACATTATTGAACAAAACTATATTGGGACGGATGTGATGGGAACGCTAGACAAGGGGAATGATTTCGAGGGCGTTTTTATTGGTGCCGAATCGGGCACGGCGATGAATAATACAATCCAAAATAATTTGATTTCTGGAAATACCGGAAGCGGCGTTCATATCAGCGGTGAGCAAGCGACGAATAATAAGGTGTTTGGCAATCTCATTGGAACAGCTCTCTCTGGTACACAAGACCTTGGCAATGGTGACATCGGGGTGAATCTCGAGAATGTGACTGATAATCAAATCGGCGGCAGTGCCAGCGGTCAGCCGAATATTATTGCATTCAATGGCTCGTACGGTGTTTTCGTGGATGGGGGGGCGGGCAACGCGATCCTGCACAATTCTATTCATTCCAATACCGGAATCGGGATTAAAAAGATTGGGGCGAATGCGAGTATCGTGCCGACGCTCGTGCGAAATGGAAATCCGCCTACCAATTCTGTCACCGTCAGCTACTCGGATTCCGATGCCGCAAATACTACCTTCACTATCGAATTCTTTGAGAACGATGCGTGTGACAGTTCTGGCGCGGGGGAAGGACAGCGTTATTTCAGCTCGACCCAATTGACGACGAATGGGAGCGGTGTCGGACAGACAACGGTCAACCTGACCGGAACTTTTATTACCGCTACCGCGACGAATGAAAGTACGCACGAGACGTCGCAATTCTCACTGTGCTATACGGGCAATCCACAGAGTACCAATACACCGACCAGCTCGCCCACCGCCACAAATACGCCGACCAAGACCAACACACCGACCAAGACGAATACGCCGGTGGCTTCTAATACTCCGACCAAAACGAATACACCCACTGTAACTAGGACGAATACACCTACGTCAACGGGGAGCGCAACTCCCACGCGCACCAATACGCCAACCAGTACTCCGTCGCGGACGAATACCCCGACTAAAACCAATACAGCGACCAAGACGGCGACGCGCACCAATACGCCGACAGCGACCAAGACAGGAACGCTAGTGCCGACTGCGACTCGAACGCGTACGCCGTCACCAACGGTTTGCGCCGGTAAACCAAAAGCCCCAAGTCCCGTTTCGCCCCAGAACGGTAGCGCAGTGACGGCGCATAAAGTTCCGCTTGCCTGGAACGGAGTTTCCTGCGCGACGAGATATAAAGTTGTGATTCGCCTCAATTCCAAGAATGGGCGTGAGGTTCAGAGAAAAGGGCATATAAAAAACATCCAGACGCTCACCAAGAAATTGCCCAAGGGGACGTATGTGTGGCATGTCGCGGCGTGCCGCGCGAGTGACAAGACTTGCAAGTTTAGTGGCTGGATGAAATTCCGTATCGTCGCGCCCAAGTCATTCCTGATACCAAGCAATGAGTGGTGGACGGAGCTCTATAAGCCGCCGGAGATAGTGAGCTGGTTGCTGGGGGCAATCAGCCATCGGTTTCTAACCGATGGCTAGCGGCGTACAAGGCGCGCCCAGAAAACTCGTTCTGCGGGTTAAGGCTATGGATTTTCGAGTGGAACGTAATTGGTGGCGGCAAGCGGCCGAAGAAAAACGAGTAGGCTCATCCGAGCCTACTCGTTTCATTTCTGTTCGACGCAATTTCGGAGCGTGCGTTACGACGAAGGAATTAAGACGCGAACGCGCGTGCCCCGCCCGGTTGCGCTTTGATAATTGATATTGCCGCCAAGCATTTCGACGCGTTTTTCTAATGTCACTAGACCGGAACTGCCGCGCTCGCGGGCGCGTGCCAAGACTTGGGCGGCATCAAAGCCACTGCCATCATCTTCCACAATGACGACGATTGGCTCGGCATTCAGGTCGAGTGTGACTTGGACGCGCGAGGCATGGGCGTGCTTGGCGACGTTATTCAGGAGCTCTTGAACCGCGCGAAAGATGGTTACTTCGATATAGGAGGCTAAGGCGCGGTCGCCATTCAGATTCAGTGTTACCGGGAGTTTGTTGACGGTTTCAAATTGCTGGGTGTAGCGTCGAACCGTGGGAAGAAGACCGAGATCATCCAACATCATCGGGCGGAGGGCAAAGATGAAATCGCGCACGCGTTGAAATGTCACGTTCGCCGACGTTTTCAGCTGTCCTAGCTCGGAGCGCGCTCGCGCTGGCTCGGCGTCGAATAATCGCTCGACAATCTCGGCTTGGAGAATCAGATTCGTCAAGGATTGCGCGGGACCATCGTGCATTTGCTGGGCGAGGCGCTGTCGTTCCGACTCTTGCGCTTCGATGGTATGAATCACCGCGTCATGGTCGGTTATTACGCGATTCGGTGAATTTTCCCCGCCGTCTCTAGCTCCAACTTCTGCCATGCGCGCGGAAAGGTCTTGGAGCTTGCGTAGCTGTTGAATGTACTTGTCGAGCTGGCGATGCTTGCTCTGAAACTGTTCGAGCTGGGAGCGCATGAGCAAAAGTTTTAACTGCGCGTCGCGTTCGTTGGCATACGCCTCGCGCACGTCCTCGCGGGTGTACTGGTCGAAATTCGCTTCCATCTGGCGCAAGCGCGAGGAGGCTTCCGCTTGCTTTTGCACTTGGCGTTCGATTTCGTTTGAGGTTTGACGAATCAAGACCTCGATTTCGCGCATTTCGATTTTGAGCTGCTCGATTTCGGACATTAAATCGGTAGCAGCGGTTTGCAGTTGCGCGGTAGGGGAAAGCATATCAGTGGGCATACGCGGAGTGTGGACCGGTGAGAACCCTTCTGGGCTAAACGAATAAATTCGTTACTATCTTATTTGGTATCTTGCAAGCGAATCCAGCCGCGTCGCAGGGCGTAAACAGCCGCTTGGGTGCGGTCATTGACCGCGAGTTTCCGCAAAATCGAAGTCATATGATTTTTCACGGTCTGGCGGCTAATGCCCAGCGCCTTGGCGATTTCTTTGTTGCTCAAGCCGCGTGTAATCAATTTTAGAATTTCCATTTCGCGTGACGAAAGCGCGCGGAAGGTTTCTTCCGGTGCATCGTCAAGACCGACCTGTATATTTTCAAATTGATTGATTAACCAGCTTGCAACCTGCGGTTTCGCCAAGACCTCATCATTGATGACATAGTTGCCGTGACTCACCGTGCGAATCGCGTTGAGGAGCTCGCTGGGCGCTACTTCTTTTGGAAAGTAACCGTAGGCGCCTGCGCGCACGGCGTGAAGCATCTGTTCGTCGTCGTGGTACGCGGTGAGAACGATGACGGCGAGTTCGGGGCGTTCTGCCGTCAACATGCGCGTGGCTTGCAAGCCGTTGACATGGGGCAGGTTAACATCCATCAGGATGACTTGCGGCTGAAGGGCGCGAGCCATATCGAGAGCTTGCTGCCCATCTTGCGCTTCGCCGACGACCTGCACCGTGTCATCGAGGTCCAGCAGCCCGCGCAAGCCGCCGCGAAATACAGGGTGGTCGTCTACGATGAGAACTGAAATTTTTGGTTCGGAAGATTTGGCGGTGGGTTTGTGCCCATCGCTCGTGGGCTTGCGGCGCGGCGTTTTAGCGGCGGCTGGACTTGGTTCTGCGCTTCGCGCCCGATTTGCTTTCTTGTCCTTTTCCGCCAGTGTGGTGGTTTGTGCCCCGCGCTCGCGTGATACTGTGGTGTGTGCGCTCATCTTGGTCCTTCCCCCCTTGGTTGGGTAATTCTGTGGGATGCCCGTGGTATGGAATTCTGACGACCACGCGCACGCCTCGTCCGTTTTCCGAAAATAGCTGCATTTGGCCACCCAACAATTCTGCCCGGTCGCGCATTGCAATCAATCCCAATTGTCGCTTGTTCGGTAAGGCTTGTGTCCGCGGCGCGAATCCGCGCCCGTTATCTTTGACCGCCATTTCTACATAATCGCTGCCGCGTGTCAATTCGACGTGAACGCGTGTTGCTTTGGAATGGGTTTGAACATTCATCAAGGCTTCTTGCAAAATGCGAAACAGGGTAATTTCAATCGTTACAGGATAGCGCACACTAAATTTTTCACAGCCGTGACATTCTGCCGCAATCCCGGTGCTCTCTCCGAATTTTTGTACGTATTGTTGGATACTTGGCCCTAACCCCATCTCATCTAGCAGCGGCGGCTGCAATTCGGCAACATAGCGTTGTAGCTGCGCCAAGCCCTCGCGCAATTCATTACGGAGCGCGTTCAAACCGCTAAATGCCGCGTCCGGATTCTGCTGCATCAAGGGCAGTGTGTATTCGATTTCCATCAACGCATTCGCAAGAATTTGGCCGGGGCCTGTCATCAACGCCTGCGCCAGCCGTTGTCGTTCTTCCTCTTGGAGCTGCAAAAAGGTTGAAGGATTAAGGGTGGAGGCCTCTGAATCGCTCACCTAAAAAGTATAACACTCGGCTAGGGGACGCGCAAGGGGTGTTTAGTCCTACGAGATAGAGTCGCCGCGCTGGTCATGGCAGGGCTTGAATCTGGACGAGGACAATTCGACCCGGCGCGCAATTTATGGAAGCGGGCGGAGTCTCGGCGATTTTTTGGATGACAAATCGTTTCCCGGCGAGGTTACGATGCGCCGGGGTGAGGGCGAGCCAGTCGTGAGGAGCTGGCTGGATTGTCTCCAGATTCCCCGGCGTCACGGGGACGGAATTAAGAATCAAGAGATATTGGAGTACTTCGCCGGTGGTCGCTCCATTGCAGAGCCAATACTCTGCGCCCGAAAGATCCTCGTCCAGCCAGACACGGGGCGGTTTGGCTGCGCTCGCCTGACGGGTGATGTTGAGGAGACCTGCACCGGTAATGTTGTTTACGACGAACCAGTGATTGACACCGCCCAATACATCCAGCGGGTAAAGAATCAGGCGAACGATACTCACTATCACCAACCCGGATAGAAGGAGGCGGGTTAGCAAAGCGAGACGGGGTGAGAGGGTGAAATTGACGCGGCGGCGTGAAAGATTCCAACTCCAAATTCCGCGCAGGAGAGTGTCCAAGAGAATTCCAAGCGTGACATAGCCGAGCGGTAAGAGAAACGCAAAGTAGCGCGTGTCATAGGGAAAGAGCGACGAGCCGTCAACCGCCGCGAGCAATATGGGCGTCCACAAAAATGCCCACAGTGGCAAACTGTTGCCGCGACGCAGTAACAAAAAGAGGGCAGCGAGCAAGAGGACGAGATACAAAATCAATGGAAACTGTACATAGTCGCCGAGCGTGCGCAAGGGATCAAATTCTGCGGCAAATGTGCGCCAGATGGCGATACTGTGCATCGCAAGGCGGTCGCCATAGTCGGTTATACTTTCGGGCAAGCCAAAGGCATAGGTGCGCCGGGACACGCTTTCTAATGACGTTCGCGTACTGCCCCAAGTAAGCGCATTGTGCAGCAGCGCAGGGGAGTATGCCAATGCGGTCGCACCGATTGCCAAATACGGGGGCGCAGTTTTCAGCTGCGCGCGATTCTTTGGGTCGAGCAAGACCCAAAGGAGCAAGGCGGGTGCTAGGAAAATTACGGTGGGATGAGTTTGGAGCGACAAGCCGTAGAGAAACCCTGCGGCGACCCAGAGGAGAGTCGAACGCTTTTTTTGTGCATAGGTCAATGCAATAATGGTTAGGGTCGTAAAGAGTGGAGCGATGGAGGCAGAATTGGCAATGTGACTGTTGACAAAGATGTGGGTACTGGCAGTGGCGAAGAGTGCTGCGCCCAAAACTCCGGCGAGCCGATTCGCCCAGAGTTTGCCCAGCCAAAACGTTGCGACAACTGTGAGGGCGGCGAGGACCATGACGAACAGGCGAGGGAGCTCCGGAAAGACCCCGAATACGCGAAACGCCGCCGCGAGCAGATATAAATACAGCGGGCCGATGTAGGTGGAAACATTCGTAAGCGGAAAATGCAGCCCGCGCGCAATGTCGAGCGCGGACAAGACCTCGCGCGTCTCATCGTTGAAAATGGGAATGGTCAGCAGGTTCGGGAGGCGAACCCACACTGCGAACAGGAAGAGCAACAAACCGAGAGGAAGATCGAGCTTGAGGTCGAATCCAGATTCGTCTGGCGTCACGAGCTTGCGCAATAATGTTGTTCCGTGTGGAGTGAGCTGACTCGTAGCGTACCGTATAGCCATCAATTCAAGGTGTTCGTTCTATGTTTCAATTCGCTGTTTTCAAACAACCAGATAATTATACTTGCAATCGTGAAAAAGAAGGTACGACGACACTCGATGAACGTAGATGATGTTCTCTTTCATTGACACCCACGAACGAATTAAATAGAATCTTTTACAACGCATTTCAAAAAGCCTCTGACGATGTAAAATTCTCGCTATTCCAATTGAGTTCGTCACGGGAATCGTGTCAAGTTCCCTTTTTGAAATGCGTTATAAGTCATCTCCAATCTGTAACGTTCAAGGAGTCATATGCCCTATAACATTGTTGTGTTGCTAAAACGAGTGCCTGACACGGAAAGCAAAATCACGATCAAAGAGAACGCGGTTGTAACCGAAGGTCTGAATTTTGTGCTGGACCCGTACGGCGAATATGGGTTGGAAAAAGCGTTGCAGCTGGTGGAACAGCACGGAGGCAAAGTCACGATTGTTTTATTTGGACCCGCCGAGGCGAAAGAAACGATCCGCAAAGGGCTTGCCGTCGGCGCGGACGAAGCGATTCACATTGTTGACCCGGCGCTCGAGGGCGGCGATGCAGCGTCCACTGCCAAAATCCTTGCCGCGGCGCTGAAAAAGATTCCGTTTGACATGGTTTGGGCGGGCAAGCAAGCGGTGGATGAAGATAACGCGCAAGTTCCCATCCGCATCGCCGAACTGCTCGACCTGCCGCACGTCAACAGCATTATTGAATTTGAGGTTGCCGCCGACGGCAAGAGTGCGCGCTGCGTCCGGGAGGTGGATGGAGAACGCGATGTAATGATCACGACCTTGCCTGCAATTCTTACTGCACAACAGGGATTGGGCGAAATTCGTTATCCTTCACTCAAAGGGATTATGGGCGCAAAAAAGAAACCGATTACAGATTGGGACGTGGCCGCACTTGGTTTGGATGCTGCCAGTGTCGGTAAAGCAGGCGCGAAGGTTGAAACGGTCAATCTGGAACCTCCACCGGCGCGTCCTCCGGGCAAAATTATTCCCGGCGATCCGCAGACGGCCGCCAAAGAACTCGCGCGGTTACTCCACGAAGAGGCAAAGGTGATTTGAAATGTCGAATAACGTTTTGATTATTGCGGAAGGACGGGCAGAGGGTCTCCGCAAAGTTAGCTTTGAGTTAGTGAATGCCGCGCAGCAGCTCGCAGCGCAGCTAGGCGGAAGTGCACAAGGCGCAATTGTGGGGAGTAATGTTGGCGTGTGGGCGGATACGTTGGCAAAAACGGGCGTATCGCAAGTCTTTGTTGTTGATAATCCCGCGCTCGCACAATTCGCGCCCGAAAGTTATGCTGCTGCACTTGCAGAAATCATTCGCAAGGCAGGCCCCGCGATTGTCTTGTTCGGCGCGACAGGCTGGGGTAAAGAACTTTCGGCGCGCACGGCGGCAAAACTCGATTGGGGGCTGGTAACCGACTGTACGGAATTGAAAATCGAAAATGGTTCGCTTGTGCTGACGCGTCCGATCTATGCAGGCAAAGCGATTGCCCATGTCCGCGCAAAAAGTTTTCCTATCATGGTTAGCGTTCGTCCGAATATCATCCCGCCTGTTGAAGCGAATCAAGCCGCCGCTCCAATTGAGCAAGTATCAGTTACTTTAAAAGAACCGCGCGCGAAGGTCGTGGAAACCGTGGCGAAGCAAAAATCAAAAGTAGATTTGGGCGAAGCGGCAATCGTCGTGTCGGGCGGACGCGGAGTGAAAGGTCCAGAGGGATTTGTTCCGGTGCAAGAGCTTGCGGATTCGCTCGGCGGCGCGCTCGGCGCGTCACGCGCGGCAGTGGATGCGGGCTGGATTGATTATACGCATCAGGTAGGACAGACCGGCAAGACGGTTTCGCCGAAGTTGTATATCGCGGCAGGCATCAGCGGGGCAATTCAACATCTTGCAGGCATGTCCTCGAGCAAAGTGATTGTTGCGATTAATAAAGACCCCGACGCGCCGATTTTTAAAATCGCAGATTATGGAATTGTCGGCGACTTGTTTGAAGTGCTCCCTGCTCTGAATGAAGAAGTGAAGCGGATTACGTCGCAGAGCTAATTTAAAACCCGAAGGGTCTCCGGAGACCCTTCGGGTTTTTATTGTTCCCCTAATTTTTGTTGGGTGAGCCAGATGCGTTGGATGGCGGTGGCGTTCGATAGAATTGCCAAGATGACGAGCATAATGATTAAACCCGTTTGCGGGATAAAGAGGGTGGAAAGCAGACCCAAGACAATCACAATCATGCGTTCGAGGCGCGTAAAGAATCCTTCTTTCAACATGACTCCCGCGCTTTCGGCGCGTGCCCGCGTATAGCTGACGAGAAATGCGCCAATCAGGGCGACTATAGCTAACATGATAATCCAACGGTTATTGTATTCAATCCCCCGCCAGACGAGCGCGAGCATCAGGACGCCGTCGGCATAGCGGTCGAGCGACGAATCTAAAAAGCCGCCGAATTTTGTGACGCGGTTAGTGAGACGCGCCAAAGCTCCATCGGTGGCATCTAATGCTGCGCCAAAAATCAAGAGTATCCCACCCAATGCCTCATAGCCGGCGGCGATGATGAGCGCAATAATGCAGATGAGTGCAAAGCCAAGCAGCGTCATCGTGTTCGGCGTGAATCCGAGACGGTTCAGGCCAACGGCAATGGAATTTAGAAGCTCTTTCGCTTGTGTGCGGGCAAAGTTGGTGAGCATGGCGAGAACGAATAAATTCGTTACTACAAGCGCACTATAGTGCTTGTACCTGCTAGCGTCGCAAGCTGGCGCGCGATGGAGAGAACGGTGAAACATCGAGTCCCGCGCTGCCATCGAGCACGATCTGGGCGAGGGTTTGACCGACGGCGGGGGCAACCGCGAACGCGCTGGTGCCAAAGCCTGCGGCGACGAAAAGCCCCTCGGCATTCTGCACGCGTCCTAGCGCGGGCAGACCATCTAGCGGCGAATCGTACAAGACGGAATGAGCGCGTTTGGATTGAGCATGGGTAAACGCGGGGATGCAATCCGCTGCAAATTGCGCGATGCGGGAGGTTTCGCTGGGCGCGATATTGTCATCGAGGGAATCCACGCCGTTCGGATGGATTTCTGGAAAGACAGTACCGACCGCGCTCATGCGATAGGGATGTGGGCGCAGGAAAAAATTGCCAGAAGGGTCGAGCAGCATGGGATGTGCTTGCGCCAACTCTGGGGGCAGCTCGTAAAACATGACGACGCCGCGCCGAAATTGCAGGCGAAGGGAAACGCCAAACGGCGCAAGCAATCGTTCTGCCCAACCGCCTGCGGCGACGATGACGGTCGGCGTTTCAAATGTGCCGGTCGTCGTGACGACGCCGCGAATTTGCCCGCGCTCGGCGACAATTTGCTTGACCTGCGTTCCGGTGTGAACTTGCAAGCCGCCCTCTTTTGCCTTGTTCACCATCGCCTGCGCGGTTTGCACGGCGTCGGCGTATCCGGCACGCGGCGTAAAGAGCGCGCCGCGAAAATTTGAAGCGACGCCGGGAAAAAGCGATGCGAGGGAGTTGCCTTCAATTTGAGAAATATCGGTTGACTGCTGCGCGAGCATAAAGAATTCGCCGCGCAGTGCGTCTGCCTCCATGTCGGTTTCGGCAACCACTGCCGCACCCGTTTCGACAAACCCCGTTTTGCTATTGCCCAGATGGAACGCCCACTGCTGATAAAACGGATAACTCGCTTCGGCGAGCGTGATGGTCAGCGGATGCGCGTGGAATGGATGCACGAGTCCCGCGTTCCGCCGCGTCATACCGGAAACGAGTGGACCTTTTTCGATGAGACTCACGCGGCGCACACCCGCGCGGGTCAACGCATATACCGTTGCTGCGCCGATAATGCCAGAGCCGATTACAAGTACGTCACTGATTTGTTTCATTCGGGAACAGTCAGAGAAAGACGGCGAAGGGCGCGTCGAGAAAACGAGAGTTTCTTTACCACGCTGCGACGGGCGAGGAGCAATTCGTCATAGTACGACAAGACTTTGTCGGCGATGTGCGTCCAATCATAACCTGCCGCCGTTGTGCGTCCATGTGCCGCCATTTGCTCGCGCAGCTGTGGATTCTTGAGTAGTTCAATGCTGGCATGGGCTAATGCGACCGGGTCTTCAGGCGGCACGAGGCGACCTTCTTTCGAGTCTGTCAGGACAAGCCGATACCCAGCAATGTCCGATGCGACAATCGGCAAGCCTGCCGCCATCGCTTCAAGGAGGACAATTCCAAAACTTTCAAAGCCGGTTGAAGGCGCGCAAAACAAATCGGCGGTGCGATAGTAACGCGGGAGGTCTTGACGCGAAACGAACCCGACAAAGTGCACGCCGCGCAAACGATGGGCGCGAACATAGCGAATGAATGGCGCTTTTTCATCATCGTCGAACGCGCCGACGACGATGAGGCGCGCGTCGGGGATTTCTTGTTTGATGTAGGGAAAAGCTCGGATGAGATGACGAAAGCCTTTGCGTTTGTCCAAGCGCCCGACAAACAAGATGTTGGGGCGACCATCGTTAAAGCGTTCGATGGGGGCAATATCCGGCGCGGCAAAGCGGTTGAAATCAATGCCGTTCGGAATGATGCGGTAGGGACCGGGAAATTGGGCCAGAGTAAAGTCGCGCACCGCTTGGGAGACAAAGATGCGCCCGTCGAGCTTGTTATATACGGGTGTCAACAGCGGACGCGCCATCTTGTAGACGCGGTTCGTCTCCCGATAGGCGTGAAATGTGCCGACATTCACGGCGTGGGAGTGGCGCAGAACAATGGGGCAGAGGAGAGGAGCGGCGGGTTCGTGCGCGTGGACAATATCAAAGTTTTCGCGCTTGAGAATTTTTTTGACGCGCTGGTAGACTTGCGGAGAAATGGTTAGACGAACGTTTGAGCCGCTAAAGGGGAAGCTTGCAACTGTGCCGCTCACTTTGATAACATTATCTTGTAAGGTTTCTTCGTCGTCACTGGATGCTGCGAGGATGCGCGTTTCGTGCCCGCGCCGACGAAATTCCCGGTCGAGCTGCATGATATGTTCGGTGACTCCACCGGGAAAGGGATAATCGTACGGCGTAACGAGCGCGATTTTCATGGTGCCAAACTGAACCCAGAAAAATTCAACGAATAAATTCATTACTACGGGACAGGGCGCGGCGCAAGTGTTTCGTTGGGAGCTTGACCAGAGCGCGATAGCTTTGGCGGGGCGCGATTTGTATGAGTTCACGAACTTCTTGACGCGTCCAAAAATGCCCATCGGCGGTTGTCTGTCCTGCGCGCAGCGAATCTATAAAGTCCTGTGCGGATGTACCGTTAAAGAGCGTTATACCTGTGCCAATCATACTCAAGGTGTGTGAATCGCTGCCGCCTGTTTCGGGGAGGCGAAAGAGCTCGCGATTGAGGCGCTTGGTCTTGGCGACGGTCACTTGCCCCGCAATGCTGGGATTTAATGCCTCGATGCCGTCAAAATAAATTTCGGGCGATGGGTCGTTTTGTATTCGCAGAATGCCGCGCTGTCCAACACTGCGAATCAGCCAACTCATGGGATGCGGGATGATGGCAACGCCGCCCTGTGCGTGAATTTGGGCGATGGAATGGTCGAGGCGTTGCAACGACTTGATAGGTCGCTCGATGCCAAGCGCGAGTAAATGTCCTTCAAGGGTCGTCACTTCCATGCCGGTAATGAGCTCAAAGCGATAGTGGCGTTTGGCGATGAGATTGCGCGCAACGTCCACGCCATCGAACATATCGTGGTCGGTAATGGCAATCAAATCGAGGTCAGTGTTGTTTTCGACGTGTTCGAGTACCTGTTCGACGGATGCCAGGCCGTCGCTGTGTTCGCTGTGTAAGTGAATGTCCGCTTTACCCATAGTGGCGTATGGCAGATAGCAGATAGCAGATGGCTGATAGCAGATGGCTGATAGCAAGACAGACGGCAATTCGGTATTTGCTATTCGCTATCGGCTATCTGCCATCTGCTATCTATCCTCTTCCCAGACAGGTTGAAATAAAATCCATTGTTCGGGGTATTTTTTGATCCAATACTCCATACGTGCGACGATTTTTTGTACGACATTCAATGTGTCTTGTACGAGGTCGCCAGTTGATTCTAATTCTAATGGCGGCTCGACGACGACGGCTACTTTATTATTGTCTAACCGTCGGATAAAGCCCAAGACGAGCGGCGCATCGTATTTGACGGCGAGAGCTGCCGCGCCGTCGGGCAGGCGAGCGGGTGCGCCGAAAAAATTGACAATTGGACCAGTATGCGTGACATCCAAATCTATTGCTAGTCCTAATATCGCGCCTTCGCGCAATTTTTTGATCAATGTGCGCCCCGCCGTATCTACGGGAATGATGTGGATGCCTTGCGCGGCGCGGAGTTTCACGAGCAGCTCAAAGACGTGTTCGGGCCTGACCCGTTCAACGGGAACGACGACCTCGTGCTGCGTTTTAAGGTGTACGGCGGCGAGATGTACGAACAGGTTAAAGTTGCCAAAGTGCGCGCTGCCGCCGACGATTCCTTTGCCGCGCGCAATCGCGGTGTCGAGATGTTCCAGACCTTCGACCGATTCAACCTGCGCGTAGAGTTGTTCGGCGGTGAGCTGATGCCCGCGAAACAAATCGAAATAATTTTTTAAAAGATTTTGAAGCGCCTTGCGCGCGATACGATTGTATTCGCTGGGCGGCGCGTCCGCCCCTATTATGTGCTTTAAATTTTTGTTATACGTCTTTCGAGCATTCGTGTTCAGAAAAAACGCGATGTCCCCAAATCGCGCAAAGAGCCAATAGCCGAATCGTTCAGGCAGTAAGGGAACGAACCAAATCGCAAAACGGTAGAGGGCGATGGTGAACACATTGAATGGACGTGAATTCCTCTACGCGCTGCTGTTGCGTCTGGTCTTTAAGCGTTTCAGCAACCGTCCTGACGTCTGATGTTTGCGGGGCCACATTGGGCGAAAGACGTACCATTGTTCGGGATGGGCGCGAATGGATTTTTCAAATCGTTCCGCGACTTTTTGCATGGCCTCTTGTTCCGCCTGCTGACGCGGCAGATTGCGCGGCACCTCAATCGGCGGGCCCGCATCAATATAGGTATCACCATCTTCCCCGATGCGCGCAAAGGCGACGAGCAAGGGCGCATCGTAGCGTTGGGCGAGTACCGCCGGGCTGGACGGAAAGTACGTCATTTCGCCGAAAAAGCGAACGGGCACGGTATTGATGTCTTTGTGGGAATTGATGCCGAAATCAATCAAAAAGCCGACAATCTCCTTGCGTTTGATGGCTTCAATAATTTTGCGCGGCGCGCGGTCGTAGGGAATCAGGTCAACGCCGTTTTGGGAACGCAGTCGTCCGAAATATTCAAACAGCTCAATGGGCTTGATGGTCTCGGCGGCGAGAGTCATGCGGCGATAATTCTCCACTGCAATCGGCGCGGCATAATCCATGTTGCCGAAATGGGCGGAGACCAGAATCATCGGCTTGTCCTGCTGCATCGCGGCGTGGGCAGCAGGGTCCACGTTGAAATGCACGCGCCGCCGACGCTCATCGCGGCGTACGCGCGGGTAGCGCATCATATTCAGGATATAGACGCCATAGTTACTGAATGATGCGCGGACGACGCGCCCCACGCGCGGATCATTGACGGGTCGGCTCAAAACACGCGCAAAATTTTCGCGGGCGACGCGGCGGCGCGTGAACCATAAATAGTACACGCCTGTTCCTACCCCGCGCGCAATGCGGTCAGCCAATCGGGGAGGGAGTGCCCCCATCACTCCACTCGCGGTTCGCCATGCTAAAAGCGTTGTCTTCATACAGTTCTTTTCACCTGCGATGAAATTGTTAATCATTTCGCGCGCCGAATCGTCTGGAAATTGCTGTGGCGGCGATTTTCTAAAATAGAGGAAATAGCAATTCGTTCTTTTCCCTATGCTTTCATTCTACACTAATGGGGTGCGAGCAGGTTGGAAAATGCCTGCTCGTATTCTGCGAGGCGTGTGCGGTCGAGTGAACAGTGCGCTTCGCGCCCGACGCGGCGCATTCGCACAATGCCCAATTTCACCAATCGTCGAATATGCCACGAACATAGCGGTTGGCTGATGTCGAGGCGGCGCGCCATATCGCTTACGGTTAAATCATGAGAACTAACAGCGAGGAGTCCGAGTATGTCTAGCCGTGCCGTATCGCTAAGAGTACGAAAGTATTCGTGTAGTTGCTCGAACGAGCGCGGGTGTCGGCGGCGACGAGTGCGGGAAAGCATAAATTTGCATTTGTATATTATGTGCAATTGCGTTATTGTGCAAGGTGGATTCGGTACTAGAGCGTGACGAGAGGCGGCGTGGGGGGGTGAGGCGTGTGGAGGAGAGCGTGGGGATTAGGGCGTGGAGACCACGCCCCTACATGAGGGAACGTTGATGAAAATTCCCGAAAATTTGAATTGGAATTTGTCGCCGCAAGAGGCGATGGCGCAGCAAGCGGCTCTGGCAAAGCGTGTAAGAATGAGTAATGATTTTGGGGCGATTCGCCATGTCGCGGGGGTGGATGTTGGCTTTGAGGAGAATAATACGATTGCGCGGGCGGCGGTGGTCGTCCTGACCTTTCCTGCGCTTGACCCGGTTGCGGCAGCGGTGGCGCGGCGAACGGTGACATTTCCGTATATTCCCGGATTGCTGGCATACCGTGAACTTCCAGTCATATTTGATGCCTTGGCGAGGCTAGAGCGTGAACCTGATTTGTTAATTGTTGACGGGCAGGGATACGCGCATCCGCGGCGTTTTGGAATTGCGTGTCATCTTGGCGTGCTGCTGGATAAACCGAGTATTGGCTGCGCGAAATCTATTCTTGTGGGGCGCGCGGTACCGCTCGAAGAACGCGTTGGGGCGACAACGCCACTGGTTGACAAGGGCGAAACGATTGGAATGGCACTGCGGACGAAATTGAAAACGAATCCGCTTTATGTGTCAGTGGGGCATCGCGTGGCGCTGGAAACGGCGGTGGATTTCGTGATGCGCTGCTGCAAAGGTTACCGTGTGCCTGAAACGACGCGTTACGCTCATCGCGTAGCGGGCGGGGAAGAATTGGATTTGGGGAGTCGGCAGGAAAGGCTGTTCTGAAATTATTGTAAAAATGATACCGCAGAGCAGAGACGGCACACCGTGCCGTCTCTACATTGTTGCGTATTCAATCAATGTCAAGAGTATCGCCCGCGCCGCGCGTTCGACTTGGGGACGGGTGGGGGAGAGGAGAGCTTTGGCATTTTCCCATTCGCCAAGAACGACCAATCCATCTTTAGCCTCTGCAAATGTTTCTGGCATGAGCGCGTAAAAATTGTTCAGTTTGTCGTAAATTTTTTTCTCGACGCGGATTGGATCAATTTTGACGAGATACAAAACGTCGGTTTTGCGTAACGTCGTTGCGAGGTCGTTGGTTTCTTCCACTTCGTACGCGGTCAGCCGCACCTCGTCGGTCAGGTCATAGGGCATTGAAAGAGCCGCAGGCGTTACGAAGGAAAGGCGCGTCTCAAAAACACCCAGTGTGCGCGCCAGTGAATGTGCTTCGGCACTAAATTTTAGGTTACCCAAGAGTGCGATGCGGATTTTTTTAAAATCTCCTTTGAGCGAACGAATTGTATATACATCTATGAGCGCGCGGACAGGATTTTCGTGCGTGCCATCGCCGGCATTCAACACGGCGGCGCGGGTGTTCCCTGCGAGTTCTCGCGCGCTGTCACTTTGGGGATGGCTAAAGAGAATTACGTCGGCATTGAACGCGTTTGCTTGTTTGGCAATCTCCCCAAGGTTGGCGTTATTTGAAATTAGATTGACCTGCGCGTTTGCTTCGCCGAGAATTTTTTCTACTTGGACAGGGAGAGGAAAGGCGGTATTGAACAGGGCGAGCGTGACGCGTTTGTTTTTTAAATCAAGGAGCGTACCGTTGGTAATTTCATCGGCGCGCATAAATATGTTTTCAATGTCAGTAATGGATAGATCTGTTGGAGACAGGAGAGAATGGGACAAAGTTTGACCTCGATGGAAAATTATTGTAATTTCTCCTACAACGTATTTCAAAAAGCCTTTGACAGCGAAAATGTTGCTCCATTCAAACTGATTTCGCAAGCTGCTCGCGCACAAGTTCCCTTTTTGAAATGAGTTGTAGTCATAATCGCAGGAAATTCTAAAATTGACAAGCCGTATTTCTACGGCTATAGTGATTGACGTTACGCATTTTGTCTTGTGTGTAGCCAATGAGTTTGATTACGACGCGTTGAGATTGCGGCGACGAACTCCGTCGCCGCAATCGCTCGACTGCTCGGTTGCGGTTTTTGGCTCGGCATAACCGAGCGGCAAAAACCTGCAACCAAACGCTCCGCTCGAGACGGCTCGAAATGACGAGTATTGCGTAACGGAAGTGAATCAAGTGACGTTGAAAAGCATGTTCGCAACGAGCGCAGCGATTGTGCTGGCGCTCTTATTTTTTGCCGCGCATCTCTCTCCTGTCCACGCGCAGAATCCTCTCTGCGGCGATCTCGGCGGTGGTCTCCTCCAAGACTGCTCGATGGACAATTTTTACGGAAACGAAGGTGCGTGTTCCGGCGTCTGGAAGTGCTCCACAATCAGCGGCGTTGATTTGAGCCAGAGCGAAGGGTGGAAGAAGGGACCATCGGTGCGTTTCGCCGGGGATGCGCCATTCGACCGTACCATTTTTCAACAAGTCAATGTAACGCCCGGTCATGGGTATTGTTTCAGCAGTCCTTTTTTTGTCGTCGCGATCAACCCCGGGCATTGGCAGAACGGCGACCCAATCAATCGCAGGGTTGGCATTGATCCATTCGGCGGCAATGATCCGAATTCGGGAGCGATCAAATGGTCTCCCGACTTTTTCGGGAAGGGACGTTTTGATGACGATGCGTTAAAGGTCTGTGAATATGCTCAAGGTCCTGTTATCACGGTCTTTTTACGCGCGATCAATGATGTGCAAGGCAAGCATGTAGATGTGTATATTGATTCGCCATCGCTCGTCGAGAATAAAGATATGCCGCCGATTCAGGTGGCCGCGCCGACTGCGCCCCCCGCGCCGACGCAGCCGCCACCCACTGTCGCACCGACCCGCGAACCCACCATCAAGCTTGAAGCGACGGATGAACCTATTCCCACCGAAGAGCCATTACCGACTGATGAACCGACGCTCGAACCACCCCCAACGGTTCAGACGACATCAACGCCTGTGCCCACCCGCACACGCGTCGCGCTCGTCCAGCCCAGTCCTCGCCCGACACGCGTTCGTCTGGCATCCGCGCAGACTAGTTCTGAAAGCGATGCTGCTCCCTCTGTCGGGTTTGAGTTTGGGACATTGGGCGTCATCGGGCTGATGGTCATTTCGGGCGCGATTGTGATGGTCAGCGCCGCTGCCGTTCTTTTGCTCCGCCGTAAATAAAGCATACAATTTATGCTCGTTGTCCCTATGCGATTTATTGTTCTCCGCATTTTCTGTATCGCGCTTTTGAGCGGTGTACTGCTGTTGGCATTGACGCCTTTTTTCACTCCGAGCGTCCGCGCGGAAGGTCCTTGTACGACGCGTAGTGATAATATGACGCGCAATGGGTCGGTCACCGACGGCGGGTATGAAACAGCGCATGGCGTGATTGCCAATTCGTGGAATCCATTTCTCATCAACGGGGATTGGCCCGAATATGACCTCGCCGATAACGAAAGCGCCAACGGCGACATCGGTGGTTCTTCTTCGCAATATATTCACGGCGACGGAGTTCATTTCGACGCAGGGATTTATCAGGTCATTCCCAACACGCAGCCCGGCGCGTCATATGAATTTTCGGTGGGTTGGGCGGCAATGCTGCGCGATACGGGCGGCGGCAACAATCGAAAAATTGATAATGTCGTGATACGGCGCGTGGGCGTAGACCCGTACGGTGGGACTGACCCGCAATCCCCAAATATGCAATGGGGGCCTGAAGTTGGAACTGGCTCATCGGGGCGCAGTCTGAATAATCCCGATATGAGCATCACCTTCAAAGCGCTCGCCAATCAGGTCACGGTGTTTTTGCGCGTGTGGAATCGCGGTTCGGCACCGAGCGACAAGGTCTTTTTCGATGTGATGTGTATGCGACCACGCGGCGATATTCCGGTCGAAGCGGTTGCACCGACGGCTACGCCTACGTTGTCAATCACACTGGCACCGCCGACCGATGTGCCGCCGACGCGCGTTCCTGCAACGCGCGTGCCGCCGACGGCAACTCCGATTCCTCCCACTCCTGTACCCGCGCGTGTCTTTACGACGACGCCCGAATCGGTTGCCCAAAAAGGTTCGGCGGCAACCCCCGAACCGCGTCCATTGATTCCTCAAATTGGTGGGACGAGTAGTTCTGATACGAACAGTGGAGGCGGAAATGTTTTCTCGTTCGCGGTGATTGCAGGCTCGTTGGGAATTATTGGGCTAAGCCTGCTTGGAATTTTATTGGTTGGTGGGTTCGCGGTCTGGCGGATATTTATGCGACAGGTGGACGACGCGCTTGATCCAACCTATTATCCTGATGACCCGTATCAGCAGTAAAGTTCAAGCGCTGACAGCGGATTGAAGCGGTGACGTGTCATCGCGCATAGTGCGTCACATAGGCATTGTGCGCGATGACATGTCAGGATAAGCGAATAAGCACGCTGCCGCTCGTTCGGCGCATCAAACGAGAAGATTTACTGCAATACAGCCAAATTGCGTAACGTTTAGCACTTTTGCTCAAGGAATTTGTCCCGGATGAATTTTCTGATTACAGGCGGCGCGGGATTTATTGGTACGGCGCTTGCGAATACGCTGATTGAGGCAGGGCATGGCGTTCGTGTATTGGATGATTTGAGTTCGGGCGATTCGCGGCGATTGGATTCACGCGTAGTTTTCTCACGTGGCGATGTCCGCGATATTCCGAAGCTGTGGGGGCTACTGCGGGGGATTGATTGTGTTTATCATCTGGCGGCGCGTGTCTCGGTTCCTGAATCTATTCTCTATCCCGTAGAATACAACCAGGTGAATGTCGGCGGCACTGTGTCGCTGATGACGGCGATGCGGGATGCGGGCGTGCGGCGGGTGATTTTGGCGTCGTCGGGCGCGGCGTATGGCGAACAATTGCATCAGCCCGTTGCGGAAACGGCGATTATGCGGCCTACGTCGCCGTATGCGGTCAGCAAATTAGCCGCCGAGTATTACATGCAGGCGATTGGCGCGCTGTGTAAAATCGAGTCGGTCGTGCTACGTATCTTTAATGCGTATGGTCCGTATCAGCAGCTGCCTCCCTCCCACGCTCCTGTGATTCCGCGTTTTATTAAGCAGGCGTTAAGCGGCGGGTCGCTCGTCATTTTTGGGAATGGCAAGCAGTCGCGCGACTTTGTGTATATTGACGATGCTGTAAACGCTTTGGCGCGCGCGGCGACGGTGCAGAATATTGACCGCGCGATTATCAATATCGGGTCGGGCACTGACGTGACGATGAATCAGCTGGTGGATGAAATCGAATCGTTACTCGGGACGCCAGTGCATCGGCTTTATAACGATGAAGAAGGGTCGGGCGTGAGTCGTCTCGTCGCGGATATTTCGCTGGCAGGCAAACTGCTCGATTGGACGCCGCAAGTCTCGCTGCGAGAGGGCTTGAGAAAAATTCTCGTGACGGATGAGCGTTTTCAGCTCAAATTCCCTGTGAATGCCAAAGCGCGGATCTAAAAA
>Ga0070741_10008152_pt1 | contig 21191 bp, 19 predicted proteins | sample Coa_R1_4_FD_66440 | JGI IMG/M metagenome (GOLD analysis project Ga0070741, IMG submission 66440) | Surface soil microbial communities from Centralia Pennsylvania, which are recovering from an underground coalmine fire - Coalmine... | ecosystem: Environmental > Terrestrial > Soil > Unclassified ...
GCGCACGGCGCGACGACGAGCGCGCAGACGACGGTCAGCGTCGCATGCGACGCGAGCGAGGACGCGAGGCGGTGCCTACGAATAGACCCGGCGCTCACGGCGGGAGAGATAGAGGAGCAGGATGGCGGCGACCACGCCGAGGAGGGTGAAGAGGAAGATGCCTTCGGCCATCGCGTAGCTCATCTGGGTCTGCACCGTGAAGCCGGTGCGTCCGAAGGCGTCGCCGTAGATCTTCGTGCCCATCACGAGGGTGGCGCCGTCGGGTGCGCCGAGCGGGCCGCCGAGCACATAGGGGAGGTCGAACGCGCGGAACGCGTAGATCGCGAGGAGGACGTTGACCACGGTGAAGGCGGGGGCGAGGTAGGGCAGCGTGACGTGCCGGAACACGCGGAGGCTCGACGCGCCGTCGGTAACCGCCGCCTCGCGCATCTCGGGCGGCACGTTCTGCAGCCCGGCCATGAAGATCACGGTCGCGAGCGCGTTCCACTGCCAGGCGAGCGCGGCGATCAGCGCCGGCAGCGCGAAGCGCGGGTCGGCGAGCCAGGCGTGCTGGAGCGAGCCGAGGCCGACGTCCCTGAGCATCGGGTTCACGACCCCGATGTTCGGCGACAGCATCACCTCCCAGATGAAGCCCGTCACGAGCGGCGAGAGCACGTAGGGCAGGAAGACGATCGCGCGGTAGACGCCGCGGACGCGCGACTTGCGGTCGAGCAGGATCGCGATCCCGAGTGAGACGGTGTTGGTGATCCCGAAGAGGACGAGGAAGATCCAGACGTTGTGCAGCGCCGCCGACCAGAAGACGTGGTCGTGCAGCACCCGGCCGAAGTTGTGCAGACCGGCGAAGTCGCCGATCGGCCCGATTCCCGTCCAGTCGTAGAGGGCGAGCCAGTACGAGCCGAGCGTCGGCAGGACGAAGAACCCGCCGTAGAGGAGCGCAGCGGGGAGCAGGAACCAGACATGCGGCCTGGGCCGGCGGAGCCTCGTCAGGATCCGCCGGCCCAGGGCCGCGCCGCTGACGGTCGCGCTCGCCAGGCGCTACGCCTTCGGGTTTGGGGTGATGCTCTTCTGGACGGCCTGCGCGAACTGCTGCGCGTTCACGCTCCCACTGAACACGCCGATCTCCTGCTGCACGGCGTTGAGCGTGTTCGTCAGCTCGGGCAGGTCGATCCACACCGGCAGCCCGGGCTTGCTCGCGAGCACCATCTCGCGGGCGATCGGGTTGCTCGCGGGCGGCAGGACGCCCTTCGTGATCGGCAGGGCGATCGTGTTCGCCACCCGCTGCTGCGCCGTCTTGGAGGCGAGCCAGGCGACGAAGGTCGCAGCCGCGTCCTGGTTCTTCGAGTGCGCGTTCACCGAGTAGATCAGCTCGAGCCCGGTGACCGTGATGTGCGACTTGCCGTCGGGCGACGGGAAGCCGATCACGGCGACGTCGACCTTCGGGTTCACCTGCTTGTACCCGGTGTAGTCGGCGGATCCGCCGATGATCATCGCCGTCTTGCCCTGCGCGAACAGCGCCTTGCCCTCGGCGTAGTCGACGGCCTGGTACCCGGTGAGGTAGTAGGGCTCGTAGTCGATCATGAGCTGCGCCGCCCTGAGCAGGCTGGGGTCGGTCAGCTTGACCTTCCCCTGCCGGAGCCGCTCGAAGCCCTGCGTGCCGAGGATCGACGAGGCGGCCATCGTGTAGAAGAAGAACGGGATGATGCCGTCCTTCGCCGGCATCGACCAGGCGGCGACGCCGTGGTCGTGCAGCTTCTTCGACACCGCCGTCAGGTCGGCCCAGCTCCTCGGCACCGCGAGGCCGTACTGCTTGAAGATCGGCCGCTGGTAGAAGATCCCGACCGTGTAGGCGGCGAGCGGGACGCCCCAGACGTGGCCGTCGAAGGAGACGACCGACGTCGCCGCCGGGACGAGCGCGCCGACGTTCACCTTGCCGTCGAGCGGGACGATCAGCTTGTTCTTCGCCCCGTCCCGGATCGAGGTGCCCTCGATCCAGCCGATCACGTCGGGGGCGGAGCCGCCGGCGAGCGCCGTGTTCAGGAGCCCGCCGTACGACGCGTTGGGCTTGTAGTCGATCTCGACCCTGATCGTCGGGTGCGCCGCCTGGAAGTCCTTGACCAGGGCGTCGAGCGGTCCCTTCCACTCGGGGTGGTTCGCCCACATGGTGATGGTGGTCGCGCTCCGGCGCGCGAAGGCCGGCGCGGCGGCGAGGCCGCCGAGCGCCGACGCCGCGGCGACTCCGCCCAGGGCGCGGAGCGCCTCGGCCCGCGTGAGCGTCCGCTCGAGAGCGCGCTCGAGCGGCGGGCTGTCCTGTGCCGGCCCTGGGTGGGGGCCAGCCGTCTTCTCGGTCATGCCGACTCCTCCTCGTGACGACGATGACGCCTGCGTGGGTGTTCCGCCGGGACGGTCCGGCGCGCCGCGGCCGCTCGATGCCGGGAAGCGGCGCCGTCACCGGCGATCTGGACGACCTCTGCGCGCGTGGCACTACACTACGAGCGTCGCCGATCGATTGTCAACCATTTGCCGATTGTTGACCGACTGTGGAGGCGGGGAGGCTCGGGGGTGAGCGCGTCCGCCTGGCACAGCGCGCTCGACCGGAGGCCGTACCGGGCCGCCCGGGTGGCAGATGCGCTCCGGGAGGCGATCGGGACGGGCGAGCTCGAGCCGGGCCGGCGGCTCGTCGAGCAGGAGCTCGCCGACCGCTTCGGGACCTCCCGTGCCCCCGTCCGGGAGGCGATCCGGGAGCTCGGGCACGAGGGGCTCGTCCAGCTCGTGCCGTACCGGAGCGCGGTCGTCCTCGGCGTGTCCGAGGACGAGGTGCACGACGTGCTGATCCCGATCCGGCTGACGCTCGAGCGCTACGCCTTCCCGCGCGCGCTCGGCGGGCTCCGGGAGGCCGGGCTCGACCGGCTCGCGCGCGTCCTCTCGCAGATGGAGGCAGCGGCCGACGCCGGCGACCTCGGCGGCGTCGTCGACGCGGACGTGCGCTTCCACGAGGCCGTGCTCGAGCTCTCCGACGCGCCGCACACCGTGCAGATCTGGCGCTGCATCGCTCCGCGGATCCGCACGTACTTCCTCCGCTACGACCGCGATCGCGACCTCGCCGCCGTGGTCGAGGAGCACCGCGAGCTGTACGCAGCGCTCGCCGCCGCGGAGGTCGAGCCGCTGCTCGCGCTCCTCGAGGCCCACATCGCCGTCCCGAGGCTGTCGGCGTCCGCCAAGGGGTCGTAGCGTGGCCGCGGTCTGCTTCGAGCGCGTCGGCAAGGTCTACCCGGACGGGACGCGCGCGCTCGAGGCGCTCGAGCTCGACGTCGACGACGGCGAGTTCATGGTCTTCGTCGGCCCGTCGGGCTGCGGCAAGACGACCGCGCTCCGCCTGGTCGCCGGGCTCGAGGACGTCACCGAAGGGTCGATCCGCATCGGCGGCGAGGTCGTGAACGACGTCCTGCCGCAGCAGCGGGACATCGCGATGGTGTTCCAGAACTACGCCCTCTACCCGCACATGTCGGTCGCCGACAACCTCGGCTTCGGTCTGCGCATGCGCAGGGTGCCGCGGCGCGAGATCCAGGCTCGGGTGGCGGAGATCGCCCGGATCCTCGGCCTGCACGAGCTGCTCGACCGGAAGCCGCGCGTGCTGTCGGGCGGGCAGCGCCAGCGGGTGGCGATGGGCCGGGCGATCGTCCGGCAGCCTCGCGTGCTGCTGATGGACGAGCCGCTCTCCAACCTGGACGCGAAGCTCCGCGTGCAGATGCGGACGGAGATCGCCCGGATCCAGCGGGAGCTCGGCACGACCACGATCTACGTCACCCACGACCAGGTCGAGGCGATGACGATGGGGGATCGCGTCGCGGTGCTGCGGAAGGGCGTGCTGCAGCAGGTCGACGCGCCGCAGCGGATCTACGAGGAGCCGGCGAACATCTTCGTGGCGACGTTCATCGGCAGCCCGCCGATGAACCTCCTCCGGGCGACGCTCGAGCGCGAGGACGGCACGCTCGTCTGCCGCGTGGGAGACCGCAGGCTGCCGGTGCCGGCCGGCGACGGCCTCGCGCCGTACGTCGGCCGGGAGGTCGCGCTGGGCGTGCGTCCCGAGCACGCCGCCGACGCGGCCCTCGCACCGGGGGCGCCGGCGCTGCGCGGGCGCGTCGGCGCGAGCGAGCTGCTCGGCTCGGACCTGCTCCTCCACGTCGAGCTTCCGGTCGAGCCCGTGGTCACCGACGAGCTGCTCGAGCTCGCCGCCGACGTCGACGCCGCGAGCGTGGAGGAGCTGCGGGCGGAGGCGTCGGCGCGCGTGACCCGGCTCGTCTGCCGTCTCGACACGCGCACGCGCGTCCGGATCGACGACGAGATCGAGGTCGCGCTCGCGCCGGAGCGGTTCCACTTCTTCGACCTCGAGACGGGGCTCGCGATCCGCCGAGGCTAGCTCGCCCCCGGCGGCGCGGGCGCGAGGTTCCGCCGCCAGAGCTCGAGCGTCCGCTCGAAGTGGTGCTCCGCTGCGGCGCGGTCGTAGACCGGGAGGTCGGCCATCGCGAAGCCGTGGCTCGTCCCCGGCAGGCGCTCGACGACGCCCCGGACGCCGCGGCGCTCGAGCTCCTCGCGGAAGCGGTCGACCGACTCCGGGGTCGCCGACCGGTCGTTCTCGGCGAAGGCGACGTAGAGCTCGCCGCGGACCGAGTCGAGGTCGTGGTGGGGCGAGTCGGGCCCGTCGGTGACGAGCGCCCCGGGGTGGATGGCGGCCGCGGCGACGAACACGTCCGGCAGCGCGGAGGCGACGTGCAGGGCGAACCGGGCGCCCATGCAGTAGCCGACGCACACCTTCGGCCCGTCCGCGGCGGCCGGGTCGGCGGCGGAGGCGAGGATCGCCTCGGTGTCGGCGCGCACGAGCTCGGGCCGGAGGCTGCGGACGAGCTCGAGCATGCGCTCCCGCTGCCGCTCGTCGCCCATCCGGGAGGCGTCGAAGGCCGGCCGCTCGCCGAAGCGGTAGAAGAGGTCGGGCGCGACGCAGTAGTAGCCCCCGGCCGCGAAGCGGCGCGCGTTCGCCTTCACCTGCTCGCGGTAGCCGATCGCGTCCATGTAGAGGACGGCGACGGGGAACGGCCCCCCGGCGTCGGGGTGGACGACGAACGTCGTCATCGCCCCGTCCCCGGTCGGGATGCGGACCTCGCGCTCCTGCATAGGCTGGTAATATAACAGCCTTATGAAGACCGCCGTGCCGCGCGCCCGCGCCCGCCGGCTCGACGAGCTCGCCCTCGCGCTGCCGCAGCGGGCCTCCGCGCTCACCCGCCTCTTCTTCGCCCGCACGGGCACCGGCCTCTCGCGGACGGAGGTCGGCCTGCTCGCCGCGCTCGTCGCCGGCCCGCGCCGGGTCACCGAGCTCGCGGCCCGGGAGGGGATCACGCAGCCGGCGGTGACCCAGCTCGTCAACCGGCTCGAGCGGCGCGGGTACGCGGAGCGGCGCGCCGACCCCGAGGACGGGCGGGCGGTGCTCGTCGTCGCGACCGGCGCCGGCCGGGACGCGCTCGAGCGCGTGCGGGCCGAGTACCGCGCGCTCCTGCACGAGGAGATGGCGACGCTCCGGGACGACGAGGTCGAGGCGCTCGGACGGGCGGTCGAGATCCTCGACCGGCTGCTCGAGCGGCTCGGAGGGCGGGCGCGGTGAGCGCCGGCGCCGAGCGCTCCCCCCGGAGCATCCTCGTCGCGGTCGACGGCTCCGTCCACGCCGACGCCGCGCTCGACCGGGCGGTCGCGCTCGCGCGGGAGAGCGGCGCCCGGCTCACGCTGCTGCACGTCGTCGAGCCTCCGCGCCTGCCCGCGATCGGGGGCGCGTACGTCGCCGGGCTGCTCTCGGCCGAGAGCGACGAGGAGGCGGAGGCGCTGCTCGAGCGGGCGGCCGCCCGGGTGCCCGAGGGGATCCCCGTCCACGCCGTCGTCCGGCACGGGCAGGCGGCCGAGGAGATCCTGCACCGGGTCGAGGCGGCCGGCCACGACCTCGTCGTGCTCGGCTCCCGGGGGCGGGGCCCGCTCCGCTCGTTGCTCGGCGGGAGCGTCAGCCGGGCCGTCGCGCACGGATGCCGCGTGCCGGTCGTGGTCGTGCACGCCGGGCCGCCGACGCCGCCGCTCGGCGCCGGGCGCGCGGCCGGGCTCGCGCACGGAGGCGGGGCGCTCGGGGACGCGCGCGCATGAGCTGGCGGAGGCTCGACTACAAGTGGGTCGCGCTCTCGAACACGACGCTCGGGATGCTGATGGCGACGATCAACTCGTCGATCCTGCTGATCGCGCTCCCGGACATCTTCCGCGGGATCGGGATCGACCCGCTCGCCCCCGGCAACACCGGCTACCTGCTCTGGCTGATCCTCGGCTTCATGGTCGTGATGGCGGTGCTGCTCGTCAGCCTCGGCCGGCTCGGCGACATCTACGGGCGCGTGCGCATGTTCAACCTCGGCTTCGCCGTCTTCACGCTCTTCTCGATCCTCCTCTCGGCCACGTGGCTGGAGGGGAGCGCGGGCGCGCTCTGGCTGATCCTGATGCGCGTCGGCCAGGGTGTCGGCGCCTCGCTCCTCTTCGCGAACTCGAGCGCGATCCTCACCGACGCGTTCCCGCGCGACCAGCGCGGCCTGGCGCTCGGCGTGAACTCGATCGCCGCGATCGCCGGGTCGTTCCTCGGGCTCGTGCTCGGCGGCGTGCTGGCGCCGGTCTCGTGGCGGCTCGTCTTCGCCGTCTCGGTGCCGATCGGCGTCGTCGCCACCGTCTGGTCGTACCACTCGCTGCGCGAGCTCGGCGTCCGCCGGCGCGCCCGGATCGACTGGTGGGGGAACGCGACCTTCGCCCTCGGCCTCGTCGGGCTGATGATCGGGATCACCTACGGAATCCAGCCCTACGGCGGGCACGACATGGGCTGGACGTCCCCGTTCGTCCTCTCGATGCTCGCCGGCGGCGTCGCGTTGCTCGTCGCTTTCTGCCTGGTCGAGCTGCGCGTCGACGAGCCGATGTTCCACCTCGAGCTCTTCCGCATCCGCGCGTTCGCGGCCGGGAACCTCGCGGCGCTGCTCTCGGCGATGGGGCGCGGCGGCCTGCAGTTCATCCTGATCATCTGGCTCCAGGGGATCTGGCTGCCGCTGCACGGCTACGACTTCGCGCGCACGCCGCTGTGGGCGGGGATCTACATGCTGCCGCTGATCGCTGGCTTCCTCGTCGCCGGCCCGGTCTCGGGCTGGCTCTCCGACCACTTCGGCGCGCGGCCGTTCGCCACCGGCGGGATGGGGCTCGCCGCGGCCAGCTTCGTGCTGCTCGTGGCGCTGCCCGTCGACTTCTCCTACCGCTGGTTCGCGCTCGTCCTGGTCCTGAACGGCGTCGGGATGGGGCTCTTCGCCTCGCCGAACAGCGCCGGGGTGATGAACGCGCTCCCGCCGGCGGAGCGGGGCGCGGGGGCCGGCATGCTCGCGACGTTCATGAACACGGCGAGCGTGCTCTCGATCGGCGTCTTCTTCACCCTGATGATCGTCGGCCTCGCCTCCGCGCTGCCGCACACGCTGCGCGCGGGCCTCGTCGCCCACGGCGTCCCGGCGGCGAGTGCCGACCAGATCGCCCGGCTGCCGCCGGTCGCGACCCTCTTCGCCTCGTTCCTCGGCTACAACCCGGTGGCGACGCTGCTCGGGCCGCACGCCCTCGCGGCGCTCCCGGCCGGGCAGGCGAGGGTGCTGACCGGGCGGCAGTTCTTCCCCCACCTGATCGCGAGCCCCTTCCACAGCGCGCTCGTGGACGCGTTCGCGTTCGCGACCGCCGCCTGCGTCGTCGCCGCGCTCGCGTCCCTGCTCCGGGGCGGGAAGTACCACTACGAGACGGCGGCGGTCGCGCCGGGCGAGCCGGCCGGCGTCCAGCCGGTGGACGAGGCGGCCTGACCCCGCCGGCGCGCCCCCGCCGGAGACGGCGTCGGCGGCGCCGCGTATCGTCTTGCCCGTGGCGATCGACGTCGCCCAGCTCCGCCACGGCCGCGTGCGGGCACGCTACTTCCGCGAGAACTTCGCCCAGGCGGGGATCGACCTCGCGCAGATCATCCCGGAGCTCGTGACGAACGCCGACGCGGCGATCGCCGCCGCCGGCCGCGAGCGCGGCCGGATCCAGCTCCGGATCGGTCCGGCCGATCCCGACTTCCTGGCGGCGTGGCGGGCCGGGCTCCGCGCCCTGCGGCTGCCGGCGCTCGGGAGCTGGCGGTACGAGCTCGTCTGCGCCGACGACGGCGAGGGGGTCGACGCCGACGTCGTCGACCGCCGCCTGGGCGCGCTCGGGGTGGTGCCGGAGCGGGAAGGGCAGCGCGGCCTGTTCGGCCGCGGGCTGCGCGACGTCTGGCTCGCCCAGGGCGGCGGCCGGATCCAGGGCGTGCGGGGCGGGCGCGCGGTCGAGTCGTGGTTCCTGCCCGCCGCCGGGGACGAGCCCTACGTGTACGTCCACGTGCTCGACGCCCCGGCGACGCCCGCGGTCAGGCAGCGGCTCGGGATCGCCGGCGAGGGGACGCGGGTGACGGTGCCGCTCGCCGACCTGCGGCTGCCACCGGCTGCGCGGCTGCGCCGGCTCGTCGCCGACCTCGTGCAGCTCCGGCGGATCCTCGAGGACGAGCGTCGCGAGCTCGAGCTCGACCTGCCCGGCGAGCCGCTCCAGCTCGTCCGCTACGCGCCCCCGGAGCCGGACCCGGAGCGGCCGGTCCTGTTCGACGACGTCGTCGAGCTCGGGCGCGGGGTCGAGGCGCGGGTGGTCGTGCGCCGCTCGGCGCAGCCGATCCCGCTCACCCCGGCGCGCGCCTGCCGGCGCGGCGGGCTCGTCGTCTGCTCGGGCCGGGCGGCGCACGAGGCGACGCTCGCGGGCCTGGAGGCGCGCCCCGGCGCCCGCCACCTCTACGGCGAGGTGTACTGCGAGGCGATCGAGCGGCTGCAGCGGGAGGCGCTCGAGACGCCGCGGCCGCAGGTCGTCGTCCGCGTCGACCGAAGCGGCCTGAACGACGCCCACCCGCTCGTACGGCGCCTGTACGCGGCGATCGAGCGGATCGTCCGCCCGATCGTCGAGGCGGAGGAGCGGCGCGCCGGCGCCCGCCTCGTCCGGGCCGGCAGGGAGATCTCCACCCGCGACGAGGTCGGCCTGCGGGCGCTGAACGACGTCCTGCGCGCCGCGTTCGACGCGCCCGGGCAGGCGGGGTTCGGGCGCGGCGGCGCCGGCGGCCGGGAGCCGGTCGAGGAGCGCGAGCGGCGCGGGTCGCCGTCGCCGCCACCGCCGGGGACGGGCGCGGCGGCGCTCCTGACCGCGGCGATCCGCTTCAAGCACTCGCCGCTCCGGCTCCATCCGGGCGAGCAGCGGACGGTCTCGCTCCTCGTCGACCCGGGACGCGTCCCGCCGGGGACGCCGATCGAGGTCGCCGCCGACCCCGGGCTCACGCTCCGCCTGCGGCGCGCGGAGGTGCCGGCGCCGCTCCCGAGCGGGTGGTCGCGCGTCGGCGGGGCGCTGCGCGCGCTCGTCTCCGCCGAGCCGGGGTCGCAGCTCTCGGTGTTCGCGGAGGCCGGCGGCCACGTGGCGGAGCTCGTCGTGCTCGTCGTCCGCCACCATGCCCACGGCTGGGTGCGGGAGATCGCGCGCAAGGACGAGGACGCGCACGTCGAGGCGGAGTTCGAGCCCGAGACCGGCGTGGTGACGGTCTACGAGGGCCGTCGCGAGTTCAAGGCGCTCGAGCGCGCCGCCCGCAACGCCGGGTTGCGCGCCGCGCGCGTGCGGGAGTACGTCCCCTACCGGATGCTCGAGGTGGAGGTCGCCGCGAACGCCGTCTACTGGTGGGCGGCGGAGCGGATCCTCGAGCGCCGGCTGCCGGGTGAGCGGCCCGCCGACCCGGCCGAGTACGCGGCCGCCGTCCGCCTCGAGGCGCAGGCGCTCCGCCACCGCGCCCACGAGCGGCTGATGAGGGCGTTCCTCGGCCCCGAGGTGTTCGAGGGCACCGTGGTGGTCGCCGGCGGAACGCCGGCGCGCGCGCCGAAGCTCCGGCTCGCCTGAGGGGGCACGGGGCCGGCGCCGCGGCCGGGCGCCCGCCCGCCGCCCGCTCACGGGCGGCCCGAAAGGGGCTTGTCCTCGCCGGCCAGAGGCGGTAGCGTGAGCGCGACGATCGTCTCGAGCCGGACGGCCCCCGGATGCGGCAGAAGCTCCTGATCGGGTTCGTCGCCGCGGCCGCCGCGGCGGCCGCGGCGAGCGCTGCGCTCGGGTCGGCCGCCGGCGCCCGGCACGGCGCGGCGAGCACGTGCTCGCCGGGCTTCGTCGCCGCGAGCCTGAGCTGGGGGAGCAAGTGCCTCCGCGCCGGCGAGTTCTGCAAGGTCGGCGAGGCCGAGTACCACCGCTACGGGTTCGACTGCCCCGCCTCGGGCCACCTGGTCGCCACCCGGCCGGGGTCGGCGGGCGCGAGCGCCGGCGGGGCGGCGCCGGCGGCGGCCGGCGCGACGGTCACCGTCGGCTCGACGGTGCTCCTCGCCCCCCGGACGAGGACGAGCGGCTGCGTGCGCGGCGCGGAGCCCGACCGCCGCTGCTCGCCCGGCGCGTACGCGAGCGGGCTCACGACGGCCGTGCTCTGCTCGCCGGGCTTTCGGACGAGCGCGATCCGCGACGTGCCGCAGTCGGAGAAGTTCGCCGTCGAGGCCGAGTACGGGCTGGCGCCGGGCTTCTACGGGCACGAGATCGAGATCGACCATATCGTCCCGCTCGAGCTCGGCGGCTCGAACGACATCGCGAACCTGTTCCCCGAGCCGGGATCGGGCGCGCGGAGCTACCGGGTGAAGGACGCGCTCGAGAACCGGCTCCACGACCTCGTCTGCTCGGGCGCGATCGCGCTCCGCTCCGCCCAGCGCGCGATCGCGACGGACTGGGTCGCCCTGTACGCGAGGGTGTTCGGTGACGCTCCGGCCGGGCGACCCTGAGGACGGACGGCAGGGACCGCGCGCGGCCGCTCAGCCGGCGTAGGGCCGCACCGGGTTGACGGCGACCGCGCCACCGTCGACCGAGTAGACGCCGCCCGTCACGAACGAGGCGCCGGGCCCGAGCAGGAACGCGACGACCTCGGCCACCTCGTCCGGCGTGCCGGCCCGTCGCAGCGGGGCGAGGCGCGCCCGTGCCGTGGTTCCGCCGCTTCCCTGCGCGCTCTCCGCCGGCGGGCCGAGGAGGCCCGTGGGCACGATGCCCGGGGCGACCGCGTTCACGCGGATCCCGCGTGGCCCGCCGTAGACCGCCGCCGAGCGTGTCAGCCCGAGGATCGCGTGCTTGCTCGCGTGGTAGGGGACGAGATCGGCCCCGCCTCCGAAGGAGCAGATCGAGGCGGTCGTGACGATCGCCCCGGTCGAGCGCTGCGAGGCGTACTGGCGGAACGCCTCGCGAAGGCCGAGGAAGATGCCGCGCACGTTCACCGCCATGACGCGGTCGAAGTCCTCGGCCGTCACCTCGGGCAGCTCGACCTGCGCACCGGCGATGCCGGCGTTGAGGTGGTAGAGGTCGACGCGCCCGAAGGCGGATAGCGCCTCGCGCATGTAGCGGCCGACGCTCTCCTCCTGCGAGACGTCGGCCTCGATCGCGCATGCCCCGGAACCGAGCTCCGCCGCCACGGCCCGTGCGGCGTCGCCGTTCTCGTCGACGATCGCAACCGACGCTCCGGCTGCGGCGAGGCGCCGTGCCACGGCTGCCCCGATGCCGCTTCCCGCACCCGTCACGAGGGCGACCTGCCCTGCCAGGGAGTCCATGCGTGAGCTCCTTTCGCTCCTGCGACTTGACACCGAGCGCGTGGGGGAGGAGGATGTCCGCCGCCTGGATTGTTTGACGATATGGCAAGAGTACGGCGTGGCGATCAGACCAAGCCTGAGTACGACGCCAAGAGTCTCGTGCTCGCCACTGCGCGCTACCAGGACAAGCCCCTGATTGTCGCCTCGGGGCTCGCCCCGATCCGCACGACGCGCGGAGCCCCGCGCTTCAAGCTCGGGTACGAACTCGGCGGGAGCGTGATGGAGCTCGCACCCCCGACCTGGATGCTCAAGATGGAGGGGGAAGCCTTCATCGCCGCTTACCGCCGGCATCTGGACGAGGTAGGCGTAGCGGCCATTGCTTCGTCCCTGGGCAGGACGATCGCATCCTCGGGCAAGAGGGGAGCGGTCCTGCTCTGCTTCGAGGATGTCACCAAGGGGCAGCTATGCCACCGGCGAGTGTTCGCCGAATGGTGGCAGGAGAGGGTCGGCGCCGAGGTGCCGGAGCTGAGCGCCTCCGTCCTGGCGGACGGATAGCGTTCAACGAGTGTTGAGACGGGCCTTCGCCACGGGACAACGGGCAAGGTCGACGTGGGCTGGTTCGGCGACCACCTCGACAGCTCCGCGAAGTCCGAGAAAGGCTGCGGGCTTGCCCTCGGCGCCCCGCTCGTTGACCGTTCCACGACATCCGTCTGTAGCCCGTGCGCGTGCCTGGTTGGGGTTTCCCCCTAAGCCGGCTGAGCTCGGGTTGTTGACCCTCTGTTGACCCTGGCGGATCCGGCTCGGCGTGCAGGTTCCCTGCCCCCAGTTCTCGGCGGGCTTCTCGTGATGGGCCGGGCTGGACTCGAACCAGCGACCTTGGGATTAAAAGTCCCCTGCTCTACCGACTGAGCTACCGGCCCGCGGACTCCGAGGCCCGCACGCCCGCATACTGTGGGCTGTGGGGAAAGGGTACGCAGAGGGCTCCGCCGTCGAGGAGCGGCTCGCGGCGCTCGAGCGGGGCGGCGACGCGGAGGCGCCCATCGGCGGCGGCCGCGCGGCGCTCTTCGGCAGCACGGAGGACGACCCGGAGCAGCACTTCCTCGGCTGGGCGGACGACGTCGACGCCGACGAGCTCTTCGCCTCAGGTCGCGCCTGGGGGCTTCAGGTCGTCCACGTCACCGAGTAGCTCGCGCTCCCACTCCTCGAGCAGCCGGCCGACGTGCCGGCGCTGGGTGTCGGTGAACGCGAAGCGCGCGACGACCCGTCGCGCCTCGGCCGGGTCGTCGTTCTCGATCGCCGCCTCGAGGTGCTCGCGCAGCGGCTCGGGCTGGCGGAGCTGGCGCCGGAGCCAGCGGAGCAGGCTCACCTTCGCGGCGCGGCTCGCAGGCTCGGACCCCACGGCCTGGGACGATACGCCGCCTCGGGCCGCGAGCGGATCGGAGCGGGCCGCTACGCTCCGGCCGGGCCCCCATCGTCTAGCGGCCCAGGACGCCGGCCTTTCACGCCGGTGGCGCGGGTTCGAATCCCGCTGGGGGTATGTCGGCGGGACGCGAGCGGCGCGGTGCTCGGTCAGAGACGGCGGAGGAACCGCTCGGCGGCGGCGATCCCCGCGGCGCCCTGCCTCCCGGGCCAGGAGTGGACGCCGTCGCGGTAGACGAACAGGCTCACCGGGACGTGCGCGGCCCGCAGGACCCGCACGAGGTTCTCGGTCTCCGAGAGCGGGATCGCGTCGTGGGCGCCGCCGGAGAGGAGCAGCGTCGGCGGGAGCGCGGCGGCGCCGGGGAGCCTGACGCGCGCCGGGAGCCCGGTCGAGAAGCCGACGAGCGCGTCGAAGAGGTGCGGGTGCGCGAGGGCGGTCGCGAGCGCGAGGCCGCCGCCGAGCGACCAGCCGACGAGCGCGATCCGCCGCGGGTCGATCGCCGCGTCGGCGCGGAGGACGCCGGCCGCGTCGGCGACGACCCGCTCCCAGACCGGGAAGGCCGTGCCGAGGGCGGGCGGGCCGCCGCAGAAGCCGCGCCTCCCGGGCGGCGGCGTCGGGCCGAAGTAGTCGAGGTACAGCGTCGCGATCCCGGCCGCCGGCAGCGCCACGGCGAGCCGGTGGTCGAAGGTGTCGAAGCCGCCGCAGCCGTGCAGCACGATCGCGGCGGCGCTCCGGGTGGCGCGCGGTGGCAGGCAGAGCGCCGCCCGCACGGTGACGCCGCCGCTCGGGACGGCGGCGGCGTGGCAGCTCGCCGGCAGGCGCGGGAAGACGGACACGGCGGCCCGCCCCGCGACGAGCGAGCAGGCGAGGACGAGCAGCGCTCCTGCGACCCTCAAGCCAGGCACTATCGCGCACGCCGCCCGCCCCGGGCGCTTGACAGGGCCCGAGCCCGGATGCGGTAATGCGCCCGGGTGGGGCGAGCTCGGCTCGTTGCGATCGCGCTCATGCCGGGGCTCGCCGCCGGCGCGGCTCGGGCTGCGACCCCGTCGCCGCTGCGGCTCGCTCCGATCTCGGCGACCTTCGTCGCGAGCGCGTTCGCGACCCGCTACACCGCCGCGGCCAGCGAGCCCGGGGCGAAGCTGACCTACAGGTGGACGCTCTCCCTCCGGCTCGTCGACGGCAAGGGCGCGGCCGACCCGTCCCTGCCCGGCGCGAGAGCGGCCGTCGACGCGGCTTGCGACAACCGCGGCGTCCTCACCTCGACCGCGCCGACGTTCGTGTGGCACCACGGCGACGCCGACCACTGCGACCACGCCAAGATGGGCCCGAGTGGACACCAGGGGCTCGTCACGGTCGTCGTCGGCGACGGCACCTGGTCCTGCACGGCGACCTACAGGGGGACGAACAGCGGCACGGGCGGCGCCGCCACCTGCAGGAAGGCCGCGCCCGCGACCCGGGCGGCGTACACCTGCCGCGGCGCGCGGGTGAAGCTCGTCGACTCGAGCAACGTCTACGGAGTGGTGAACGGCGGCAGGCCCCCGGCGTTCCTCACCCGCGGCAAGGCGTACTGCCTCGTCTCGATCACGACCTACCACTGGAACGGCGGCCGCGGCGCCAAGCCGGGGACGCTCGGCCTGACGAGCTCGACCGGCACGATCGGGCCGTTCAAGGCGAGGTCGAGCGCCGGCCAGGGCGGGGCGCCGAACGTCAACTGGTTCGTCGACGTCCCCACCGCGCCGAAGCCGGTCGTGATCGACGGCCTCTACTCGTGCAAGGACTCCGACCCGAAGACGTGGTCGTCGAACCCGCAGAGCCACGGCACCGGCTTCTGCATCGTCTACGGCGTCCCCGCGGTGAAGAGCACCGCGTCGACGACGCCGAAGACGACGACGCAGAGGAACGCGACGAAGCCGGCCGCCAAAGGCAGGGGCGGCAAGGCGAAGCTCTCGATCAAGGCATCGCCCGACACGGGCAACCCTCCGCTCGCGGTGACCTTCACCCTCTCCTCTCCGAAGGTCGTCCAGTGGCGGATCGACTACGGCGACGGTCAGTCGAAGGTGGCGACGGGCACCCCGCCGCCGACGATCGCGCACACGTACACCCGCGCCGGCGACTACAAGCCGAGACTGACCGTGCTCGCCTCGCCGAGCGCGGCGTCGGCGAGCAGCGCGACCACGAGCGTCCAGGTGGGAACGTCGCTCATGAGCTTCGCCGCCGCCCCGGCCTCCGGCAACCCGCCGCTCAGGGTGACGTTCACCCTCGGCACCTCGGTACCGAACATCAGCAGCTGGTCGCTCGACTTCGGCGACGGCACGCACACGGGCGGCGCCGGGAAGCCGCCCCCCTCGCTGTCGCACACCTACGCGACCGCTGGGAGCTACCGGGCGACGTTCGCGGTGAAGCCCGGTCAGTACGCGCTCGTCGCGGCGTTCGCGGCGATCACGGTCGGCGGCGGCACGCCGCCGGTGCTGAGCCTGACCGCGACTCCGAGCGCCGGGACGCATCCGCTCGCGGTCTCCTTCGCGCTCGCGACGAACGTCCCCGGCCGGATCGTCTCGTGGAAGCTCGTCTTCGGGGACGGGCAGCAGACGGGCGGCGCGGGACGACCGCCCGCGTCGGTCTCGCACACCTACGCGAAGGCGGGGACCTACGGCGCCTACCTCGTCGTCGCGCAGCAGCAGCAGTACGGCGGCGTTCAGTACGTCGTCCCGCGCGGCGGCCTCGCGATCAGCGTGCGCTGACCGCGCGCGCCGGACCGCGCCGGCGGACGGGCCGCCTCACCCGACCGGCCTGAGCGGGTCGCCGGCCGAGTATCGTCCCGCCCTATCCGCCCCTCCGCCCGCCGCCACGCCCTCGTCGACCGCTCCGGCGTCGCGGTCAACGCCGCCGCCGCCGCGTCGCTCGCCGCGCTCGTCCTCTGGCTCGGCCCGCCCGGCGCCGACCTCGCCGCGCACCTCTACCAGCTCGACCTGTTCGTCCGTCACGGCTTCGCGCTCTGGACGAACTACTGGTACTCGGGCCGCTACCTGTTCGTCGGCTACAGCGTCCTCTACTACCCGCTCGCGGCGCTGGTCGGGATCAAGCTGCTGGCGGTGCTGAGCGCCGCGGTCGCCGCGGCCGCGTTCACGGCGCTCGTCCGCCGGCTGTGGCCGGACTCGACCGTGTGGGCCTCGCGCCTGTTCGCCGCCGTCGCCGCCGGGACGTTCGTCACCGCGGCGTTCCCGTACGGGCTCGGGCTCGCGCTCGCGCTCGTCGCCCTGCTCGCGCTCGCCTACGGGCGGATGCTGCTCTTCGCCCTGGCGGTCGTCTCGACGCTCGCCGCGAGCCCGCTCGCCTTCCTGTTCCTCGTCCTGATCGTGGGCTGCGTCGGCGCGGCGCGCCGCGGCAGGGCGGTCGTCAAGCCGGCCGCGGTCGTCGCCGCCGCCTGCGTCGCCGGCCTGCTCGTCTGGCGGCTCTTCCCCGACTCCGGCCTCTACCCGTTCGCGACCGGGGAGTGGCTCGCCGCGCTCGCCTTCTGCGCCGGTGGGCTGGCCATGACCTGGCGGGTGCCGCGGGCACGGGTCCTCGCGACCTTCTTCGGCGCGTACGCCGCGCTCTGCACGTTCTCGTACCTGATCCCGTCCCTCGTGGGCGAGAACGTCGACCGCCTCCGCTACGCGGCGCTGCCGATCACCGCGCTCGTGCTCTCCCTGCGCGGCTGGCGCCCGTGGCCGGTCGCGGCCGCCGCGCTCGCGCTCGCCTGCGCCTGGAACCTCTCGCCGTTCGCCTACACCTTCGCCCACTCCGCCGAGGACCCCTCCGCCGCGGCCGCCTTCTGGCGGCCGGCGATCCGGTTCCTGCGCCGCGAGCTCACCCCCGACTACCGCGTCGAGGTCGTCGACACCGCCGGGCACTGGGAGGCCGTCTACCTCGCCCGCGCGCGCATCCCGCTCGCCCGCGGGTGGTACCGGCAGGACGACTTCCCCCAGAACGAGCTCCTCTACGACCGCTTCGACGCCCGTGCGTACCGGCGCTGGCTCCGGAGCCTCGGCGTCCGCTACGTCGTGCTGACGAGCGCGCCGGCCGACTACAGCGCCCGCCGGGAGGCGTCGCTCCTGCGGAGCGGGAGGTCGGGCCTCCGCGTCGTCTTCCGCAGCCGCACCACCGAGATCTTCGCCGTCCCGCACCCGGTCCCGATCGTCACCGGCCCCGACCGGCCCGCCGTCCTGCGCCTGACCCAGACGGCCATCGACCTCTGGGTCCGGCGCGCCGGCCACTACCGGGTCGCGATCCGCTACTCGCCGTACCTCGCCGCCGGCGGTGCCTGCGTCGCGAGGACGCGGTCGGGGATGACGCTCCTCGACGTCCGCCGGCCGGGCCGTCTCGACCTCGCGTTCGCGCTCACCGCCGCCCGCGCCTTCGCCGCGCTCACCGGCAGCACGAGCACCTGCCCGGAGCGGGGGCGGCGCGACCCGGACGGCTAGCAGGCGACGTCGACGTCGAGGCCGGCGGAGCCGCCTTGCCGGAGCCACACCGGGCCTCCGGCGAAGCCGTGCTCGCACGCGGGGGGCGGGGTGAGGGCGGCGGGCACCCACTCGGGGAGGCCGATGGTCCGCCAGCCGCCGGTGATCGCGCGCCACCAGGAGGCGGCGGAGTAGAGGCCGACGAGCGGCGCCGGGCGCAGCCCCCGCAGGTAGTCGAGCATCCCCCGGATCGTCGCCACGTTGAGCGCGCGGTTCGCCGACCACGCGTTGGACGGCTCGACGTCGAGCCAGTAGAGGGAGGGCCGGATCGCCGCGCGAAGCAGCGAGTGCGCGCTCGCCGCTTCGCTGCAGCCGAGCGCGTAGGCGCGCCGCTCGGCGAGCGGCAGGTCCTGCCGCGAGCCGAGCCGCCCGCAGGAGGGACGCGTCCGGCCCAGCAGCCGCCGCGCGTACGCGGCGTTGAGGTAGACGGCGAGCGGCCTCGACGCCGCCCGCGCCCGCGCAGCCTCGCGGGCGAGGCAGGGGTTGGCGGTGAACGGGCGGCCGCCGTTCACGCCCACCACGACGAAGCCGTGCGCCGGGAGCCTCGCCCGGCAGTTCGGGAAGCTCACGTCGAACCCGCGCAGGCCGGGCGGGAACGGGTCGCCGGCGACCGCGGCCGCGGGCACGGAAGGCCGGCCGGGCGGTCGCGACGCCGCCGGGCTCGCCGTCGGCCGCGGCTCCGCCCGCACGGACGCGGGCGCGGCACGGGCCGGCCGCCAGGGGTGGGTCGCCCCCTGGCAGGTGCCGCCGGTCGCGGCGATCCAGGCGCGCACCGCCTGCGCGGACTGCTTCGGGATCGGCGTGCCGGTCGGCGAGTCCTCGAAGAGCCCGCTCTGCCAGCCCGCGAGATCGGGCTCGTCGACGAGCTTGAAGATGTTCACGATCCTCACGTTCGGGTCGCACGCGAGCAGCCCGAGCATGCGCCGGTACCACGCGGCCTGGTAGCTCTGGGTCGCGAACGAGCCGACGACCCCGCCGGCCGCGTCGGCCGCCGCCTTCACCCCGTAGTAGCCGGGCAGCCCGGCCTGCGCCGTCTGGATGCCGACCTCGTTGACGCTGACCGGCAGCCCCCCGCCTGCCTGCTCGCCGATCGTCGGCTGCGGCGTTCCGTGGAAGGCGTCGTAGAAGGCCTGGTAGAGCCGGGGCAGGTTCGAGACGGTCACGTCGTCCGGGTTCGCGTACCCGGTCGCGAACGGGAGCGACTGCGGCACCGGGTAGGGGTGGACGTCGAGGCCGTCCATGAGCGGCGCCCTCCGTCCGGTCTGCGCCGCGAAGGCGCGGAACCACGCCCCGAGCGCGGCGAGGAATCGCACCGGCGAGGCCGACGAGTCCGTCGGGGCGCTCGGGTCGTCGTTGCCGCGCGGCGACAGTCCGAGCCCCCAGACGACGTTGCGGTCGCTCACCGCGTGCAGCGCGTCGTAGGCCGCCGCGAGCGCGCGGCCGCAGACCTCGGCCGACTGGCTCGTCCCGGCGGCGGTCCACTGCGGCTGCGAGAAGGCCGGCTGGTTGCACTCGTTCATCACCACGAACTCGTGCACGGAGGGGAAGGTCCGCGCCACGAGCGCGGTCCACGCCGCGAACCGGGCGATCCTGACCGTGTCGCCGCACTGCTGCGGGCCGGCGACCGACCGGCACCGCACCCCGTCGTCGAGGGCGGCGGCGTGCAGCGGGTAGAGGTCGAGCTCGATCGTGACCCCGGCGCGGGCTGCGGCCTCGATGTCCGTGGTCACCGCCGCGATCTCCGCCGCCGGGATCGCCGACGGGCTCGACTCGTCCCAGCGGAGCGTCACGGTGTCGACCGAGAGCCCCTCCGCCTGCATCGCCGGGAAGAACCAGGAGGCGGTCGCGGACTCGACGGTCGCGTCGTCGTTGACGCCGACCGAGATGCCGGCACCCGCCGCCTGCGCGCTCGCGAGCGCGAGCGTCGCCGCCGCGACGGCGGTGAGCGTGCGCAGGCAGCGCGTCTCGTTCCCCGGCGACATCGGTCCAGACGACCCCGGCCGGGAGTCTGAGGCACGCCGCGCGCGGGCGCAAGCGCCGGGCGCCGGCGGGCGCGCCTCGCCCGGCCCGCGCGCGCCGCGGCGGGTCAGGCGCTCTCGGCGCTGATCTCGTTGGCGCTGTAGCCGCCGCCGCTCCTCGCGACCCGGAGGGAGACCGGCTCTCCGACCCGGAGGGCCGCGACCGACCCGGGCCGGCCGTCGATCAGGATCGTCGTCTTCGGCGTGATCGCGACCGTGAGGACCTGCCCTTGCAGGCGCGTGTCGTGCGGGCCGGTGGCGGTCACCTGGACGGTGAGCGTCGCCCCCGCGAGGCTCGTGATCGAGCCGGCAACCGCCATGCCGGGCCCGGCGGGGGCGGCCGAGGGCACCGGGTACTGGGGGAGGATGAGCGGCGGCCTCGGCTTCATCCGGAAGTCGAAGTCGGCGGTGAGGTTGCCGAGGATCGGCTCGGTCTCGCGGACGTCGGGGCGGGGATCGGGGCGGCCGTCCGTCTTCGGGTCGAGCCGCTGGCCGCCCAGGAAGTCGTCCTCGATGAACTTGACGTAGGCGTCGAAGCTCAGGATCTGGTGGTCGACGTAGCCCCGCTTGGCGAAGGGGCTGATCACGAGGCCCGGGACGCGGAGGCCGTAGCCGTTCTCGTCGACGTGGGGCGGGACGACGTGGTCGTAGAAGCCGCCCCAGTCGTCCCAGGCGAGGAAGATCGCCGTCGAGTCCCAGTCGGGACCGCGCATGATCGTGTTGATCAGCCCGGTGACGTAGTCCTGGCCGACCGAGACGCGCGCGGGGGGATGCTCGCTCACGGCGCCGGTCGGCACGACCCAGGAGACCGCCGGGAGGGTGCCGTCGCGGGCGTCGACGTAGAAGGCGTGGATCGGCTGGATGTTGCCGAGCTGTCCGTCCTCGTCGACGGTGTCGAAGTAGGGGAGCGGGTTCCAGATCCCGGGTGTCTTCGCGTTCTGCGGGATCGCCGGACAGGTCGCCTCGTCGTCGGCGCAGTCCGGCTGCGTCCCCGGGAAGACGAAGTAGCCCCAGCTCACGTGGTGGGCGTGCAGCAGGTAGGTGAGGTCGGTCCACGCGTAGTCGGGCGGCGGGTTCGCCTGGCCGGGCTTCGCCTCGAAGTCGGGCGGGTTGCCGGGGTTCTGCAGCGCGTTCACGCAGCTCAGCGGGTCGCCCTTGACCGTGCACCGCGCCGACCACTCCGAGACCATGAAGAGGTGGGCGGGGAGGCTCCAGGACGCGTTCGGCTCGAACATGTGGTCCTGGAGGACGAAGTTGCGCGCGTACGCCCAGTAGTTGGGGATCTCGCTGGCGTCGTGGTAGCCCATCACGTCCACCTGCGCGCCGGCGCAGCTCGGGCTCGTCGAGCTCGCGCAGCCCTTCCGCGCCTGCTCGGCCTGGGCGACGAACCCGTCCATCTTGCCGCCGTCGATGTCGGCGGCCGCGTTCGCCTGGCCGTGCGGGCCGCCGCCGTTCACGTCGCTCCGGTCGTGGTACGGCCGCTGGCAGCCGCCGGTCGCGGGATCCGGGACGCACACGGTCGGCA
>Ga0070741_10008153_pt1 | contig 21190 bp, 17 predicted proteins | sample Coa_R1_4_FD_66440 | JGI IMG/M metagenome (GOLD analysis project Ga0070741, IMG submission 66440) | Surface soil microbial communities from Centralia Pennsylvania, which are recovering from an underground coalmine fire - Coalmine... | ecosystem: Environmental > Terrestrial > Soil > Unclassified ...
CCCTATTACCTTCCATTCTGCATGCCTGCGATACTATGTGCCGATAAAACTGTTATTTCATTATTCTGTGCTCTGCACAGAATTATGAAATAACAGTTTTATCGGCACATAGTATACTATTTTAGCAGTCGTTCGGGAAGGTAGTCGCTATGAGCGGCGGCCATCTCGTCGTAGATGGCTTCGGCCTTATGCAGCGAGTGGATCAGCGGATTGCTTGCCAGTGCGCGAATACCATCTTTGCGCGTGCCGCTCCAGGCAGCTTCGGCGGTCAATGCCTGGTATTCGCCGAGGTGCAGTACCAGTCCGCGCAGGTGTCGTGGTAGGTGTCCCTGCACCAGCGGGTCGACGCCGTTGCGATCAACGTACCCTACCATTTCCACAACCAGGTCATCTGGGAAGTCCTTGATGGCACCGTTGTTGGGCATGTTGACATACCAGACCTCTTTACGATCATTGTAGATGGCGTCCATCACGTCGATAGCCAGTTCCAGTTCGTGGATGCCGCCACGCGAAAGCCTGGGATCGAGTTCGGGCACGTCGCGCTTCGCCTGTTCACGATAGTGTGCCCAGTAATCCCCAACCTTTGCCATGATATCCTGCGCGCGCGTGGTTGGCTTTGCCTGCAACTCGGCCAGGATTTCATCGGTGTAGTAATAATACTGGAAGTAGTGGCTCGGCAAAGACTCCATTACGCAAGCCAGTTCGACCTCGCGTTGCGCGGTACGCGAAAGCTGCCCAAGCTTCCCTTCGGAGCGCAGACGTTCATAGGCTGCTTGCAGCATGGGAATGAAATCCTGCCCATCATAGAGGTGCCGCACCGACCAGGAGGCATGATTGAGACCAATAGAGACAGCATCGAGCTTATCGGGGTCCAGGCCCGCCTCTTCAGCATAGCCGCGATTAGTCACGATTGGTCCCTCGCAGAACGAGAGGGTGGGGATAGCGGTGTGATGCGTGACGGCCTCGGAGACGATGTTCACGGGATTGGTATAATTGAAGAGGCGAGCATCGGGACAGACGGCCTCCATATCCTCGATGATGCTCTTCATGACGTTGATCGAGCGCAGCGCCATAAAAAAGCCACCCGGCCCCTGCGTCTCCTGACCGATTACGCCATGTTTGAGGGGAATGCTCTCATCGAGGTAGCGAGCCTCGAAGCCTCCGGGGCGAAAACTGGTCAGCACAGCATCGCAGTTGCGCAGACCCTCGCGGCGATTCGTCGTCATCGTCATCGTCAAGTCCAGCCCTTTGGCCCGCGCCAGCTTCTGGCTGATGGTCTGAACGACCTTCAGGTGCTCCTCATTGAGATCGATCAATACCACCTCGGAGCCATCAAAGTTCTCTCCCTGATGTACAAACGAAGCCATCGTACCGGCAGCGCGGGTGCTGCCTCCACCAACATAAGCCAATTTGATGCGTGCCATCGAATATTTTCCTTTTCATGCGCCTTATCCTGGCGGCTCACATGTCAACAAATAACTATACTGTGCCCGAGTGAGAGGGCATCACTCGGAATCTTACCACCCGCGCTCATGGTTTGTACAGTCTACTAGACCAGTTAGAACTTATCCGAAAACCCATCACCCGCAAATCTGGTATAAAAGAGCATGGGATATAGCATGACATAACACGGGTAGCAGAGGATACACTCTTCATAATCAGGGACCTTGATTTGCCGATCCTGGTAAAACTGCTGGAAGTGTTCTCAGCCGCTAGTTCCTGGCGCCAAGGAAGTCATCGGGCGACTTCGCTCCAAGAAGCTTGCGTGCTTTGTCGGGGAGCGCACCCATCCGGTGCTCCTGCCCAGTGTTGATGAAAAAAGCGAGGGACCGCGCATTCATGAGCAGTTGGTAGCACCGCACTCGTGGCCGCCACTCTGTCTCACCAGCCGCCTCAGCGTAGGCTACGGCAAATCCCAGTTCTGGCACCCAAAAATCCGTCCAGGCCGCATCATACATGGAGTCACCGTACCCCATGCCTTGCCAATCGACCACCCCGGTGATGATACCAGTGTGTACCAGCACGTTGGCGAGATTGTAGTCTCGGTGGAGGAGCTGTCGTCGCGACTCGGCAGGAAAGAGCGGCCTGGCAGCGGTGACAAGCTGGGACAGGACAACTCGCATCTCTGCGGATGCTCGCTCCATGGCACGCGGCACGTTGAGGTGGTTCTCCATTCTCGCTGAGCCTGCCAGGTACCTCGCCCACGTAGGATAGCAGCCGGTGCCGTCCTCCTGCAGCGGTCCGAACCCAGAGGTGGTGGAGACATCGACCTGGTGAATTGCCCGCAGCGTCTCGACGAGCTGAGGAACCAGATCGGCTTGTTCCCGTGAGGAGAGTAGAGACACGATGACGCCAGGTGCCCGACGAGAGATGGCCCAAAACTTTCCATCCTGCTTCCCATAGGCAAGCAGCTCGGGCACCGGAACCCGGCCAAGGACCAGTTCGCGTGCCAACCGGTCGCGCTCGTATCCCCGATGAGCGTTGACCCGCAACACGAACCGCTCCCCGCTTGATTCGAATCCATAGGCCTGGGTCGTCTCCCCACCGACGAGCGGTTCAAGACCGCCGGCGTGGAATCCGCTGGATTCCACCAGATGCTGGGCGAATGTGAGATCAATGGCTTCTTTTGGCGAATGTGGAGGGATGGGTTTCATAGATGCTCCCAATTGGTTTCCAAACGAAACCCCTTGCCAAACACTTGCACAATGTGCAGAACCTGGCAAGAGGTCTGGATTTAGCGATAGATAAAATAACCAACCACTCCAGCTAGCCCAAGGATGACCAGAATATTTACGCGCTTGTTCAGCGCCAGCCCGAACGCTATCGCACCAATTAACCAGGCTTTCCAGTCGATGCCCGAACGGCTGATGATCGACCAGACGACGGTCAGGAGAATGCCGACGACGGCGAGCGAGATACCGTGCATGAAGCCCGGTACCCAGCGCTGGTGCTCAATGCGATTATACGTAGCGGCTACGACCAGTACCAGCAGCGGCGGCAATGTAATCGCAACCAGTGCCATAAATGCCCCCAGCCAGCCATAGGTCAGGTAGCCCAGGCTGATTACCCACAGCCCATTGGGGCCTGGGCTGAGCTGCCCGATAGCGATTGATTGCCCGAAATCTGCCTCGTTGGCCCAGCCATTGCCGATTAAATCCTGGTGCAAGCTCGGTAAGTTGCTGAAGCCCCCGGTTGAAAATAGCGAGGCTTTGAGGAAAAGTAGGAAGTAGATGAGTGGATCGATCATGTTACTCCCCTTCTCGCTGGCTGCTGGCGTGAACGCGTTCGTGCCAGGGAGTGAAGAGGAGCATGCTAATGAGTGCCGCACACGGCAAAACCAGAATTACCGTAATGTGGAAGACGATAATCGCTACCGCGCATGCTAGAATAATAGCGATGTTTATTGCCAGACGCACGATGCCTTCTTTGCTCGCGACTTTCAGCAGCGGCTGTGCGAAGCGTACTCCTACTACGAGCATGATACCTGCTGTCGCCGGGATAATGCCTTTCAGAGCTGCCTGCACTGCAGGCAGGTGCTCTACCTCCAGGAAGCCAGCCGTGAGCAGGCATGTAATCGTTGCGCTAGGTACCAGCATGCCTGCCAGCGAGCAGACAATGCCCCAGGTGCCACCTAGCCTGCGCCCTATCAAGATGGTCAGTGCTACAAGATTGATACCGGGAGTAAAAACGCAGAGGTTCCAAAGGTGGGCATAATCCTCCATCGTCAGCCACTTGTATTTCTCCACAAACTCGTTCTGTATCAGAAACGATGTAGATGCGCCGCCTCCGAAGGATTGTAGACCGATGCCTGCCCAGATACGGAATAACCGCCACATATCGGGCCTGAGATTTTGCTGTGCCGTTTGCATTGTGAGAAGCTTTCTCCAAGAGTGAGGTTGGTTGCCGAAAGTATCTTCTCCTTTTATACATTACTATTCACCTATTCAGCAATCCGCAGCATGATCATCTCCAATGTTTCGACCATCTATTCAATCATGCCGCAGTCCTAGCCTGCGAGGGGCACTCACGAGAAAACAACTTCTTCCACCATCTGCCTCCGACAGATGGTGGAAGAAGTTGTTTTCTCGTGAGTGCCCCTCGCAGGCGGGACGCCCCTTGAAGGCTACTTCATTCAAAAACTGCCTCTGGCAGTTTTTGAATGAAGTGATTAGACTGTTATAAAAAGAAATTGCTGTCAGGTTTGTATCTGTTGGGCGCAGAAAACCTGACAGCAATTCTATAAAACAAGGCTGTGGGCGCAACGAATGGAGAGATAAAATGAAGAAGCCCGAGGGAACGTACCCCCCAGGCTTCACCCCCCCACCTATAACTCCCCATCTCCCCTTGAACGGCCTACGCGAAGGAACCCCCCATCGATCCACCACCTCACTGTTTCTTTATCCTTCGCGTGACTTGATTGTTTACTATCAACCAGACGAGAGGTCTTTATCCTGATGCTGTGAATTGTCCCTTCCCTCCCTGCCACATCATCATCACCACCGGGACCTCACAGTCCTTTTACCCCATCTCCCCGCTGCACCGCCACCAGGATTTGTCTCTCTTCCGTTTACGTTAGTAATATACCATAGGGATATGACGATGCCATGAATTGAAGTTCTTGTATGATGAATAAAATTTCACTATACAAGACGAAAAGATTGAAAGAATCATTACAATTTTTTCATCTTGTGCCAATCCTGTGCGAAATTTTCCACCGCCTGCTCGCTTTGAGGATCGGTGACCATATCCAGCAGAACTTGAGGGGGCATTGTCAGATCGTGTGCACCGGCCATGAGTGCCTGCGCCGCTTCGATGGGCGATTTAATACTGGCAGCAAGAATACGCGTTGCTACCTGCTGATTGTGCAGCAGTTCGGCCATTTGTGAGAGACGCTCGCTAGCATCTACTCCTGAACGTTCAAGGCGATTGTAATAGGGGATGATGAAATCAGCTTTTGCCATTGCCGCCATGTATGCCTGGGCTACAGTAGTAACTGCTGTAAATGCTACAGGATATCCCTGGAACTTCAAGCGCAGAGCGACTTGCATGCCGGCCAGGGTCATCGGAAGTTTCGGGATGACGCGATCTGGTGAGGTTTCGAGATAGGCCAGGGCCTCGTTGTACATGGCTTCTTCCGTGATAGCACCCGGCTGTATGAAGACGGCCCCTGCCTGCTTATCCAGCAATTCGTTCAGCAGGCGCTGCGGCTCAAGGCGCTGACCACGTTCATAAGCAGCCAGCATAATAGTAGGATTGGTCGTAACGCCTGCTGTAGGTATCGAACGGGTGACATTCGTGATATCATCAAGGTAAGCACAATCAATATAGAGGGCCATAGAGTATGCTCCAATCTCGTCTTTTAGCTGAAACTGTGTCACTTGCCGCTAGTGATCGGGTATTGATCCTCAACTCAGCGGCTGATCCTTTTCTCACACAGACCATACAACGCGTGACCTCTGGTACAATCACGCTTGCTGAGGACAATGTAGCCACGATAGCGGCACTCGTGCCGGTCTTGCAAGCGTCTTCGCATATTCAGCATGTTGCCTTTCATGACTATATCTTACACTATCCAGCAGGCACAATGGATGTAGCGGTGATGAATCTGCTCTACCAGCCGAGCAATGCCTGGATGCACTACGGACTTCAGGTTGCCCTGTACGCGTTGCGACCAGGTGGGCGTCTCTACGTCGTGGGAGCCAAAGACCGGGGGATATTATCGATAGAGAAGCGTATGCGCGAAGTCTTTGGACATGTCGAGACGCTACAGATCAGCAAAGGGCAACGTGCACTCTGCTCGCAAAAGTCTACCCAAAAGTCTATCAATATCCAACAAAGCGTCCCCGAGAGCCTGGCGAGACTATCGGAGTTGCCGCTGCTCCAGGTTTTTGCCGGTAATAAACTGGACGAGGGCACGCGTCTCTTGCTGGAGGTATTAGAGGTGCGGGCGACGGATGTGGCCCTGGATCTCGGTTGCGGAGCGGGTACCATCGGCTTATATATTGCGCAGCAAGCAACGCAGGGACGCGTTACAATGGTTGATGCCAGCTTGACAGCGGTGGCTGTCGCACAACGAGCAGTGGAACAAAGCCAGCTCACGAATGTCCTTGTCTTGCCCAGCGATGGCGCGCAGGCGGTGCTCGACCAGCGCTTCGATCTGGTTGCCACCAATCCACCTTTTCATCAGGGAGGCATTCAGACCACAGCGATTGCCGAACGTTTTATCCGCCAGGCCGCACAAGTGTTACGTCCACAGGGACGCTTCTACTTAGTGGCGAATCGCTTTCTCAAGTACGAACCAACCTTGCGTGCATGCTTCAAAACGCTAGAGGAAGTGGGAGGGGATACGCGCTACAAAGTGCTGCGTGCTCGTTTTCCCATATAAGGAAGATAGGAAGAGTAACCATATTTCCTTAGCTGCATCTAAAGTGGTACAATTCTGACATGGAATAGTAGAGCTGAAGGGAGTGGGACAATGAGACAGCACAGGTATCTGGTTCGTAATATTCTATTGGGGAGATTGCTGGAAATTCTTCTGGTATCGAGCGTCGTCTCTATCCTGGTAATTCGCTTCTACCTGGCGGCAACGGGCTATCCGCAGATTGGTGGTGGAGGATTTCATATCGCGCATCTGCTCTGGGGAGGATTGCTCATGCTGGTGGCGGTGATCTTGCTGCTTTCCTTCCTGGGCAGACGCATCCAGTATATCGCTGCGCTGCTGGGTGGTATTGGCTTCGGCGCATTTATCGACGAGTTGGGCAAATTTATCACCAGCGACAACAATTATTTCTTCCAACCAACTATCGCACTGATCTACATCATTTTTATTCTATTGCTCCTTGTTCTTAGAGCGCTTGAAAGGCGTCCTTATTCCTCCAGGGAAGAGCGCGTGACAAATGCCCTGGCTCTTTTGCAAGAAGAATTTATACACACTGTGCGAGAAGGGCACAAAGACGAGATACTGTTCCTGCTGCATGCAAAAGATATGCGGGACCCGATTGTGCAAGAATTGGCCGCTGCGGTCGAGCGTATGCCAGTACAGCCTTCCCAGGAACCCGGCATCCTGGAAAGAAGCGCCTCTGCTATCCACGGGCTCTATTTGCGCCTGGTGCGTTCGCCGCGATTCGCCGCCATCGTGATCACAGTCTTTGTTGTTTATGCACTGCTCTTTACCCTGTTCCTGCTGTTTGGTGTAGTCAACATCACGGCGTTGGCCGCGAGCGGTACGACAAAAAGCTTCGACCAGACGCTGCTGCTTGCATCCTCTGCTCTATCAGACATCCTGGTTGTGATCGGCGCGGTATCCCTGCTCGGATCACCACTTGATGCCTATTACTGGTTTAAACGAGCCATCCTGGTCTCAATTTTTCTGACTCAGGTCTTTATGTTCTACACCCAACAACTGGACGCACTGGGTGAACTTGCTATCAATCTGATCCTGCTGGTGACTTTGAACTATATGATCCGACGCAAGCAACGCGAAACGTATCATGAATCGCTCAAGCCTTCTGTTACAAAGGCTTGAGCATTGAGATGTTGGATACTAGTCTGGGAGAGAGCCACAAGACAAGTTGGCAACAGTTGCCGTCATCGCACTGGCCTGGTCAGATGCCATGAAGGTCGCTATATTGGCTAGATCCGCAAGGGTTGGTAGCCGTCGGAGCAGGGTCGCAGCTTCCGCTGCGGCCTGTATTTCCTCAAGTGTCTGGCCCGTCGCTCTGGCGCGGCGGGTGTACCCCTCCTGGATCACAGCTGTCTCCGGGAGAGCGTTGGATCGCAGGCAGACAGCTCGGATGCCCAGTGGTCCTAGTTCTGCCGCTAACCCCCGGGTGAGCGCTTCGATTCCCGCCCACGCTACTCCCACCCCTCCTGCTCCTGGTGTCGCAGCGTGGCCTGGTGTCGCCGTGAGCGTTAAGATGACTCCAGACCTTTTTTCGATCATGCGCCGTGCTGCTGCCCGTGTGGTCAAGAAGTGGGACCTCATATAGGCCGTAACCGGGAGGGTGAAGTTCTCAAGCGATAGCTCGGCGACTGGGATGCCGAAAATGCCGGGTGCAGCAACCCTGATGGTGTTGATAGAGACATCAATGCCTCCTGCTAATCGGACCACAGCATCGGCATGATTTTCGACAGCTTGCTCATCGAGAGCATCGACTTGAGCTGTCTCAACCTCGCCACCGATAGCAGCAATCTCCTCGGCTACAGCATCCAGGGAAGCCCGAGTACGACCCGTAAGAAAGACTCTCGCTCCCTCACGGGCAAAGGCTCGTGCAATTGCGCTGCCAACGGCTCCACCAGCTCCATAAATGACGGCGTTTTTCTTCTCAAGTAGCATAGTAATCCTCCTGATTTGTGTTTCACTTTTCTCCAGAGATCTCAGCATGGCTTCTGCTGAGGAGACCCTTCATCAATCATGTAGAGTCACATTCTCTTGGATAGACACTTAGTAAACTATTGTGAAGAGCAAAACTGTTCGGTCTGAGAGAGAAGATTCTTGATTCCATGTGAAAGGTGCCTCCAAACGTCGGTGCCGCGAGGACCAATGACAAAGAACCTGGCTGTATGATAGAATGCGTTTGAGTTAGCAGGCAGCTAACGACGGCATGGGTGTAACTTCTGAGAAGAAAGGATTTGGCAGAGAGAAGCATGGTGCGCAGCGAGAGGGAGAAACATGAGAAGACCAGCCTTGTAAATGAGGCTCTGACCACAGGGCAAGCTCACTCCAGTCAATTTGAGAGTGATTCTTTGATAGAGCTCTATCGCCATGAGTTGCTTCTGCACTGCTATCGTCTCCTGGGGTCACTGCACGATGCCGAGGATGCCGTGCAAGATACTGTGCTGCGTGCCTGGAGACACTTCGACACCTTCACCGATAAGGGGCCGGGATCGCTGCGTAGCTGGTTGTACACCATTGCGACCAATGTCAGCCTGGACACCCTCAAGAAACGCTCTGCGCGTACACTGCCAACCGCAGCCTCGCCTGTGTGGGATCCGCAGCAGCCGGTTGCGCCCAGGAGTGCCGAGGCGCTCTGGCTTGAGCCTTTCCCTGACAGTTGGTTGACTGAGGCAGCGGAGAATCCAGAAGCACGCTATACCCGGCAAGAGAGCGTTTCATTGGCCTTTCTTACCGTCCTCCAGTTACTTCCACCTCGCCAGCGGGCCATCGTACTCCTCTCGGATGTGCTGGACTGGCATGCAGCCGAGATCGCACAACTGCTAGAGACCTCGGTCCCAGCGGTGAACAGCGCTTTGCACCGCGCCAGGGTGACGCTGGAGAAAAACTATCAACGCGAGCAGTCTGGGATGGGGCAATTCGGTCGCACGAATGTTGCCATCGACGCTTTACTCGCCCGTTATCTCCAGGCGTGGGAGACCGATGATGTGGATGGACTCGTGGCATTGCTGAAAGAAGATGCGACCCTCTCCATGCCACCGATTCCTTCGTGGTATCAGGGACGAGAGGCGATTCGCAGCATGCTGCTTGCTGCCTTATTCCCATCTGGCGTGCGGAATCGCTGGCGTTTATCTCCGACCCGTGCTAATGGACAGCCAGCATTTGTGGTGTATCGAGCTGATGAAGCGACCAGGTCCTATCGAGCGTTCGCCATTCAAGTCGTCACTCTCGACTGTTCTCAACTGCCCCAGCAGGTCGCCTCCGTGACGGCTTTCCTTAGCCCAAAACTGGTCGCCTCCTTTGGATTCCCGCTCCAGCTTCCTCAATAGAGCATCTACCCCAGACTTGTTGTGCCGGTTAACAGCAGGCTATCATCTGCCACACAGGGAAGATGGGTATTAGAACCAATGACGGCATCGGTGATGTTGAACTTACCTGCCAGCATACCGTTCAGTTTTGAATTCAACGTCTGCTCGATTTGCTTGTTATACGTATCGTACTTGAAAGTGATCATTGAGAAGATTGTGACATTGGTTTTGACGACCTGCACTGCCAGGTTGCCTCCTGCTGTCGTTGGCTGCATGTAAGAGGTGGCGGTCGCCAGCCGCACGCTTGAACTACCCAACATAATATCAGAAGTAATCACCAGGTTACCCCCCTGGATGTTCACGTGGATATTATTCGCCGTGAAGGTCTGATCGATTGGCAAGCTCCCAACGCTATCTCCTAATGAGCTCAGGGCCGAGCCCGGTATCTCTACATACGTGTTCACTGTATCCTGCGGTGCATGTTTCGCCTGTGCCTGCTGAACTTTCATCACTGCGGTTCCATGTGCGGTCCCCGATGAGTTTTGTAGGGCGGATTGTGCCTGATTGAGCGAGACGGGTACATCCAGTTTCACGGCCAGTGCAGCATCTCCACAGTCTGGCGTGGCGGAAATGCCCGTAAGCTGTCCTACGGGCACCTGTAAGGTCGTCAGCGGCCCATTCACCAGGGTCGGACTACCATTCGTTGGCTGAGCACTGACTTGAATGGTGGATGAGTTGAGGACGCTGAACTTGACGAGCATACTGGCATCAACAGGTTTAGGGTCGCCGGGATAGAGACTCAGATGGATGCTTGTTGCCAGCCCATCCTGTTGAGGTGTCAGGCCGGTCATGGTGGCCGAAGGTTGAATGAGCGTAGTTGCCATTTGTTGTGCCCATCCTCGATTGGCCTGCGGCATCTTATTCACGATCCCTGTAATCGCGCTGTTGACTATGCCCGGCACCTGCTGGTTTATGCGCTGCTGGAAGAGTGGTTGTAACGTTGCCGTCGTCATATAAATGGTCGCATTGAGCGTCGTTGCGTCCCGGTGGCGAACCGTCCTTTGAGTGCTGCTGTTCGCAGCCCATACCGGCGTCACGATTGCTCCTGTCAAGAGCAGCGTGAGTAGTAGTCCCCATCCGATCCGCACGCCTCGTTTCTGTCTCATATCGTTTCCCTCACTATTTCTCCTGGATCTTCAATGCGATAACAGTTTATTTAAATCAATTGGGCCGGTGAAGCAGAACGGTACGGGTGTTGGCTGCGCTGCGATGCCCTGAATAGGTGGTGCCTCGATCTGTAACACCAGCATCTCAATGTTTTTGCCGCAAGCAATGGTGGTACTTGTATGCGCGGAGATCAGCTTGACGTTCTTGAGCTGACCATGCAAGGCTGGCATAACTGTATTCGTCAGCATCGAGTTGATCGCCTGCTGCATACTGGATGCCGCTGCCGGTCCCGCGTCTATGCCATCGCGCTTGACATGCTGGATGCTCAACTGAAGATTCTGCTGCCCGTCAAGGCCAATCACGCCATCCAGTTCTATAGGCATCACCCGATGGATACCATTCATGTCGATATGCAGATTTAAATTCAGGATCAAAGCATCGTTGGGTGCAGGGGTGACCGCCAGATCGCTCAGCGCTCCCTGTTGCAGGTTAAGTTGAGAAGCAAAGATGGAGGTCAATGCTCCTTTGTCCAGAGCGAGTTGCATCATGCGCGGCCCGGAAACGGGCGTCGGCGTGCCCGGTCCGGTCGTGCCGCTAATTGTGGTACTCGTGCCATTGGCAGGCGAAGAATCGTCATCGAAGGTGAAGGTTGCAAAAAAGCCACCAACGAGTAGCACCAGGGTCGCACCGGCAATCACGATCACGCGGCGACGGCGCTTTGCATCACGCCACCACTTGCCGCGGGGTCGCGTAAGACCTGCTGGTGGGAGCTGTTCGGGTGCGCTTTTCTCTGCCACCGTGACCGCTTCGGTTACCGCAACAACGGCAGCGATAGGCACAGTAGGTGCATCATAAATAGCCGGATCGCGTTCCTCTTCCTCCTCCGTTTCCACTTCTGCGACTGGCGCTTTGCTGCCCCACAGGAAAATCGCGGGTAGAATTGCAATCAGGCAGAGCACCATCGAGATAAAGAATACCGTGGTATAGACGGTATGCGCTGATTGGATCAGGTGAGCAGCGTAGCCCTTTGACCATGTGGCAAACTGAGCGCTTGTAGCGGTAGCCGGTAGCGAAGGATACTTTGCTGCCAGTTGCCTGAAATAGGCCAGCGCCCACGAAGTCAGAGCCGCCAGGCCAAGCATCATTCCTACCATGCGCAGGGCAGTGACGATGGCTGAACTCATTCCTGCCTGCGTAGCTCTGACCGCGTTGATTGCCGTTGTACCAATCGGTGCGATGACTAGGCCGAAGCCAAAGCCTGCTGTGACTGTACTGAGAGTGATCTGGTTCCAGTCTACGGCGACAGGCCAGCGGCTCATCAGGAAAAAGCCTGCAGCTGTAAATAGCAGTCCCAGCACACCTGTGACACGGCACGAGATACGACTGCACAGCCAGCCTCCCAGCAGCGCGCCGATGGGAATCATCACCGTGAGTCGCATCAGCGCCAGGCCACTATCCAATACCTGACCCTGGAGCACGGTATCGACGTAGATCGGAATGTCTGCCATTGCAATGATCAGCGCCGCGCCCACTAGCAGGCTGACCAGGGCCGAAGCACTAAATGTGAAGCGCTTGAAAATCGCCAGTTCGATCACCGGCCAGCGTACCTTGCGCTCGACCAACACAAAGGCGACCAGGAAGGCTACTGCCAATATTAACGCCACCGGATTATTTTGTGGTGCCGCGCTACTGGCCGCTGCTGGTCCTAGCGAAGTTCCCTGCTGTGCTAATCCCAGGCTAAGGCAGGTGAGTGCACCAGCTAGCAAGGCAGCCCCCAACCAGTCGATCTTCTCACGCAAGCGTTTTCCTGCGGGAATAAGCTTCCAGGCTGCGATAGATAGCGCGATGACCAGTGGCACATTAAAATAGAAGATATATTGCCAGCCAAAATGAGCTACAATGACCGCGCCGTAGAGAGGGCCAAGCACGCCGCCCGCCTCGGTTACCGCGCCAATAATGCCCAGCGCCAGTCCACGCCGCTCTTTTCCGTAGAAGTCTCCCGCGATAGCCATTGCCACCGGCACAATTGCCCCGCCACCTACCGCTTGCAAAAGGCGTGCCGCGATCAACCAGATCAGTCCCGGCGAACTCGTATCGATGCCGAGTGCGCTGAGAAAATGCAGGTCTAGCGCCGTTCCCAACATAGGCGCTAAACCGCAGAAAATGGAGCCTATGCCAAAGATCGTCAAACATAATAGGAAGATGTAGCGGCGTCCGTAGATATCCGAAACGCGTCCCATTAACGGCATCGCCACTACAAAACCAAGTAAATAGGCGCTGACAATCCACGCGGCGTGATCGAGTTGCGTAATCGGTATTTGTAGATTGCTAATAATCTGTGGCAGCGCCGTCACAACAACCGTCTGATCGAGCGCCGTGAAAAAGACTCCAATACAGGCCATCGTGAGCGCTGCAAATGCAACACCCTGGCTCCGGGCATTGCTCTGACCCGGTGTGGTCAGCTCTTTAAAAGAGGCCGTAATCTGCTTTGGTGCATTCCTCTGAGCATCGGCGCTCTCCGGCGACGGCAAGGCTTGTACGGTCTCTTGTACGTGCACAAATTCTGGTGGAATGGATTGCATAGTCTCTTGTGCATGTACAGTTTCCGGCAGAACAATCGTTCGGGCTGGTTCTTGCTCTGTATGAATGGCCTCAGATACATCTGCAGACGATGTGGGCTGAGCAGCTATATTTCCAAGCGCACTTCCAGCCGCGTCTCCAGCTGCTTCGACGAATTCTGCAACTGCTTTTTTCTTCCAACGTGTGGATGTCTCTTCATCATCTTCTAGCGAATACATTGTTTCGTTTTCCCCCAGGTAGGCAACCCCCTTACGGGGTTGCTACACGTCCCGCGCAGAGATTAGATTTGTGGAGCATTGATACTGATGCTTTCGTTGTATTTAGACAGGACGAAGGTACGCGTTGTTTGTGGCGTATCGCCTGCCGCCGCCTGACCCGTTATAATCACCTGATAGGGCAGGGCATCGTTTTGTCCGATACAGGCGCTTGTGTGCAGCATCGTACCGGCAGGAACTCCACCACCTGTAAAGAAGGCGATATATTTTGCGTCAAGCTGCCCCGTAATGCGCCAGCACGCTGTTCCATTGACGTTGTCAGAGACTGGCTGGCTGATGTTCTGCACCTTATTAATGAGCGAAATAAGACCGGTATCAGGATTCGTCAATGTACGCGGATCGAGCACGCCCTTGACTACGCGCCACTGTCCGGTCACAGGATCGGTAATAAATTGTGAACTACCTACACTGATCAGATTGACCTGTACCGCTTGCCCGGAGAGAATAACGCTGGCCAGCGCCTTCACTTTATCGGGCATCAGCACATCACCGTCCGCGCTGCGAATCTGTACCTGTCCCTGCGCGACCGGTCCAGGGTTATCTACCTGCATCGCCACATGAAAAGCGCTCACACTGCGAAAATTCTTTTGCAGAGACGCAATCAACTGTTGAGCCGTTGGCTTTGCACCACCTGTTGTGCTGCTGGTGGTACGCGGTGCCCATCTGAAGTGAGGCGCAACGCAGCCAGTCAGCAACAAAACACCCATCAGGCAAAGCGCAATGCTGGCTACAATACGTTTTCCCATTAATCTTCCTATCGTATATGCAGAAAACATAAAGGTGCCTCCTGAATAATAAATATACACTATGCACCTGATGCTGAAGCACGAAATCTGTTCGGCATATGCATAATATACACTCCATTGTGCGTGGCAGTTCCCGGAATGCACGTCCTGAACACTTTTACGATCCATTGTGAGAATACCATAACGGGGAGACTTCCACTGAAACAATCAACGGAAGCCACACACGTTTTCGCAGTGCGTGGTACTTTGTGGCAAAAAATGAACTTTGAAAAAAAAAAGCCAGCCATCTGCCCCGAGGGGCAGATGGCTGGCTTTTTTTTTCAAAGTTCATTTTTTGCCAAAGAGGCCCAATACTTGCGTCAGGCGTAAAACCTCGGCACCCACCGCTAGATCATGATTTTTCACGGCTTTCTCTGCTGCTTCTCGGAGCAGGCGCAGGGCTTCGGGCGTATCAAGATCGTCGTCCATCGCGACCTTGAAGCGATTGTGCAGCATCGAGTCTTGACCAGATGTTTCGTTGCCGACCAGCGCTCGTACTTGCTGGAACAACTCGGCGGTGTCGGTGGCTACTTTCAGGTCTTCCTCGAAGCATTCCCAGGGATGGCGGTAGTGGTGGTTCTGCAAGACGATACGAATAGCGTCGGGACTGTAGCTTTTGAGCAGGTCGCTTACGAGCGTCAGGTTGCCGAGCGATTTACTCATCTTCTCACCGTCCTGATAGACCATGCCAGTATGCGCCCAGAAGCGCGAGAAGGGCGCTTTGCCCGTATAATGTTCGGACTGTGCGATTTCGCAGGTGTGGTGGGGGAAAGCCAGGTCAGCGCCGCCGCCGTGAATATCTATCTGTGGCCCAAGATAGTGCATGACCATCGAACTACACTCGATATGCCAGCCGGGGCGTCCAGGTCCCCAGGGGCTGGGCCACGCCGGTTCACCAGGAGCTTGCGCTTGCCAGAGCACAAAATCGAGCGGGTCTTTCTTGCGCGGATCATCAGGGAAGTTGCCGCGCTCATTGGCAATGGTCAGCATGGATTGGTAGTCTTCCAGCCCGATTGCGCGTGCCATGGCGCCGAAGTCGGTGTCGCGCTTAACGCTGTAGAAGACGCAGCCTTCACTCACATAGGCATACCCACGTGCCACCAGCGTTTGCACCACCTCGATAATATTTTGTATCTCATCGGTTGCACGGGCGTAGACGGCGGGACGACGCACATTGAGCGAGTCCATATCGCGCAGGAAGCGTTCAGTCTCGCGCCTGCCCAACTCATCCCAGGCCACACCCAACTCACGAGCTTTGCGCAAAACATCGTCATCAATGTCGGTCACATTCTGTACATACCTGACCTTGTAACCACTGTACTCCAGGTAGCGCATGAGCGTATCGAACGAGACATAGGTGAAAGCGTGACCCAGGTGCGTTGTATCGTAAGGTGTCACTCCACACACATATATGCGTACAGTGTCATCGAGGGGCGTAAATGTTTCAAGGGATTGCGTGAGGGTGTTAAACAGTTTCATCTTCATCCTTTCTGGAGACCCATGAGTCTTGAGGCTATGGGAGGAAAGAAAGGCGGACGCTTTGCTCCGCTCGCCTGTGCCAATCATATCCCCTTGCGGGGAGAGCCAGAAATGCGGTCTGACGCTCGGTTTGACCTCAAGAAAGATGAGGTCCATGTCCGCACACATGTAAGGTGCTCTTCGTCAAAGTTATGGAGCGGTTGTCTAAAATCGAAAGCACTGATCCTACCCACCAGATCTGTTTAACCTTCGCTCGTAGGGCTCAAGCTAGAGCAAGCACTTGAAAGGTACCTATATTTTCGCCCCTAACGTAGCCCGATAGCTCGCCTGATTCTATCCAGACGATATGCCCTGGCTGAGACTAGTCAGCGGGAATGCCTGCAACAGCCTCCCCTGGTGCGGGGAACAGTACGCAAGCCTCTCCCCTCAAAGGGGATTGGGTCACTGACGCAATTCTCCTAGACTGAACAGACGAACGGCGTTTGCTGTGGTGACCTGAGCAACTTCCGCCAGTGTCATGCCGCGAATCTCCGCCAATTTTTCTGCAACGTATTTGACAAAGAGTGGCTCGTTACGCCTGGCTCGTTGGGGTTTGGGGACCAGGTATGGGCTATCTGTCTCCACCAGGACGCGATCCAGTGGCACCATCCGCGCTACTTCTGGCAATGCGTTTCCTTGCTTGGTCAGTGGCCCTGCGAATGAGAGCATGAAACCTTCAAAGGTCAGGCATTCTTCGGCCTGGGCCACATCTCCAGAGAAGCAATGAAAGACACCTCGTAGCCCTTGTCCATGTGCACGCAGCAACTCAACGACATCATCGTGCGAGTCGCGCACATGAATAATACATGGCAGATTACACTCACGGGCCAGTTGGAGATGGGCGCAAAAGACGCTGCGTTGCACATCGCGCGGCGAGAGCATGCGAAAATAGTCAAGCCCGAACTCCCCGATTGCCACAACTTCTCGTTCATGTGCCAGTTCGCGCAACTGCGCGCCAACCTCATCTGTATATGTAGTAGCATCGTGCGGGTGTACACCTACACCCGCGAAGACGGTGCCTGGATGTGCTTTCGCCAATGCCACAGCATGCTGGCTCGAAACGAGGTCGCAACCAGGATCAACCATACGACTCACACCACCCGCCACCGCAGCCTCGATCACAGCTTCGCGATCAGCATTAAAGCGCGAAGTATCAATATGTGCGTGGCTATCGACCAGCACGAGATTATATCCTTTCCAGACTACAACGAAGCAAGCAAAACAACGGAAGAATGTATTGAGTAGTTTCCAAAAGAAAGGGAGAGTAAAAACGCTTGTGGTTTGTCTCTCTCCCTGGTCACTTTATCTTCTGTAGTATAGGCATCAATTCATGGATGTGTCAAATATTACCGGGGATGCGCTTGCCATGAAGCATCCCGGATTTTTGGCTCTTCTTGATTCGTTTTCTAATCCCCTGGCCTTGTAGTGGTGTGACGAGATGCTCAGGTTATCTACTTCTGAATCCATATTTATATAGTAATAATTATGAAATAGGAATTATAATAATAATACGATTTATAAGGTATAGAGATATTTATTGATATAAGTGCGAAAGTTATTTTTCGTAAAAAATTAGGTAGATAAAACAAGCATGTGATGTTGGATAAGAATCAGGGTTACATAATTAAAATTACATAAAGAACTTTTGTCTTGCTTATTATAATACTTGACCAAACAGGAGCTTATTCATATACTAGATGTATCATCGTTAAGATGGCATTGATGCTGCTGATAGACAGAAATATGCGCGTATCTATTATTTCAATCACATTCCCCATTCATATCCATGACATTTTGTACTTCTATCAGCGAGCGAGAGCATGTTATTGATGTGTTTCTAGAGGAGAGGCATCAGGAGGATGGATGATTCTGTCTCCTCTGAAAAACGTCAGCTGCGACCTGTTAGCAACAATGAAGCGCAGAGCCTGCAGGTGCATTACCTTCGCCCATCCCATGAGGAGGATCAACGCATTGTTCGAGGTAACGCTCAATTTTGAAATGATACGGCAAGTGGTGCAAGCACATCAAAAGACGGGACGACTGTATGCCGATGCGCTGTCAGGAGTCCCGTCTTTGCGCGAACCTTGCCGCGTAGAGATTAACCTTGTAGCAGGAAGTATAACCTCATGCGCTCTTATCGGAAAGAGCGGACGGCGTGTTGAAGGGAAAAGGGCTGAACAGGAGCTGGAACGTGCAGGGCGATTGCACTGGACGTTCATTTCGCAAGAGGAAAAGCTTGTCCAGCCAATTGCCCCGATCACCTCTTCAAGAGAGATATCGTTCTTTCCGAAGCGCATCGTTCTTGTTGGACAAGAGCAGATGCGCACCTGGTCGCGTGTGCATAGAAGGGTCTTTGCATTGTCTGACGGTACAAAGAATGTGGCCACAATATCAAAAATCCTCTCGGTCCCTCTTGAACAGGTACAGCGTGCCTTGCGTGACCTCCAATCGCTAGGCGTCATCTCAAGATACGACAAGAGGGATCGTTGGTTATTTGAGTAGTGAAATGGAGTTCTATCTGCTATGGACAAACTTTCTGAGGGCTCTGGAAGGATTCTAGAGCAAAGAGAAATGGCCTCTTATCTGACCACTCAGCGCCGTCGGGAGATCGTTTTCTTGCACTGGTGGTACCGTCTCGCCTCTCCTGTCGAGCCAGAGAAGAGTGCCTCTTTTGAGGAGATGGAGCGTTTTCGTCGTGGACGACTCGGTAGCCAGATCATTCTGGCCCTCTACGCTCTACTCTTTATTTCCATCCCGGCGGGCTTCATCGGGACGAATATCTACCTGATTCCTATTGTCATCGGATCTGGACTCGCATTACTGCTAGCAACAGCGCTCAACCGGATGGGAGGGGTCAATATAGCAGGCGGCATAGTGGTGCTCACCTTTATCGGGTTTCCGACCATCAATATGGTGACGACTCCCGGAGGCTTGAGCGTGGAGGTTCTTCCTCTGTACGCTTTACTTGCTATACCGTTGCTGTGTGCTGTATGCTTTCTTCCTCCCTGGTGGGTTTTTATGGTAGCTCTTGGCAATATCCTCTTTACGTTTCTTTCTCTGAACTACCTGCATCACACAGCAGAGTTAAATGCCCTTCTCGCAGCCTCGTTTTGGGGCATCGTGACCCCGATCATCCTGATCCAGCTCCTTGTCTGCATTGTGGCATATGCCCTGGCACAAGGGACGATTCGGGCGCTTGTGCGTGCGTCGAATGCAGAGGAACTGGCCCAACTTGAATTTGCGCTGGCCACGCAGGCGGAGAAAGAACTCAAGCAGAAACAACAGCTCGAAGCTTCGATCCAGGCCATCGTGCAGACGCATATGCGTATTGCCAACGGCGATTTGAGTGCACGCGTTCCGCTGACACCTGACAACGTACTCTGGACTATCGCAGGCTCGCTCAATAATCTGCTCGCACGCTTGCAAAGCTCACGCGAAAGGGAAAAACGGCTAGAGCAAGAGAATCTGGCGTTACGTCATCTCAACAAACATCTAAATCATCTCAGAGGGGACAACCGATAATTGTAGCTCAGCGTGTTTTGTATTCATGCATTCATACCAGTGAGAAGGCGCTAAAAGAAAGGAAAGCTATGATCTACTCCTCTCGTCGTTTTTCGCCGTTGCTTCTTGTCTCTGTTCTATTGTTTGTGCTGAGCCTTACGAGTTGTGGACAAGCCTCAACAGGTTCTAACAGCAATATGACGCTCAAAGTGGCGCAGGTGGCCACCGGATTTGGTTTTTTCCCTACGTATGTCGCCGAACAAGAAGGCTTTTTCAAAGCTCAAGGACTGACTCTCGACCCTTCTCCTATTCCGATGCTCAATAGCGGTGCCAGGCTCGCTCAGGCCGTGGAAGCTAATAGTGCTGAAGTCGGTGTTGGAGGGGCGACTGACGTGTACACTATTTCGCGGGTGGATTCCTACATTCAAATGATCGGGGCTGTCTCTACAGGACTGTTCATCGATATCGTGGTCAGCAAACGTTTTGAACAGCAGGCGCATCTGAGTGCCTCCAGCTCATTGGCCGACAAGGTGAAAGCATTAGTAGGCAAGAAAATTGGCATTTCAGCACCTAATAGTGCTACAGATGCTCTGGTGACCTACTTGTTCAGACAGCAGGGCTTTGATGCACAAACTGATGTCACGAAGGTCAATGTCGGAGCGGCGATTGGACCAGTACTTTCGGCATTGGCATCTGGTAAGGTGGATGCTGCCGCTACCGGAACGCCGGGGGGCCAGGAAGCAGAGACACAGGGCTTTGGAGCCAACTTTATTAGTCCTATTCGCGGAGACGACCCGACACTGGTGGGGCAATTATATGTAGTAGCCTACGCCAAACAACAAACCATCACAGCGAAACCCAATGCCATACGAGCCTTTATTCGCGGCCTGGCTCAAGCAGAGGCATTCATCCATCAGCAGCCTGCCCAGACCCTTATGCTTATGAGAAAGTATCTGGCTGGTGCGATCGATCAGAAAACGCTCGATACCGCCTGGAATGCCACGAAGTTGGCTATACCAGCGAATCCGCAAATTTGTCATCAGGCATATGAGGTGGCCGATCAATTTCATTTGAAAGGGGGCCTGATCGCAATCCCTCTGGCATACAAGGATCTGGTGGCACAGGACACCATCAATCAGGCGTTGGGCTTAAAAGCATCGGCCTGTTAGCCATCACGAGAAAGGCAGAACTATGATCTCTCACACTCGTCTCTTTACTCTATCTCGTATGCTCTCTATCGTGCTGCTTGCTCTGTGCCTCGCGAGTTGTGGGCAATCCTCAACAGATTCTCAGAGTAATATGACGCTTAAAGTGGCGCAAGTGACCAACGGGTTCGCTTTTTTCCCTTTGTATATCGCAGTGCAGGAAGGCTTTTTCAAAGCTCAGGGACTCACACTCAACCCTTCTCCTCCTCCTCTGCTCAATAGCGGTGCCAAACTAGCCCAGGCCGTGGAAGCCAATAGCGTCGAAGTCGGGATTGGAGGGACGACTGATGTCTATACCATTTCACGGGTGGATTCCTATGTTCAAATGATCGGGGCGGTCGCTACTGGAATATTCCTCGATGTTGTGGTCAGCAAACACTTTGAACAGCAGACGCATCTGAGTGCCTCCAGCCCATTGGCCGACAAGGTGAAAGCATTAGTAGGCAAGAAAATTGGC
>Ga0070741_10008154_pt1 | contig 21186 bp, 18 predicted proteins | sample Coa_R1_4_FD_66440 | JGI IMG/M metagenome (GOLD analysis project Ga0070741, IMG submission 66440) | Surface soil microbial communities from Centralia Pennsylvania, which are recovering from an underground coalmine fire - Coalmine... | ecosystem: Environmental > Terrestrial > Soil > Unclassified ...
CGGCAATTTGCCGCCGTGCTCAAACATTCTCGGTCGCGCAGACGCGCCCTGCGAAACTGCGCGCGGCGGCAAATTGCCGCAGCCCGCGCGCTGCACTCCGCTACGTGCAAGGCTCGTGTGACGTAAAACGGCGAGAATTGCCAAACGGACCGGCTTTACGGGTTCTCGCTCGCGCGTAGTGCGGCGTTGATCGAGCGCCGCCTCATGTGAGCGAATCACGCGTACGAACGTTTATGGCGAGTGGCCGCGGGAGAGCTCGATCTCGAGGTCGTCGCCGTCGAGGTCGGGCTCGGTGCTGGGGGCGGCGTAGGCGTAGATCAGGCGCCAGTAGAGGATCGGTGGCGGGGCGGGGAGCGGGACGTCGACCGTGCGCTCGGCGGTCGCGCCGGCGGCGGCGACCGGGATGGTGCGGTCGGCGTCGAGCGTCCAGCTGTCGCCGTCGGGGCGGAACACGCGCGCGAAGATCGGGCGCGCCAGCGGCTCGTCGCAGCGCGGCTCGGCGCACAGCTCGACGCGCAGCCGGCGAAACGGATCGCCCGTCGGCACGCGGTGCGCGGCGCCGTCGGCGCGCGCGGTCAAAAGCACGTGAGCGCCGCGCCGCTCGACGGCGAGCGACACCGCGCGCCCGACCAGCGCGCGATCGTGCCCGCCGGGAAAGCGGTGCCCGTCGAGGTGGCACGCCTGGCAGGTGCGCCCCTCGCGCGCCGCCCGCGACCCGCGCCACTCGGCCAGCGTGTCCTGCATCGGCTCGTCGCGATAGTGAAACGGCGGCGCCGCCGACGGGAAGTTGAACTGGTGGCACCCGCCGCAAAACTCCGCGCGCGCGAGCGCCGGCTCGACGCGCACCGGGTGTGCGCGCAACGCCCGGGCGCTCGCCGGCCGCGCGCCCAGCACCCGGCCGCCGCGCACGTGGCACGCGGCGCAGCTCACGCCTTCGTCGGCGAGCGCGCTGCCGAGCGGCGCGTGGCAGCTCACGCACCAGCGCATCGGCTCGCGCTTGAACGACACCGCGAACAGCCGGTTGCTCCACGCCTGCGCGTGCCGCGAGCCGCGCCAGGCGTCGAAGATCGCCGCGTGGCACTCGCCGCACGCGCTCGCCCGCAGCGACGGCACCGACGGCGGCGGCACGACGTGCTCGAGCGGCCCGCGCCCGCCCGAGAACAGCGCCGCCAGCTCGAGCGCGATCAGCCACGGGCTCATGGCGCTACTTGATCGCGCTCTGCCCGATCCCGACGATGACGTCGAACGGCGCCTTCCAATCGAGCGCCGCCACCGTCGCGCCGCCGGGCACCGCCGCCGCCACCTGCTTCGCCGCGTCCTCGAAGCCCGCCGCCGCGTACACCACCGTCGCCGCGCGCGCGACCTTCTCGTTCGACGCCTTGGCGCTGGTCGGCGTGAACCCCGCCGCGTCGAGCGCCGCGCCCACGGCCGCTGCCGCCTGCTCCAGCACCGACTTGTCCGCGACCAGTTGAATGCGCGGCCCGCCCGTCGAGCCGATGATCAACACGTGATCGCCGGTGTCGCGCATCATGCCGGGCTTGCGGATCGCCGACCACATGATGCGCCGTCCGTTCGGCGCCCAGCACACCTCGATCGATCCGTTCAGCCCGGCGCCCTGCGCCGCCATCGGCGACGAGGCCGACCAACTCGCCGACGGGATCGTCTTGCCGTCGCGCACCACCGCGAGCGTGAACGCGGCGCGCTTCTCCTCGGCCAGGTCGTCGCCCTCGAAGCCGAACACGAACTCGTTCTTCTTCCACTTGCCTTTGACGTCCTTGCCTTTGAGCAACACGTCGGCCCGGGCCTTGCCGTCGGGCGACGTCAGCGCCGTCGAGCACGAGAGCGGATGCTCCTTCTGCCACGCCTCGAACGCCGCCTTGTTCGGCATCGCCTTGAAACGCTTGCGCTCGTCGGGCTTCGCTTCGCCGTCGAGCTCGAGGAAGAAGCGCTGCGCCACCAGGCCCGTGCGCCCGTCGACGACGACGCCGTAGGTCACCGAGCCGGAGCTGCCGAAGTCGTTCGGCTCGCCGCAGTCGTCGGGGATGGCGACGTACGCGAACTGCGTCCCGTCGGTGGTCCAGCCGAGCAGGTGGTGCGTGGCCATCTGTCCCGCGAGCGCGGGTTTCGCGAGGAGCAGCAGCGCGAGCAGCAGCGATTTACGCATCCGCGCAGTTTAAACGATGCTCCACGCGAACAACACTTGCGCCCCGTAATAGAGCGGCAATCCCCACGCGCGGTTCCGGAACGATCGCTTGACGAAGGTGTCGCGCGCGACCGACAGGTCCGAGACGTAGAACATCAGCGCGGCGATCAGCGGCAAAAAATCCGGCAAAGTTTCGTGCAAAGATCTTTGCAAAGAGTTTTGCCCGATGTTTTGCCGGCCGATCGAGCCGATCGCCAGCGCCACCATCGACGTGATGACGACGACGTACGCGATCACCGGCGGGCGCATCTTGGGCTCGACGTGCGGCAGCAGCCATCTTCCGACGAGAAACGCCACCATCGCCAGCACCGCCGCGCTGCCGCCGGCGATCGGCCACGAGACGCCGCGCACCCAGAACGCCGCGCAGAAGCCGAGGTGCCCCAATAAAAAGGCGAATAAACCGGCGCGAAACCAGGCCTTGTTTTTCGGTATCAAGAACACGTCACCGATCCACGACAAGACCAGCGCCGCGAAGATCGCCTGGCCGTAACGGCTGGCGCACGCGCCGCGCTCGACCGCCAGCGCGACGAATCCGGCCGACGCGAGCGGCTTGGCGACCCACTTGCCGGCGGCCGACGCGCGCCACTCCGCGAGCAACAGCGCGCAGACCAGCGCGCCCACCGCCGCCGCCAGCGCCACGTCGCTCACAGCTCGAAGCTCACCGGACAGTGATCGGACACCGTCGAGAACTCGGCCGGCGGCGGCTCGGACGACGGGCGGCAGCCGAGCTCGACGCAGTAGCCGTGCAGCGCGATCGAGCCGGCGCGCGCCAGCCCCGGCGACGCGGCGACGTGATCGAGCAGGCTCGGCTCGAGCCGATCTTCGCCGGCGTGAAAGTACTCCGAGCAGGCGAGCGGGCGCGTCACCAGCTCGAGCCCCGACTCGGCGACGCGCCGATCGATGAAGCGGCGCTCGCCCTCGGCGTCGTCGAGCCAGCCGACCGAGTTGGTGTCGCCGAGGAGCGCCTTGGCGCCCGAGACCCGCGCCAGGATCGCGAGCGCGCGGTCCCACTGCATGCGCCGCCGCGCCGCGTGATCGCGCGACGCGCCCGCCGCCAGGTGCACCGCCAGCAGCGTGATCGCGCGCCCGCCCGACGAGAACTCGGCCAAGAGGCCGGCGCGCTCGCCTTCGCCGCAGCGGCCGCCGCCGCCTTCGTCGAGCTCGGGGAACTCGCGCGTGGCGCCGAGCTCGACGCGCGCGGCGTCGTAGAGGAAGCCGACGTGCATCTCGCTGCGGCCGCCGCACGCCGACAGCGTCGAGCGCCAGCGCCGGCCGCCGCGCGACAGCCGCGCCAGCAATTCGTCGACGAGCGGCGGGCTCTGGATCTCCTGCACCGCGATCACGTCGGCGTCGAGCGCGCGCAGGATGCGCTCGAGACGATCGAGATCGGTCGGCTCGCGGCCGAAGCGCCGGATGTTGTACGTCGCCACGCGCAGCGGCGCGGGCGACGCAGTCGGCGCGGCCTCGCGCGCGAGCACGCCGAGGCACGCGAGCACGCCGAGGCACGCGAGCAGCAGTGCGGCGGCGGCGAGCGCGCGGGCGGCCGATCGCGCGGCGGGCGGTGAAGCGGCGAGCGGGGGAGAAACGATCGGCACCGATCCGATCATACGCGAAATCCGCGCGCGCCTTGCCCGGCCGTCGCGCAGCGCTACCTTGGCGAGCATGAGCGTGGACCTGCGAATCTCCGTCGACGACGTGGCGCGGCGCCTCGAGCGCGGCGAGCCGGTGCTGTTCGTCGACGTGCGCAACCCGACGGCGTGGGGCGAGGCGCGCGAGCAGCTGCCGGGCGCGCTGCGCGTGTCGGGCGATCAGGTCGAGCGCGCCGCCGCGTCGCTGCCGCGCGGCCGGCCGATCGTCACCTACTGCACCTGACCGCACGAGGCGTCCAGCGCCCGTGCGGCGCAAATGTTCCGCGAGCGCGGCCTCGACGCGTACGCGCTCGAAGGCGGCTTCGACGCCTGGCGCCGCGCCGGCCGCCCGCTCGAACCCAAGCCCGGCCCCGGCGAGAGCTACCTCGCGCGCTGATCCAGGCACTCCTCGACGGCGGGCTGCATCACCGCGACGAAGCGCGCGAGCCACTTCGGGATCGGCGGCGCGCGCGGCGAGTCGTCGGCGCGGCTGGCGCCGATCCCGGCCTCGAGGCGATCGTTCCAGCGAAACAGGTTGAGCTTGGTGAGCGAGTACGACTTGTCGATGATCGGCAGGTGCGTCCACTGATCGCGCGGCGGGTTCCAGCTGTTGCGCGCCGGCGACGACGGGCTGGTCGGCGCGATGCGCACGTAGAAGCCGGCGTCGCCGTCGGTGGCGGACCAGACGACCGCGCCGTCTTCGACGCCGAGTCGATCGCGCTGGAACGACTTGCGCCCGCGCGCGAAGTCTTTTTCGGCGCGCTCCAGGCGCTCGACGCAGCGGCGGGTCCACGGCGCCATCTTGGCCTCCTCGGGGACCGCGTTGTCGGCGTGCGCGGCGGCGGCCGACGCCACGGCGATCGCCCATGCGGCAAAATGCCGCAGCCTCATCGTCAGCGCGCCGCCGGCGGGCGCGGCTGGTCGAACAGGAACAGCCCCGCGGTGGTCACCGCCAGCGCGCCGGTGATGCCGAGCGCCACGAACGTCCCCGCGCGCCACGAGTCGCGCCGCGCGCGATCGCCGTTGTACTCGGCGAGTTGGCTCGGCGAGATCTGCGCGCGCTGCTGCTGATCGTACAGATCCGCCGCCGCCGACTCCGCCTGGCCCCACACCGCGCCCGCCGCGACGGTGACCAGCGCCGCGAGGCCGGTCACGATGGTCATCGCGCGCGCCGCCTTGCGCTGCGTGGTCGGCTCGAGCGTCGCGCGCAGCGAGACCGCGCCGCCGCGCTCGAGCGTGAGATCCTGCTGCCAGTAGTTGCGGCCGCGCGCGGTCACCGACAAGAGGTGGCGTCCGGCCGGCAGCTCGAGCGGCGAGAGCGGCAGGCGCCCGACGCTCTGCCCGTCGACGAACACGGTGGCGCCGCGCGCGCCGTCGACCTCGACCCGGCCCGGCTTGGCGATCAAGCGCGCCTCGCCGACGACCAATCGGCCGTCGACCGCGGTGAGCGCCAGCTCGCCGGTGAAATAGCCGGGCGCCTCGATTGTCGCGCGGTGCTCGCCGGCTTTGACCGCGGCGAGCAGCGGCGCGGGCGCGGGCGGCGCGCCGTCGAGCGCGATCTGCGCGCCGTGCGCCTCGGTGACGATCATCAGCTCGGTCTTCTGCGTCGGCGGCGGCGGCGCGCTCACCGTCGTGGCGCCGAGCGCCTCTGGCGCCACGCGCGCCAGGATCGGCGTCAGCTCGGTGAGCAGCCGCGTCGCCTCGTCGCGGTTCGGCCCGGTCGGCGCGTCCTGCAGATATTGGCGGTAATGATTGACCGCGCGTTTGAGCGTTTGCGGGTTTTGATCGATCACATATTGCCGTTGATACGTTTGCCCGAGATTCCATAACAGCGCGGGCAATCGCGATAAACGATACGCGGCTTCGAACGACGACGCGGCCACGTCGAGCCGCCCGCCTTCGAACGCCTGGCGCCCGGCGAGGAACAGCCGGCGCGCGTCCTCTTTGTTCCCGCTCTCGTCGGCGTTTACCGTCGAGAACAGGGCCACCGACAACACTATCGCGGCGAGGGCGCGCATCAGCGGATCTTCACGTCGGCGGTGATCACCGCCGCGCCGTTGGGAGTGTCGACCAATAGATCGGGGATTCCATCGCCGTTCAAATCGCGCGCGTCGATATAGGACCAATTGGCGTCGAATCCCTGTTTCTTGCCGTTTACGTTGAATAACCCGCTATCGCCGATCGGGCTTTGCGTATCGAACGTGCCGTCCGCCTTGCCGCGATAGATCGACAGGTGCTCGAGCGAATGGCCGTCGGGCACCGCGATCCAGAGATCGAGCCGCCCATCGAACGGCGGCGAATCGGCGAGGAAGAAGAAGTCGGCGGTGCAGTTGGGAATCGCCGTCGGCGCCGGGAAGTCGGGATAGTCGGCGCCCGGTTTGAAGCTGCCCGCCATCGCATTGCACGCGTTGCTGTCGTTATAGAAGACGAACACCTCGTTGTTGCCGTCGCCGTCGAGGTCGCGCACCTCGGTGACCGCGGTGAACGGATTGGCCAATTGAAATGATTTCGATTGAAACGTGCCGCCTTTCAAATGCGCGATCACCAGGCCGTTGAATAGATCGACGCCGACGACCGCGGGCAAAGGATCGCCGGGCAGCGTGGCGAAGCGCAGCGGCGTCGCGCCGGTGGCGCTCGGATCGGGGAAGATCCAATTTCCGCCGGAGTCGACGCCGCTGAAGACCTTCAATCCGCCGGCGAAGCCCGCCGACGCGCCGCCGTGCAGCACCGTAACGCGATCGCTCTGGAGCAGCGCGAGATCGGCGATGCCGTCGCCGTCCTCGTCGGTGAAGCGCAGGTCGCGCGCGTCGGCGAAGGGGAACGCGAACGCCGGCTGCCCGCTCTGCGAATCGGCGAGGCCGATCGAGACGCCCTGCTTGTTGGTGTTGGTGGTGATCGCCGCCAGGATGTCGTCGGCGATGTGCGCCTCCGACGGCAAACGGCCGACGCCGTCGAGCGAGCCGCGGTACACCGGCAGCGCGGTGCCGACCGGATCGGGCAGGTTGAACGGCTTGCCGAGGAACAGATCGATCCCGTCGTTGGCGATCGCCGAGGCGCCGTTCGGCACCGACATGGCGAGGATGTCGGTGGTCTGATCGCCGTTCACGTCGGAGAGCACCACGTTCTGGATGCCGTTGATCAGCGTGACCTCGATCTGGCAGGTGAAGCGCGCGCCGGTGCCGTCGCCGAGACAGACCAGCAGCCCCGGGCCCGACGACGACGAGAGGATCATGTCGCCGCCGTGATCGTGGTTGACGTCGGCGGCCCAGTTCGAGTCGTTGGTGAACAGCAGCTCCTCGGGCGGCGGCGGCTGCCACTCGAGCCCGGCGTCGACGTTGAACCCGCCGTCGGGCACGCCCTCGCCGGTGCGGTTGAGGTAGACGTTGCCGGCGTAGAGGATGTCGTCGCGCCCGTCGCCGTTCATATCGAACGCGGCGAGGTTGTAGGGCGAGACCAGCTGGTTCATGTCGAGCGCTTGCGGCGCGCGGTAGCCGGCGCCCGATTTGCGGAAGACCAGCATGCGGCCGAACGTCGTCGAGTCGTCGTGCAGCAGCACGTCGAGCTGGCCGTCGCCGTCGACGTCGGCGAACAGCGGCGGCTGCTCGATGAACAGGCCGGCGCCGAACGGCGAGGGATCGATCGGCGCGACGTCGAAGCCGCCGGCCGCGTTGACGGTGGCGACGCAGAACACCGTGTCGTCCATCTTGAGCCCGATGCTGCTGGTGCGGCCCGTCGGCGTGGCGACGGTGGTGACGATCTTGTTCGGGCGGTGGCCGCACGGCGCCTTCGACGGATCGAGCGTGGCCTTGAGGATCAGCCCCGCGCCGTTCGAGTAGTCGGCGGGCGCGACGTAGGAGAGCAGGGTGTGGCTGCTCGGATCGTAGTAGAGCGCCTCCGCCGACGCGGTGAGATCGCGGCGGATGGTGCCTTGAAATTGTTTGAGGCCGATCGCCGACGGCAGGAGCGCGGTGACCGCGACCAGCGGCTGCAGGTGCTTGCCCGGCACGACCGCGAGCAGCTCGATGCCGTATTGCGTCTCGGCGGCGAACAGCGGCTGATTGGCGAGCGGCGCTTGCGGCGTGACGATGCCGGGGATCGCGCCGAGGCCGGGCAGCAGGTGAACCGGCCCGTCGCCGAATGGGCCGAACGCGCCGTGCTGATCGTTGGTGCGGATGTTCAAGTCGCTCAGGCCGCGCTCGATCAGATCGGGGAAGCCGTCGGCGTTCACGTCGAGCAGGCCGTAGAGGCTGTTCGATTGGCCGACCGGCGCGCCGAGCGTGTACGTGCCGGCGGGCGCGCGGCAGATCTGATCGCGGCCGCAGAAGTAGCCGCTCGGGCACGCGGCGGCGCCGCACAAGAAGCGGCACGCGTGATCGCTGCCGGGCGCGCCGCAATTGGCGTCGGCGGGCGCGTCGCAGTCTTCGCCGGCTTCGACGACTTGATTGCCGCAGACGTTGTCGGTCGGGCGGCAGAAGCCCGACGTGGCGCAGATCTCGCCGGAGGCGCAGCCGCTCGCGCCGGCGCCGGCGTCATCGGGCGGCGTGCACTTCGAGTGGCACGCGTCGGGCGAGCCGGGCGGCGCGCAGTTGGGATCGTCACCCGAGTCGCAGTCTTCGCCGCTCTCGAGGATGTGATTGCCGCAGAGCCCGACGGGGATGTCGGGGAGCTGCTTGCACGCGGCGGTGAGGCCGACCAGCACGACGAACGCGATTCGCATTCCCCCTCCGCGTGGCTACTTGGCGAATGGATCCTCGAGGTGATAGCCGGAGCCGGTCTTCTCGGTCTTGGCTTTCGGATGCTTCGGGTGCGCCGTCTTCGGCTCGACGGGCTTTGCCTCGACGACGGGCTTCGCTTCGACGACGGGCTTCGCTTCGACGACGGGCTTCGCCTCGACGACGGGCTTCGCCTCGACGACGGGCTTCGCCTCAACGACGGGCTTCGCTTCGACGATCGGTTTTGCTTCGACGATCGGCTTGGCTTCGACGGGCGGCGGCGGATTATTGTTGCGATGCAGCAAAACGTACGCGCCGGCGGCGAGCGCGAGGCCGGCGATCGCGCCGAGCACGAGGTGCGTGACGCCGCGCTTGGGCGTCTTCGGCACCACGTCGGTGATCGATCGCATCGCGCTCACGTTCGCCAGCTGCGGCGACGTCGCGCCGACGGGCGACACCAGCGACGCGGGCGGCGCCGGCGTGGTCGACGCCAGCGGCGACACCGGATGCGGCGTCGCATGCGGCTGCGGCGTCGTGCGCGCCACCGTCCCCGGCGCCGGACGCATCGCCGGCTGGTGTCCCGCGGCCACGTCGAGCGCGTCCATGAACTGCTCGACGTCGGCGAACCGCAGGTCGCGATTCTTGTGCAGCGCCTTCATCACCACCTGCGCCACCGCCTCGGGGATCCCCGCGATCGGCGGCGGATCCTCGTTGACGATGCGCTGCAGGATCGCCCACAGATCGTCGTCGGGCTGCACGAACGCGCTGTGCCCCGCGAGCATCTCGTACACCATCGCGCCGAGCGCGAACTGATCCGATCGCGCGTCCGCCTGCCCCGCACGCCCGCGCGCCTGCTCGGGCGACATATAGGCCGGCGTGCCGATCATCGACGTCGTCTTGGTCACCACGTCGGTGGCGCCGGAGATCTTCGAGATGCCGAAGTCGAGCACCTTGACGACCTCGTAGCCGCCCTTGTGGCTCAGGAAAACATTTTGCGGCTTGAGGTCGCGGTGGATCACGCCGCGCGCGTGCGCCGCGCCGAGCGCGCTGGCGATCGGCCGCGCGATGTCGAGCGCGCGATCCACGCCGAGCGCGCCCTCGCGCGCGAGCAGCGTCGACAGGTCCTCGCCGTCGAGCATCTCCATCACGATGTACGGCTCGCCGGTCTCGGTGCGGTTGAAGTCGTGCACCTCGACGATGTTGGGATGGCCGATCCCCGACGAGACCTCGGCTTCGCGCTTGAAGCGGAGATACGCCTCCTGGCTGCGCGCGACCTCCGCGTGCAGCACCTTGATCGCCACCTGCTTCGGCAGGCGCACGTGGCTGGCGAGATACACCGCGCCCATGCCGCCCTTGCCGAGCTGGCGCTCGACTTTGTACGTCTCGTGGATGATGGCGCCGAGCTCGATCACGTAGAACCCCGGTCGCATATCTTAGCAGGTTTCGCCGTCGCTGAAACCGCGCGTGATATGATGACCCGATGCGCGCGCTCTGTGTGTTCGCCACGCTCTGCGCCGCGTGCAGCTCGAGCGACAGCGGCGCGTTCGATCAGGGCATCGACGTAGGCGGGTTCGCCCCGCCGACGGCGGTGATCTCGGCGACACCTGACTTGGTCGGTTTCGCCACGCGGCTGGATGCCACTGGCTCGCACGGATATACCTCTTCACTCGGCTACGCGTGGCACTTTCTGCAAGTGCCGCCCGCGAGCACGGTCACCGACGCGTCGCTGTCGTCGGCGACCGGGCCGGCACCGTCGTTCGATCCCGATCTCGGCGGCGACTACAAAGTGCAGCTCACTGTCACGGAGTCCGGTATCCCAAACGGCGGCGTCAACGGCGTCGCCACCGCGACCGTGACCGTGCCGACGCTGCCGCTGTTCTATTATCAAGGCAACTTCACCGCGAGCACCGACACGTTCGCCGTCGGCGTGGTGCGCTCCGACGGCACGGGCGCGCGCGCGATCGACTGCGCGGTGAGCGCGCCGGTGCCCGACGCGGGCAGCGCCGGCTATCTGCTGAACGTGCTCGAGATCCCCGGCTTCTTCACCATGCGCGTGTTCGATGCGCCGACGGGCGGCGGCGCGTCGCTGGCGTTCGAGCAAGTGGTGCCGGCGGGCGGCGCGAGCGATTTCCGCTTGTGGCTCGCCGACGATCAGAGCGACTGCAACGCCAGACCGCCGGTGCGCCTCGACGACGCCAACGGCAAGGAGCACGTCGAGCCGCGCTTCTCGGCCGACGGCTCGCGTCTCGTCTACATCGATCGCGGCGCGCCCGATCGGCTGGTCACTGTCGCGCGCGACGGCACCGCGCGCCACGTCGTGCGCACGAGCGCCAAGATCCCCGGCGCCGCGCCGCTGTGGCTCGACGCGACGCACGTGGCGTGGGCCGAGGACACGTCGGCGAATTCGACGCCCCACCTCGCGATCTACTCGGCCGCCGACGCCGACGCGGCGGGCGACGGCGCCGGGCGCGCGACGCTGCTCGACTGCCCGAACGCCGCCACCGACGCGACCGTGCTGCAGGTGATCAACCAGTTCGAGCTGGCCGGCACGACGCTGGTGATCGCCGGCGGCGTGCGCTCGAAGTTCGCGTCGCCCGCCGGCTCGATCAACTTGTACAAGATGGCGGCGAACAGCTGCTCGACCACCACCGCCACACGCCTCGCCTCGCAATTGCCGGGCGGCGACGCGTGGGACTTCACCCTCGCGCCCGACGGCAAGACCATCGCCATGTCGTCGACGGCGGGGCAGAGCGGGCCCAATCCGCAGCACGACATCCTGCTGCTCACCGTCGACGGGACGCTGACGCCGACGGTGTACGCCGGCTCCGATCCGGTGCTCGACGACGTGGGCCCGCGCTGGATCGCCGGCGGCCGCCAACTCACGTGGACGCAAGGCGCGCCGCCCGGCGACGGCGGCACCGCGACCGGCGGCGGCATCATGATCGGCAACTTGAACGGCACGCACGTGCGCTCGCTGGTTCCGCAGCAGCTCTCGGCGCAGGGGCCGGTGCTGGTCGCGGGCGGCTCGAACCGCGGGCTGTCGTGCTCGGGACCGGGGCGGCTGGCCGAGGGGGCCGGCACCGCGGCGATATTAATGATAGGGGCGGTGCTCGCGCTGCGACTGCTGCGGCGCAAACCGCGCTGAGGGGGCCCAATGCAGACGTTTCTCGAGATCGTCCTGCCTGCGATCGTCATCTTCACGACGCTGTTCGGGCTGCTGTCGCGCGGCGATCCGCGGCCGGGCGGCGTGGCGCTGTTCTGGCGCGTCGGGCTCACCGGCCTCGCGCTCGGCGGCATCCTGTTCTACGTCACCTTCCGCACCAGCGCGTTCGCCAATCTGCCGGCGTTCGTGAGCCACCTCTACTACGGCCTCCTGATCGGCGGCACGCTGCTCACCCTCTTCGCCGCCGCCGGCACCGCCCTCAAGAAAAAAGAAACCTGAGCGGTCGATCTGCGGAGGATTGAAACGCCAAGACGCCACGACGCCAGTTCAGAAATTAATAATTTTTCCGTGCTGGCGTCTTGGCGTCTTGGCGTTTCAACTCTGAAAGCATTCAACTCGGCAATGTCGCTCGATGCGAGTGAGGGGTGTCACGCCGCGGCTCGTCGGTAGACATCCGCGTGTGCGGGTCGCGTGTCCCATGGGGAGCGAGGTGCTGTATTCGCGCGCTCACCGTGGTGGTCTGCGCTCTCGGAGTCGGCGGATGCGAGGCGGCGGCGCCGTTCGATGAGTGGCCGCTGCGCGAGGCGCTGGGCGCGGATCCGCAGGCGATCGCGGCGCTGCCCGACGACGCGCGACGGCGGTTGGCCGCGCGCTTCGAGGACGCGCGGGTTCGGCCCGAGCCGCCGTCGACGCACGCCGCCGACGCGACGCGCGCTGCTGATGCAACGCACGCGTCCGATGCGACGCGCGCTGGTGATGCAACGCGCGCGTCCGATGCGACGAGCGCGGCCGAGTTGGTGCGTGCGCTCGACGGCGCGCGCGCGGCCGAGCGTCGCGACGCGCTGATCGTCGGCGCGCTCGGCGCCTCGCCGCACGCGCTGCACGTCGCACCGCTCGCCGACTCGGAGCTCGACGCCGAGCCGCTCGAGCTTCCCGCCTCCGCGTTCGCGACGCGCGAGCTGGAGCGGCGCGCCCTCGCCACGCGCGCGGCGCCGATCGTGCGCGCGCTCGCCCGCGCCTCGGGCGCCACGCGGTTCGAGCGCGTGGTCGGCTGGCCCGCGGCCGCGGTCGCCGTCGGCGACACGGTCTACGTCAACGCCGCGTGGCTCGTCGCGCTCTCGGCGCTCGACGATGCCGACGGCGGCGCGCCGTTTCCCGTCGAGCGCGCGCCGATTCGCGCCGCGGCCACGCGCGTGCAAGCGCCGCGCGTTTCATCCGGCGCGTCGCTGCTGCCGCCGGGCGCGCGCGAATCCGCCGGCGACACGCCGGGCGGCACGATCGATCTCGGCGCGAGCGGCGGCGCGCCCGCTCCCGCGCCGGCGCCCGATCCGTCGAGCCCGCGCACCTGCGACGACGGCTGCAACGACGGCTGCGGCGAAGCCTGCGCCACCAGCGCCGCCACCGGCGAGGGCTGCGCGTCGTCGAGCAGCTCCGACTCGTGCGGCTCCTCGTCGAGCGACAACAGCTCGTGCGACTCGAATTCGAGCGACAGCTCGTGCGACTCGAATTCGTGCGACTCGAGCGGCTCCGACTGCAACTGCTCGGGCGCCGCGCGCGCCGAGCGATCGTGCCCGCGCCGCCGCGGCCGCGAAGCCGCGACGCTCCTGTGGCTGCTGCTCCCGCTCGCGTACCTGCTCGCCGCGGGCCGGCGCGCATGAGGCCGATCGCCGTCGAATGGCTGATCGCGCACCGTCTACCCGGCTGGTTGGTCCCGGACTATTTCGCGCTGGTCGCGCTCTCGACGATCGCCGCCACCGCCTTCGCGCTGCGCCGCGCGCGCGCCGACGGCGCCGAGCGCTCGCACCAACTCCGCGCCGCCGCGATCGCGTACCTCGCCGCGCTCGCCGGCGGCTATCTCGTCGAGGCGCTGCGCCGCGTGCCGGCGGCGATCGCGGCGCGCTCGCTCGGCCCGCTCGCCGGCGCCGGCCGCGCGGCATACGGCGGTCTCTTGTGCGCGATGATCGGCGCGACGATCTACCTGCACGCGCACCGTGAATCGATCGGCGCCTTCTTCGATCGCGCCGCCGCCGGCACCGGCCTGGTGTTCGCCGCCGTGCGCACCGGCTGCTTCCTCGCCGGCTGCGACTACGGCCGCGTCACCGCGTCGCCGCTCGGCGTGCGCTTTCCGCCCGGCAGCCTGGCCGCGATCGATCACGCGCGGCGCGGCTGGATCCAGTCGGGCGCGCGCAGCCTGCCGGTTCACCCGACGGAGCTGTACGAAGCCGCGGTCGGCCTCGCCTCCGCCGCGATCGCGTGGGCGCTCTTGCGGCGCGCGCGACGCCGCGACGGCCGCGTCTTCCTCGCGTGGCTCGCGCTCTACGCCGCCGGCCGTTTCGCCGTCGAGCTCCTGCGCGGCGACGAAGCGCGCGGCGTCTACTTCGGCTTGAGCACCGCGCAGTGGATCTCGCTCGCGCTGCTCGCGTTCGTCGCTATTGCTGGAAGCTGCACGGCCCGGAGCAGGTCTGCGTCACCTGTCCCGTCGGCGTGAAGAACGCCTTCACCTGCGCCGTCGCCTCGGGCCGCTTGTACACCGCCGTGTGCGCGCCGTTGTCGACGTTGAGCGACGTGTTGCCCGCCGGCGGCAGCTTGGACGGGTGCGAGTCCCACTGCGTGTACGCCGAGTCGAGCGGCGCCGGCATCTCGACGACGCCGTAGACCGGCGTCTCGAGATCCATCCCCGGCAAGCCGATGGTCCGCACCAGCACGCGCGTCGCGACGTTCGACACCTCCGCGTCGCCGATCGACTCCTGCACCAGGATGTGTTTCTTCGGCGTGCTCGGCAGCGGATCGTTGATCAGGTGCGGCGCGAACGTCGCCGGATCGGTGTAGTCCCACTCGCCCTGCGACGACGCGATCACGAGCTGCTGATCGAGCGGATCGGGATACGAGCCGTTGAGCAGCGGCTTGAGCGCGTTGAAATCGGCCGAGCGATAAATGAGCAGCGTCCATTCGCAGCCGGGCACGTTGAGCGCGCCGCGCACCACGTCGGGCGACAGCCCCATGAACGTCCCGCCCTCGATGCCGCCGAGCGAGATGCCGTGGTAGTAGGCTTCGCTCCCGTCGGTGACCGCGGTGCCGTTGAGCGCCATCGCCGGATCGTTTTTGATCTTGGTGAGCACGAGGCGCGTCATCACCATCGCGTTCACCTGCGCCTGCTGCAAGCGATCGGTCACGATGTAGACGTTGTTGAGATCGCTGGCGAGAAAATTTCCAATGGTCGAGAGATCGCTCGACGACAGGCCGATCCAGTCGGTGCCGATGTACACGGCGCAGATGGTGTCGGCGATGGTCGTGAGGTCGGTGCCCGCGAGCGCGCTCTTGGCGTCGCCGAACAGGCCGTGGCCGAAGGTGACCACCGGCAGCGGTTTGGTCGCGGTCTTGGCGCACTGCGGGATGTGAATCACCATCGACGCCTTCGACACCGCGCGCAGCTTCGGCTGGCCGTCGGGGCCGAAGTTCATGAACGAGTGGCCGGTGTCGTCGGCGAGGAACGACGGCACGTCGAAGTCGATCAGGATCTCGCGCAGGAGGTGCGCGTCGTTCGGCGTGTCGGTCATGCCGGTGATGGTGTAATTGAGCGAGCCCACCATGCCGAGCGCGGTGTCGCGCATGGCGGTGAGATGGCCGGTGGCGGTCGCGTCGCTCGCGGTCACCACGTCCCACGCCGTCGAGAGCGACGCGCGCTTGACGCCCGCCTTGTCGAGCGCGGCGAAGATCTCCTCGAAGCGCGCCGCCAGCGGCTGGAGCGACTTCGACAGCGTCGTGCGATCGCGCAGCGCCACGAACGGCGCCGGCGCGATCGGCTTGCCGCTCGCGTCGCGCAGACCGACCAGCGCGATCACGTAGCGCGTCGCCGGCGCCAGCCGCACCATCGGGTGAATGAGCAGCGCCTGGCGATCGCCCGCCGCCGCGTTCGAGTCGAGCTCGGCCATCACCGGCACGCGCTCGCCCGTCGAGTAATTGAGGATCTGCACGGCCGACGTCGGCATCACCGATTGATCGAGCATGTCCACTGTCGGCAATTGCGTGGCGTCGACGCCGGCTTTGAAATAAACGAGCAGCGGCATCGCGGGCGAAAAGCCGTCCTTTTGATTCAAACGATCGGGCTTGAGCACGGTGCCCATGTTCGACACCGGCAGCGCCATCGGACCGAGCGCCACGCGCACGCCGGTCGCGGTCGTCGAGTCGTCCGCCTCGTGAAACGTCGACGGGTACGGCGTCAAACAGTCGTCGCCGACGATCGGATTGCAGCCGGGCGCGGCCTCGGGCGGCGGCGGCGATCCGGAGTTGCAACCGACGAGGAGCAAGAGCCAACAAGCTTTGCGCATGGACCGCATCTTACACGGGGGCGAGTTGAAATTGCCCGGGTGCCAAATAGAATGCGCGCATGTCCATTTCCATTGCTCGAATTGGGATGGTCCTCGCGGCGCTCGTGCTTTCGATTCCTTGCTGGGGACAGTCGCCGGATTACCCGCCCGAGGCCGCGTTCATGACTCATTGGGGCGCGATTCATCATGACGACGCCTACGAATCCTGGGGCGTGGAGACGATCCCCGCGTATGGGGAAAACCAGGTGCAGAAGTATGGCCACCACTGGAAGCTGTCGGTGCCGGTTCCCGGGTTCAAGTTTGGTGATCGTCCCGCGCTATGGGCTTCCGTAAAACCCTACGTGCTGAAAGCGGGATGGGAAATCGTTTCCGAGAATCCCAACGGCGGAATGCTGATCGTCCTGCACTACAAACAGAACGGAGTCGAGGCGTGGGCAAACGCCGGCACGGATAATCCCGCGACCGGGTTTTACGCGAACGTCATCGAGGTCGTGCCGCCACCCATCTCGCTGACGTTGAGGGAGCCGGCGTCCACTCCCGAGAAGATCGATCCGCAAAAAGAGGATTTCCCGTACCTGGCGCCGCTTCCAGGATCGGAGAACAAAGGCGGCAGCGAATCCGTGACGCCGCTGCGGTTGACGCCCAAGGGCGCAAAGCAGGATGAGCTCGTCGCCAACGGCTCGATGGAGCGCGGGTACTCATTGACCGGTCTATCGAGAGTTTTGTTTGCCAGGGTGTATCGCGAGGCCTTGCTGAAAGCGGGTTGGTCCCTCGAGCAAGAAACGCCCAACAGCGAAGTCATCGTCGCTCACTACGGCAAGCACGGGCGCAACATCTGGGCCTATCTGCTCTGTCACGGCTCGGAGTACAGCATTCGCGTCGGCAAAGAAGCCGCGCCCGATCAGATGAAGGTCGGCCTCGCGAAGCAATGTCATGTGGCGCTGTACGGCGTGCTGTTCGACTTCAACAAAGCGACGTTGCAGTCGGCGTCGGATGGTCCGCTCGCGCAGGTGGCCGCGCTGATGGCGGCGAGCTCGTCGCTGAAGATCGAAGTCCAGGGCCACACCGACAACGTCGGCGGCGATGAGTACAATCAAAAGCTCTCCGACGCGCGGGCGAGCGCGGTCATGACCTGGCTGACGCGACATGGCGTCGCGGCGGGACGGATGACGGCCAAAGGCTACGGCAAAACGATGCCCGTCGCCGATAACAACACCGATGAAGGCCGCATGAAGAACCGGCGCGTCGAGATCGCCGATCCAAAGTGCAAACGACCGCTTTAGCGGGTAAGCTTCTCGGACGGGGATCTCAAAGTCGTGATCGGTCGCACCGTCGGAAACTACGTCGTCAAGGAGAAGATCGGAGAAGGCGGGATGGGCGCGGTGTACCTGGCCGAGCATCCGCGCATTCACCGATTGGTCGCGATCAAGGTGCTGCTCCCCGAGTACTCGAAGAACCCGCAGGTGGTCGCGCGCTTCTTCAACGAAGCCAAGGCGGCCAACGAGATTCACAACGATCACATCATCGACATCATCGACTTCGGCGAATTGGCCGACTCGGGCAGCTACATCATCATGGAGTGGCTCGACGGCAAGAGCCTGTCGGCGTCGCTCGCGCAGGGCGCGTTCGGCGTCGCGCGCGCGGTGCACGTGGCGCGCGGCATCGGGCGCGCGCTGGCGGCGGCGCACGCGAGCGGCATCGTCCACCGCGATCTCAAACCCGACAACATCTTCCTGGTCACGCGCAACGAGGATCCCGACTTCGTCAAGGTGCTCGACTTCGGGATCGCCAAGCTGATGCAGCCGGAGACGGCGGCGGGGCCCGACGTCAAGACCAAGACCGGCTCGCTGATCGGCACGCCTTCGTACATGTCGCCCGAGCAGTGCCGCGGCGCGGTGGTCGATCACCGCACGGACATCTACGCGCTCGGCGTGCTGCTCTATCAAATGCTGACCGGCGAGCTGCCGTTTCGCGCCGAGGGGCTGGGCGAGCTCCTGCTCCAGCACATGACGGTGGCGCCGCGGCCGCTGCGCGAGCTGCGCGCGGAGATCCCGCAGCCGGTCGAGCGCGCGGTGCTCAAGGCGCTGGAGAAGAATCCGGAGCAGCGGTTTCAGACGGTGGACGCGCTGCTCGAGGCGCTCGACGGCGTGCTGACCGGCAAGCACGCGGTGGCGGCGGAGCGGCCGACGCTGCCGGGGAATGCTGCGCCGCAAAATAATCAGGACACGCTGGGCAACGCGGCGGCGGAGGCGGTGTCGTCCACGGTGAGCCGCAAGCGGCCGGGGGCGATCATCGGCGTGGCGAGCTTGCTGGCGGCGGCGGCGGTGGCGGCGTTCGCGGTCGTGCACTATCGCGGCGCGGGCGCGACCGACGTTCCCGCGCCTGCGCCGAATCCGCCGACCGCGAGCACGCCGAATCCGCCGGCCGCGAATTTGCCGGCGCCGAATTTGCCGACGGCGAACGCGCCGGCGCCGCAGCCGACTCCGCCGGCGCCCGTGCCGCCGCCGACGGCGCCGCAGACCGCGCGCGTGAAGATCTCGGTGGCGCCCGCGAGCGCGACCGTGCTGCTCGACGACACGAAATTGACGACGCCGTTCGACGGAAGCTTTCAGCGCGGCGACGTGCGCCACCACCTGGTGGTGAGCGCGCCGGGTTATCGCACCGAAGGGCAGTGGGTGACGTTCGACGCGGATCGCGCGATCGAGGTCAAGCTCGCGCGCGGCTCGGGCTCGACCGATCGCAAACCGCCGAGGCCCGCGCCGCAGCCGCAACCGCAGCCGCAACCGCAGCCCGACGACAAGACGCCGGTCTACAAAGGCACCAAGCCACCGCTGATTACCAACTATCCTCAATAAGCCAGGAGCCAACCATGCGGCGGATCGCGCTCGTCCTCACGCTCCTCGTCGCCGGCGTCGCGCAGGCGGCGCCGAAAAAGAAGCCCGCGTCGGAGAAGTCCGCGCCCGTCGAGAAACCGGCCGCCGCGCCCGCGAAGCCGGCCGCGGCAGCGCCCGCGCCCGCGCCGGATGATCCCGCGGTCGCCGAGGCCAAGCGCCACTTCCAGCAAGCGGTCGCGCTCTACAACGACGGAAATTATTCCGCCGCGCTCGCCGAGTTCGAAGCCGCGTACAAGACGCGCCCCGCGCCCGCCGTGCTCTACAACATCGGCCTCACCGAGAAGGCGCTGTTCCGCTACACCGAAGCGATCGACTCGCTGACGCGCTATTTGAAGGAGGAGACGAAGATCGCGCCCGAGCAGCGCAAGGCGGCCGAGGGCGTGATCGCCGAGATGAAGGCGCTGCTCGCCGACGTCACGCTGACGATCGATCCGCCGGGCGCCAGCGTCGCCGTCGACGGGCGCACGCTCGGCCAGGCGCCGCTCGCGGTGCAGGGCATCGCCGCCGGTAATCACACCATCGAGGTCTCGCTCGAAGGCTACAAGCCGCAGAAGCGCGAGCTGCTCGTCACCGCTGGCGTGCCGCTTCAGCTCAGCTTCAAGCTGGCGCTGATCCCGAAGACCGGCAAAGTGCACATCAGCGCGTCGCGCCCGCAGGCGCTGGTGCGCATCGACGGAAAGGGCTACGGCTTCGCGCCGGTCGACGTCGAGCTGCCGTCGGGCGGGCACCAGCTCGAGATCACCGCGCCGAAATACAACCCGTACGTGAGCGAGCTGGTGATCACCGCCGGCACCGCGCGCTCCGTCGACGCCACGCTGTCGCGCACGTCGCACGTCTACGAGAAGTGGTACTTCTGGACGCCGCTCGCGGTGGTCGTCGCGGGCGCGGCGGTCGGGCTCGGCGTCGGGCTCACCTCGCGCGAAGGGCCGATCGCCGGCACGCTCAATCCCGGCGCCGGGAAGGTGAACTGATGCGCCGCCTGCTTTTCGTCGCGGCGCTGCTCGCGTGCGGCTGTAAAGCGCGCACCGAGATCGTGCTCGGCGTGATCACCGATCTGCTCGCGCCCGATCTGCTCGACACCGTCAAGCTCACCGTCACCAACTCCGACAACGGCAAGACGCTCATCGAGCGCGACTGGTCGATCCCCGGCACGCCCAACACCGAGTTCATCCTGCCCGGCTCGTTCGGCCTCTACTCGGAGGACGGCTCGGAGCCGCGCGTCGCCATCGAGGTCGCCGGCTTCAAGGGCGGCGTCGATACGCCGGCGCGCGTGACGCACCACTCGGTGCTCAACCTGATCAGCGAGCAGACGCTGTTCTTGCGCGAGTCGCTGGTCGCCGGCTGCCGCGACAACACCGACTGCAAGCTCGATCAAAACCAGACGTGCCTCGAGGGGCGCTGCGTCGACAGCCGCATCGATCCGGTGACGCTGCCGAAGTTCCGCGCCGAGCTGATCACCACCGTCGAGTGTGACAGCGGCACGATCTTCGTCAACACCGGCACGCACGCGCAGCTCGTGCCGACGGGCGACTGCGGCGCGGGACAGTATTGCCGCGAGGGCGTGTGCCTGAATCCGCCGAAGGTGCCGGGCGGCGGAATGCCGACGTGGCACCTGGTGCCGACGCCGACGACGGCGGCCTTGAACGCGGTGACCGGCTTCGGCAGCCCGCCGACGATCATCGCGGTCGGCGCGCACGGCACCATCTTGCGGCTCGCGCCCGGCTCGATCACCACCGCGTCGGCGTGGGTGCAAGAGGTCTCGGGCGTGACCACCGATCTCTTCGGCGTCGCGGCCGACAACGCGGGCGACGTGTTCGCCGTCGGCGCGGGCGGCGTGGTGCTGGTGCGCAGCGCCTCGACAGGGCAGTGGACGCGCGCCAAGACCGATACGATCGAAGATCTGCGCGCGGTGTGGGCGTCGGGCCCGGTGGTGATCGCCGTCGGTGGATCGCAGGGCCACGCGGTGGTCGAGCGCTCGCTCGACGGCGGCATGACGTGGCAGCTCGATCTGAAAGCACCCGCCGCCGCCGAGCTGCGCGGCGTCTTCGGCTCGAGCCCGACCAACGTCTGGATCGCCGGCCGCGCCACGATCCTGCACTACGACGGCTCGAGCTACGCGCCCGGCCCGGCGACCACCGAGACGTTCAACGGCGTGTTCACCGACGGCGCGATCACGTACTTCGCCGCGTCGTCGGGCGCGCTCGTCTCGACCACCGACGGCGTCAAGCTCACCAGCATCGATCTCGCCGGCAACTCGA
>Ga0070741_10008155_pt1 | contig 21185 bp, 26 predicted proteins | sample Coa_R1_4_FD_66440 | JGI IMG/M metagenome (GOLD analysis project Ga0070741, IMG submission 66440) | Surface soil microbial communities from Centralia Pennsylvania, which are recovering from an underground coalmine fire - Coalmine... | ecosystem: Environmental > Terrestrial > Soil > Unclassified ...
GTCGGGCACGAACCCCGACTGCATCGCGATCGGTCCGTCGCCCGAGGGCACCACGAAGAGAGCGCCTCCGGGATTGCCGTTAAGGTCGTAGCCGAGAGCCTGCTGGGAGTTAATCGCGGAGGCGACACCGTCGATGTAGTGATTGACGCGCTGGCGCAGTTCCGAAACCGCGTCGATGGCATTCAGGATGCCGCCGATCTGCCCGCCGACGGTGTTGTTCGGCGGGGTCAGCACGCCGTAGGGAAGATTGACCTCGAGATGATTCCCAGTCGAATCGGAGACCAGGGACAGATTGAACGAGGTGCTGCCGCTGACCAGCGGCACGCCGCCGAGACTCACATTCCCCTGCGAGTCCATCTGGGCGCCGATCAGTCCCGCCAGCGACTGCGCTATCGAGTCGCGCTGGTCGAGCAACGCGGCCGCCGTCGCGCCGCCCGCGACTCCCTGGCTCGATGCCTGGGTGATCTCGAAGTTGAGCTTGGCGAGTTGCGCCGTGTAGTCGTTGACCTGGGCCACGGTAGCGGGCAGTCCCGCGAGCGCGTTACCGGCGACATTGGCAAGACCGCTATCGATTGACTGCGACTGCTGCGCCAATTGCTGGGCGCTGGTCAGCACTCCCTCCCTGAGGCTCAGGTCCTCGGGTGATCCGGAAAGCGAAAGAAACTGATTCAAAAGATCCTGAATCGATTGGGCGAGGTCGGGCCCGGATTGGGGAGCGAGATAGGTCTCTGCGGTCTGCACTATCTGGCTGAAGGCGGTGGCGTACGACTCGGCCGCCTGTTCATGATTGATCTGGGGATTGACGAAGGGGACCGTCGCACGCCTTACACCTAGCACCTGCACTCCGGCGGAGCCGCCGTCGGTCCCAGGCACGGCGGCCACTTCGACGGATTCCACGGAGTAATTCGGATTCGAGGCATTGGCTATGTTGGATGCGGTAATCGCGAGCTGTTGCTGTGCCGCCTCGATTCCGGAAAGGGCGATTGCGACGATATCAGCCATCGGCGGGGGCTCCTTCCCGATGCGAGAGCGCGCCTATGCGCTCGCGAACGATCCCACTCAAGACGCCGACCGCGTACTCCACGTTCTTAAGCTCCTTGCGAAGTGCGAGGAGCTCGGCGCGGGCGGGCGGCTCAGGTTCGGCCAGGCGCGACACGACTTCCTCAAGCCGCGTCCTCGTTTGCCGGGCTTCCTCGATGGTTCCCAGGCAGGCTGCAAGCGGCATACGCGGACGTGATGTCACTTGATACCTCTGGCAACCGCGGCGGCAACCCGGTCAGGATCGGGATTGTAGGTACCCTGCTCTATTTGGCTCCGGATCGCGCTGACTTTGTCTTCATCCACGTGCGGCTCGATGGCGCGGGCCTGCGCAACCAGGAATCCGTAGAGTTCGGCATCGCCGGAGACTTCGTTGGCGTCGGCCACCGGCATCGGAGTGGAAGCCCGGGGGCCCGCCTTCTGACCGCTGGCGGAAACCTGCTCATTCGCCCCCGGGGGAGTGATCTTGGTCACATCGGGATGGATAGTGTTTGCCATCGCTTACCCAGACTTAAGAATCGGTTCGAAGGCCGTCGTTGTCTCACTCCTTGACGTCGGGCGGCGGCAGCGGTTCGAGATTCCCGTACGCGGCCGCCGGCATCGGCAGCAACACCGGCCCAAGGCTGTCCCATCCGGTAGTGCCGGCCAGGGATGATGCCGCGGCGGGGCGGAACGGGAGCGGGTCGGTGTGCGAAACGGCGATCACATCCGGCGGAGTGTAAGATCGGCGAAACTCCAGTTGGCGCGCGCTCGCATCGACCAGCGGCTTCATCGACTTCGACCCGGCGAGCACTTTGCCCAACTGGGCTTCGAGAAAGCTGGAATAGATGTCGCCGGCGGCGCCGTTGCCGATTCCCAGGAAGCCGTCGTTGGGATCGGACGAAGCGCGAATCATCACGCGCGCGATCATGCGTCCGAAGATCGCGGCGAAATCCTGGGCAACTCTGGCCGTGGAGGGTTTTTCGCGCGAGACGGACCCGAAGATCTGGCGGCTGAAAACTCCGGTATGGACTATGTTGGCCATCTTTTCTTTCCCTCCTTCCGCTTCATCTCACGATTAACTCGCCATAGAGTACGCCGGCCTGTTTGAAAGCCTGAAAGATTGCGGCCGTATCGGTGGGCTTGACGCCCACCGCACTCAGCGTTGCCGCCACCTGCTCCACGGTTGCGCCCTGCGGGGTCATGAAGAAGCGGCTCTTCTCCTGGTTGACGCCGATTCGGGCACTCCTCTGAACGACGGTCCGACCGGCGCCGAATGGATTCGGCTGCGAAACCTGGAGTTCTGGCGCGATCGTGATCGTGTAGTCGCCGTAGCTGACCGCGGACTTGCCGATGGTTACATCGCCGCCCACCACCACGGTGCCGGTCTTTTCGTTGACCACGACCCGATTTGAGAGCGGCGGGTTTATATAGATGTTGCGCAGGGAGGCGACGAAGCTCGACGGAGCCATCCACAGCGGCAGGGTCACGTCGATCTTGTCGGCACTGCGCACCACGGCGGAAGCCTGACGCACGTTTGCGCTGATGCCACGCGCGACCTCCTCGGCCAGGGCGGGGTCCGGATCGTTCAGGTCAAGTTCGAGATGGCCGTTTTCCGGAAAGTCGTTTTCGAGTTCGCGCTCGACGGTTGCGCCACCGGCTATCTGTCCCGAGGTCTGGAAGTTGGAGCTTACCGAGGCGCCGTTCGAACCAGCGAAGTAGCCCGCGATCGAGACCGGGCCCTGCGCGACAGCATAGATCTCTCCATCCGCGCCCTGCAGCGGGGTCATCAGCAGCGTTCCGCCCTGCAGCGAGCTTGCATTGCCCATCGCTGCGACATTGACATCCAATCGATCTCCCTGACGCACGGAAGAAGGCATGTCGGCTGTAACGGTCACGGTCGCGAGGTCGTTGGCCATGATCATCAGCGGCGACGTCATCAGATTGGCCGGCAGGGTGATTCCCTGCTTCTTGAGGGTGTTGAGGACGAGCTGAATCGTGAAAAGCGCCATCTGGTTATCGCCGGTGTTGGCCAATCCGGTGACCAGGCCGATGCCGCGAAGATGGTTGATGCGCTGGCCGCGCAGGTGGACGAAATCGCTGAGCGGCGCACCTCCGGAGGAGCCCCGGCTGAAGCCCGGCAGACTGTCGTTGGGAGCGATGACGGGTGGTTGCTGGGTCTCCTGGGGGTTGGATACGGCGGCCAGGCCGGCCCCGGCCGTCATCACAAGAGCAATCAGCAGCGCAATCGTTCTCGCCAAAATCATAGCGATCACATCGTCTCGCGAACTAGAACGGCCACAACCAGGAAACTATCCTCTCGCCCCATCCGAACCCCTGCTGGTCGCGAACCTGGCCCGCCCCAGTGAGGCCGAGATGAAAATTCGCGATCAGGCTGGACGGGACTTGATCGTTGGAATCGATATAGTCGGGGCGCACGACGCCTGTGAGCACGAGCGTGTCGTCCTCGCCGTTGATGCGCATCTTGCGGTGTCCGACCAGCATCAGATTCCCGGTCGGCGTGATCTGTGTGACGACCGCGCCGACGTTGCCGACGAAGGTCTGGGTTGCGCTCATGTTTCCTCCTCCCACTTCCGCCGATTGATAGGTGGTGTTGATCATGCTCGAAGGGTCGATGGAGGTGTGGGTGGAAAGGTACTGCTCGAGGCCGAACAGATTGGAGAGCCCTGCTTTCACGGAACTCTGATTGCCAAGGGTGCTGTTGGCTCCCGCGCTGCCGCTCAGGGCCTCGTTAACCTGAACGGTCACGATATCGCCGACGCGAAACGCTTTCGCATCGGAGACCGGATTGACCGCAACGGAGTCGAGCGGAATCGCACCTTCTCCCTTCTTTGGCGGGGGAGCGGCAAGCGTTTCGGGCGCCTGCATGCTCGCCTCGATTTCCGCCGCGGGCACCTTCACGTCGGGGTCCAGTGTCGAGAACTGGGCGCATCCGCCGAGAAACAGCATCGAGAGCGCGAATGCGCGCGCAGCCCTGGTGACAATGGTGTTCTGTTCAGGGTTTTTCATCTTCCGCCTGCTGACTTTGCGTAAGTTCGATGCTGGCCGCGCCTCTGCCGGTAACACGCGCGGAGACCAGCCGGCCGCTGGTCGGATTCTCCATCGTCACATAGTCGCCAATCGCGCCGTCGCCGGACGCCTTGAGATGAGTGCGAAGGCTGACTCCTCCGTTGGTCACAGTCACGGCGACCATTTCGCCCTGATGAACGACGATTGGTTTCCTAAGAAGGCTCGCCGACACCGGCTCTCCGCGCCTTAGCGGAACCATGAGGGTCTGCACCGAGTCGAGGCCGACGAGTACGTCGGGCGGGGTCGAAAACGCATCGACCCAGTCGGTGCGAAACTCGGAGGCTCCAACCTCCTCACCCGCGGAGAGATCTCTGGCGGCGACCAGCGCCTGGCGCTCCACCTCGGCCTGCGCGGAGCAGATTACGATTCCATGGGGCGTCGTCAGTTCGACCGTGAATGCAGCGGATCGGAGGCGACTCATCCCCCGGGCTACCTCTTTGATTGATGCGTCCGGCGGCGGCTGGCATCCGAGCGTGACGCTCTTGAGCCGCATCCCGTCGGGTACACGGGGCGCAAGGGCGGCCTCGATCTGCGCGATGAGCGGATTGGCGGGGGCGGATTCCGCGCGCGCGGTGGATGAAGCCAGGACCACCGCCGCGCCGATCAGCGCACGCCCGCATATCCTTGATGCAATTGCGATCATGCGGCGCGCACGAGGTTGGACGCCTCGGTCATCATCTGTGCGGCGACCTGGGTCGCCTTGGAGCCGGCTTCGTATGCCTGCTGCGCCTGGATGAGATTCACCATCTCGGCCACGACGCTTTCGTTCGGCATCTCGAGGTAGCCCTGCATGAAGGTTCCGTAGCCGTTCTGGCCCGCGATTCCGATTTGTGGAGGTCCCGATGCGGTGCTCTGCAGGTACAGGTTCTGGCCATAGGGCTGAAGTCCGGCGGGATTTACGAAGCGAACCAACTGAAGCTGGCCAAGGACGGTCGGGGTCGCGGAGTTGTTGATCTGCGCCGAGACCTGACCCGCGGGACTGATGGTGATGTTCTCGGAACCGGAAGGCATCGTGACGGCCGGCATGATCATGTAGCCGTCGAGGGTGGTGAGCTGGCCGTTCTGGTTCACGCGAAGGCTGCCATCGCGCGTGTACCCGATCTGTCCGCCGGGAAGCTGCACCTGGATGAACCCATCGCCCTCGATCGCCACGTCGAGCGGATTCCCGGTGTTGTTGAGTTCGCCCTCGGTGAAGATCTTGTCGACCGCGGCGGTGCGGACGCCGAGACCGATGCTGACGCCGGTGGGGACGAAACTCGCCTGCGAGGACATCGACCCGGCGAGTCTCTGGTCGACATAGAGTTGGTCCTGCTCGCGGGCGCGCGACACCTTGAAGCCGGGTGTCGATGCGTTCGCGAGATTGTTGGCGATCACCTGGATCTCGACCTCCTGCGCCTGCATCCCGGTGGCCGCCGTGCTTAGTGCCTGCAACATGACGCTTCCCTCCTTTTCCTCAGGCGTTCAGGGTGTAGACCTGCGTGGCTTGCTGCATGTTCTGCTCCATCGAATGAACCGCGCTCATCAGGTTCTCGTACCGCTGCCCGACATCGAGCACCCTGAGCATGTCGGTGACGGTGTTTACGTCGGGCATCTCCAGCGCCTCGGGCGTGACCGATCCATTCTGCGTCGGCGGGAGCGGCAAGCCAGACGCGGTCGCGTAGGTAAGATTCCCCATCGGGACCATCCGATCTCCGGCGGGATCAACCAGTTTGATTCGGCCCTGCTGTTTGCCGTCGGCGAGAACGGTTCCGTCGGTGCCGATTTCGATATCGGAAGAGGCCACGACGATGGGCTGTCCATCCTGACCCAGGACCGGAAGACCGGCGGCATAGAGGCCGAGAGTGCCCTGCGCATCCGCCTGCAGCGAGAGTTCTCCATTGCGCGTGTAGACCTCGCCGCCGGTGGAGGATCGCAGCGCCATGAAGGCGCTCCCATTGATGTAGATATCGAGCGGATTACCGGTCACCTCCGGGCCGCTGGGATGGAGGCTCAGGACGGCGTCGGGAGGCGCGCTCGCATATTGGAATGGAGACGGTCCTCCCCGGACGGTTTCGGTCAGCGGCTCGAATCTGACGAAGCCGGGAGTGGAGGCGTTGGCCAGATTGAAGCCGGCGGCCTCAAGGCCCGCCATCGCGGATGCCATCCCGGCGGCGGCGACGTAGAGATCATTCATTGCCGGATTCCTCCTCGCGCAAAGCTTGCTTGAGTTTGTTGATCGAGCGGGTCAGGCCGCGCCCGACCGAACTCACCGATTGCTGCAACACCCGTGCGATTTCGCGGATGGTCAAGTCCTCGTGGTAGTAGAGCGTAAGCAGCAGGCGCTCGTTGGCATCGAGCAGCGTTTCCATCAGCCTCCGCACGCGGGAGGCGAGAATAACGTCGGGGGGATCGACCGAAAGGTCGGCGACCGAATCGGGATCGAAGGCCTCGTCGCGCCCCGGCAGCACCATCGTCTCGATTGGGACTCCGCGATGGATGACGCTGCGAATCTCGTCGAGAATTGCGCCCCTGACGTAGGTGCGGGCGAAGACGCCGAACACCACGCCGCGCGCCGGGTCGTACTTGCGCGCCGCGCGGATCAATCCTACGACGCCCGCCGAAACGAGATCGTCGCGTTCCAGACCGATTCCGGGCGCGATAAACACCTTCTCGACCTCGCTGAGAACCAGGGGCAGATGACTCTGCGTCAGCTCGCGAAGGTCGGGCCGCACCGGGGCGGGCGCGGCTTCCCCTGTTCGCGCGCGGATTCGAACCGCTCTGGATCCCAGCCGAAGCGCCATCACGCGGCCCTCTCAACGGGTCCCTGCCGTGGAGGGATCCGGTTCTCGATTCGTCCCACGATGGTCTTGCGGACCGAGGCGGGAATCTCGCCCGCCCCGATCACCTTGATTCTGGCTACGCGGGAGGCGATCCGCTCGAAGCCGCGCCGAATCTGCGGAGACACCACGACTACCGGGGTCTCGCCGCTGGTCCGCGCGGCGGTGTTGACGGCATGGCGGATGGCCTCCTCGATCCTCGCGATCGCATCGCGATCGGCGGGAATAGGTTCGCCGGCGGCCTGGGCCCTGAAGAAGATCTCCTCCACTGCCGCATCGACGGGCAGGACCTTGATCGCTCCGTCGGCACCGCGCAGCGGTTCGCAGATGATCCTCCCGAGCCTCGGGCGGATCCGTTCCGCGATCTCGATTGCGTCCTTGGTCGCGTGAGCCTCGGCTGCGATCGCCTCAAGGATCGCGGGAGCATCCTTGATTGCGATTCCCTGCGAGAGCAGGGTGCGGAAGACGCGATAGACGGCGCCGAGATGAATTCCGAAGCCCGACAGTTCCTCGACGATTCTGGGAACGACCTTCTGCGCCTGCTCGATGAGCACTTCGATATCGCGGCGCGTGACGAGGTCGGCGGCATTCTCCTTGACGATTTCCTTGAAATGGGTGAGCAGAACGACGAGCGGAGTGACGATCGTGTAGCCCGCGGCGCGCGCCTTCTTTTCCTCTTCGCCGGCGACCCAGCAGGCAGGGATGCCGAAGGTCGGATCGGTGGTCGCAATCCCTTTTATCTTCGGGTCGATTCCCTTGATTCCGGGCAAGCCGAGGCTCATGCCGACGCGGGCCTCGCCGCGGGCCAGTTCCGTGTCGCGAAGGACGATACGGTAGGTGTTGTGGGGAAGGCTCGCGTTGTCGGCGATAACCACGCGCGGCAGCACGAACCCCATCTCGCCCTTGAGTTGCTCGCGGATCTTTCCGATCTGCTCGGGAAGGTTCCATGGCTGCTGCATGAAGCACATCAACGCGAGCCCAAGTTCGAGCCTCAGGGGATCCGGCCACGGTTCCACTTTGCGCGCGGGCGGCGCTGGGGCGGCCTTGGGCGCCTCGGCGGGCGGACGTGAAGCGGTGAAGCGCCTGAGAGCGAACAGCGCCGCCGACATCATCAGGAACGGCAGATGGGGCAGATGAGGGACCAGGCCCAGGATTCCAATCAGAATCGCGGCGCCCAGTGTCGCGCCCGAGTTGTGCAACAACTCCCTGCTCATCACCGAGGAGAGCTCGAGATCGCTTCCGCTGCCGCTGCGCGATACGATCAGGGCGGCGGCGGTGGAGGTGAGCAGAGCCGGAATCTGGGCGGCGAGACCGTCGCCGATCGTGAGGATGGTGTAGGTGTGCAGGGCCTGATCGATCGCCATCCCCTGCTCGTAGATCCCGATAAACAGACCGGCGATCAGGTTAACCAGGATGATGAGCATCGCGGCAACCGCATCGCCCCTGACAAACTTCCCGATTCCGTCCATCGCGGCATAGAAGTCGGCTTCGCGCGCGACATCGCGCCGGCGCCGCTGCGCTTCCTGGTCTCCGATCACGCCGGCATTCAGGTCCGCATCGATCGCCATCTGCTTCCCTGGCATCCCATCCAGCGTGAAGCGCGCCGCGACCTCGGCCACGCGGCTTGCGCCCTTCGTTACGACGGCGAAGTTGATAATCGCGAGCACGGCGAACACGACCAGGCCTACGGCATAGTCGCCGCCGACCACCATCCTCCCGAACGACTCGAGGACGACGCCGGCCGCGCCGGGACCCTTATCGCCGTGCAGCAGGATGAGCCTGGTGGAGGCGACGTTGAGCGACAGGCGAAAGAGAGTGGCCAGAAGCAGCACGGTGGGAAATGAGGAGAAGTCGAGCGGACGCTTGCCGCTCGCCGCGGCAAGGACCACTGCGACCGAAAGCGTCAAGGAAAGGGTGAGCAGGATGTCCAGGGCCAGTGCGTTGATCGGCGCTAGCATCCCGCCCAGCACCACGACCGCGCCGAGGGGCAGGGCGAATTCCGGAGCGGTAAGCCTCCACCACTTCATCGCGCAGCTCCTCCTCGGGCGTTTTGCGCCGCCATCTCCGCTCTCATCAGCGCGGTGAGAATTTCGGCCACGGCCTGATAGAACTTGACCGAAATCGGCTCGCCGACGTTGACGCTCTTGTAGAGAGCGCGGCAGAGTGGGGGATTCTGCATGACCGGAATCGCGCCCATCCGGGCAATCCCGACGATCCGCGCGGCCAGTTCGCCTGCGCCTTTGGCGACGCAGATCGGCGCGCGGTCGTAGCCGCGGCGGTAGCGCAGGGCGACGGCGTAGCGGGTCGGATTGGTGAGTACGACGGTGGCGGTGGCCGCCTGGGCGAGGCCGCCGCGCCGGCGGGCGCTGCGGCGCATCAATTGGAGCCGGCGGCGCCTGGTGTGCGGATTGCCTTCATCCTCCTTGAGCGCCTGTTCGAACTCCTCGCGCGTAAGGCGCAGACGTTGTTCGTAACGATAGCGCGCGTACCCGTAGTCGAGCATCGCCAGCGCCATCATCGCTCCGGCGCTGTAGAAGAGCACCCGGGCGGCGCCGAAACGCAGAAGATCGACCTGCAGGTTCAGTTCCGACGGCGATTCGCGGGTGACGCAGTAGATGGCGACGCGCCATCCGACGAGCGCGATCACGAGCGCCTTGACCACCGCCTTCAGGAGTTCCACGGCGCTTTCGAGGGAGAACAGGCGGCGGAAGTAGTGAAGCGGGTTGAGACGCGAGGGTTCGGGCGAAAGCCGCGCGGGCGCGAACACCGCTCCCTGCGCCGCGCCGGCAAGGACGGCTCCCGCCGCGGCCGCGGCGGCGATCATCCCTCCCGCCAGCAGGAGGGGCAGCGCGGCCGAGAGACGGCCGTGCGGAGTGGCGCGAAAATCGAAGCACACGGCCCAAAGACGCCTCAAGCTCCGCGCGAGGAATCCGCTTTCGGCCTGCAGGGCGAGGATCGCGCAAAGAAACGAGAGCGCGGCGGTCAACTCGCGGCTGCGGGCGACCTCCCCCTGCTCGAGAGCCTTTTGACGCCGCGACGGCGTCGGCGCGAACTGCTTGTCAGCGCTCTCAGCCATTGATCATCCTGACCGTCGCAAGCATCGCTTCCGTCCATGCCCGATCGATTCGGAATACAAGCGCGGACGCATCGGTCATCAGCAGTATCATCCCCGCCATCACCATCGCGGCGGGCGCGGCCACGAGTAGATTGATTTGCGGGGCAAAACGGCTCAGCACTCCCTGCGCCACCGCCAGCATCAGCAGCGGGATCAGGAGAGGGAGCGCGATGGAGACGCCGATCATAAAGGCCGCGCCGGCGCCGAGGATCAGCCCTTCGACGCTCGGCACGGTGACGGCTCCGGCCGGAAGAACCTGAACGCTTCTTGCAAGGGCATAGACCAGCGCTCGCTGCAGGCCGGATCCGAAGAAGATGAACGCGGCGAGCGCCATGAAGGCATCGCCAAGGACGCTGATGCCGACGGGCGCGCGCAGGATCTCGGCTGCGGAAAGCTCGACCTGCGCGCCGACGAGTTCACCCGCCATCCCGACCGCGCCCATCACCAATGCCGCCGAAAAAGACAGCATCAGCCCGATCGCGATCTCGCGAAGCATCGCATACGGAAGCATCGCGCTGTCGGACGAAGCCCACGAGCGCAGCGGCGAGGAGGCGGTGAGAACCGCGGCGAGGAGCGCGGCGAACAGGAGGCGGACGCGCACCGGCACCGCCACGCCGATCATCGACGGCAGCGCGAGCATCAGCGTCCCGCTGCGCGCGAACAGGAGAATCGCGGTAACGATCCAGTTCTCGGGAATCTCGATCTCCGTCATCGGTTCAGCACCATCGGAATCGCGCTGAGGGTTTTCACCATGAACTCGATCAGGATCCGTAGCATCCATGGAGCGAGCAGCATGGTTGCGACGAATCCCGCCGCTATCTTCGGGGTGAAGGACACGGCGGCATCCTGGATCTGGGTTGCGGCCTGAAGCACGCCGAACAGCACCGCCGTCGCCGTCATCGCCAGAAGCACGGGAGCCGACAGCTTGAGAGCCAGGGTCAACGCGGATCGAAAGAGATCGGCTGCTATTTCGGGCGACATCGCTCTCGACACCTCATCGGAAGCTCGTGACCAGGCTGCGGACCAGCAGCGGCCATCCGGAAGCCATCGTGAAGACCAGCAGCTTGAGCGGCAGCGAGATCAAAGTCGGCGACAGCATGAACATCCCGAGCGCCATCAGGATCGCGGACACCACGAGATCGATCGCGAGAAAGGGCAGGTAGATGAGAAACCCGATCCTGAACGCCGCCGTGAGTTCGCTCGTGATGAAGGCCGGGATGAGCGCATAGAAGGGGAGCGCGTCGTTGGATGGCTGCGTTTGGCGGCCGCGGGCGAGCAGCGAGCGCGCCATCTCGAGATCCGCCTCGCGCGTCTGTTTGAGCATGAACTCGCGCAGGGGCGTCTCGGCCCGCGAGATCGCCTCGCGCGGACCGATCTGTTCGGCGAGATAGGGAGTGAGGGCGGAATCCTCGATGCTCTTCCAGACCGGGGCCATCACGAACACCGTAAGCAGCAGGGCGATTCCCGTGAGCACGATGTTGGGGGGAGTCTGCTGCAGGCCGAGCGCCTGGCGCAGCAGGGCAAGGACGATCACGATCCGCGTGAACGAGGTGAGCATCACCAGCAGCGCCGGCGCCACGGTAATCAGGGTGAGCACCGCCGCCCACTCCATCGGCTCCGAGGCGCGCGGACCGCTTTGGATCTGAAGGCTCAACGCCCAGGCGCGACCCGCGCCGAGAAGCATCGCCGGAACAGCAAGTCCGACGGCCATGTATCGACGCCTGCTCATTCGACCAGAAAGTCCTTGAACACGATTTGGCGGATCGAGTTATGGAAGCGGTTGTTGAGCTGCGTGCGTATGCTTTCCTTGAGCCGCGCCATCCCCTCCGGCTTCATCAGGTCGCGCGAGGAGTAGTGAAGGAGGTCCTCGAAGATCGCGTCACGCACCAGATCAATCCGGTGCTTGACCGTCTCGTCCTCGCCGCAGCACACCTCGAGAATGGGTTCGATGCGCAGGTAGTGCTCGTCGGGGGTATCCGCAAGGCGCGCGGTGACGGAGCCGACCTCGACCGAACCGATCTGCTCGGAGGGGTCCGCGGGATGCTGCATATGGAGCCAAGCGGCGGTCGCGCCGACTCCGATCGCGACCGCGGCTCCCGCCACTGCCATCATCTTCATAGCCGCCATAGCTTCAGCGAATCTGGATATTGGTGATCGTCGACGCCATTGCATCCTCCACCTGCAGCGCCTTGGCGTTGGCGCCGTAGGCGTTTTGGAGGATGACGAGGTTGACCAGTTCGGTGGCGGTATCGACGTTGGATTCCTCGAGTGAACCGGCACGCAGCTTGCCCGAGGCTCCCGCGCCGGGTATCGCCGCGGTGGCCTGGCCCGCCGAAGCCGTGTATTCGAACATCCCTGCCTGTCCGAGCTGCAAGCCCTGGTTGGAGGTGAACGTCGCAAGCGCGACCATTCCCACGTCGCGCGTCATTCCGTTATTGAACGTGACTGTCACGAGGCCGTCGGAGTTGATCGAGACGCTGGACGGACTCGCCGCGGAATTTCCATCCGCCGTCCCCGTGACGACGGACGCGCTTCCGAACTGGGTGAGCTGGGTGAAATCCAGCGAGAGCGAAAGCGGCGCCGCGCCGTTGGTCAGCGTTGCGCCGAGCGGGGCGGCGGGGATGCCGCCGAGAACGAGGTTGCCCGCGCTGTCGAAGTCGAAGCTTCCGGTGTTGTTGGTAAGCCCCGTTGTGCCTCCATCCACCGTGGCCATCCAGTTCCACAGCTCATCGCCCGGATTTGCCGGATCGGGCCCGGCATTCTGGAAGAAGAAGGTGACGACATGGCTGTTGCCGAGGCTGTCGTACACCGTGACGCTGGAAGCGTAGCTGTAGGTGGTTGGATCGCTCGGATTGATCGCCCCGCTAAGGACCGGCGAAGAGGAATCCAGGTTTCCCTGCATGCCGACCTTGGTCGAAGCAGCGGGCGGGATCATCGTGGTCGGCACCATCAGCGGCTGCAGAACGCCGAGCGGATTTCCCGCCGCATCGACGCCGAACCCCATCAGTTGAAAGCCGCCGGGGCCGACGAGCGACCCGTCGCTGCCGATGGTGACCTGTCCGTTTCGCGAGAAGAGCTGCTGTCCGCTCGCGGTCTGATAGATGAAGAATCCGTCGCCTTCTATCGCGAGATTGGTCCCGACCCCGGTCTGCAGGAGCGAGCCTTCCGAGAAGTTTCGTTCGATTCCGACCACCGCGGCGCCGCCGCCGACGGTCTGGGAGCCGATCTGATTGCCGAGCAGCGTTTCAAAGATGGGAGTTTCGGCCTTGTACCCGATGGTCTGGGCGTTGGCCAGGTTGTCGCTGCTGGTCTGCAGCGCCTGCACGATCGCCTGCAGCCCGGTTTGCGTGGTGTTGAACAGAGACATGACATCACCCCTTTCCGATTTGGTTGTGGTTGGTTAGGCGCCCACGGCGGAGACCGCGCTGATCGGAACGGTCAGGCCGCCTCCGAGATTGAGCACCACTGCGCCGTTGACGAGTTGGATCGATTTGACCGCCCCGCGCTCATTGAGCCCCGAAACCGGAGTTCCTCCCGGCGCGAGCACGGTCACGGTATAGATGCCGTCGGCGGTGCCGGAGGGCGGCTCCCAGGAGAAGGTGAAGGGGACGCCGGCGGCAGTCACGGTGAGCTTCACCGAATCGACCTGACGGCCGGCCGAATCGGTGATCACGGCCTGATAATCGCCTGCGGCGGCGGGAGTGAATACGATCGAACTTGCGTTGCCCTGCGCCACGCCGATCGACGAACCCTGAGCGGTGACCTGCCTTCCGATGAAGGCAGCGGAGGACTGAAGCGAATTGTTGGACCGGAGCATGTTCGAAAGCTCCGAGTTTATTTCCGACAACTGCTGAAGCTGCGAGAACCCGGTCATCTCGGTGATGTACTGGGTGGGGTCGGTCGGAGAAGTCGGGTCCTGGTTCTTTACCTCCGCAAGCAGGATTTGCAGGAAATCCTGCGCCGTCGGCATCGCCACCGATGCCTGGCTTACGGACGAATTCGCGGACGATGCAGCCGCGGTGGTCTGAGGAGTGGTTGATAACATTCAGTTCACCTCCCTGGTCACGAAGACCTGGCCGTTTTCCTTTAAGCGGCGATCTTGCTGCTCCGCGGGTTCGCGCCCTGCGCCGTGCCGCGAAGCATGCCCGTCGGCCGAGGCCGAAAGCTGATTGGGATTCACTCCGATCGATTCGAGGGCGCGCCGCAGGGCGGGGATCGAGGCCGACAGGAGTTGAGCCGACTGATCCGAGGACGCCGTCATGCGGGCGTTGATCGAGTTTGCGCGCTCGCTGACCACCGCCCGCGCTCCGTCGGCACGGCCGACGTCGACGCGAACCACGGCGATCTGTTCATTCCCGCGCGAGTCCACTCGATCCACCCACGCGGCCGACCGCGCCTGTGAAGTTTCAACCCGCGACGACTCGGAGGCGGCGCCTTCCGCGCTTGAGGGTCCGGATGGCGTCGCGGAAGCTTCCGACTCCCTGCGTCTGGATGGATGAAGCGCGGGTTCGCCAGCGGAGAGAATAGCGCGGGAATCGTACGTTCTGACCGGAGGCCGGATCTGCTGGACGGGAACGTACGCCGCCTGATTGGACGGCGTGGAAAGCGCGCCGGGACGCTCCGGTTGGGAGTAGCCGTTTACGTTTCCGGCGGAAGGATGCGGAGCCGATTCGTGTCGCGCATCGGCTTCCGACACCTCCGTCATCGGGGGGCGGCCCGGAACGAAGGAAGCGTCCGTTTGATCCAGTGGAAGCGAGAAGTCAGACACCGGGATCGGCGCATCGGCAGCTGCCAATGCCAGGGTCCCCGGGAGTGCGCCGCCGACATCCCTCGCGTGATCCGCGGGATGCGAGAGACCGGGCGATGCTTGCTCCGCATGCGATGGGAAATCGGGAGCCGCGGTTGGTGCCGGGGATGGTTGCGGCACGGCTAAGTCATACAAGTCGGCGCCGGGGTTGCCTGCGATGTCCCGATGGGATTCGGAGCTGTCCACCCTCGCTGTAGCGGAATCGAACTTTGGAACGTCGAGTTCGGCCGACAGGGGTGCGGCCATCTCCGTCGCAGCTCCGTCTATCTTTTCGATCGGGTCGGCGCTCAACTCCGCTTTGACGTCGCCGCCCTTATGAGTTGCCGGATCGGCGGCTGTGACGCTGGTGGAAAGCGATGAAAGCAATGCCGCGAAAACGGCGCCCGATGCGGAAGCATGGGGCTCCCTGCGCTCCCGCTGCGAAAGTGGGCTTCGGCCCTCGGAAGCCGAGGCGAGAGGATTTTCCAGGATGCGGGTCACCGTCGCCATGCGAAAAACTCCTCGACTTCGCTTTCGGCCTTGCGCTCGCGTGCGGCGGCCGCCGCCTGCTTTTCGCGCCTGACGAGATTGTCGGCCTGGTCGCGGCGATGCTGCGCGTGAGTGGCTGCGGACGCGGCGGCCTGGACCTGTTCGCCGAACTGAGCCGCGCGCCTGTGCCAGAGCATCCGCGCCTCTCCCAGCGGAGCGAGGTCGCCGAGCGCGGCGCCGTCGCGGCCGAGCGAGTCGCTGGCGTCCGCGATTCGGTCGGCACGGCCCTGAGCATCGTTGCGGCGCGCGACCACCTGGTGCAGCGCGGCCATAGCGCCGCGCAGCTTGATCTCGCGAATTCGTTGCAGGCGCTGAGCCCAGCTAAGCTTGTTCATCGCGTCCAATCGCCTCGTTGAGTTGTTTGATTGAATCGTCGAGCGACACGCCTTCGCTTAGGCGCTGGCGCAGAAAATCGTCCATCTTGCCGCGCAGACTCACCGCTTCATCCAGTCGAGGATCGGCGCCGGGAGTGTATTGGCCGAATGCGATCAGCTCCTCCGCATCGCGCCATCGCGAGTAGAGTTCGATGAACCGCGATCGGGCATTCGCATGTCCCGGCGAGGTGATCCGGTTGAAGACGCGGGAGACCGACTCGAGCACGTCGATCGCCGGGTAATGGCCGCGGCGCGCGATTTTGCTGGAGAGCACGATGTGGCCATCGAGGGTGCCCTTGGCCAGTTCTCCGACCACGTCGTTGTCTTCTTCGTGAAGGAGCACCGTGTAGATTCCGGTTACGCTGCCGTCCTTGAACTGCCCGGCCTGCTCGACAAGGCGCGGCACGAGCGCATAGACCGACGGCGGATAGCCTCGATTTGTGGGCGGCTCGCCCGAGGCAAGGCCGACCTCCCGCTGCGCCATCGCCACCCGCGTAAGACTGTCCATCAGCAGCAGCACGTTGCGGCCCTGGCGGCGAAGCCAGGAGGCGATGGCGGTGGCGAGGAAAGCGCCCTTGATGCGCATCGGGGCGGGCTGGTCGCCGGTGACGACGATCACGACGGAGCGCTCGAGGCCCTTGGTGCCGAGGAGCTCGTCGATGAATTCGCGGGCTTCGCGGCCGCGCTCGCCGATGAGCGCAATGACGGCAGCGTCGGCGCCGCTCCCCCGCGCCATCATCGCGAGCAGCGTGCTCTTCCCCGCACCCGGCATCGAGAAAATGCCGATCTTCTGGCCGCGTCCGAGAGTCAGCAGGCCATTGATCGCGCGGACCCCGGTATCAAACGGATGCTCGACGGGCTGGCGCTCTTCGAGCGCGGGCGGCGCAAGGTAGAGTTCGAGCCGTTCGCTGGCCGGCGGCAGCGGGCGGCCGTCAAGCGGACGCCCCAGCCCATCCAGGATCCGGCCCATCACCCACGGACCCACCGCGAAGGTGAGATGGAGCGGCTTGACGCCGGCGCCCGGCCTCAGCCCGCGGGCATCTTCGATCGCGAGCAGGAGCAGTTCCCCGTCGCGGAAGCCGACGACCTCCGCCGCCACCCCATCAACCATCACGAAGCTTCCCACCGGCAGCGGGGGACCGCTCGCCTCGAGCAGGAGACCCACCGAGCGGATTAGCCGGCCGCATACCGGGAATTCCGGCGCGCCGATCGCGCGGGCATACGATTCGACGGCAAACAGCGTCATCGATGCTCACCTCCGTCGTGATGCAGTCGGCCGGACTGCTGGCGCAGCTTCTGTTCGACGGCGGCAAGCGCCTCATCGAGAGAGCCTTCGACGAAGAGGCTTCCCGCCTCGACCTGAAAGGCGCCGGGAGCAATCGACGCGGACTCGCGAATCGATGCGCCGGAAAGCGCTTTGGCCACCAACCGGGCATCGCGTGGGTTGAGCCATATGGCGGCGGGCTCGGCTGGCTTCAGCGATTCGCAGGCGGACTGAATTGCCTGGACAAGGAACTGGCGGCGAAGCTTGACGGAAGTCAGGCTGTGCACGGTCGCGATCGTAAGTTCAACCGCGAACTGCTCGACCTCCTGCCGCAGCGATGCGTGCAGCTCGTCGAGGCGATGGGCGGCCGCTTCGAGCGCGGCGGCAGCTTGTGCAACGGCCGTCCGGCCTTCCAGGACGCCGGCGGCAAAGCCGTCGTTGCGGGCCTGTTCCGTCAGCCGGGCGATCTCGGTCTGCGCGGCGGCAAGCCCCTCCTCGCGACCTCGCGCGAATCCTTCCTGGCGCGCCCGTTCGCGGGCGGCCTCGATCTCGCTGATCGAAGCGCCGGACGAATGGGCAGCCGATCCGATGTGGGATCGGACTTCGGAGAGATTGGGAAAGACCAGTCTTGTGTTCCGCATCTCCATAAACTTCAGGCGTCGTGAACCTCATTCGACACCGAGGGAGAACCGGCCCCCTCTTCGATCCATCGGCGCACGATGGCGGCGCCGACCTCCGGAAAGCGCTCGGCCTGCTGGCTTGCCCGCGAGCGAAGATCGACTTCGGGCTGACCGGGAGCCGGCGCAACCTCGGGCGGGCGTTCGACGTCCGCCCGTCTCATCGTCCGTTTCAAACGTCTGCGGGCGGCCATGTGTCTAAGCTTGCGTATCAGCATCCAGATCGCCGCGACGGCGACTAGCGCGGCGGCCGCAATCGCGGCGATCACTTCCTTCGGGCTGGAGACGAACTGCTGAAGCTGTTCGTGGAGACCCGGAGGCGGAGGGATATAGGGATGGGTGAGAGCGGCGCTGCTGACTTCCACGATGTCCCCGCGGGACAGATCGGCGCCGACCACGGCGACCAGCAGGTTCCTGAGTTCGCGCAATCTCGCCTCGGAGAGCGGCTCGAAGGCGCCGTTGCGGTAGGTGCCGTCAACCACGGCCGCGAGCGAAAGCCTGCGGACGGACAAGGGCTCCGAGATGCGCTGGATCTCGCGGGTGGACGGCTTGTAGTTGACGATATCCTTGCGCGAATAGGCGGGGGCGTTCGGCGCAATCGCGGCCGGCCGCGGCGTCGCCCCCGGGCTTGGCGCGGCGGGCGAAGCCGACGCGGTGGCGATGGGGCTCGGCGCCGGCAAATTCGACGTGAGACCCGGAATTCCCGCGGCTTCGGATGCGCCGGCGGCGGGTTCCACGGTATGTTCCTCGCTGACCAGCGCCTCGTTTCGGCCCGAACCGTAGTCGTAGAGCGTTTCGCGGAGCTGCTCGCGGTTGAGGTCGACCGATACGGCGAGCCGGTAGCGGCCCGAGCCGACGATGCCGTTCAACAGATTGTCGGCCTTGGCCTCCAGATCGTGCTCGAGCTTGTGGCGCAGGACGAGCACCTCTTCGGCCTCGCCGTTTTCGCCGCGCTGCGGAGGAAACAGAACCGCGCCTTCATCGGTGGTGACGACGACCTGATCGGCGTTCAGCCCCTGAACGGAGCCGGCAACCAGGTGGGCGATTGCGCGCGCGGTGACTTCATCGATAATCGCGCCGGCCGCGGGCGTGAGCAGCACGGATGCACGGTTGCTGGACTGGGGGCCGAGGGCGAAGGGCGACGGCGCCTCGAACGCCAGCATTACGCGGGCATTCTCGACCCCGCGGATATTCATGATCGTGCGCTCGAGCTCGCCCTGCAGCGCGCGCTGATAGCTGACCTGCTCCGTGAACGCGCTTTGTCCGAGACTGCCGCGATCGAAAATCGCGAAGCTCGCCTCGCCACCGGCAAAGCCCGGACCGGAGGAGAGCAGACGGCGGGCCTCATCGAGACGGCTTTCCGGGACCTCGATCGCATCCTGATCGATCGTGTAGGGAACGCCCTGCTGGCGAAGCCGCACCAGCAGCGCCATCCGGTCCGCCGCCGACAGGTTGTTTGCGAGGATGGCGTTGCCGCGCGAGGAGAACGCGGCGAACCCGGCGGCCGCGGCCAGCAGGAGACCGCCCGCGATGGCGCCCAGATCGAACAGGCCGGGATTCGCGGCGCGCAGTTCGACCACGCGCCGCACCCAGGGATCGGATACTTTCCGGACGATCTCGCTCAGCGTAGCCACGGTATCCTCAGTCGCTCAGTCTCGAGGAACTCCCTGCGCCGATACCGGCCGCCGCCGCCTCAATAGGCGAGGTTCATGATCTGCTGATAAGCGGCGAGCGCCTGGCGCCGAATCGCCATCAGGTAGTCGAAGTGAACCGTGGCCTGCTCCGCGCTCAGCACCGCGTTGGTGATATCGGTCTGTCCGGCCGCATAACGTGCCGCGGACGTGTCGGCCTGCTTGAGGCTCTCGTCGACGCCTTCGAGCAGGGAGCTGAAGGAATCGGGAGCGGGCACAGCCGATTCGGGCGAAGCCTGCAGCGAGAGATCGGAAAGAGCGACGGGTGGTTTTTCACCGATGATCATGCTCGACCTCCTCAGACCATGGACAGGGAGTTGACCGCCGCGAGCATGTCGCTCTTGGCGCTTTGCGCGGCGGCCAGATTCGCCTGGTAAACCCTGGTCGCCTCCATCAGGTCGATCAGCTCGAAGATGGGATCGACTGCGGGCTTGGCGATCATCCCGTCGGAATTGGCGAGCGGATTTCCCGGGTCGTATTCCATCCGCGGGGGACGCGCATCGCGTACCACCGCGGCGACCCGCACTCCGAGCGCCTGCGAGTCCCCGGCGCCGTCGACCGGAGCGGTCTCGAACACGGGCTCCTGGCGCTGGTAGGCGCCGCCGTCGGGCGTGACGATGGAGTCGCTGTTGGCGAGGTTCTGCGCGCTCAGCGTGATGCGCAGCGACTCGGCCGACAGCGCGCTTGCGGCAATCCGGAACACATCCTGAAGCATCGCTTTCTACCCCTTTGCGGCGTCTAGATGGCGGTCGCGTTCTTAAGCCGCGCCATCATGCTCGCGTAGAGCTTCATCGTGGTTTCGTACGCGAGCGAATTTTGGAACAGCTCTCCCATCTCGCGCGTGAGGTCGACTCCCGATCCGTCAACGCGCAGGTCCTCGGGACGCGCGACGGTTGCGATCGGGGCCGGTTGGGTGGAGAGGCCGTCGCGGCCGGATTCGAGCGCCTGATCGAGAGCGCGGCCGAAGTCGACGTCCCTGGGCACGAACCCCGCGACGTCGGCGTTGGCGATATTTGCGGCAAGCAGGGATTCGCGCTGCGCTTCGATCGAAAGAGCATTTCTGATCACGAGATCCGTGATTCGCATGGCAGTCTCCCCCGAAGCCGGGACTTAGCGAAGGCCGGTCGACTCAGGGCCGCACGATGCGGCCGGACATCCGTGCAGAAACGACAGATACGATCGGTAGACCGCGCCGCTCCATCGGGCCTGCGCCTGGGAGCTTGCGGAATGGTAGCCGCCGACGCGCTTCCAGAATCCCCCGGGCTCATCGAGCAGGGTTTTGAGGATGGCGGCGCCGGCGCCAAGGTTGACGGCGGGATCGAGCAGGTCATGTGGGGTCAGATGGAGCCGCGGTCCCCAGAAGCGGTAGTTGATCTGCATCAGACCGATGTCGGCATCCTGAGCGCCTTCGAGGAGCGCGAGCGCCTCCTCCTCGGTGCGGGGGTAGTAGGAGCGGCCGGCGATATTGATCGCGAGCGGATGGAACCCGCTTTCGGCGCCGGCAACGGCCACCAGGAGGGATGCGGGCACGCCCGCCTTGGCGGCGGTATCGGCGTAGAGATCGCATCGAGCCTGTGATGGGAGAGCGAGAATGGGGATTGCGAGCAGGATTGAAGCGACTGCGGCATTCATACGACCATCTCCTCGCCGCGGCGGACCCTGACCCGTCCCTCGTGTTCCAGCTTGAGGACGATCGAGATGATTTCCTGGCGAGCGGCCTGCACCTCGCGCGTGGGCATCGGCCCAAGCGCGTCCATCTCCTCGCGGAGGATCTTGCCGCGGTCCTCCGTCATCGCCGCCATCACC
>Ga0070741_10008156_pt1 | contig 21183 bp, 14 predicted proteins | sample Coa_R1_4_FD_66440 | JGI IMG/M metagenome (GOLD analysis project Ga0070741, IMG submission 66440) | Surface soil microbial communities from Centralia Pennsylvania, which are recovering from an underground coalmine fire - Coalmine... | ecosystem: Environmental > Terrestrial > Soil > Unclassified ...
CGCTGAATGCCGCGATCGCACGATCAAATTCCTTCGTCTGCATGCAGCACCAGCCGAACTTGAAAACGGCTTCCGCTTTTAAATTCGCCGGCAGCCGGGAGCTTTCGAGGGAGGCATAAATTGGCGCGGCATCGCTGTATTTTTGCTGTTTAAAAAATGACTCGCCTTTTAGCAAGGTAACTTGGTCCTTCTTTTCGGGCTCAATGTTTTGCGCGAGGTAATCGTCAATCTCTTTCGCCAAGTTCGGATCGTCCGTGTTGTAAAGGCTGACGAGTCGCTCGTAAGCCGCTTCCTTCGCATAAACCGAGTCGGGATAATCCTTCGCGACCTGCTCGTAGATTTCGCGCGCGCCTTTGTGATCGCCGAGCTGGCGCTTCGAGTTTGCGGCAAGCAAAAGCACTTCCGGCTTAGCGTCTGGCGGAAAATTTTTGGACGCATTTTCGTAGGTGTCGAGCAACTGCTTATATTTGCCGGTCTCGTAAAGCACACGCAGCAATCCGATTTCCGCGATCGGTTCCCAATTGCCGATTTGCGGCATCTTCAGCGCCTTTTTCAAATCGGCCGCGCCTTTGTCCGCCTGGCCGAGATCGATCTTCAGCAGCCCGGCTTTTACCGTTGCCTCGACTTTCACATCAGCCTTCTCACTTTCCTGCTGCAGCGCGTCGTATTGCTTCAACGCTTCCTCCTTGCGGCCGAGGTTCGTAAGGATTTGCGCGAGCGACATGCGGCTGGCTTCGCGAAACGGATTGTCGCCTTTTGTTGTAAGGATGTCTTCATACACGATTCGCGCTTCGCTCGCCGACCGCAAATTCTCCAAACAACGCGCGGTGTAATATTTTGCCGCGAGTGCGACGGCGGGATCCTTCACGCGCACCGATGCCTTGCGGTAATAGGTCAGCGCAGGCGAGTAGTTTTTTTCGGCATAATATAAATCCGCGAGCCGATATGCGGCGGGCCCGATGAATTCACCGATCCCGAAGCTGCCGACCAGCATTTGATACGCGTTTTTCGCGCCGTTCACATTGCCCATCAAGCGATAACATTCGCCTAGCCGAAAAAGCGCCATCTGTCGATCGGGAGCATTCGCATACATGCCGAGATACTTTTCATACTCGGGCGCTGCGGCGTCGTAGAGTTTGCGTGCGTAAAAGCCGTTCGCGAAATCGAGCTGCACCTGATCCGACGAAGCGGAACTGATCGCCGACGGCGGCGGAGTCGGCGCGGTGCGCGGGCCGGTTTCGTCGGAAACAGTCGCCGGTGCTGCAGACTGCGTTTTCGGCGGAGCTGCAGGTTTGTCGAAATCAAACGGCACCGCGGGCGCAGTCGGCGGCTCGTTTGCGGGCAGAGCGCGACGGACTTCCTGCGCCAGCGCGCTGAAAACGCATGTTAAAAAAAGCAAAACGACGCTACTGCGTCGCAAAATCTGAAATCTGAAATCTGAAATCACTCGGTCTTTCCCGTAGCAAAGGCCACGTTCCAGATGTTCGCGCTGCGGCAAATGTCGAGCACATCGACGATGTGCTTGTAATCGACACGCTGGTCGCCGCGCAGAATCACCGCCTGGTCGGGAAATAGCTTCGCGAGCTCCTTCAGCTTCGTGAGCAGGTCTTGCGGCGAGATCGGCTTGCGCTGAAAGACGATGGTTCCATCTGCTTTCACATTGACAACAACCTGACCGACGTAAGGCCGCTGCTCCTGCGCCTTGTTTGCGCTTGGGATTTTTACGTCGAGCTCGTTTTCGCTGAGGGCGAAATTCCACGTAACGATGAAAAACACGAGCAGCACCAGCAGGATGTCCACCATCGGTGCGATCTGGAAGCCGAAGACTTCCGGCTTTGCGCGTCTGCGAAAGTTCATCGCGAGTTGTTAAAAATCGTCATCCACCGCGACGCGAGATTGCTCGCGGTCACGGTCGCGTTTGCGCGGGTTGAAATTGAGCGCGAGGAGGCCGAGCACATGCGTCGAGGCAATTTCCAAATCGGAAATCAGACTCTGCACACGACCACGAAACAACGAATAAAACGCCATCGCGGTGATACCCAGAATCAAACCGGTTGCCGTTGCCACCAGTGCTTCGGAAACGCCGCCGGCAAGCAATGTGTTGCGCGAACTTTCCGCAGTTGCCTTGCTCGCGAGCACACCGAAAGATTTGATGATGCCGAGCACCGTGCCGAGCAGTCCGATCATCGGCGAGAGCATCCCGATGTCCGCGAGATAAATGATGCGATGCTGCAACGACGCCGCCTGCGTCGCACCTTCGGTTTCCGCGATTTCCTGCACGATTTTTAAGTCGGTGTTCGGATTTTTCGTCACGAAATCCATCGTGCGCTGCACCACACGCGCGATCGCTTCGCTGTGCCGGCTCGAAACCGCGAGCAGGCCGAGGTAATCGCGTTTTTTCAAAAGCACATCCGCCGTGTTCATGAAATGCGCGGAGACGATGTTGCCGCGACGCAGCGTAAAAAGATACGTCAGCACGAGCATCATCGTGATGATAGACAGAATGCCGAGCGGAATCATCGCCCAGCCGCCCGCGAGCACCATGTCCCAGAGCGTCGTGTTCGCCGGCGTGTGCACGGCAGCGGCAGGATTGGTCGGTGTGACCGTGGTGACTTGCGCGACCGCCGCGACAGGAGCGGCCAGCAAAAAAGCGATGAATTTCATTTCAGTGGAGTGTTGTATAGTAGCGTTCGCGTCCGCCGTTGCAACAGCGGGCTCTGACACGCAATGCCGCCCCTCGTTCACAAAGAAAAGCCCGATCTCTCGAAAAAAATCCACGAGCTTCCGCACAAGCCCGGCGTTTACCTCATGCGCGACCGGCTCAACCGCGTGATCTACGTCGGCAAAGCGCGCAATCTCCGCAAGCGCGTCGGCCAGTATTTCATGCCTTCGCGCAAAATGACCGCGGATCTCAAGACGCGCGCACTGCTCGACTCGATCTGGGATTTCGAAGTCCACACGGTGAAAAGCGAACCCGAGGCGCTGCTGCTCGAAGGCCGGCTGATCAAGGAATATCGTCCTCGATACAACGTTAGCTTTCGTGACGACAAACGTTTTCTCCTTGTAAAAGTCGACGAGCGCGACGAATGGCCGCGTTTTCGCCTGACGCGCATCAAAAAAGACGACGGCGCGCGTTATTTCGGACCATTCGCGCACGCTGGCGCGCTACGGCAGACGCTGACTTTCATGCGGAAAAAATTTGGCGTGCTTACGTTCGGCCGCGGCTCCCCCACTCCGCGCGAATTGAAATCGTCGACCTACCAAGTGCCGATGAAGCTCGCCGACACAACTGCGGAGCAATACCGCGAGCGTGTCACCAAAGCGTGCGAATTTCTCGCCGGCGAATCGCGCGAGATGTTCGCGCAGCTCGAGGAAGAAATGCGCGCCGCAGCCGCAAATCTCGATTTCGAGCGCGCCGCCGAGATGCGGAACATGCTCGATGATTTGCGCCAGACGACAAAACAGATGCGCCGCTTCACACGCCATTCGCTGCCGAGCGCGATTGATCCAGCCGCCGATCTGCAAGCCCTGCGCAATGCGCTGAATTTGCCGCGTCTCCCGCGCGTGATGGAATGCTTCGACATCTCGAACATCTCGACCACGCATGTCGTCGCGTCGATGGTTTGCTTCCGCGACGGCGTTCCCGACAAATCGAACTACCGCCGTTACCGCATTAAAACCGTCGAGGGCCAGGACGACTTCGCGAGCATGGCCGAGGTCGTGCGGCGACGCTACTCGCGCATACTGCTCGAAGCAAAAGAAGCGCATCCGGACGAGGCGGAGTTTTCGCAGGAAAATCCCGCCGAAGCGATCGCGCGATTTTCAACAACCTTTGTCCGGTTGCCCGATCTCGTCATCGTCGACGGCGGCAAAGGCCAGCTCTCCTCCGCATGTCGCGAACTTCAGCGACTCGGACTGCACGAACTGCCAATCATCGGTCTCGCGAAGGAATTCGAGGAAATTTATCGCCCTGCGAATCCTTTACCCATGCGGCTTCCCGAGGATTCCGGCGCGCTGCGATTGCTCCAGCGCATCCGCGACGAAGCGCATCGTTTTGCAAACAGCTACCACCAACTCCTCATGAAGCGCCGCATCGCCGAGAGCATCCTCGACGACTGTCCCGGAGTTAGCGAACACCGCAAACAACTGCTTTTAACAAAATTCGGTTCCGTCGAGCGCCTGCGTAAAGCGAGCGTCGAGCAAATCGCAGCCACCGAAGGCATCGGCCAAAAATTAGCCGAGCACGTCGTCGCCTTTCTCGCAACGAGGTAGCGCGCCTTTCCAGAAACAACCGCTGCCGTCGCGAAAGCTTCGAATGAAGATCTCGTGCGCGCCGATCAAGTCATCACCGCCGGCAGCGCGGGCGTGATGCGCGAAGTGCGTGATCAAGCGGCTGCAGGCGCACGCGCCTCTGCTGCAGCAAGCGCGGCGGCGAGCATTGCAGCCGGCAAACAACAGCCAGTGCAGGCAGGCGCAGGCGACATCAACGGCGGCCGCGCGATGTCCGAAGCTCCGACAAACACCGACGCGGAGCATCGCGGCCAGGAGGCGGAAATCCGCCGTTCACGAGCGAAAACGCAAAACGCTCCTGCGAACGCGCAGTGATTACAACTGCTTGTCCGTCACCGCGCCTTCGCTGGCGCTGCTGACGAGCTTTGCGTATTTCGCGAGCACGCCACGGGTGTAGCGCGGTTTTGGCGCTTTCCATTTCTTTAAACGCGCGGAAATTTCCGCGGCAGTCAGGTCCAGCGTAAGCGTCCGCTTTTGCGCGTCGATCGTGATACGGTCGCCGTTTTTAACAACCGCGATCGCGCCGCCGCGATATGCTTCAGGCGTGATATGACCGACAACGAATCCATGGCTGCCGCCGGAAAAACGTCCGTCGGTAATCAGCGCCACGTCTTTGCCGAGGCCTTTGCCCATGATCGCGGAAGTCGGCGAGAGCATCTCGCGCATGCCGGGGCCGCCTTGCGGACCTTCGTAGCGAATGACGATCACGTCGCCAGCTTTCACCGTGCCATCGAGAATCGCCGCTAGCGCCGTTTCCTCGCTTTCAAAAACGCGCGCTTTTCCAGTAAAGCTCAGTCCTTCCTTGCCGGAGATTTTCGCGACGGCGCCTTCGGATGCGAGGTTGCCGCGCAGGATGACGAGATGGCTGTCTTTTTTAATCGGATCGCTGAGTGGGCGAATGATTTGTTGACCGGCTGGGTAGGGTTTAATTCCGGCGAGATTTTGCTTCAGCGTTTTGCCGGTGACCGTGAGGCAATCGCCGTGCAATAGCCCCGCGTCGAGCAGCGTTTTCATGAGCGGCGTCTGCCCGCCGATCGCGACGAGCTCGGCCATCAAATACTTGCCGCTCGGTTTTAAGTCCGCGAGCACCGGCACGCGTTTTCCGATACGCGTAAAATCGTCGAGCGAGAGTTTCACGCCCGCCTCGTGCGCCATCGCGAGCAAATGCAGCACCGCATTGGTCGAGCCGCCGAGCGCGATGACGACGGTGATCGCGTTTTCAAAAGCTTCGCGCGTCATGATGTCGAGCGGACGAATCCCGCGCTTGATCAAGTTCAAAACCGCCGCGCCCGCGCGCTGGCAATCCTCCAGCTTCGCAGCGGACACTGCATCCTGCGCGGAGCTATTTGGAAGACTCATCCCGAGCGCCTCGATCGCACTCGCCATGGTGTTCGCCGTATACATCCCGCCGCACGAACCGGCGCCGGGAATCGCGCACGCTTCGATTTCCTGCAGTTCGCGATTGCTTATACGTTTGTTTGCGTGCGCGCCGACTGCTTCGAAAACAGAGACGATGTCGAGCGGACGATTCGGCTGGTTCGCAACCGTGTGCGTGCTTTTCCCGAGCCGCGCGCCGACGAGCTGGCCGGTGATGCAGCCTGGTAAAATTGTGCCGCCATAAACAAACACCGCAGGCCGGTTCAGCCGCGCGATCGCCATCATGCAGCCCGGCATGTTTTTGTCGCAGCCGCCGATCGCGACGAGCCCGTCGAAGCCCTGGCAGCCCACCACCGTCTCGATGCTGTCGGCGATCACCTCGCGCGAGACGAGCGAGTATTTCATCCCCTCGGTTCCCATCGAGATGCCGTCGGAAATGGTGATGGTGTTGAAAACAACAGCCTTCCCGCCGGCCTCGTTCACGCCCAACTCCGCTTCCAACGCGAGTTTATCAATGTGCATGTTACACGGCGTCACCATGCTCCAGGTCGACGCGATGCCGACCTGCGATTTTTTAAAATCGTCCGACTTAAAACCGACCGCATGCAACATCGCACGGCTCGGCGCACGCTCCACGCCATCCACGACGATGCCGCTCCACTCGCGGTGCACGGATTTGCTGCGGTTATTTTTTGCCGATTTGGAATTCGAAATTTTACTCATGCGGGATTGTCACCATAGCTAATCGCCCCGAATCAGGGCAACACGTTTGCTCCCGCGCTTCTGCGATCATTGCGGCACCAGCGTGACCGGGCCGAGGAGCCCGGAGTCGGCGAGCGGCCAATCGGAGGCGTCGAAAGGTTTGTAGTTCAAATTGACCACATTCGTATCGTAGAAGTTTTTCCACGGCACTTTGCGCCGGTCGAGATCGCGGATGCGATTTGCGGAGGTGTTGGTGACTTCGACTTCGAGATGATTGTTCGCATCTTTCAAATGCACTCGCGGCACGCGGAACGGCGGGATGATCAGCGTGCAAAGATCGTCGCTGCCATTGAGCCGGACGCGCGCACTCTGGCAGACCTTTCCGAGATCAATCGCATAGTCGCCAGCCTTTCCGCCGGGAGCGTCAAAGGTGATCGTGTAAAGCGCGGTGCCCGCGAAACGCTGCGCCTCTTCGCCGCCGAGTTCCGTCCACGATGCGAGTTTGTCAGTGGAAAATGGCGGCGGTAATTTGGGGCCTCCTTCGACGAATCTCACATTCCAGTTTCCTTGAATTTTAGTCGAGATCGCGGTCGGTTGATACTTCCGGTTCTGCTGTTTTGCAGGACGAAATTCTGAAAGCACGTGAACGATGATTGATTGGCCGGGTTCAAGTTCAACGAAGACTCCTGCGGTGCCGGTGTTTTCTTTGCTGGAATACAACGCCGCAGCGCCTGACTTGCCGCTCGTCGGATCCATCACTACGGCGGAACGAAAACCCACGGCGAAGACCACGTTCTCATTAATCGGTTGGTCACCGCGATTCGCAATGAAGTAAACCAAGCCGCCATCGATTGCACGCCGGATGAAATGCAAACCGACGTGATCTACCATCGGTTCGCGCACGATGGCGGATTGCTTGAGCAGGTCTTCGACTTCACCTACACACGCCCGCTTGTTTTGTTTCAGCAGCTCTTGGAAATTGTCGCGGCGTTTTTCCAAATCGGCTGCCCCCGGCACATCACCCGGTAGATGATTTTCAAAGATTACCGTCGCGCCGGCATTCGCGAGCGTGACGAGCTTCTGCAAAGTCTCCACCGGCATGTGCTCGCACGCGGGCACCACGATGACGCGATATTTATTTCCGGAAACATCGAGACCGTCGTTCGTGACTCTCGCCTTTTGCAACAACTCGTCCGAGACGTAATCAAACGTGTATCCCCGCTCCCACAGCTTCTTTGCGAGCTTGCCAATCGGCTGCTCGTAAAACCAATCACGCCCGTGAATCGTGAATTGCTGCACCATGCCTTTGTCGTTGTGCCAGAAATCGTGTATCGGCCAGTAGAGCAGGATATCGTTGTCGGGACGGCCGCTTTGCAGGACGCTTTGCACGCGAGCGATGTAGGCGTTGAGCGCCGGGACGTCGCGCCAGATGGAATTGCGCGGATTCATTTCGGTGCTCGCGTAAAAACACCAGCCCGGCCACGGCACGTCGGCGGACGAGTAGGCGGTGCCGTGCCACGTAATGCGATTCGCGCCGGAGAGAAACATGTCGTCGCAGAGATATTTCAAGTCGGCGAGCGTCTCGGTGAAATGCTCGGCGACCCATGTGCCGGTCTCGGCACCGACAAGGTTCTTGCCGGTCACGTGCGCGGCGCTCGATGCGAATTTCGAGATGAGGATGTCGCGGTCTTTGTAAAACATCTCCGTCTCGGGAATGTCGCTCGCCGCGTAAACGTCGAGCCAGTTGCCGGGCGAACCGTGCGCCTGGTTGCGTGTCGTCCAGCCGTGGTCGTGCGACCATTTCGTCCAGCGCGCGATCGATTCCTCGACGAGATCGGAAACCGTTTCGCGGTAGTCGGACTTCACGCGTGCGACATGGTCAGCATCGCCTTTGTTTTCAAAGAGCGCAGGCAGCTCGCTTTCGAGTTTGTAACCGCGGCGCTTCTCAAACTGCTGGAAAAAATCGGGCGCCCAGTCGCTCTTGTATTCGTAGGAATCGTGAAACATCGAGTTGAGCTTCACGCCACCGGCTTGCGCGAATGCTTTGTCGAATCGCTCCGCGTAGCGATTCATCGCGTCGGGATAAAGCAGGTTCAGCATCCAGCCTTCGCCGCCGGGCGCGGGACGCTTCACTTTTACGCCGCTGGGTTTTTGTGAAACCGTGCCGTCTTTATAAACAGCGGTCGCGTTTGCATCGTTGTCGCTCACATTCGGCCCGCCGAAACACCAGCCCGTGCCGGTTGGCATGTCGACGCCGATGCCGAGACTTTGCGCCGTCGAGACGGTGTGCTGGAGCATCTCGATCCATTTCGGGCTGAGATAATCGATGAACTGCTTCTCGTAACCCTTCGCGCCATAGATCGGCGTTACCTCCACTCCGCCGAGTCCCGCTTTTTGAAAAGTCTGCAACTCACGCGTGAGTTCGTCCTTGTTCACCGCACTGCCCATCCACCACCAGCGCGTCCACGGCTTTGCATCGCGCGTGATTGGCGGCCACGCGAGCGGGTCCGTTTTGTCGGCGGCGCTCGCGTTTGCCGCGAGAAAAGCGATGACGACGAAAAGGCGGAACTTTTGCACCGTGGAATAATGAAACGCTGCGGCGAACAATGCTATGTTGATTCATGCACGGCCCCTGCGCATTGTGCGGACGCTCATCCCGCGAATGCGCGACCGTTTTAGCGCACACAACCGAACCAGATTTACGATGAAACTTTCCCGCATCTTACTCGCGACATTCCTCGTGGCTTCCACGCTCTCGCCTTTGTTCCTGCCGGAAAGCAAAGCCGCGACCACGGCAAACGCGAAAAAGAGCGAAAAGGACGCGACCACGCCGCAGGAAATCTTCGACCAGATGCGCGATAGCTTCCGCGCCGATAAAGCGAAGGGCCAGCACATCCGTTTTCAATTCAACTTCACAGGCCCGAACGGCGGCCACTGGTGGATCGTCGTCAACGACGGCACCTACAAAATGGACAAAGGCGCGATCGACCATCCCGACGTCACCTTCAGCGCGAGCGACGCCGACTGGGTGCGCATCTGCAACGACCAGCTCAGCGGCACTTGGGCATTCCTCTCCGGCCGCCTGCGAGTCAGCGGCAGCCAGTCCACCGCGCGAAAGCTCGGCGAGATTTTCCCCTAGACTTAAACGCGGTTATCATGTGGTTTTAGGCGGATTTTCAGATAAGCGAGGTAGGCCCACCGGAAAACCCATCGGGTGATTTCGTTGCCTATCTGGTAGGGATAGGTAGTCGCCCATCGTCGCACAGAAGATAGCCTCGGCTTTGAGTGTCGCTGGATGGAGCTGCGAAATTTCTTTTCCGTCTGCGAGATCGGAAAAGGGGTCACGGCGGCTGCGGCGAGTCCGAAAAACCATTCGCGATCCATGGCATGATCATAGGGAAGCCTCATCGGCAAGAGACCGGTGACATACGCCCTCGCCGCCTTTCTATCCACCAGATAAGCGCCCGCGCCTTTGAGACGCGCCGTATGCACACATAGAAAATAGTCCTCGTAGAGTCTTGCTACCTTGGATGCCGTTCCCGCGATCAGCCCGGTTAGGCGAAGCACGTTCCAAAATCGCGCATAACGCATCGCCCCAGCCACCACCGCATCGAGGTCGGGACCCAACACAATGTCATCCTCACAAATCAACGCGTATTCCTCTCCGGACTGCAGAAACGCGTTGAGCGCTTTTACGTGACTCCAATAACAAGCGATCTCAAAGGGATTAGTCTCCCTTCCGTGAAACCAGCGAAAAAGCGTCTCCGAATAATTTTTGGCGGGCAGTTCAATGACGCCGCCGTCCACCGCCGGGACGCGGCACAAGTCAAAAGTCGTCTTCGCAAACGATGCCTCGATATGCGCCCAGCGGTCTCCCGCCGCATCCATGTTAATGACATATGCGCGCATCTTCGTTAGGTTAAGCGAGATGAGCTCGCGGAGGAACACGGTGCGGCTTGTGCCGGCAGCTCTGCGGCAAGCTTCTGATACAATCGAACATAATCTGTTAGCATAAGATACAATTTCTGGCGGGTCCTCCTGAATCGCTGTGTGCTGCCATGGGATGCGAACATTCCCATCTCGCTTTCCAAGGACAAGCTGAAACCAACCGATTCGGGAGCGTGCACTGCTATTGGCTGCTTCAGGTTCTTGCCGGATGAACGCTCAATAACCATAAATTCCGTTTTAAAAAATGCAGCGCTCGGATATGTATGCGGCGAGCCACGCTTTCGGATCATGAAAAAATCTCACACACTCGCGCTGCTGGTCATCGCACTTTTTGCCGCCACCCTCTTTGCGCAGGAGGGTGTCGTCGTCGGAAAACGCTTCCAACGCGCGGAGCCTGATTATTACAGGCTCGGCGATGCCTACACGCTGGAGGTCGAGATGACGAAGCCGAACGGCAAACGCGTTTTTAAAAACCTGCTCGTCTCGCAGCAGGAGTGGGAGCGCTACAAGGTGGGCGATCGTTACACGGGGAAAAAACGCGCGCCGGTTTTCTTTGCGCAGCCTTCGCCGACCGAAGCTGCGGAGGCTACGCCTGCGCCGAAGAAAGCGAAAAAGCCAGCTGCTACGCCTACCCCGAAGCCGAAAGAAACGCCGAAGCAGTCGCCAACTCCCGCAGCCAGTGCGACGCCGATATCGGTGGCGACTCCGATGCCAATGCCGGTCGTGAAACCAACTCCCACGCCGCAGCCGACGCCGACTGCTAAGCCATCTGCGACTCCTCTACCGAGCGCGACACCTCGCGCCACCGCGACGCCGATGCCGATGGCGAGCGCGCGTCCATCTGTGATTCCGAAAGCGACGCCCGTTCCATCCGCAAAACCGAAACCAACCGCGACGCCGATGCCAGCCGCGAGTGCGCGTGCGTCCGCTTCGCCGCAGCCAACCACGAAGCCGCTGCCGACGCTCGCGCCCGCCGAGGAGCAGGCCGCGTTTGACAAAGTCCGCGCGAAGGCGCTCGAGGATCGCGGCATCCGCGAGTTGAAGGACAAAATCCACAGCGCGCGCAGTGACGACGAGCAGCGCAAGGCGTCGGAGACTTATTTCAAAGCGCTCTACGGTAAAATGCGCGAGCTCGCGCCGCCGGTGTTGAAGCCGCGCATCGATGCGGAGGAAAGCAACGCTCTGAAAAAAATCAGCGCGCCGTAATTCCGTCCGCGTCGGCTTCCGCAGGCAGCGTGAAGAAGAACGTCGCTCCTTTTCCGGGCTCCGATTCGACCCAGATGCGTCCGCCGTGGCGCTCCACGATTTTTTTACAAATCGCGAGCCCGATCCCGGTGCCTGCGTATTCATCGCGGGTGTGGAGCCGCTGGAAAATAACAAAGATGCGCTCGAAGAATTTCGACTCGATGCCAATGCCGTTGTCCTTCACCGCGATTTGCCAGAAGTCGTTTTTGCGTTCCGCGCTGACGTGAACGCGCGGCGGTTTGTCGCCACGAAACTTCATCGCGTTTGAAATCAGGTTTTGCAGAAGCTGTGTGAGTTGCCGCTTGTCGCCGCTTACAACCGGCAACGAATCGCTGGTCACTTGCGCGTGCGATTCCACGATCGCGATTTTTAAATCCGTCACGACCGTCGCGAAAATCTCGTCGAGAGCCACGCGCTCGAATGGCCGCGCGCGAGTCGCGACGCGCGAGTATTCGAGCAGATCGGTGATGAATCGCTGCATCCGCTGCGCGCCGTCGACGGCGAATTCGATGAACTCGTTTCCCGCAGCATCGAGCTTATCCGCATAACGCCGCTGGAGCATTTGCGTATAACTCGCAATCATCCGCAGCGGCTCCTGCAGGTCGTGCGATGCGACGTAGGCGAACTGCTCGAGTTCCTGGTTCGAGCGGCGCAATTCCGTGGCGAGTTTTTCGAGCGCCTGCTGCGCGCGGTAGCGTTCCGTTACATGATTGGCAACGCCGATGACGCCGCCGATTTCGCCCTCGCGATCGCGCACCGGCTGGTAGCTGATTTCGAAAACATGTCCGTCATCGTGCCGCACGGCGTTGACCGTTTCGCCGCCGAACGCGCGGCGGATATCCTCGAGCATATCCGGGCGATCAGCATACAGGTCGAAGATGTTTTTGCCGATCGCGTTGTCGTAAGGCGGGCGCAGCGCTTCGAGTCCTTTGCCTTCCTCGACAATCACGGTGCCGTTTTTGTCGAAAGCAAAAAGCACCATCGGCACATTCGAAATCACCGTTCGCAAGCGCTCCTCGCTGCGGCGCAACGCATCCTCCGCTTCACGACGCTCTGTTAAGTCAACGTGCGAGCCGGCCATGCGATACGGCTTGCCGTTTTCGTCGCGCAACACGACGCCGCGCGCGAGAATCCAGCGATACGTGCCGTCCTTGTGCAGCAACCGGTGCTCTAGTTCGTAGACCGGCGCTTTGCCTTCGAAATAAGCGTGAATCGTCGCGAATGCGCGCTCGCGGTCGTCGGGATGCAGCCGCTTTTCCCATTCCTCGAATTTGTTTTCGATCTCGTCGTAATCGTAGCCGAGCATCGTTTTCCAACGGCGCGAAAAGTAGGCTTCGTTCGTGACGATGTTCCAGTCCCAGATGCCGTCATTGGTGCCGCGCATCACGAGCTCGAAGCGCTCGGTGCTTTCGCGCAAGGCCGTCTCGGCGCGTTTGCGCTCGGCGATTTCGTCCTCCAGTTGCGCGTTCATCAACGCGAGCTCGGCTGTGCGTTCCTGCACGCGTTTTTCGAGCACATCACGCGCGTGTCGCAGCGCGTCCTCGCTGTCGCGGCGCGCGCTGATGTCGGTGACGTGAAGCAAAATCGCCGACTCGCCTCCGTAGGTGATGCTGCTGCCGCGGATTTCGACCGGCACAGATTTTCCGTCAGCCGCGAGGCTCACGCTTTCCAGCACGCCGATGTCGCCATTGATCCAGAGCGGAAACGCGTGCTCGACTTCGTGGCGTAGACTCGCGGGAACGAGGTCGACGACGTTTTTTCCGACGAGATTCTCGCGTTTTGATTTATGTAAATCACACGCCGCCGGATTTGCATCCAGCACGTTTCCGTTCATGTCCTCGACAAAAATCGCCGTCGGCGAACGTTCAAACAAACTGCGAAAGAGCGTCTCGCTGCGTTGCAAGGCGGTCTGCGCGTGATCGCGCTCCGCGATTTGCCTCTGGAGCGCCTCGGTCATTTCATCGAACGCATGGGCGAGCTGGCTGAACTCGCCGCCGTGTGGATCGCCGTTTGCGCGCACGGACAAATCGCCGTGCGCCACTTTCCGCGTCGCGACAACGAGCTTTTTAACGTGACACAAAACGAGAAGGTTCGCGCTGAACCACGCGGCCACCAGCGCAAAAACCGCGAAGCTCGCCAGCATCCAGAGCTGCCGTTCCAATGCGCGCTGCGCGCTGCTAAATGCGGCCTCGCGCGGAATTCCGACGCTGACAAAAATGTGGTGCTCATTCCCGCCTTCCATTTTTAGTGGCGTGAACGCATAGAGCCGCTCGACGTTGTCCATGCCCGCGGCTTCCGTGGTCCCTTCTGTGCGCTTTTGCAAAATCGTTCTCCCAATCGGCGCTTCGGAAGCGGATTTCCCGATCCATTTTTCCGAATCGGGATAACGCGCGAGGATCGTGCCGTTATCGTCTATGACGGAAATCGTGGCGACGCCGGGCATGTCGGTGCGCGCGGCGATTTGATTGAGCCAGCCGAGATCGAGCGCGACGAAAAGCACTGCCTGCACATTTCCCGCCGCATCGAGCAGCGGATACGCCGCGTTCAGCGTAGCCTTGTGCGTGATGCGGCCGATTTGAAAATCGCCCATCGCGAAACCACGCGTGGCAACCGCGCGCTGAAAATAGCTGCGATGCGCGAGATTCAGCGGCGCTTCAAACGGAACGCCGCTCGCAAGCACGTTTCCGTCTGAGTCGAGAAGGCCGACGTTTGCGTAGACATCGAAGTTTTTGGCGATACTCGCAAAAAGCTTCGTCGCCGCGGCGATGTCGTGTTGCTGCACCTGCGGCATCTGCGCGAGCGAGACGAGAAGCTGGCGCGCGCCGTCGATGAGCCGCTCGTGATTCGTGGCGCAAAGGCGTGCGGTGCGAAGCGCCTCCGCTTTTGCGTAGGTCGCCGCTTCGCGCCGCTGCTCGGTGGCATTGTAAAGAACGAGGCCAACGAGCGGCAGTAGCGCCAGCGCCACGAGCGCCATGAGTCGAACGCGCAAGCTCTGCACAACACGCAACATGCGCCCTCCTGCGCGCGCCGGTCAAAGAAAACGTGCCGGAAATTACGCGGCTGCAACCGCCGGGCCGACCGGCAGCGGCGCAGAGAGATCGACCTGGCGCAGCTCGACTTCGCGGCCGATGCGCGCGCTTTCGTAAATTGCGTCGAGAATTCGCATGATTTCCACTCCGTCATTCACGTCGGCGCTCGGCTCAACGTCGTTCAAAATGCAGTTTACGAAATGCTGTTGCGCCGTCTCGAAGGTTTGCGGATATTTTAGCGGAACGGTTTTGACCATCGCGCCGTTTTCCTCGCGAAAAATGCAGGTTGTCGTGTCTTTGTAGTCGTAGGTCACGTTCGAGAGCCCGCCTTTGGTGCCGCTGAATTCCAGATAGACCTTTTCGCGTTCCTCGAAATTGAGCGCCCAGCTTACTTCGAGCACGAGACTCGATCCGTTATCGAAGCGGATGAGTGCGCTGGCGAGATCTTCGACATCGAAAGTTTTTTTCTCCGCGCGCGCGAGCGATTGCCCGATGTGCGCGTATGTGCTCGCGCTCACTGTCACCGCTTTCGGGCTGCCCATCAGCCATCGGCTCAAGTCGAGCATGTGAACGCCAAGGTCAATCAGCGGACCGCCGCCGCTCATTTTTTTCTGGCCGAACCATCCGCCGAAACGCGGCATTCCACGCATGCGGCGCCACCCGGCGCTCGCGTAGTAGACCTCGCCGAGTTTGCCGCTTTCGATGAGATCCTTGAAAAATTGATGCTCCGCGCGAAATCGCTGGTTGAAATGGATCATGAATTTCAGCCCGGTTTTGCGCACTTTTTCGCGCATCTCGAGCGCCTCGACCGCATCCATCGCCATCGGCTTTTCACACATCACGTGCAGTCCGCGTTCCAGGCACGCAAGCGTCATCGGCTTGTGCAGATAATTCGGCACGACGAGCGAGACGGCGTCAATCTCCGCTTTGTCGAGGAACTCGTCAAAATCGGAAAAAATCTGCGGGACGGAAAACTCCTTCGCCACGTTGCCGGCGAGATCAATGTCCTGATCGCACACTGCCTGCACCTTGGCGCGCGCCGCGTTGCTGTAGTAATGAACGTGCAACCGCCCCATTCCGAGGCCGACCACGCCGACACGAACTTGCTTATGCATGGCGGACGTTTTACTCGCGTTTTCTGCGCGCGGCAAGCGGGCTTGAATCGAAAAGGGGTGCGAGTATGGTGAACCGTTCATGCACCCGCGAGCGATCACTGAGTTGAAAGACACGCAAAACGAGCGCGATTTTCGCAAGCTGGCGATCGATCGCGTTGGCGTCAAAAATTTGCGTTATCCGATCAAGATTCTCGATAAGGCGCATGAGACGCAGAGCACGATTACGACGGTTTCGCTGACCGTCGATTTGCCGCATCACTACAAAGGGACGCATATGAGCCGCTTCATCGAAGTGCTCAACGAACACGGCCCGATTTTGCACGTAAACAACATAAAAACCATCGCTGAGGAGCTGCTCGAAAAGCTTCATTCGCAAAAGGCGCATGTCGATTTTGAGTTTCCGTTTTTTCTGGAAAAAAAGGCTCCTATCACTGGCGCAGTAGGTGTTATGGATTACACCGTGCGGTTTAATGCGACGCTTCAGAAGGGGGAATTCGATTTCGTGCTGACGGTGATTGTCCCGGTCACGACGCTCTGCCCTTGCTCAAAAGCCATCAGCTCCGCCGGCGCTCACAACCAGCGCGGAACAGTCACTTTTTCCGTCCGTTTCGAGAAGCCGATCTGGATCGAGGACCTGATCCGGCTCGTTGAGAGCTGCGCGAGTTCCGAGCTTTACAGCCTGCTCAAACGACCCGACGAAAAAGCAGTGACGGAGCGCGCCTACAACAATCCGGTTTTCGTCGAAGACCTCGTCCGCAACATCGCTGCGCGGTCAAACCTCGAGCCGAACATCACGTGGTATCGCGTCGAGGCGGAAAATTTCGAGTCGATCCACAATCACAACGCGTATGCGTTAATCGAAAAAGGCTAGCGCGTGCTCTACCGGATTTTTGCCGCGCTCATCGTCGGCTTCTGGCTCGTGATGACCGGCATGTTGGTCCGGCTGGAAATTGCGCCCGAAAAATCAACCGTCCTCGAAGTCCCCGTCGCACACGTCGTGCGGCTGATGTTCGCGAACGCGCAGCCATCGAGTCTGAACATCGTCGAAAATGGTCTGCCCATCGGCAACATCTCGCTCCAGCCGCAAAGCGAGCCCGGCTACCGCGTGTTGCGATTCGCCGGAAGTCTCTGGCTGCGGCTGCCGATGATTCCAAAGCAACGCGTCGCGTGGGACGGCACGACGACTTTCGACCGCGCACTCAACGCGCAATCAGCGCACCTCGAGGTGACAATGCGCGAGCCGTCGACGCACACGATGATCAGCGTGAACGAGCAGCCGAATATTTTGCATTATGAAGTGACGCAAAACGGAAACGCTCTTGCCAATGCCGACGTGTCACTGACGCGCGAAGGGCTGATGACCGCCACCGAGCAACTCGGCATCGACCCAAACGCGCTGGCCGCTTTTGGCCAAAACGCCCCCTCGTCACTGCGAGTCAGCGCGAAGGAAACGACGCGGCGTTATCGCGAAGAAACGATCGCCGTTTTCCATATCAGCATCCAGCAAAGCGGCGCGCCGATTGCGGATATCTACGTCAGTCAGCTCGGCCAGGTGCTTGAGGCGACGACGCCGTTCGGCTACGGATTGATCGCACCAAACTGATGATCCAAGCCCGCCAGCTCTGCAAACATTTCGGCGCGCTGAAAGCGGTCGACCGGCTCGATCTAGAGATTGCGCAGGGCGAATTTTTCGCTTTTCTCGGGCCGAACGCCGCCGGCAAAACCACGACCATCAAAATGCTCGCCGGCCTGTTGCGCCCGACTTCCGGCACGTGCGCGATCGGCGGTTTCGACATGCAAAAATCGCCCGAAGCCGCGAAGCGCCTGCTAGCCTACGTGCCCGATTTTCCGTTCCTTTACGACAAACTCACGTGCACCGAATTCATGCGCTTCATCGGCGATTTGTTCGCGATTGATCGCCGCGAAATGGCGCTGCGCACCGATGCGCTTTTCGAAAGATTCAGCCTCGCCGACTTTCGCAACGAGCTCACCGAAAACCTCAGCCACGGCACGCGTCAGCGTCTCGTTATCGCATCCGCGCTGCTTCATGAACCGAGCGTTTTCATCATCGACGAACCGATGGTCGGCCTTGATCCGATGCATGCGCGAATCGTTAAAGATGAGTTAAAACAGCGCAGCCGAGTGGGAATGACCGTTTTTCTTTCCACGCATACGCTCGACGTCGCCGAGGAAATGGCTGACCGCATCGGAATCATCCATCAAGGTCGGTTGGTCGCGCTTGGCACAGTTGAGGAGTTGCGCAGACAAGCGGCGGAAGCGGGCGCACTGGAAAAAGTCTTCCTCGCGATTGTCGATGCGCGCAGTGACAAGCCTGTGCAAGTTTAACTCTGTTCTGCGCTGCGAAAAGCGAGCGCGAGCAGCGCTATTTCGACAATCAGCAGCGGCGCGAGACTCCACCGGCTCTGCGGAAAAATGAATTCGCCGACGTTGAACGAGGCCCATCGCGCCGGCTTTGAATGCGGTCCGAACAAATGAAAAAAGCCGGCTTCGTAAACACCGACCGGATTTACCGAAACCGGCCCGACAAACGTCGCGAGCAGGAGCGGACTCGCGTCGGCGCGCTGAATCGTTGCGAGCAGATTGCCGCGCGTTTGCGACGGATCATTTTTTAACGATTCGTCGATGAGTCCGTTCAGAATCGGCCAGGCGCGACCGCTCGCGAAAAGCGGCCACGTGTAATCAGCGAACGGGCTGTAACTCCACATCGGCCGCTCGTCGACCATTGCGAGGCTGCCGACTCCCGCCGGTGATTCCGCATCCACGACGGCGAAAAGAAAATTGATCGCAATCGAAACGAGCGCGAGCACGCCGGCAATGCGCGGAAATCGCGCGATCCCGAAGACGACCGGCAGCGCGAGAAACGGAAGCGCCGGGATCAGATAACGGGGCCCGCACGAAAAACCGGCGTGCCAGCCGATGAACGAGCTGTTGACTAAAAAAAAGAGCGCGAAAATCGCAACGACCAGCCAAAACTCCTCGCGATGTGTTTTGCGCATTTTTAGCAAACCGTAAACACCGAGCAATAGCACCGGCGCGCTGTAAAATAGTCCGCGAAACGGCGAAATCAGCAGCGCTAGCGCGTAGTCGGGACGCGGGACGCCAAACATTCCGAGGAGTGTCGGGCCGTCGTCTTTGAAGAGCGGATTTTGAAACGAATTGCTCAGCGCGAAAGGCGAGCCGTAACAAATTTGATTGTAAAAACAGATGACGAGAAATGGAACGAGCAGGCCGCACGCGAAAGCTACGGAATGACGAACGACCAATGACGAGCGACGGGATTTCGCGAACAAATAAGCGGTGAGCAAGACGACGGCAGCGGATGCGACGTAATTTGTGATTGCTGCCATGCCGGCTGCGAAGCCGCTTAAATACAAGGCTTGCAGCGAATGCGCATTCTTTTCCGCTGTGACAATCCAATAGAACGACGAGAGCAAAAACACCGCAGTCAAGTCGTGATCGAAGAGCAGCGTCGCGAAGGGAAAATACAGCGTGCCGAATGCAAACACACACGTCGCAAAAAGCGCGATGCGGCGATTACCATCGGCAAAATATTTCGCCAGCCGGAAAAACAGCACACATCCGAAAGCTGCGATAACGCCGACGCTAAGCACGGATGAGAGCCATGCGTTGACAACGAGCAGCCGCCAATCATCCGGGCTCCGGTTTAAAAGCCGCTCGATTTTTTGCAGCAGAAAATATCCTGGCACTGCAACGAATGACGAGCCGGGCGGCTTATTCGGATGAAAATGCCCGCGCGCGAACGCAACGTCGCCGGAGCACACCTCCTGATCGAGCGACACGCCTTCGACCGCGCCGGTCGGCTCGATGCCATTGACCGGAACCAATTCGCCGTCGCTATTGACCCACGAAAGCCGCAGCGTTTTGCCGTTGCGAACCACGTCGCCATTTTCCACAGGCAGGCGCGCGAGCTCGGCGGTGCGTGTGCGTTTGTAAACCAGGAACGAATCGATCGCGAGCGTCCCCTGCTCCGCGATCGCACGCACCTCGGCAAAGCGGGAATTTTGATTCCAGCCGCCGCCCTGGTTGAAATACGCGAACGCAAAAAACGCGGCGAAGAAAATGAGGATTTCGAGACGACGGTCGCTGCGCATCGGCGCGACTCTATGCGCGCCGGCGCGTCCGCGTCCAATCTTCCGCGCGGCTAGCGAGTAACGGCTTCGCGCGTGCGACGCTTCAGTTCCCACAAGCGCAAAGCGGCGAGCAGGAGCTTCGTGTTTGGCATCGTGCGCGAACGTCTCCGCCGTTGCGGATACTGGGATTCACAATTCGTTTTCACGGGATCTTTCAAATAGCAGCTCGCGTTCCCGGGATAATTGTTCGCGCTTTTTTTTGTTCGGTATTGCGCAAAAAGTGATCGCATCCATTTTTTGCGCGGGTTGGGAATGCAAGCTGCTAAAACTGATCGCGCATATTTGCGACCCGCTTCAATGAAACGAATTCTCCTTCTCGTGGACGATCAGATGATCGCCAATTTTTACCGCGAAAAATTCGAGGCAATCGGCCTGACCGTCGAAACCGCACGCAACGGCGACGCCGCTTTGAAACACGCGACAGATAAAACGCCTGACCTCACGCTCATCGATCCCGTGTTGCAAAACGGCAGTAGCTTTGAATTCGCCGGCAATCTACGAAAAACCCTAGGCGACAAACCAATTTACGTTTTTACGAGTGCGCCTAAAGCAATCGAGTCCGCGATCGAAAAAGCAGGCGTGACGAAAATTCTGCCACGCAGCGAACAGCATGCATATCAGGTCGTCAATGAAGTGCGCACCGTGCTCGGCATGGGCTCGAACGACTCGGAAGTTGCGGCGGATCCGGACGAAGCCTGGCTGAAATCGGCGCTCGAGCTCGCGCCTGACGCGATCAATGCGCTACGTGTTTCGCTGCACGCATTCATCAAGGAGCCGCAGAATTCCGATCTCCTCTTCGATCTTTTCCGCCAGGTGCACACGATCTCCGAGCGCACGTCGCTCGTCGGACTTAACGCGATTTACAAAATGACCGCGGCGCTCGAGACATTCATCTATGACCTCTACTCGATGCCCGAGCAGGTCAATCCGTCGGTTATTCGCACCGTCACGCAGGCGATCGATTTTCTCGCCGTTTTGTTTTCGGAAAAATATTGCCGCAGCGCGCAGGAGCCGACGAAAGCCGACGTGCTCGTCGTCGACGACGAAGCCGAATCGCGCAAGCTCATCGGCGTGGCGATGGAAATGGTGAACCTCAAAATCACCTGCGCCGGCGAAGCGGAAATGGCGCTCACGGTGCTCGAGGACAATCCGTTCGATCTCATTTTCCTAGACGTGAATCTACCGCAAACCTCCGGCCTCGACATCGCGACAAAGGTCCGCCAGCTCGAAGACCACAAAAAAACTCCGATCATTTTTTTGACCGGAATGACCGATTTCAAAACACGCGCGCAATCGACATTGAGT
>Ga0070741_10008157_pt1 | contig 21183 bp, 26 predicted proteins | sample Coa_R1_4_FD_66440 | JGI IMG/M metagenome (GOLD analysis project Ga0070741, IMG submission 66440) | Surface soil microbial communities from Centralia Pennsylvania, which are recovering from an underground coalmine fire - Coalmine... | ecosystem: Environmental > Terrestrial > Soil > Unclassified ...
GCGCCGGCATGCTCGCTTGCGCCGACGACCTCGATGCCCGGCTGTTGTGCGAGCGCCTCACGAAGGTTGTCGAACCCCTCGCACGTCCCGGTCAGATAGATGCGGATCCCGTCGCTCATTTGGCACCAACTCCGTCCTTCAGCAGCGTGTAGCCGTCGTCGTGGGTCTTCGGCCCGTTCGCCGCGTTCGTCTGCGGACGGATCTCGAGCCGCCAGTCCTTGCCCTCGGCGATCATCCACTCGAGCCGCTGCGACTCTGCGTCCGTCAGACGCAGCTGCACCGAGCTGTTCGAGGACGTTCCGCCGACGGGGGCCGACTTGCCGGTGGTGTTGGGCGCGCTCAGGACGAGCACGTCGCGGATGAAGACGCGCGAGACGCGCGGATCCCCGCTCGCCACCGCGGTCGTCGAGCTGTTCTGCGTCTCCCACGCGCCGACGATGTCGACGTGGTCGCCCGCGCGAAGCGTGCCGGCGAGCAGCTGGTTCGCGTCGCCCGCGACCTGGACGGCACGCTGCGTGCCGGTGATCTGCGCGCGCACGCCGCGCTCTTGCGGCGTGCCGAAGCGGCGGGCCGTCACCTGTTCGCCGGAATACGTCGGCTCCGTGGCGACAAGCGTTCGCAGCTGGTCGGCGCTCGAGATCGCGCCCGGCACGACGTCGCGCCGCGGCACGCTCTCGGTCTGCAGCCAGCCGCCGTGCGTCAGCTCCGAGCCCGGCGTGTCCGCGGGAATGTCCTTCGCGGCGACGAGCACGGAGACCTGCGACTCGCTCGACTGCACGTGGTGCTTGTAGTTCGAGACGTAAAAGCCGGTCAGGATCACAGCGAGCAGCGCCAATCCGACTGCCGCCACGATCTGCCAGAGCTTGTTCGTGGTGTTCATCTTCTCCCTCGCAATCGGTTATTCGACGCGCTCAGTGGTGGTGCTGGTGAGGTTCCCGGAGGCGACGACGATCCCCAGCAGGTTGATCGAATACGGGTACGTCGCCGAGACGGTGACCGGGTCGCCTGCAACCCAGTCCGACGTGACGGTGACGGCGAGCTTGCTCGCGGTGAGCCCGCTCGACGCCTGTACCCGCGCCGTTGTGTCGGCGACCGGCGTGGGCGATTGACGCGAGACCGCTGCGAGGCGCGCCCCAGCGCGCACGCCGTCCGTCAGCGACTCGTAGTTGTTGAAGGCGATCCCGAACTGGATGATCCCGAAGATCACGACGAGCAGCACGGGCAGGATCAGGGCGAACTCGACCATCGTCTGCCCCCGCTCGTTGCGTCTGATCATGTCTCGCCTCATGTGCATTTCGGTCCTCGAGTTCCGCGTGGGGTGGGCCTTACGGCTTGGCCCACCCCCGCGGCTGCGACTCAGGAAAAGAGGCCGGCTACTTCCGCGAAGAAACCCTCGATCGCGTTCGACAGCGACGCGTACGACGCGACGATCGCGAGCGTGATCACGCCGAGAACCACGGCGTATTCAGCCATCGTCTGGCCACGGTCTCCGCCGAGTGTGCGGCGAGCAATCTCTCTCGGAACGTGCAACGGACCTTCCCCCTCGTTTTCGTGTGTGTGCTTGCGAACTGCGTTAGAGGCTGTTGATCACGCCGTGGAGGGCGTTGTTGATGCCTCCGGAGAGGAGACCGAGCGTTGCCACGATGCCGAGAGTGATCACGGCGAGAACCACGCCGTACTCGGCCATCGTCTGGCCCTCCTCCTTGCGCCAGCTGGCGCGCGCGTACTCGAACCACTGGGAGAACGTCATTTCACTTCACCTCCCTTCGAGCGATCGATGCGGAAACGACTCGTCGCACACCGGCGAGGCCGGTCTGGAGGCGATGCGTTGAAGCTGATTCGAACTGCTGCGACTCGGCGGCAAAGGCCACGACGGATTCCTCCAGAAGCTTTTGGCGTGGCCGCACGCCGTGTGTGCGTTCGTAGTCGCAATCATCGAGCGCACACGATTTGCAGCTATCCCCTGTTCGGATGATTCACGTACACGTTCACCCGAACCGGTGACGCCGAAGCTGCGCGTGGCACCGACTCTGCATACACAAGCGCCGCGTATGCGGCCCGGCGCCTCGAAGTTCCACGTTGCGAGAGGTGCTGTCGATGCAAGAGGGGATTGTCAGAGACGAAGTCGGCAACGTCGTCGTCGAGCGCTGCTCGTTCGCCCGTGACACGTACTCGCGCATGCGGGGACTGCTCGGACGCACCGGGCTCGCGCACGGCGAAGGGCTGCTGCTGCAGCCGGCCGGCTCGATTCACACGTTCTTCATGCGCTTCCCGATCGACGCGGTCTTCCTCGACCGCGAGCGCCGGGTCGTGCACGTCGTCTCGGGCATGAAGCCGTGGCGGACCGCCGCAGCGCGGCGCGCCAAGGCGGTGCTCGAGCTCGCCGCCGGGGAGGCGGCACGCATCGGCCTGCGGCCCGGAACCGTGCTCAGTCTGGAGGTCGAGAGATGAACGAGCAGGAGAAGCAGCGCCGCGTCTTCTTCGCGCAGGGCTTCGCCGCGATCGCCCTGTTCTTCTGCGCGCACAGCGCGCATGCCGCGACGCTGCCCGCCGCCCACGCGCATCCCGCGCAGGGCCACGGCGCCGCAGCCGTTCAGCGACGTCCGTAGAGCACCGCGCCAGCGTCCCGGTCGAGCTCGCGAAAGCTCGAGTCGGAGGCGAGCCGCAGCTGCGGCTCGCCTCCGCGCAACGTGACGACGACTCGCACGTGCGCGAGCACGCGATCACCGCGCGCGTCGCCGCGTAGCCAGTCGAGGTACGCACGCTGGTCGGCGGGGCGGAAGGCCTCGAGCGGGTTGCCGATCCAGATGCGCGTGCCGTCGGCGGCGAGCCGCTCGGCGTCGACGGGGTCCGCGAGGATCGGCGTGCCGTGTGCGGCGCGAGCCGCTTCGCGCAGCAGCCGCTGCCCGCCGCCCGAGGCTGCAACCGGGCGAGCGGCGCCGAGCGCGAGCATCGCGACGGGGACGAATGCGCAGAGGACGACGGTGCGGTGCGAGAGCACGCCCGCACCTGCCGAGCCGAAGGCGCGCGCGGCGGGCACCGCTGCGAGCAGCAGCAGCCAGACGGCGTCGCGCTGCGCCTCGACCGACATCGCCGCGAGCGCGACGAGCGCGACGAGCTCCCACGCCGGCGGGCGCGACCGCAGGGCGCAGACGAGCAGCGGCAGCCCGATCGCGATCGTCAAGAGATCGAGGCCCGAATGGAGCGAGAGCGGCGCCCACAGGCCGAAGTGCGTCGCTGCCGTCGCGCCGCCGAGGACGGCGCGGTAGTAGTCGACCGAGCGCAGCCCGGCGGGCGTCGCGACGAGCGCCGCGGCGACGCAGGCGAGGAGCGCGGCCGTCGAGCGCGGAGCACGGCGGGCGCGGTGGAGGACGAGGTAGGTGCCCGCGAGCGCGGCCCCGACGAGCACGCCCCCGTGGAGGTTCGCCCAGAGCGCGAGGAGCGGCGGTGCGAGCCAGATGCGGCGCGACGGCCGGCGCGCGTCGTCACGCAGGATTGCGGCGAGCACGGGGAAGAGCGCGAGCGAGAAGAGCTGCGCCCGCACGACGAAGAACGTCGCGGGCACCGCCGCGACGACCGCGAGCACCACCGCGGCGCCTGCGCCGTCGCGTGCGCCGGCGCGGCGGAGGTCGACGGCGAGCGCGGCGAGCGCGACGCCGACGGCCGCGACCTGGGCGAGCAGGAGCCCGCGGTCGCCGAGCGCGACCTCGAGCGCGTGGAAGCACAGCTGTCCGAGCGCGGGCGCGTCGTGCCATCCGTTGGAAGGCGCAGTCGCATACGGAATCGCGTGGGGGATGCGTCCGAGCCGCACGATCGCCGCGCCGACGGCTGCGAGCCAGCGCGAGTCGGCTCCGATCTCGCCCGCGAGCGCGCATGCGGCCGCGCCGAAGGCGGCTGCGAGCCACGTCAGGCCGGAGCTCGAGCGTGCGGCACGCTCCATGCGTCATTCATCGTCACGCGCGGCGCGCCGAAGCTCACCCGTTTCAGGGCTGGCGCATTCAGGCGCCTTCTCCGATTCTTCGAGAGCGGAAAGAGTACGAACGCCGTGGCAGCGGCCGCCCGGCTGAGAGGTGGTCGCACAATGTGTACGTCCGGTCGTTCGGGCCGCAACGGCAGCGAAGGGGGGCAGGTCATCGTGCTCGTCCTCGTTGCGCTCCTCGGCCTCTTGGGGATGGCAGCGATGGTCGTCGACCTCGGCTATCTCTACTGGAACCAGCGCCATCTGCAGGCCTCCGCGGACGCGGCGGCGCTCGCAGGCGCGATGCAGCTTCCCGACGCCTCGAGCAGCGTCAGCGTCGCGAAGCAGTACGGCACGGGCGCAGGCGCGGCGAATGCCGACAGCCGCGTATCGAACGTCAGCGAGTCCGTGTCGACGGAGTGCATCCAGACGATTCCCGGCTGCAATCCGGTAAACGCCGTCCAGGTCGACGAGACGGCCACGGTCAGCACGTTCTTCATGCGCCTGTTCGGGTTGAGCACGGCGAAGATCCATGTCCGAGCAACCGCATGCTCGCCGTGCGGTGTGAAGCCGCTCGACATCATGCTCGTGCTCGACCGGACGGGATCGATGTGTCAGGACAGCCAGGGCCGCACGGACCCGAACTGCACCGATCTGAACAACGCGAAGAACGGCATCAAGACGTTCTTGGGCTACCTCGACCCGACACAGGACTGGGTCGGGCTCGCGGTGCTGCCGCCCGCGTCGAGCATCGCCAACCGGTGCGGTGCGTCGAGCCAGAGCAACTACAACTCGCAGGCCAGTCCGTACGTGATCGTGCCGCTCTCGCACGACTACAAGAAGTCCGGCGCCCTGAACACGAGCTCGAACCTCGTGTCGACGGTCAACTGCGTCCAGGGCGGCGGGACGACGGCCTACGCGAACGCGATCGACGCAGCGCAGAACGAGCTGAACGTCGACGGGCGCAAGGGCGTTCAGGACGTGATCGTGTTCCTCTCGGACGGCGCCGCGAACACCGGCCCCACGTACTACTCGACGACCTCGCCCTACCGCACGCAGCCGTGCCACCAGGGCGTGACGTCGGCGGGCAACTCGAAGGCGACCGGGACGATCATCTACACGATCGGCTACGCGCTCGGCGACGACACCGGCGGCTGCACGTCGTATACGGGAGCGGCCGAGAAGCCCGCGATCACGGTGTACCAGGCCATGCAGGGGATGGCGAGCTCGGCGGGCAACTTCTACAACCAGCCGACGCCGGGCCAGCTCGACACGATCTACACGGAGATCGCCGCGGACATCGGCGCAGGGACGTCCGCGCTCACGGAGGACTCGTCGTCGTGAGGATCAGCGCGGTCTCGTGACGGCGGGCACACCGTCGCTCACCGTGCCGGGAGCTCGGCGGCTCCGGCTCCCGGCACGGCTCGAGACCCACGCGCTCTCGCTCGCGCTGCTCGCCGTCTTCGCTCTCGTCGTCGCCGTCGAGGCGCCCGGCGAGCTCGTCCAGGACAGCTGGCTGACGCTCGTCGCAGGCCGCGAGATCGCGCACCACGGCTTGCCGCAGCACGACACGCTCTATGCGCTCACCGCCGGCCACCGCTGGATCGACCAGCAGTGGCTCGCACAGCTCGCGTTCTACGGGCTCGCAGTGCTCGGCGGGCTTCGACTCGTTCTCATCGCGCACGCGGCGTGCCTCGTCGGTGCGGCCGCGATCCTCGTCGGTGCGGCCCGCCGGCGCGGCGCCTCGAGCGCGGCGGTCCTGCTCACGGGCTTCGTGTGCCTCCTCACGGCGCCGTGGGCGCTGCAGATGCGGGCGCAGTCGATCGCGGAGCTGCTCTTCGCAGCGTGCTTCGCGCTGCTGCTCGAGGAACGGCCGGGCGCGCGACGGGTCGCGGGCGTGCTGGCGCTCCTCGTCCTCTGGGCGAACGTCCACGGCTCGGTGCTGCTCGGGGTCGGCTTTGCCGTGCTGCGGGCCGCGTTCCTGATCGCACGACGTCAACGCGGCCTCGGCATCTTCCTCGCGCTGACCGCGCCGGCCTGTGTCTTCGTCTCTCCCTACGGTCTGGCGCTCGGGGGGTACTACCGCACGATGCTCGTCGACCCGAAGCTCCGGAAGTACGTCGACGAATGGCACTGGTCGACGCCGAGCCGTCACACCGTCGCGTTCTACTCCGTGCTGCTTTGCGGCGCCCTGCTCGTCTGGCGCTACCGGTCGCGCGCGGATCGGTACGGCGTCCTCGCGCTCGCCGCGCTCGCGGTGGAGGCGGTCGACTCGCTTCGCGGCATCATCTGGTTCGGCTTCGCAGCCCTGCCCGTGTTCGCGCCGCTCCTGACGCGCGCGATCGCGCGCGTCCGCGTCTTCAGCTCGACGCCGGCGATCATGTCCGGGCTCGTCGGCGCCGCGGCCTGCACGCTCCTCGTGCTCGGGTTGTTCGGCCGCTCGTCCGCGGCGTTCGCCGAGGGCTGGTCGCCGGGAGCGGCCGCCGCCGTCGCGCGGCTGGCAGCGGCAGATCCGCGACTCCGGGTGGTCGCGGACGACCGCTTCTCGGATTGGCTCCTCTGGGCGGAGCCGAGCCTGCGCGGCCGCATCGCGTTCGACGTGCGGTTCGAGCTGATGCCGTCCGAGGAGCTGGCCCAGCTCGGCAACTACGAGACCGCACGGCGCCCGGCTCCCGTGCTGCACGGGTTCGAGCTCTCGGTCGCGAGCCCGGCCGCGAGGCCCGCAAAGGGCCGGGTCGTCTACCGCGACTCGCAGGTCGTCGTCAGGCGCGGCTAGGAATGTGTGAATCCGCTCACAAAGTTGCGAACGGCACAGGCTGCAGGCATCCTGTGCACGTGCCGGCCGCCGACCCCGACGCCACGCCGCTGCTCCATCTCAGGTGCGCGGAGTGCGGCTACGGGGCGAGCGCGCGACGCGAGCCGGAGCGGTGCCCGATGTGCGGCGGCAGCGAGTGGAACCGCCTGCGCTGGCAGCCGCTCGATCTCGGCCTCGACCTCGTCGCCGCCGCGCGGCGCGCCGCACAGCACGCGGGCGCCGACGCCGATCTGCCGCTGCTGCGCGAGATCGACGAGCTCTCGGTCTTCCCCGGCGTTCCTCTCTCCTAGGCGACGGCCGGCGCGGGCCGGCCGGCGAGCGCGCGCCCCTCGCGGCGGCCGATGCGCAGCGAGAGCCCTGACGCGACGAGGCAGAGCGCGCCCGCGGCGAGGAACGCAGGCGTGTACGTGCCGAACCACGTCCGCGTCGCGCCGCCCGCCCACGCCGCGAACCCGGCGCCGAGCTGATGCGACGCGTAGATCCAGCCGAAGACGACGCCGACGCGCTCCCGTCCGAACCGATCCGCCGTGAGCATCACCGTGGGCGGCACCGTCGCCACCCAGTCGAGCCCGTAGAAGACCGCGAACACGACGAGCGCGTAGCCCGAGCCGAACGCGTACGGCAGCGCGATCACCGCGAGCCCGCGCAGTGCGTAGTACCACGCGAGCAGGCGACGCGGGTCGACCCGGTCGGTGAGCCAGCCCGAGCACGTCGTGCCGACGATGTCGAAGAGGCCCATGAGCGCGAGCAGCGACGCGCCGGTGACGGCGCTCAGGTGGTGGTCGACGGCGGCGGGGATCAGATGCGTGCCGATCAAGCCGTTCGTCGAGAGCCCGCAGATGAAGAAGGTGGAGGAGAGGAGCCAGAACGTCGGCGAGCGGATGCCGAGGAGCAGCCCGCCGATCGCGGGGCGGAACGGCTGCGTCGAGCGCTCGGGCACGGGCACGGGCTCGGCGGCGCCGTAGGGCTGGAGACCGATCGACTGCGGGCGGTCGCGGACGAAGATCGCGACGATCGGCAGGACGACGACGATCGCGACGGCTGCCACCGCCACCGCCGCATAGCGCCAGCCGTACGCGGTCGCGAGCCAGGCGAGCGCGGGCAGGAAGACCATCTGGCCGCTCGCGTTCGACGCGGTGAGGATCCCCGTCACGAACCCGCGCCGGCTCTCGAACCAGCGGTTCGCGACTGTCGCGGCGAGCGGGACCGAGATCGCGCCCGTCGCGCTGCCGACGACGACGCCCCACAGCAGATCGAGCTGCCAGGGCGCGTCCATGATCGTCGTCAGCGACGCGCCGGTCGCGATCGTCACGAGCGCGATCAGCATCACGCGGCGCACGCCGAAGCGCTCCATCAGCGCAGCCGAGAACGGCGCCGTCAGACCGAAGAGCACGAGCCCGATCGAGACCGCGACGGAGATCGTCCCGCGCGACCAGCCGAACTCGTTCTGCAGCGGGACGATCAGCACGCCGGGCGTCGCGCGGAAGCCCGCCGTCGTGATCAGCGTGACGAAGGTGACGACGACGATCAGCCAGGCGTAGTGCCGGCGACCCGAGATCAGGCGGTCGATCATCGACTCGGCGGGACGATCGGCGGTGCACTGTCGAACGAGCTGTACGTGTCGTGCATGAAGTGCGACGTCGCGATCATGTGCATGTCGAGCGTGCGCGCCGTCGACTTCTCGACGGCGATCGTGAACCAGGCCGGCGTGTTCGGATCGTAGAAGGACACGATCCACACCGGATGACCCTCGAAGGTCGAGCTGCCGAGCACGTGCGCGTCGCGCACGCCGTACCACGCAGGCAACGGCTGCGTGAGCGGCGTCTGGTCGCTCTGCACCCACTTGGCCGTGTTCGAGGTGCGATCCCAGCGCGAGCCGCCGACGATCACCGCCGACGCGCCGCCGCGGATCTGGTACGCGACCTTGTCCGGCGCCGCGACGCGCCACCTGGTCGTCAGCGCCGACAGGTGGCCCGACGCGAGCCGGTCGACGAACGCGAGCGAGCGCAGCGAGCGCCAGACCCTATCGGCCCGCGCGACGAGCGCAGTCGCGTCCGGTGGCGGCCAGCTCGACGGCGGCGGCACGTGCCACGTGGTGCCGTCGGCGCCGTTCACCGCGACCGCGACCGACCGCGGCCGCGACGCGGCGAAGTCCGCGCGATAGCAGCCGGGCCCGCACGGAGCGGCGGTGTGCGTGACCTCGTTCACGCTGATGCGAACGGCCCGCCCGGTGATGCCATCCCCCTGCGCGCCGACGACCGACGCCTGGAGGACGAGCGGGCGTCCGGGGACGATCGCGAGCGCGAGGTCGTCCGCGCCCATGCGCCGGCTGAAGACGACTGCGCCGGCCGGCGGCGCGGGGAAGTGCGGGTACGCCGGCGGCGTCGAGGGGCTGGCGGGCGCCGGCGTCCCGGAGGTCGCCGCGACATCGGAGGCCCGGGGGCGCAAGAGCAGCGCCGCGACGATCGGGCCGCACAGCAGGAGCAGCGCGCCGGCGACGAGAGCCGGCTTCGCGAAGGCGGCACGCGCGCGGGCTTGTGTCACGCGTCCACTGTACCGCCGCCCTTTTTCGACGCCGGACGTCGAACGCCGGCGCATACCCTGACGGGATGCGGGCGATGGGGAGGATTCGTCGGTCGCGGAAGACGGCCGCCGTGAGGTGCGTGCTTCCGCTCGTCGTCGCGGCGTACGTGCTCTGCGGATGTGGTGGCGGCGGCGATCCGCTGAGCCAGGTGAAGGCCTCCGCGCAGAAGACGATCGGCGTGCACTGGCTCCGTTACCAGCTGGCGTTCGATCGGCCGCGGCTCTTCGAGCCGTCGCTCCAGGTCGCCGGCGGCCGCGCGGTCTTCAACGTCGACGCGCGACTCGGGTACGAGGTGCTCACCTTGCGCGAGCGCGGCGGCGGCTCGCGCCTCCTGTGGCTCGACGTGACGCCGACCGCCTTCCTCGTCGACCCCGACCCGCCGCCGGCAGGCGTCCTCCCGGCGGGGAAGATCTGGATCTCGGCCGGCTACTCTGGTGCGAACGCCGTCGCCGCGCAGGCGGAGGGCCTCTCCGCCGAGCTTCCGCTCGACGAGATCGCGTGGGGAGCGCAAACGGCCACGCGCATCCGGACGAGCGTCGTCGGGCACGTGCCGATGGCCGAGTACCGCGTCGTCGTCGACCTGACCAAGGCGCTGTCGGCTGCGAGGACGGCGCACCTCCGATCGATCGCGGCCGCGATCGCCGGCGAGCGCCGCGCCGGCGGCGTCGCCCGGCTGTCTCTCCTCGTGTGGGTGAACGGGCCCGGGTTCGTCGGACGCATCGACGAGACCGTCCCCGGCGCCGGGCTCGGCGCCGTGACGTTCATGTTCACGAGCTACACCCTTCGCTACACGGGGACGCTGCCGCCGTCGTCGCAGATCGTGCCGCTCGAGTCGCTGTCGCCGGGAGGGCGGTCCATCTGGTCGGTCGCGACGGGCTCATGAGCCGAGCCCCGCGCGGAGGATCAGCTTCACCGCCTCGCGATCGTCCCCGAGGCGAGCAGCCTGGAGGCTCGTGTGCGCGATTCCTCCGAGCGCGGGCAGCGCAGCGTTCGGGCTCACACCCGGTCGCGCCGGATACTCGAAATCGTCGCCGTGCGCGATCAGCTGCTGCGCCGCCCGGCTGACGAGGAATGCGACGAGCCGCTCCGCGTCCCGGTGCCGATGCGACGAGGCGAGCACCGCGGCTCCGGAGACGTTCACGATCGAGCCGGGGTCGCCGCTCGGGAAGTAGTACAGCGCGCTCCTCATCGCGCCGCTTCCGAGCTCGCGCCGCAACCGAAACCAGTAGTACTGGTTGATCACGCCGACGGCGACGTCACCGCGGTTCACCGCGGCGACGACGGACTCGTCGGTCTGGTAGATGTCGGCGTTTCGCTTCAGCCCCGCCAGCCAGTCGGCGGCGGCGGCCGCGCCCTTGGTCGCGATCACGGCTCCGACGACGGGCGGAAAGTCGGAGTCGATCGGCGCGAGCGCGACCCGCCGCTTCCACGCGGGACGGGCCAGGTCGAGGATCGAGTGCGGCAGCTGGGAGCGCGAGAGAAGCGACGGGTTGTAGACGAGGCTGCTCACCCGCAGGGCCACTCCGACCCAGGTTCCGTCGGCCGCACGGTCTCGAGGGGGCACCTGTGCGAGCACCGACTGCGGCAGTCGCGCGAGCAGGCCGTGCTCGTCGAGCTCGACGAGCTCGGGCGAGTTCTCGGTGAGAAAGGCGTCGGCGGGCGAGGAGTGGCCCTCCTGCAGGATCTGGTCGGCGAGGACGACGCCGTCGTCTGTTCGCAGCTTCACCGGTATGCCCGTCGCCCGCTGGAACGCGGAGACGAACGCCGTCGTCAGCTCGAGATGCTGGCCGTTGTACAGGACGAGCGAGCGTTCGCTGCCGCCCCCGCAGCCCGCGCTCAGCGCGACGGCTGCGCCGGCGAGGAGGACGAGTGCGCGCCGGCGCATCACGCGGCGTACACCATGACCGGCCCTCTGACGAGGACGCCGAGCCGGTCACCGAGCTCGACGCCTGCGTCGTCGAGGGTTCGCGCGAGCAGCACCGCGGTCTCGGATCCGTCGACGAGCTCCAGCTTCAGCACGGTCTCCGCACCGTAGAAGCTGTGTCCGATCACGCGCGCGGCGACACGCGCGTCGTCGTCTGCTCGAACCTCGATCTGCTCCGGCCGGACCATGACCTGCACGGGGCCGTGCGTCGGCTCGCCGCGAACGGGAAGCGTCCCGAGGACGCAGGCCACGGTGTCGCCGTGCGCCTGGCCCGCGACGACGACCGCCTCGCCGACGAACCGCGCCACGTCGAGATCGACCGGCGTGCGGTAGAGGGTCGTCGGCGCGGCGGTCTGCACCAGACGGCCGTCGCGCAGGACTGCGACCTCCCGGCCGGTCGAGAGCGCCTCTGCCTGGTCGTGCGTCACGAGCACGGCCGTCGCACCGGTGGCGGCGAGCGCGTCGAGCACCGCGGCGCGCGTCTCGGCGCGCAGGGCCGCGTCGAGCCCCGAGAACGGCTCGTCGAGGAGCACGGCCGCCGGACGCGGCGCGAGCGCGCGCGCGAGCGCGACCCGGCGCTGCTCGCCTCCCGACAGCTCCTGCGGCCGGCGATCGGCATAGCCGCGCTCGAGGCCGACGAGGGTGAGCGCCTCCTCGACGCGACGCCGCGCTCGCCGTTCCGAGCGCGGCAGGCCGAACCCGACGTTCTCGGCGACCGTCAGGTGTGGAAAGAGCGCTCCCTCCTGTGCGACGTAGCCGATCGCCCGCTTCTCGGGTGCGACGTGAATGCGACCCGCCTCCGCCACGACGCGATCGTCGACGGAGACCGCTCCTCCGTCGGGCGCGACGAATCCCATCACGACACGGAGCAACGTCGTCTTCCCGCTCCCGGACGAACCGAGGATCGCCGTGAGCGTGCCCTCGGGCACGACGAGGTCGACGCGTTCCAGCACGGTGCGCTCACCGTAGGACGCGACCACGTCGGTGCAGCGAAGCCCCGCCACGGCTCAGCGCGCTGCGGCCGTTCGCACGCGGCCGAATCGGGTCATCAGGACATATGCGGCGGCGAGCGCGAGCACGATCAGGACGGCGGCAAACGGTGCCGCCGCGGCGAACGCCACCGTCGAGCTGTTGGCGTTGAACTCCGTTCCGAGCGTGTAGAGGTTCACGGGTAGCAGCACTTGCGTCGTGGAGAGATCGCCGAGCGTGAACGCGAAGACGAGCACGAGTGCGGCCGCGAGCCCCGGCCGTGCGAGCGGCATCGTCACCCGCCAGAAGCTCGCAAAGGGCCCCGAGCCGAGGGACCGCGCCGATTCCTCGAGCGAAGGCTCGAGCTGGCCGAGTGCCGCCCGCAACGACACGACCGCGAACGGAACGAACAGGATCGCTTCGGCGAAGACGAGCAGGCCGAAGGTGCCGTAGAGGAAGTGCAGCCAGTGACTCGCCGCGTAGGCGAGCGCGATCGCCGCGACGAGATCCGGCAGCGCGAACGAGAGGTAGGTCACGCGTTCGAGCACCGTGACGACGCGCCCGCGCGTCCGAACAGCCGCGACGGCGATCGGGAGCGCGAGCAGGAGCCCCGCGATCGCAGCGGCTGCTCCCACCTCGACCGACGTGAGGGTCGCCGGCAGCAAGTACTTGAGGTTGCCGGACGCGCTCGAGAGCCCTGCGCTGCTGCTCTCCGAGAACCAGCGGACCAGCATCCCGAGCGGGATGCCGACGCTGATCGCGCCGACCGCTGCCAACGCGAGCAGCGTCGGGAACGCTGCTCGTCCGAGGCGATAGCGCTCGGCCGTCCGTCGCGCCCCCTGGCTCACGCGCGTGTAGTTCGCGTATCCACGCAGGTGCACCTCGCCGAAGAGCAGCACGAGACAGAGGGCGATCGAGGCGAACGAAAGCGCCGCCGCGCCGGAGGCGCTGAAGCCGAGCTGGTATTGCGCATAGACGTCGAACGAGAACGTCTGGAACTTCAGGCCGACGAACGCATCGAACTCGATCAGCGCATCGAGGACGACGAGCAGCATGCCGCCGTACAACGCCGGCCTCACCTGCGGCAGGACGACGCGGACGAACGTCTGCCGGCCGTTGAGCCCGAGTGATCGACCCGTTTCCTCGAGCGCCGGATCGAGGCCGCGCAGAGCCACCATCACGAGCAGGAAGACGATCGGGTAGTAGGTGAACGCGACGATTCCCGCCGCGCCGACGAATCCCTGGAACGCCGGGCCGAAGTTGGCCCACGCATAGCTCGTGACGAAGGGCGGGATCGTCAGGGGCGCGACGAGGATCACAGCCCAGAACGGCCGGCCCGGCAGCCGTGTCCGCTCGACGAACCAGGCGGCAGCGACGCCGACGATCCCGCAGATCGGCGTGGCCGCTGCGGCCACCTCGATCGAATGGAGCACGAGCGTCAGCGTCGACGTGGAGCCGAGGGTCGAGTGCACGGCGGAGAACCCTCCCTGCACCGCCTGCACCACCGTCACGACGACGGGTACCGCGACGAGGAGCGCCGAGAGCAGGCACGCCGCGAAGAGCCCCCTCGAAACCCCGAACCGCTCCTTCATGGCCTTCGATCGTACGGGTCAGCGCGCGCGATAGACCGACACTGCGCGCTCGAGCAGCGGGAGAGCCCGAGTCCACTCCGACTCGAGCGCCGCGGCCACGATCACGCTGGCCGTCGTCGGGCCCTGCACGTAGCAGGCGATCTCGCGGTAGCGATTCGACTTGACACGGGTGGTGTACCGGTCGATCACGCACGACCCGACCGCGTCGACGAATCTGAGCCCGACGGCTGCTGCGTCGCGGTGGACGTCCTTCGACACGACCTCGTTGTGCGCGATCCGGAACGTCGGGAAGTTGCTGAGAGTCTCGGCTCCCTCCTGCGGAGCCGCGTCCAGATACACGAGGATCCTGCCGCTCGTGTCGCGCCTGGCGATCGTCGCGGAATGACCGTCGCCGTGGATCGGCGTCAACGATCGCGGGTACGAGAGCACCGCGCCGCCGGACGGGAGCGTCGCGTGCCTCCACCCGGCGGGAGCCGGGCCGGGCTTGAGCCACCGGAACGGCCCGGGGTTCGCTGCAGCAGCCGACGCAGCGCAGAGACAGAGCGACGAGGCGAGCACGAGGCCCGCGACGATCGCCGCGAAGACGCGGAGAGCCGGCGGGCGCCCGCCGACTCTCCGAGTTTCTTTCGCCGATTCCAGAGCGAGTGCTCTAGATGCAGCCGTCTGCGTCGTCCGGGCCGCCGGCGTTCCCGTCGCCGTCGCCGTCGTCGTCGCTGCACTGCGTGCCGCCCGTCGGTGGCGTCGGATTCGTCGAACCGCCGCCGCCGCCGCCCCCGCCGCCGCCGGCGCTGGCCTTGTGCTTGATGAGCGCACCGGACGGTGCGATGACGTACCAGAGGCCGCCGTTCAGGTTCAGCGCCTGACCGGTGGTGGCGCCCGCCTTGCGGTCACCGAGGTAGCGGTAGAGCGGCCACTTGTTGTAGGTCGCGACCCGCTTCGCGCCGTCCTTGTCGCTGCCGAGCAGCGCCTGCTTCGCGCCGCCCGCGGCGACGAGCTTCGCGCCGGTCGGCACGAACACCGGCGGCCAGATCACCGCGCAGTTAGCGTGGCAGGTAACCGACTTGCGCTTGTCGGGCACGAACATGTAGAGCGTGCGGCCCTTGCTGTCCACGAGGATCGTTCCGAGCCCGGTGACCGACCGGGTCGAGATCTTCAGCGACGCCGCCTGGTGCTTCGACCCATGGTTCGCCGCCAGAGCGACAGCCGTCGCAGTCAGCGCGAGCACTGCAACCGAAGCGACCACGACAATCCTTTTCATACGCATGAGCTACTAGACCTCCCTGACCTGGACGCTGCGTGGAACCGCCCCCGGCGATACCCCTTGACGCAGCCCGACCCGAACGCTGGACACGGTACCACTCGAAAAATAGAGCCGTGTGCAAGCTTACGTAGATTTGATCCGCCCCCGAACGCGCACTCTCGCCGCTGCGGCGGCGACTGCCGTGTGCTTCGCCGCAATCGCGCCCGCGTGCGGCTCATCGCATCCGGCTGCGTCGTGGTCGTCGGCGAACGGCGGCCGCTCGAACCGGCGCGCGCTCGGGGCCACCACGCTCGACGCGCACACGATCCCGCGACTGGCGGTCCGCTGGCGTTTCCGACTCGGGGCGCGCGGCTCGTCGTTCGGCGCGATCACGGCCAATCCGATCATCGTCGGAAGCACCGTCTACATCCAGGACACGAAGTCGAGCGTGTACGCGCTCGATCTCGAGACGGGCAAGCTGCGCTGGAAGCACGCGCTCGCGGAGCGCAACGACGGTCCAAACGGTCTCGCCGTCTCGGGCTCGCGGCTCTACGGCGCGACCGACACCACGGCCTTCGCCCTCGATGCCGTCACGGGACGACCGCTGTGGTCGCGGCGTCTCGTGAATCGCTTCGAGCAGTTCGTCGCGGTCGCGCCGGTCGTCGATCGCGGCCGCGTCTATCTGAGCACGCAGGGCTATCCGCCGGGCGGCCGGGGCGCGCTCTACGCGCTCTCGGCGGCGACGGGGAGAGTCGTCTGGCGCTTCGCCACGATCGCGAAGCCGTGGCCGCATCCGCAGGCGGGGGGCGGCGGCACCTGGTACCCGGTCGGCGTCGACGCGAGCGGGAACGTCTACGCCGGCATCGCGAATCCCGGCCCGTGGGGCGGGTCGAAGGCGTTTCCGAACGGCGGCTGGTTCGGCGACTCGACCCTCTACACCGACTCGCTCGTCGTCCTCGCCGGGGCCACGGGCACGCTCCTCTGGTACGACCAGGTGACGCCGCACGACGTCCGCGACTACGACTTCGAGGCGTCGCCGATCCTCGCGACCGTGGGCGGCAAGCCCGTGGTCTTCGGCGCCGGCAAGGCCGGCCGGGTCGTGGCCTGGAACCGCGACACGCATTCGAGGCTCTGGTCGCGCGCGGTCGGCACGCACCTGCACGATCTCGGCCCGCTGCCGACGCACTCGACCACGGTCTGCCCGGGGCTGCTCGGCGGCGTCGAGACCCCGATGGCGCTCGCCGCCGGCCGGTTGTTCGTCCCCGTCGTCGAGCTCTGCGCGCAGGAGAGCGCGACCACGTCGAAGAGCGCGTTCCTGCGGCCGCCGGCGCAGGGCAAGGGAGCCCTCTATGCGCTCGACGCCGCGACCGGGGAGACGGTCTGGCGCAGGCAGCTCGGCTCGCCGCCGTTCGGCTGCGCGACGGTCGCGCGCGACGCCGTGGTCGCGCCGACGTACGACGGGACGATCGTCGCGTTTGCGGCGGCCGACGGCCGCCGGCTCTGGCATGCCCGGCTGCCCGACGGCATCAACAGCTGCCCCGCGCTGGGCGGCAACCTGCTGGTCGTCGCAGCCGGGGCGCCGTATCCGGGGCTCGCGCACCCGCAGCCCGAAGTCGTCGCCTTCGGCGTCGGGCGGTGACGAAACGGCGAGGCTAGACTGGAGCGATGATCGTCAAGCGCTCGCGGCCGCTCGTGCTCGTGGTCGCCGCCTCGCTCGTGTGCCTGGTGCTGGCAGCCGGCGGCGCGGCTCGGCCGCAGACCACGAACCCGGGGGCATACCTCACCGTCCGGGTCAGCATCACGAACAAGGGCATCTCGATGAGCCCGACGCACGCGCGCCGCGGCCAGACCGCGATCTTCCTCCTGTCCAACCTCGCCTCGAGCGCGCACGTGTTCTCTCTCGGCGACGTCTCGCTGACGCATCACCGGGGCACCGGCTTCGTCGTCAAGCTCGCACGGAACCAGCAGAAGCGGGTCCTGCTGTACCTGACCTATCGCGGACCGCTACCGGCCTGGCTCGGCAACACGAGCAAGACCAAGATCGTCGGCGTCTTCAGGGTCACCTGAGAGCGCGCGCGCCGCGGGGCGCCTTTCAGCGCGGCTGCCAGGCGGGCGGGCTCGTCGTCGTCGGAGTGATCTTCCCGGTCGCGACGGAGGTGGACTTGCCGTTCGCGAGCACCCGCAGGACGATCCGATGGTTCGACGCGACGTACGCCAGGCGCTTTCCGTCCGGCGAGAAGGTCGCCGGTCCGGTATCGCGGGCGAGGATGCGCGGCGCCTTGTGCGCGCGCAGATTCTGGATGTAGAGCCCGAAGACGGCGCACGGGACGCCTTCGCCGCAACCCTTGTCTCCCGGAACCGGCGGTCGCGGCCCCACATACGTCAGCGTGGAGAGGTCGGGGGAGACGGCGGTCGTGTCCATGCCGCCCGTCGCGTCGATGCGGGCGCCGAGCAGCTTCTGCAGACGTCCGGAGCGGGGATCGATCCTCGCGAGGTCGCCCTGGGTCGGAATCAGGAGCCCGTGCTGCGTCCAGGACGGGCGGCCGGCTGCAGGCGCCTGGGGCAGCCGCCGCTGCCCCGCGCCGGACGCCGACATGACGTAGACCCGCCACGCCGTTGCGGTGGGGCGGAGAAACGCGATGTGCTTGCCGTCCGGCGACCAGGCGGGGCTGTTGTCGCGCCCGTTGGCGGTCAGGCGGCGGAGGCCTGTGCCGTCGACGTTCATCGTGAAGATCCCGACTCCCAGGCGCGTGAAGGCGATCCGCTTCCCGTTCGGCGAGAACGCCGGCGCTTCCGAGGGGTACTGGCCCTTCGTCAGCTGCTTGAGGCCCTTCCCCGAGAGCGAGATCCGGAAGATCTGGTCGATCCCGAGCCCGCTCGGGTCGGCGGTGAACAAGATCCATTGCGGTTGCGCCGCAGACCGTTCGCGTTGTCCCGACGCAGCGGAGACCGCCGCCAGGCCGACCACGACGCAGAGCACGGCGACGAGACCACGAGAGCAGCCGATCGCAGCGGCGCTCCGCGCACGTGCGGCGCGACGCTTCACCTCGCGCCGCCTGTCTCGCGGTCGACCATCGGCCTCCAATCTAACACGGTCGGAATTGGTCACCTCGGTATGCTTTTTGCTCATGGGGCCGTGGCGCGGGCACACCAAGCTCGCTCGTTACCTCGTGGGGTGCGTCGTGGCCGCCGGCGGCGTGATCGCCGCGCTCGTCGTCACGAACGGTCACGGGAGCACGGCGACGACGGCCGCGCACGCAGGCACGTTGCCGACCCGGACGACAGGACCCTGGGCGCCGATCACGGTCGCGAGGCCCGCGGTCCCGGTGATCGGCGGCGGCATTCCCGTCGACATCGATCCGGTGGTGGCACGGACCGACCTCAGCACGACGCTCTCTCCGCTGCCGGGCAAGAATCGGTACCAGATCACGGTCTCGAACACCTCGAACGTGGGCGCGATCAACTCGTTCCAGTGGTATCCGCCGACGGGCGTGCACATCGTCAAGGTGCTCGGGAGCTCCGACGGCGACTGCACAGCCACGGGCCTCACGGGCTTCGGCGGCAATCAGTTCCGGACGGTCGTCCTGTTCCCGAACATCCTCTGCGACAAGCTCGATCTGAAGCCGCCGAGCTGCACCTGCCTGGGGGACGGCGGGACGATGACGATCTCGTTCGTCACCGACAAGGATCTCGGCGGCAGTCTCGGCGATGCCAGGCTGCGCACGGCGACCCTCGTCTTCGACCGCATCCCCGGCTACCTCAAGTGAGGGGACGACGCGTGAAGCGGGGGCGGCTCCCGCTCGTCGTCGCGGCGGGTGCGCTCCTGCTCGCAGGGTGCACGAGCCACACGGTGAAATCAGGCGAGCCTCCCCTGAGCTCGGGCGCGCTCACCGCGCCGGAGCGGCACGCCGCGCAGACCGCGCTCGACGGCCTGCAGAACTCGAACATCTCGTTCCAGCTCGTGAGCATCACGAAATGGGTCCAGAACGTCCCGGCGACCTGCCGGGTGGGCCTCGTCTCGCGGAACCCGACCACGTTCGCGGTCTACGTCTTCTGGATCCCCTGGCTTGCGGCCGAGCCGTACGCGTGGCTGAACATGCAGCTGACGAACGACCCCCGGACGAGCACGTTCCACCTCGGCACCGTCGAGCCCGTCCTGTCCGGCGGTCGCCTCGAGCCGAACGGCCGGAAGATCAGCCCCGGATCGATCGACACCACCTTGCTTTCCCGGTACGGCGCCGCACAGGCGAGGAAGGGCCGGGAGATCATGACGGCCCACGCGGAGGGTGTCTTCGCGAAGCCGGGCGTAGGGTGCCAGGTGCTCCAGAACGGAGCCCTGAGACTCCTCCCGGGGTAGGTGATTCGGGCGCGCGGCAAGGGTTTCCGGGCTCCCGCGCTACTCTCGAACGGGATGCCCCGCAGAGGTGCAGCGTCACGCCCGGGTAGGCAGGCCCGCAGGGCGGCGGTCCTCGTCGCCGTGCTCGGGCTCGCATGTGCGTCTGCGGCCGTCGCCCGTGCCGGGGAGACCGGTCACCGGACGCTGACGGTCTACAGCGTCGCCACCGGGTTGCAGTACATCAACAGCGCCGACGACTCGGTGCGCGGGAAGGTCAACAACCCGCTGAACAGCACGGAGAACAGGCTCGCGCCGAAGGGCTCCAGCGGGAAGGGGCCGTTCGCGGGCGACATCGCGCTATACGCGTTGACGCTGTATGACGACGCGACCCTGAAGCGGCGTGCGGGCTCGGCCGTGTACACGTGCTATTTCAACTACAACCGTCACGCCCTGTGCCAGGCCTACTACAAGCTGAAGGCGGGGAGCACGCTCGTCGCCTCGGGGCCGATCGACTTCAACAAGTCGGGGTTCACGATCGTCGTAACCGGTGGTACGACGAAGTATCTCGGCGTCCGCGGCGAGGCCAAGGTCGCCCCCGCCCCGCGCAACGCGCAGAAGATCGAATTCGAGCTGATCGGATGAGTCCGAGGATGTCCATCTGGGGTCCGTTCGCCCTCGCCGCGGTTCTCGCGGCGCTGCTCCCGGCGACGGCTTCGTCGGGCGCCACGCGTGCGTCTCGGACGTTGAGGGTGTACGCCGTTCCGGCGACGGTGCAGTTCATGAACCACGCGGACGACCGGCTTCGCGGGATGGCGACGAACCCGTTCAAGTTCAAGGCGTCGGAGGCCGTGATCCTCGGCGACAACGGCAAGGAGAAGGGGAACGGTCCGTTCCCGGGCGACGACATCCTCTATTCGTTCAAGCTCTTCTCCGACGCGAAGCTCAGCAAGCCGGGGGGGACCGCGCTCTTCACCTGCTACTACGAGTTCCTGAAGCGCGCCACCTGCGACTCCTACTTCGATCTCGCCAAGGGCCTCCTGCTCGCGTCCGGGCAGGTGCGGTTCGGCGGCTCGCACTTCGTCCTCGGGATCACGGGTGGCACGCGGGCGTACCTCGGCGCGCTTGGGCAGGTGGACTCCGTGCCGGCCGCCAAGAACGCACAGCGCTTCGACCTCCACGTGACCTCGACCTCCGGATGAGCGTGGCGGCCGGAATCCGTCGCAGGCTCCCTGCTGCGCTGGCGGCGGCGGCGACCGCTGCGACGCTCGCGGCCCCGCTCGCGCAGGCGAGGACGCAGGGACGTTCGCTCGTCTTCTACGCGAAGCCGACCCGCGCACAGTTCATCAACCGGGCGGACGACCGCGCGCGCGGGCTCAAGTTGAATCCGTTCAACGCGGATGTCCTGCCGCCGCCTCCGAAGGCGAACTCCGGCAAGAAGGGCGGCCGGGCCGGCGACAACGCGCTCTTCGCCTTCAAGCTGTACTCCGACTCCGGCCTCACTCGACTCGTCGGAACCGCGATCTACTCGTGCACGTTCAACTTCGCCCACGAGGCGATCTGCGAGGCCGACTTCGAGCTCACCCACGGGACGATGATCGCGATGGGCCCGGCGCAGCTCGGCAGCACGTTCAGCGGGGTCGTCCTGCCGGTGACCGGGGGCACGGGCCGGTACGAAGGCGCCCACGGGCAGCTGACCTCGACGCCCTCGATCTTCAAGAACACCCAGATCATCCACATCCAACTCGTCTAGACCACGAACGGTTCA
>Ga0070741_10008158_pt1 | contig 21183 bp, 20 predicted proteins | sample Coa_R1_4_FD_66440 | JGI IMG/M metagenome (GOLD analysis project Ga0070741, IMG submission 66440) | Surface soil microbial communities from Centralia Pennsylvania, which are recovering from an underground coalmine fire - Coalmine... | ecosystem: Environmental > Terrestrial > Soil > Unclassified ...
GGCGAGGTTTCATCGGCGGATCTGGTGGTGATTGCGGAGGAAGGGGCGATCGAAGGCCGCGTGAGAGCGCCGAAACTGCTGATCATGGGCGAATTGCGCGGCGACGTGATCGCATCCAAGCGCGTCGTTCTTGGGCCTCACGCGCGCGTCCACGGAAATATCGAAGCCGAAAACCTGGCGATCAACGAAGGCGCGCACTTCTACGGCCACGTCCAGATGACGAACCGATCGAAGTCGTAGGACGAAAGCGGGCCGGGTTCTCCGGCTCGTCTCCGATTGTTCAGCGGGATCCGAACGGAAAAATCAGGACGTGGTGTCGAGGCGAGCAGCCTTGCCCTGGCGCTTGCGCAGGTAGTAGAGGCGCGCGCGGCGGACGCGGGCGTGGCTCAGCACCTGGATCTTTTCGATTCGCGGGGAATGGACGGGAAAGATCCGTTCGACGCCGACGCCGTAGGAGACCTTGCGAACCGTGAAAGTGGCGCGGTTTCCGCCGCGATTGATCCTGATTACGACGCCCTCGAAAGGCTGGATGCGTTCCTTTTCGCCCTCGCGAACCTTCACCTGAAGGCGAACGGTGTCGCCCACGCGAAATTCGGGCAAATCGTTGCGCAGGCCTCGGTCTTCGATCTTTTTGATAACGCTATTCATGGGTGTATGGGACCCGGGGTCGAGTTCCTGAAATTATCCAAAGCTCGCGTTTGAGACAAGACGAGGGCATTTACACCGTGTTTGGACCGGGCACGGGATGGCTGCCGGGTTCGGGACCGGGATGAGCGCGCTGGCAGGGGTAGCTGATTGGCTTGCCGCCCGCGACCGACGCATCGAGCGTGTTTTCCCACGTCGCGTTTCCTCCCGTCATCCAGCATTCAACCGGATTGCCGGCGCATCGGAACTTGAGCACCTGGTCGGGCGTATCGTGGACATCGGGAGCGCGGCGTTCCTCGCAATCGGTGCCGAATGGCGAGCGGGCGCATCGGATCCTTCCGACGAAGGGCAGGACGCCGGCGTTTTCCACGGTTTCGAACTCGCACGAGGGCACATCGGCTTGCGTGCAGACCAGCTCGGGGCAATGGGCCACGACCGCGGCGACCGGATTCGCAAGCCGGTAGGAAGGACCCGGACGTACCGGCGGCATAACCGCGCCGGTCTGCTTGAAGCATCCAGAGACTCCGACCAGGACGGCGATTGCGAGCGCGGCGACCAAAGCCGCGGCCGCTCTTTGCTCGACCATCGCGAGGCTCCCCCTTGATTTGGCGCGCGGCGGGCGGTCGATGCCGGCCGCGCGCGGTATTGGCGGACGCGCGTCAGCGTCCCCGCAGCCGCGCGAGGATTATTGCACCTGCGGCGCGCACGGATAAATGGTTGTAGTCGGCGGCGCCGAGAATCGGTTCCAGCGCCAGGTCGGAGCGCTCGAGGAGCGCGGGCGCGAGTCCGAAACCGGTCCCTAGCAGGATCATCATCGGGGGAGAATCGGGCGATTCGAGCCGCCGGCGCATTTCGGCGAAACCGATTCCATTCTCGGTGTGTGCGGAAGTGTGAACGATGAGCGGGCGCGCGCCCGCAATCCGCTCCGCCTCCGCGATCGCCGCGTCGAGATCCGCGACGATACGGACAAGCTCAAGCGCCTCGCGCCGCAGGGAATCGAAAGCGCGCCCGAAGTCGAAGCGCCAGTGATCGATGACGGTGGCGGCGAAGGCGCGCTGTTCGGCGACGGGATGGATCACGAAGAAGGCCCGCACGCCGAAGGTGCGCGCCGAGCGCGCGAGATCATGCAGGTCGAGGCTGGTGATCGCGGAGGTGACGATGCGCCGATTGCGATCGATCACCGGGTAGTGAACCAGGGAGAGAAAGAGATCAGCCACGCGAGGACCTGGTCTTTTCCAGGAGATCGGGACGGCGCTCGCGGGTGCGCCTGAGCGCCTGGGCGGCGCGCCATTCACGCACCTTCTGATGGTCGCCGCTCTGCAGCACTTCGGGCACACGCATCCCGCGGAATTCCTCGGGGCGGGTGTACTGGGGATATTCGAGCACGCCCGCGGAGAACGATTCCTCGGCGAGCGATTCGGCGTTGCCGAGCACGCCCGGGACCAGGCGCGCCACCGCCTCGATCACGACCATCGCGGGAAGCTCGCCGCCGCTCAGCACGTAGTCGCCGATCGAGATTTCCTGATCGACCAGCGAGCGGACGCGTTCGTCGATCCCTTCGTAGCGTCCCGCGACCAGGAGGAGGCCGTCGGCCTTTTGCGCAAGCCGGCGCGCCATCGCCTGATCGAACACCTCCCCCTGCGGCGTCATCAGGATTTTCCAAAGACGGGGATTGTCGGCGGTGACGGAATCGATCGCCGCGGCGATCGGCTCCGGCCGCATCACCATCCCGCTTCCGCCCCCGTAGGGCGCATCATCGACCTGGCGGTAGTTGCCGAGGCCGAAGGTGCGCAGCGGATGGAGATGAAGGCGGATGATGCCCTGGTCGATCGCGCGGCCTACTATTCCCGCGCGAAACGGCGAATCGAACATTTCAGGAAACAGCGTGATTACGTGAAACTGCATCCGGACCACCGGCCATGACGGAAACATCTCAAATCTACAAAGAGAGCGCGGCGGGAACCAGATGGCGGCTCTTGCAGGGCGAGTTTTTCGGGTGATAGTTAGGTCTGCTCAGCCCCGGAGGAAACGATGACGCGTTCGAGCAGAACTTTGGCATGGCTAACCGCCGTTGCGATTGCGGCGCTTGTTCCTGTTGCATCTTTACCGGCCCGCGCGGATGAATCCTCGGCGGACCCTGCCCTTGTCGCCGCCGCCCAGAAGGCCTTCAAGGCCATCGCCGACGGCGATGTCGAGGCGCTCAAGCCGCTGGTCGAAAAGAAATACGCCAGGAAACTGACTGCGGAGGAGTTGCGCCCCGCTCAAACCGGCCCCAAGGTGACGGTTTCCTACGACGGCAACGTCAAGGTGATGCACGCGGACGACAAGAGCGCGGTGGTCGAGGCGAACATGTTCGTTCCCACCTCCAGCGACGTTCCCAAGGGCGAGGCGAGCAAGCTTGCGTTGTTCATGGAGAAGGAAAAGGGCGAATGGCTCGTGAGCGCTCCTTCCAAAAGGGAGGCTCAAGAGGACGCCACGATGAACGGCGGATGGTACCATCCGGGGGCGTTCACATTCTGCCCCAACGAGGGATTGCAGTACCTCGGGAATCATTTCAGCAACAAACTGAACTGCCAATCGACGGCGGCCTGCCGCTGAGCGCGTTTTAACGCCGCCCGGGCGCTTCCGGGGTGGCGTCGGCGGTGCCTTCGTCGAGCAACCCGGGGACGGGTTCCACGACGATCCGGCGCGCATCGAAGTCGAGCGATCGCAGAAGGTCCTCGATGACGGGGACGAGGATCTCGCGCGCCCCGTCCCGCACCACCATCACGTCGTTCGCTCCGTTGGAGAACATCTCCGCGACGGTGCCGATCGAGCGTCCGTCGGTCAGTACGACTTCGCATCCGAGTGCCTGGAAGTAATAGAACTGGCGAGGGCCGGGCGGCGGCAGGTCCTCGCGCCGTACCATCACGGTTCCCCCCTTGAGCGCCTCGGCGGCGTTCGGGTCGGAGACACCTTCGAGATGGATTTTTATCGTGCCGTGGCCGGCGGGGACGGCATCGAGGAGGCGAAAGCCGCGAAGCTCGGCGCCGATCTGAATCGCGAGCGAGTCGAGATGGGAAAGCGAGTCGGTCTGGGGATTGTCGGGCCGGAAACGGAGGGCGCCGCGCAGGCCGTGGATGCCTGCGATGCGGCCGATGCGGACGAGGTCCGCGGGGGCGGCTGCGTGGCTATCGTGCCCGGGAGCATCCGCATCCGCCGGCGCGGGAGCGGGCGGTTGCGGGATGCGGACGGGTTTACTTCTCTTCGATGATCTCGAGGACAACTTTGCGGTTGGTGCGCGAAGCGACGGCATTCAGGATGGTGCGGATCGACTTGGCGGTCCGGCCCTGCTTGCCGATCACCCGGCCCAGGTCCTCTTTGGCGACTTTGAGTTCGATCACCGAGGCGGTGTCGCCCTGAGTTTCCTTGACCTCGACCGCGTCCGGGTTGTTCACCAGTTGTTGCGCCAGGAACTGAACTAGCTCCTTCATGGTTGGCTCCGTTGCAGCGGGTCGCGTCGGGCGGAGGCCGATGCGTCTTAAGATGCCAGTTTAATGAGCTTTTTCACCGTCTCGCTGGGTTTGGCGCCGGCTTTGAGCCAGCGTTCGGTTTCGTCCTTCTTCAGGGTGACGCGCGGCGGATCGAAGGCCGGGTCATAGGTGCCGATCTGGGCGACGAAGCGGCCGTCGCGCGGGGAGCGCGCGTCGGCGACGACGATTCTGAAGAAGGGTTTTTTCTTGCCGCCGTGGCGGCGCAACCTGATTACCAGTGCCATTGACTCTCCCTTGAGTTATTCTAGCGCCCGAACCCCAGTCCGCGCATCATGGCTTTTCCGGGGCCCATCCGGGTGATTTTTTTCATCACCTTGCGGGTCTGGTCAAACTGCTTGAGAAACCGGTTGACGTCCTGGACCGAAGTGCCGCTGCCTGCGGCGATTCGGGCGCGGCGCCGACCGTTGAGGATCAGATGGTTGCCGCGCTCCTGCGGCGTCATCGAGTCGATAATCGCCTGGATGCGCTTCATTTCGGCGCGCGCCTCCTCGGAGTCGGCGGCGCCCGCGATCTTCTTGAGCCCGGGGATCATTCCGAGCAGATCGCCCAGCGAACCCATCTTGCGGATCGCCTTCAACTGGTCGGCGAAGTCCGAGATGGTGAATTCATTTTTTTTGAACTTGCGTTCGAGTTCCCTGGCGCGCGCCTGATCGTAGGTCGTCTGCGCCTTCTCGATCAGGGTTAGAACGTCGCCCATCCCGAGCACGCGCGAAGCGAGGCGGTCGGGATGAAAGACTTCGAACGCGTCAAGCTTCTCGCCGAGGCCGGCGAAGAGGATGGGAGCGCCGGTGACGGCGGCCACGGACAGGGCCGCGCCGCCGCGCGCGTCGGAGTCGAGCTTGGTCAGGATGACGCCGGAGAGGTTCAGGCGCTCATGGAAACCGGCGGCGACATTGGCCGCCTCCTGGCCCGTCATCGCATCGGCGACGAAGATGATGTGATGAGGTCTCAGGGCGGCCTTCAACCGCTCCAGCTCCTCCATCAATTCCTCGTCGATCTGGAGCCGTCCGGCGGTGTCGATGAGGACGGCGTCATGACCGCCGGCTTCGGCGCGCGCGAGGGCGCGGGTGGCGATTTCGACCGGGTCCTCGTCCTCGCGGCTTTCGACCACGGGCACATCGACCTGTTTTCCCAGCACCCGCAACTGCTCCATCGCGGCGGGCCGGTACACGTCGGTGGAGGCGACGATAGGATGGCGTTTGCGGTTGGTCTTGAGCCATCGGGCGAGCTTGGCAAGCGAGGTGGTCTTACCGGAACCCTGAAGGCCGACGACCATGATCTTGACGGGCGGTTTGACCTTGAGGTCGAGTTCGCGCGCCTGACCGCCCATCGCCCGCGTCAGTTCATCGGCAACGAACCGGATGAAATGCTGCTCGGGAGTAAGCGAGCGGAGGACTTCCTGTCCGAGCGCCTTCTGCTTGACGTGATCGACAAAGTCGCGGACGACGCGGATGTTGACGTCGGCCTCGAGCAGGGCGAGACGGACCTCGCGGAGGGCTTCCTCGATATTGCGTTCGGTGATGCGCCCGTGCCCGCGAAGTTTCTTGAAGACCCCTTCGAGTCGGTCGCTAAGCGTGTCGAACATAGGTCAGATGCCCTGGATTCGAGAGGTCGCGGGACGAAGTCGTGGCAATACCCGAGCGCTTTAAATCAGTGTAGCAAACCGCAGAGGTTAGGCCAGCACGCAATCCCAGTCAATCGCGGCGGGAGGCTACCGGCGCTGTATCGCCCATGTCGAGGAGCCGGTCACGGCGAGTTCGCCGCGCGCGGAAATCGAGGCCTCGAGGAACGCGAGCGTGCGGCTGCGGCGCACGACGCGGGCGGAGCCCAGGATCTCGCCGGCAGCGAGCGCGCGCATAAAGGAGAGCTTCATCTCGGCCGTAATCGCCCATTCGCCGTCCTCCAGGACCGATCCGATCGCGGTCGAGAACAGCTCATCGGCAAACACCGCAATATAGCCGCCTTGGATTGTCCCGAAGGGATTTAGCACCTCCGCCGGCTGATCGGCCCATCGCCATTGCGAGGTGCCGGGGCCGAAGCTCAGCGGGTGCATCCCGAGCCGTCGATTGGTCGAGGGATAGTCGTCGATGCGGTTTTCGCGGATTGCGCGGTTAATATCGAGGAGGGGGCTGAGCGATGAAGGCAAGGGTGATTCTCCGAACGTGGATTGCGCGGCCGAGGAGGCTCAGGCGCTGATGAACAGACTAGAGCGTACCGCGCGGGAACAAAACAGGGGCGTACACGCTCCCCGTGCGGTTCGGAGAACTGCTGGAAAGAGCCTATGTCGTCTCCCGCGAGGAAGGCGGGAGCTGGAAGAGGAGGAGGATTAACCGGCGACGTTGTTCAGGTAGCTTGCGATAACCAGGGCTCCAACTGTGATTGCGGACCCCAATACGACGAAAACAGCCATCTTAGCCATGCTGCTCATCGCTAGGACCTCCCCTTGAAGGGCGCAATTGTTTTTGGCCCTTCACGCGCATCGAGTACATAATCGATGCTTATCTGGAAAATCAGCTACGCCTTAGTTGGAAATAATGCAATACGGGTAGAGGCGGTTAGATTATCCTTATAAATCAGCCGCTTGTGGGCATCTATTGTCGTCTTGCGTCATACAATGATCGTCGCGCGATCGGATATCGTCGCGCCCGCTTTCGAGAGGTGTCGGCGAGCGCCGGGGCAGGCTCGCGGTTTCCCTGCGCGAGCGAATCTTTCAATTGCGCCCGGGCCTGCCGGCCGGATATAAGCCGATTGCGCCACTTTGGCGGGGGCCGCGGTCCCGGTCCAAGACTACGACGCAGCGAGGTCCCGATGCCGACCAAGCGTGCCAGCTCCTTTCCCTCCCCACTTCCGATTGCGTCCGATCTGTGGGCGACGTGGCGAACCGCGGCGCTCGCGGCGGCCAGCGAGCTTGACGTGTTCACCGCGCTCGACAAGGGGCTTTCCACGGCGGAGGAGGTTGCGGCGCACGCGAGTGCGAACGCGGGCGCGATGCGCAGGTTGTTGGATGCGATGGTGGGGATGAAGCATCTGGTGAAGCGCGGCGACCGCTACGAACTTACCCCCGCTGCGCGCACCTATCTGTCGGGCAACAGCGATCTCCGGATGGTGGGGGCGGAGCAGGTGTTCAGGATGCTGCAGATGGGGTGGCAGCAGCTTGCGCAGGTGGTGCGCACCGGACGGTCGGCATTCGGAGAAGGCGGTCCTCCGCCCGCCGAGATCTTCTCGGTCCTCGTGAAGAGCATCTTTCCTCAGAACTACGTGGGGGCGAAGAGCGCGGTGCGCGCGATGGGACCGGCGGTGCGCCGCCGCATCCGGAGCATCCTCGACGTCGGCGGGGGCGCGGGCGCGTGGTCGATCGCAATAGCCGAGGAGATTGCGGCAGCGCGCGCGACGATCGTCGATTATCCCGAGGTCATCGCGGTTGCCCGCCAATACGTGGACCGCCACGGGCTTGCGGAGCGCTTCGAATATCGCGAGGGCAACTTCCGTGAGGTCGACTTCGGGACCGGCGACTTCGATCTCGCGATCCTGGGCCACATCGTGCACGGCGAAGGCGCCGAATGGGGCGTGAGGCTGATCGAGCGATGCGCCGGCGCGCTCCGCAGCAAGGGCATCCTGCTCATCGCGGAGTTCATCCCAAACGACCAGCGCACGGGACCGGCGATACCGCTGCTGTTCGATCTGAACATGATGATCGCGACACGGGAAGGAGCGACGTTCACGATGCGCGAGTATCGGCAATGGCTCAAGGAAGCGGGGTTCGCGTCGGTCAAGACGGTAAAGTCGGCGATGACGCCGTCGCCGCTTATCTTCGCCGTCAAGCCGTGAGCTTCGCGCGCCGGCGGCCCGGGCAATCGGTCGCATCATGAGACGGCGCATCGGCGAGCCGATCATGGCGGGGGCGGGCGCGCTCGCCTTCGCGCTGCTTGGCGCGAGCCGGCTCAGGGGCCACTTCGGCGACATCGTCGGATTCGGGGATTGGGATTCGTGGTACGAGCTGCAATGGGCGGCATATCGCTCGGTTCACGATTTCCATCAATTGCCGCTGTGGAATCCATGGCGATGCGGGGGAATGCCGCTTTTGGGAAATCCGGAATCGCACATCGCGACGCCATGGTTTCTCCTCACCCTGATCTTTGGTCCGTTCGCGGGGCTCAAGCTCGAACTGCCGATCCTGATGGCGGTTGGATGGCTGGGCGGGTACGTGCTGGGCCGGGTGCTGAAGATGGAGCCGCTGGCGGCGCTTGGGCCGGCCTTCGCGTTCGCTTCGAGTTCGTGGTTTTTCGAGCGGGTGGTATTCGGTCAGATCAGCATGCTCGCGTTCGTGTACATGCCGTGGATCTTCGCGGCGGCGGAGAAGGGCGCGGAGGACTTCCGGTACACGGCTTTGGCGGGCGCGATCATGGGACTGGTGTTTCTTGAGGGGGGTCCGTATCCGTTCGCGATAATCCTGTTTGCGCTCATCCTGGTCGCGGGTGGAGAGCTTGCGCTCGATCGCAGCCCGCGGAGCGCGAGAATCCTGCCGATCATCGTGATGTTTTCGGCGGGGGTTTCGGCGGTGAAGCTGTTTCCGGCGCTTGGCGTCGCGATCGGTCATCCCCGGCCCACCTCATCGATTCAGGCGAACACGTTCGAGGTTCTACGCGCGGCGGTCTTCTCGATCGATCAGCGTCCGATGAGGGGGAGTCCGAACGGATGGGGTTTCTGGGAGGCGGGAGCGTACGTCGGCTTTTTCGCCATCCCGGCCGCGATCGGGCTTGCGGATCCGAAGCGGGCGGGGCGATGGTTATTCGCGACGGTGTTCCTGCTGTGGCTTGCGCGGGGCGACGCGGGCTGGCTGTGGCCGATCCTTCATCGCGCGCCCGTGTTTGGGTCATTGAGGATTCCCTCGCGCTTTCTTATCCCGATGACGTTGACGGCGGGTGTGATGGCGGGATTCGGGCTGCAGCGGTTGTGCGACCTTCGCCTGCGGCGGGCGGGAAAAATCGCGGCATTCCTGCTGCTTGCGGGGGCCTCCGTCAACGCGATGCTGGTTTCGATGCCGTTGATGGAGCAGGTGATCAACAATCTGCAGCGGCCGCCCGAGGCCGATGCGGCGTTCAGGCAGATTCGCGTCGGTCCCGGCAACAACCGGCAACTGATCCCGGCAATGGAGAATCACGGGGTGGTGCGTTGCTACGCGTACACGAACTGGTCGAGCGCCGTCACGCCCGCGGGCGACCCCGGCTATCGCGGCGAGCAATACCTGCTGGGGCCCGGCACGGTCTCGCTTTTGCATTGGTCTCCCGATGGGTTGACTTACAGTGTTGACATCCCGGGGCCCGCGGTTATGGTCGTCAATCAGAACTATGATCCGGGATGGCGGATCGCGGGCGGCGAAGGAGAGGTAATGCCTCTCAAAGGACTGCTCGCCGTAAGGCTTCCTGCCGGACGCCGGGTCGTTTCCCTCCGCTACCTCAGCCTCTCCGCGATTCTCGGAGCGATCGTGACGATCGCGACATTCGCCGCCGCGGTCGCGATATGGAGCGGCAAGGACAATCTTGCGGCCAGGGTCCGAAGCCTGCAGCGGCGCCTGGCGGGCCTGACCGGGGGTTAACCAATATGGACGCAGTGGCGGGCAAACCGCGCATGAAGATGGTCGGATGGTACGATCCGCATCGGCTCGTGCGCACCGGCATCGAGGTCCTCATCTCCATGATCTTCGGCGAGAATGCGGACTTCCGGCTTATCGAGGCGCTGGGCGCGCCTGACGCTCCAATCCACGACCTGTCACGCGGCCAGGACGGGGCAGAACGGGAGTCGATATGGATCGACTACGTGGCGGACAGCGGCGACGGCTGGAACTCGACCTACGCGATCGCGCACCTGGTGGCGCAGCCGTGGCTCGAGGCGGGAGGCGAGCGGCTTCCTCGCGCCGAGGTGCTGATCTTCGGCGGCGACCAGGTATATCCGGCCGCGAGCCGCGAGGAATACGAGCGCAGGCTGGTGGCGCCGTATTATTGCGCGCTTGCCCAGAGCTCGGAGCCGAATCCGATGGTCTTCGCGATTCCGGGAAATCACGACTGGTACGACAGCCTGGGCTCGTTCACGCGGCTGTTTTGCGCCAAGGACTGGATCGGGGGATGGCGGGCGCCGCAGAAGCGCAGCTACTTCGCGCTAAGGCTGCCGCATCGATGGTGGCTTGTGGCGCTCGACATGCAGCTCGGCTCCGACGTGGACCAGAATCAGGTCGAGTATTTCATGGATGTGGCGAGCCGAATCGGGGAGGACGATCGGGTGATCGTGTGCAATGCGGAGCCGTACTGGATTTACGACCATGTTTACGGAGCGAAGGATGCGGCTTTTCGCGACAAGTACCTTCACTACACGGGTTTCATCCGGAAGTGTTTCGGAGGGCGCCGCGTGCGCGTGCTGCTTGCGGGAGATCTTCATCACTACCGGCGCCACGAAGCGGTGTCGCCGTCGGCGTCGATCCGCCAGAAGATAACCGCGGGCGGCGGGGGCGCATTCCTGCATCCGACGCACGGTCCCGACGTTTCGACGCTCGAGGACGGGTACGAGCTCAAGGCGAGTTTCCCGGGATGGTGGCGGTCGTTCGGCCTCACATTTCGCAACCTGCTGTTCCCGTTCGTGAACCCATGGTTTGGGCTTGCGACCGCGCTTCTCTATTCGCTGCTGGCGTGGTCGGCGCAACCCGATATCGGCTCGTACCAATTGTGGGCGTTTTGCGGCGCGATGCGGGTGGCATTGGGGGAGGGTTTGCGCTCGCCGGGCAGCACCTTTTGGCCGATCGCGACGATAGTCGGATTCTTCCTGTTCACGGACACGCATCGCAGATGGTTTCGCTTCGCGGGCGGCCTCGCCCACGGACTTGCGCATCTCGGACTTGCGTTCGCGCTGTACTGGGCGGCGGCGTGGCTGTCGGAGCATTCATGGCGGGCGCATCCGTGGGCGGCATACCTGCTCATCGTGCCGGCGGGAGGTTACATCCTGGGCCCGATGGTGATGGGCGCGTATCTTCTGGTCTCCCTCAACGTCTTCGGGCGGCATTCGAACGAGGCATTCTCGTCGCTCAGGATCCAGGACTGGAAGAGCTTCCTGAGAATGAAGGTGGATGCGTCGGGGTTGACGATCTATCCGATAGGAATCGCGCGGGTGCCGCGACGATGGCGCAGCAGAACGCCGTCCGATTCCTCGCCATCGATGTTCGTGCCCGACGATGCGAGAGCATCGGCGCCCGAACTGATCGAGAAGCCGATCGTGGTCACGTGATCGCGCGTGCTATCGATTCTTTGATCACGGGCCCGCGAAGGACGAGTTGATGGGCGGACACGAAGGAAAGAATGGTCGAGATGAGAAGGCCCTCGGCGGCGGCGTTGGCGAGAATGGGACGGCCGTGCGCGAACAGGGACAGGGCGGCGGCATCGGATGCTTCCGCGATGGCGTAGGCGGCGATTGCGAAGCGGATTGCGGATCGGGGCGCTTGGCCGCGCCAGGAAGCGATCGCGAGTTGCGCGAAGGGAATCAGCAGCAGGGTCATGTAATGGGGCCATGCGTTGGGAACCAGCAGCACCATCGCGGCGATCAGCAATCCAAACGGATGGTAGGGATTGTCGCCGCGTCGTTGGGCGATGAATATCGCGCGTGCGGTGAGCGCGAGAACAAGTCCGTCGAGCACGACAGCGGCAACGTGCGCGGCGGATGAGAGGCGGGTTTCGGCGGCCGTTCCCGCGACATAACCTGCCATCCGAATCGTCGCGCCGGAGATTCCGACGATTGGGAGGCCACTTGCGCCCGGCACCGCGACCGTCGTCAGCTCGAGAGCGGAGAAGAAGTCCAGTGCGCGTCGTCCCACCGCGAGCACGGTGAGCGCGAACCCGGCGGCGGTTGCGGTGGCGGCGACAGCGGCCGCCTTCCAGCGCCGATCGACGGCAAAGCATGCGAAGAGGAAAGCGGGGAAGGCCTTGAGAAGCACGGCAAGCGACAGGATGAAGCCGGCGAGGGCGTCGCGCCGCGTCTCCATCGCGCGCATCATCGCCGTCAGCAGAAACAGGAGCAGGATCTGCGATTGGGCGAAATGAAACTCGATTCGGACGGGGCTGTAGAAAACTGCGAGCGCGGCGAATATCGAAGCCGCGTACGCGGGCATCCTTTGCCGGAGCATCAGGGCCAGGGATGCGGCGAGCATCGCGGCGGAAAGCGCCATCCATATGCGGTAGGCGGTGCGCGGTTCGAACCTGGTCAGCGGTTCCATCATCCATATGAACGTGGGCGGATAGGTGGCGAAGCGGACAGATCCAAGGTTGACGCCGATCTGCTCGGCGAGCGGGCGCAGATCTACCCAGTAAGGCCCGAGATTGTTTCTCATCGCGAGGCTTGACGCATAGAAAAGCGAGAAATCGAGAGAAACGGTTCGCGGCGTGCGGTGCAGGGCGAGCGCGTAAAGGCGATGGAACGCGAGGGCGAGCGCGACGACGGTCGCGGCGAAGCGGGCTTCCCGGGCGGCGGTGATCCAAAGGAACATGAACCGAACTCGTCCCATTTGACCAGCGGTTATCGGACGCGATCGGAACTCAGCGGCGCGCAAGCGACACTAGCCGCGAGGTCGGCGGATTTGCAACTGGCCGCGCCTGGCGCGTATAAGCGGGGGCATGGCGTGGCGCGAGCCCGTGGTTCAGGCCGTGCTCGAACGCAGCCCAGCCTCCTTCTGGGACTACGCCGCCATCATTCGTCCCGCCTCGGCCGTCAAGCATCTTCTGGTGGTTCCCGGAATCGCGCTTGCGGCGATACTGCGTCCCGGGGCGAAGTCGATTTCGGCTCACGGGGTAGCGTTGACCTTCCTGTCGGTGTTTTGCGCCGCGTCGGCTAACTACGTGATCAACGAGTGGTTGGATCGCGACTTCGACCGTTATCATCCTGACAAGTCGGGGCGGCCCTGCGTGACGACGCGGATGTCGGCCTGGGCCGTCTATGCGGAATGCGGTGCGCTTGGGGCGGCGGCGCTGCTATCGGGCGCGATGGTATCGGGGCTTACGGCTGCGTGCGCGGCGGCGATGCTGATCAACGGGATGCTCTACAACGTACCTCCGCTGCGGCTCAAACAGGTCGCGTTCGCCGATGTCCTGTGCGAATCGCTGAGCAACCCGATCCGGCTCGTATACGGATGGGCGGTGATCGATCCCGCGACGCTGCCGCCTGGCAGCGTCATCCTGGCGTACTGGATGGGCGGGGCGTTCCTGATGTCGGTGAAACGGCTCGCCGAGCATCGGGAGTTTGCGGCGGCGGGCGAGATCGGATTGCTCAGGCTGTACCGCGGGTCGTTCCGCTTCTATTCGGACCGCAGCCTGATTCTTTCGGCGTTCGCGTACGCGCAGTTCACGACGTTTGCGATGGCGGTGTTCATCGTGAAGTATCGAATCGAATATCTGCTGGCGGCGCCTCTCATCTGCCTGCTTTTCTGCCTGTACCTGTATCTTGGCCTGGAGGCGAACCCGGCAGCCGAACGGGCGGGCTATCTGCTCAGAGAGCGGCTGCTGCTCGGGGTCGTCGCGGCGATAGTGGTAGCGCTTTCGATTCTTACGTTCGCGGATGTTCCCGCGATCACTTCGCTCGTCAACGCCCATTACATCGCGCTGCCCGCATGGCTCCATCCGGACGGCAGGGATGCGGGGGCTACGCCGATGCGCGGTCGAGCGAGCGGTATTGGATCGCCTCGCTGACGTGGGAGGCCCGGATTGTCGGGCTGCGGTCGAGGTCGGCGACGGTGCGAGCCACCTTGAGGATTCGGGTATAGGCGCGGGCGGAGAGGCCGAGGCGGTTGATGGCGACTTCGAGCAGCTTTTCGGCCGAAGGCTCGACTTCGCAGTAGCGGCGCTGTTCGCGCGTGCCCATCTGGGCGTTGCAATAGATAGTGAGTCCTGTGAAGCGCTCGAGCTGGAGCGCTCGCGCCGCGTTCACGCGCGCGCGAATCGCATCCGAAGGCTCACCCGTGCTTCGCTCGGTCAAATCCTTGTATTTGACCGCGGGCACTTCGATATGGATATCGATTCGATCGAGGAGGGGGCCGGAGATGCGGGAGCGGTAGCGCTGGATGGCGGCGGGCGCGCAGGTGCATTCGTGCTGCGGGTCGGTGTAGAAGCCGCACGGGCACGGATTCATCGCCGCCACCAGCATCACGCTGGCTGGAAACGTCAGCGATCCCGTCACCCGCGAGATGGTGATTTTTGAGTCCTCGAGCGGCTGGCGCAGCACCTCGAGAACGTTCTTGCGGAATTCGGGAAGCTCATCGAGAAACAGGACCCCGTTGTGGGCGAGGCTGACCTCGCCGGGGCGCGGGATGGTGCCGCCGCCGATGAGTCCGGCGTCGGAGATGGTGTGATGAGGGGAGCGGAACGGCCGGGTAGCGATGAGCGCCCTGCCGTCGAGGAGCCCCATCACGCTGTGCACCTTGGTGGTTTCGATCGCTTCCTCGAAAGTCATCGCGGGCAGGATGGTGGGGAGGCGTTTCGCCAGCATCGTCTTGCCCGAGCCGGGCGGCCCGATCATGAGGACGTTATGGCCGCCGGCGGCGGCGACCTCGAGCGCCCGCTTGGCCTGTTCCTGTCCCTTGACCTCGCTGAAATCCACGTCGTATCGGCTCGCATCCTCGAACAACGCCGGGATGTCGGCGTGGGCGGGTTCGATGGCGGTGGAGCCCTGGAAGAATTCGATTGCTTCGCGCAGCGTGGACACGCCAAGGACCTCGACTTCGGGTCCGACGACGGCGGCCTCGCGGGCATTCTCCTCGGGGACGATGACGCCGGCGAAGTTTTGCCTGCGGGCGAGGATGGCGGTGGGAAGGGCGCCTCGTATGCCCTTGATGCGGCCGTCGAGGGCGAGTTCGCCCATCACGAGGTAGCGCCGCAGCCGTTCGCGATTGCTGAACTGACCGTTTGCCCCCAGCAGCGCCATCGCGATCGGCAGATCGAACGCCGAGCCTTCCTTGCGCGTGTCGGCCGGGGCGAGGTTGATCGTAATCCTGCGATTCGGGAATTCGTAGCCGGAGTTGCGCAGCGCGGACTTGATCCGGTCGAGCGCCTCACGCACCGACGCCTCCGGCAATCCGACCATCCGGAGGTTCGGCACTCCGGCCGAGATGTCGATTTCGACCTCGACGACGAAGGCCTCGACGCCGGCCAGTGCGCTGGAGAGGACGCTGGCTAGCACGCCGGCATCCTTTCATGACGGACGCGGCGGCGCGGGACGGGGCGCGCGGTCTGCGATATGGCGGAACGATTGCCGGCCTCGAAAGCGCCGCTTACGGCCATACTACTCCCGATTTGATGAGTTCCTCGCGCTCGGCGGCGCCGAGACCGAGGATTTCGCCGAGAATATAATCGTTGTTCTCGCCGACTTCGGGGCCGGCGGTGCGGACCGATCCGGAGCCGGAGGAGATCTTGAAAGGAATTCCGGAGACGTGGGTGGAGCGGTTGCCCGGGGTTTTGACGATGGGCCAGAAGCCGCGCTCGCGAAGCTGGGGGTCGCGCCTGCAGATGTCGATTCCGTTGGCGACGAGGCCGGCGGCGACTCCGGCGCGCTGCAACGTGACCATCGCATCCTCCGCCGCGCGCTCCGCGGTCCATCGTGAGACCAGCGAATCCAGTTCGTCGCGATTGCGCATCCGCAGGTACATGGTCCGGAACCTGGGGTCCGATGCCCATGTGGGCTTTCCGAGCGCATCGACGAAGCGCTCCCATTCGGGTTGTGACCGCACGGAGATCGCGATCCATCGGTCGTCGTCGTTTTCCATCGGACGGCATCGATAGACGCCATGCGGCGCCGCCGGACCTTCCTGCGAGGTGTAGCCGAAGGGCTTCTGTTCGCGGCCGTTGACGGCGATATCGAGAAGCGATGTTCCGACCACCGCGGTAACGGCCTCGAATTGGGAGAGGTCGACGAACTGGCCGCGGCCGGTGCGCCTGCGGTTCCACAGCGCGATCAGGGCGGCGAGCGCGCCGGTGTAGCCGCCGCACATGTCGGCGTAGGAGTAGCCGTAGCCGGCAGGGGTTCCATCCGCCTCCGCCATCATCATCGTGTATCCCGAGAGCGCCTGCAGGGTGGGTCCGTAGCTGACGTAGTTCGATCGGGGGCCGGTATGGCCGAGGCCGGACATGCTGATGCAGATGATGTCGGGTTTGATGGCGGAGAGGGTTTGGTAGTCCATCCCCCAGCTTTTCATCACGCGCGCCGAGAAATTGTCGATCACGACGTCGCTTACGGCGGCGAGTTTGCGGGCGATTTCAACTCCGCGAGGCTCGGCCATGTTGAGCGCGAGGGAGAGCTTGTTGCGATGGAGGTCGCATTGCAGGCCCAGCTTGCGGTTTCCGAGGGGGGGAGGATGCTTGCGCTCGATTTTCACGACCTCGGCGCCGTGGTCCGCGAGGATGCGCGTGGCGACGGGGCCGGCGACCACCCAGGTGAAATCGAGAATCCTGATACCTTCGAGCGGGAGCGCGGCCACGGTCAGATCACTCCTTCGGCCGCGAGCGCGGCGGCTTCCTGCGAATCGATCCCGAGGTCATCGCGGAGGATCGCTCCGGTATGCTCTCCGACGAGCGGCGGGCGGCGGTACACGCGCCACGGCGTGCCGTTGAAGACATAGGGAGCGCCGGGGTAGCGGAACTTCCGGCCGAGTTCGGGATGGTCCACTTCGACGAAAAAGCCGCGCGCCGCGAGCTGTTCGTCATCGAAAAGCGCCTCCGGCCTGCGCACTGTCGCGTAGGGCTGACGCAGGAGCTGGGCGCGCTCGAGCAATTCGTCGCGTCCGTAGTCCTTGACCCATTCGTCGAGGACATCGAACAGATGCTCCGCCATCTGGAATCGGTAGAGCACCTGGTCGTATTCGGGGGCGACGAGATCGGCGGCCTTGCCGTCCGACTTGACCCATTCGATAAGAGAGGTCCAGTCGCCGAGCGTGCAATGCATGATGTATCCGTCCTTGCATCGCCCGACGCGGAAGAAGCGGCTCCAATGAAGAGTGCCGCGGCGCGGCTCGGCGATCCCGTTTTCGAAGTAGCTTCCGGCGACGTGCTCGACGGCCGCCGCCGTGGATTCCTGCATCGAGAGGTCGATCCACGAGCCCTCGCCGTTGCGGTCGCGCGCGAACAGCGCGCACATCACGGCGATCGCCCCGAAGTACGAGGATGAATGATAGGCCTGAAGGCCCAGCGGACGAACCGGCGCGCGGCCCGGATAGCCATTGACGTAGAGCATCCCGGAAAGCGCGGTCAGCACGGTGTCGTCGGCATCGAAGTCGCGGTAGGGGCCGGTCTGCCCGAAGGGAGCGATGGAGAGGAGAATCAGGGAGGGGTTGACGGCACGGAGGTCGTCCCATCCCAGCTTCATCTCCGCCATCCGGCCCGGCGCGAAACTTTCGATGACGACATCGGCGGATTTCACGAGGCGGCGGAAGATTTCCGCGCCCTGGGGACTGCCGATATCTAGCGTCAGGGAGCGCTTGTTGAGGTTATAGAACCAGAAGAAAAGGCTTCGGTCGCGATGAGGCTCGTCATTGACGAACGGGCCGATGGTGCGCGCGGGATCGCCCCCGGGCGGCTCGATCTTGATGACGTCGGCGCCCATGTCGGCGAGCAGGCGTCCGGCGAGCTGAGCGCGATGGCCGCTCAGGTCGAGGACGCGCAGACCCGAAAGCGCTCCCGAGCCGCTCACCTGCCGATATTCCGCGACTGATGGCCCATCCGCTCGATCGCGAACGGACTAAGATCGAGAGTGGGCGGGATTTCCTGGAGGGTTTCGTTTTTCGGTCCGGTGCGTTTGCCGCCGCGGACCCTGATGGTTTCGAACGTGTGGGGATTGACCCATCGCACGCCCATGACGGCGGGCTTTGCCTGTCCGTCTTCATCGACGGCCTCTACCGCCGAGCCTGTCTTGTCGAAGAGGGTGACTTTTCTCAATGACATGGGAATACGCTCGCGATTGGCGATGATACGAAGAGCGGGAAACCAATTCAAACGCGGGTGGATCGAGGAAGCAAGCATTGCCGGTCCTCGTGCTCATCACCGCGCCGAAAAGGCAGGAATAGCCCCGCGACCGAGCATCGATCGCATCGCAAACATCTTTGCGCGCGCCGGCCGTCGCGTGAGGAGCCGCCTGAATCGGTCCGGGCGGGTCTTTGCTCACGGTATGTTGATCGCGAATCTTCTGACGCGCGAGGCGATCGGTGCGCGCCGAGATGGTTTCATCCGAAGGAGCCTTGGGCATCGGTGAAGAAGATCATCGGTTTGATTTGAGGTGAGGGGGCTCTAATGGGGCGTCATAGGGGCGTGATCCATGGCGCTTTTGCGCCTACAAGGGTCCACTCGCACGCTTGGGGCTGGTGAGTTAATCTTGGCAGACTTGGATCCAAACAAAGACAGGCAAGGAGCGGGCCGGGCGTCCAAAGCGCGCCGGCGATGGTTCGTCCGTGGCTGAGACCGACTTCAAATCGACCCTGGCGTTGCCGAAAACGGCCTTTCCGATGAAGGCGAATCTGGCCAAGCGCGAGCCGGAGACGCTCAAACGCTGGGACGAAATGGGGCTGTACGCGCGGCTGATGGAGGAGCGCAAGGAGAAGCCGCTGTGGGTGCTCCATGACGGTCCTCCGTACGCCAACGGCCGGGTTCACCTGGGGACGGCGCTCAACAAGATTCTTAAGGATTTCGTGGTGCGTTCGCGCTCGATGCTCGGTTATCGGACGCCGTTCGTTCCAGGATGGGACTGTCACGGGATGCCCATCGAGCACAAGGTCTCGCGCGAACTGGGCGAGAAGGCCCGCGCGATGAGCAAGCTTGAGCTGCGGCAGCGATGCCGCGCGGAGGCCGAGAAGTGGATCGACCTTCAGCGCAGCGACTTCCGCCGGCTGGGATGTATCGGCGACTGGCAGCATCCGTATCTGACGATGGCGCCGGAGTACGATGCGGCGGAGATCGGGGTGCTGCGGGCGATGGTGGAGGCGGGATACGTATATCGCGGCAGGCGCCCGGTGCTGTGGTGCTTCCAGTGCCGCACGGGTCTGGCTGAGGCGGAGGTCGAATACGGAGACCATCTGTCGCCATCCATTTACGTTGCCTTTGCGGTAAACGCGCGGGTTGCCGATGCGGGAGTGCTGGCGCGCGATCGAGCCCGGGGCGCCGAGCTTGCGGCCGCGCATCGGGCCGGAAAGCTCTTTGCCGTCATCTGGACCACGACGCCGTGGACGCTGCCCGCGAACCTGGGAATCTGCCTGAACGATACCTTCGACTACGTTGCACTCAAATCCGGGGATTCGTGGTACGTGGTCGCGGAACGGCTTGCCGAGGCGTTCGAGAAGGATTGCGGCATCGCGGTCGAACAGCGCATCGCGCTGGATCGCGACGCGCTCAGGAAGTTCGACGGCCAGGACATCTTTCGCCATCCGTTTCTCGATCGCGACGTGAAGCTGATGTACGGGCCGCACGTGACGGCGGATGCGGGCACGGGGCTGGTTCATACCGCGCCGGGGCACGGCTACGAGGACTTCGTGGTGGGGGGGCAGTACGGTCTTGAGCCCTACACTCCGGTGGACGATGGGGGACTGTTCACGGCGGAAGGCGGGGAATGGGCGGGGCGCAACGTCTTCGATGCCAACGACGCGATCGTCGCGCGTCTGGGGGAGAAGGGGGCGCTGCTTGCGGCGCGCAAGCTCTCGCACAGCTATCCGCACTGCTGGCGATGCCATCAGCCGCTCATCTTCCGCGCGACCGAGCAATGGTTCCTCCGAATCGACCATCAGGGGCTGCGCACGCGGGTGATCGAGGCGATCGACGGCGTGAAGTGGGTGCCCGGATGGTCGCGCGATCGAATCCGCAACATGACCGAGACGCGCCCCGACTGGAATCTCTCGCGCCAGCGGGCGTGGGGCGTGCCGATTCCGGCGCTCAAGTGCGCGGGATGCGGCGATGTGAAGCTGGACGTGGAAGTGATGAAGGTCGTCGAGCGGATCTTCGAGAAGGAAGGTTCGGATGCCTGGTTCCGGAGGCCGGCCGGGGACTTCCTTCCCGAGGGTTTCAAGTGTCCGCGATGCGGTCATGCGGAGTTCGACAAGCAGGAAGACGTGCTCGATGTGTGGTTCGATTCGGGATGTTCGCAGGCAGCGGTGCTGGCGCGGCGGAGCGAACTTGCCTGGCCGGCGGATGCGTACCTGGAGGCGGTCGAGCAGGCGCGCGGATGGTTCGGGTCGTCGCTGGCGTGCGCGGTCGCGGTGCGCGGGGCGGCGCCGTTTCGCAGCGTGATCAGCCATGGGCTTACGGTGGACGAAAGCGGGCGCAAGATGTCCAAGTCGCTCGGCAATGCCGAGGACGCCTACGAGGTCGCCAACCGGCTCGGCGCCGACGTCATCCGGCTCGTGTACGCGTCGATCGACTACACGAGCGAGATGGCGCTGGGGCCGACGATCTTCAACGCGGTTTCGGAATCGTACAAGAAGATCCGCAACACGTGCCGCTACATGCTCGGGAACCTGGGCGACTTCGACCCGCGGCGCGACGCGACCGAATATCGCGAGATGCTGGAATTCGACCGGTTCATCCTGACCCGGCTCGAGCGGCTCAAGGGCGAAATCCGCCGGGCTTTCGAGCGGTATGACTTTCAGAACGCCTACCACACCCTGCTCAATTTCATCGTGGTGGACGTAAGCTCGCTGTATATCGACGTGGCGCGTGACCGGCTTTACTGCTCGGCGCGCGCATCGCGCGAGCGGCGTTCCGCCCAGACCGCGCTTTATCATCTGCTGGACGCGATCGTGCGGATGGTGGCGCCGCTCATCCCGTACACGGCCGAAGAGGTTTACGAGAACATGCCGGGGCGGGAGAAGGACAGCGTGCATTTGCTCGAGCTCCAGCCGGAGCATCCGGAGTGGGCGGATGCGGAGTTGAGCGCGCGATGGGATCGGCTGCTTGAAGTGCGCGACGAGGCGCTCAAGCTGCTTGAGACGATGCGCAAGGCGGGCGCT
>Ga0070741_10008159_pt1 | contig 21180 bp, 13 predicted proteins | sample Coa_R1_4_FD_66440 | JGI IMG/M metagenome (GOLD analysis project Ga0070741, IMG submission 66440) | Surface soil microbial communities from Centralia Pennsylvania, which are recovering from an underground coalmine fire - Coalmine... | ecosystem: Environmental > Terrestrial > Soil > Unclassified ...
GACCGGCTCCGAGGTACCGCTCAAAGACTTCCAGGACCGGATGGGCGCCGATGCAAAGGCATTCTTCCTGCAGGCGCAGCGCTCGAAGGTCGACGCCTGGGGCTATTACCTGCTGAAGGATTGGTTTAAGGCCCGCACCGAGATCGATGCGCTCTTCACCGAGGCGAAGGCCGGGCGCATGTCAGTGCCAGAGTTCGCGCAGAAGGCGCAAGAGATCACCGAGCGAACGGCCAGCTTCTAAATCATGATCACAGCCAAGCCAGCGCTGCACCCTCTCCGATAGGCCCACGACAGCGGCACAATGGTACGCCTGCGCAGGCTCATCCCGGCCAAACCGGTGTCGCGCCCTCTCCGATGGGCCGGCCGCACCCTTGGCGTCGTAGCCTTGGTCGCCGCCGTCGCCACGGCAGGCGCTTGGCAGGCGCTCGGCCACGCCGGCTGGCCGGCGCCGCCCCGAGCCGGGACCACCGCCATGGCCACGGCCCTACAGGCGGCCGGACCGGCACCGGACGTGGCCGGTGCAACCGCAGCGGCTCCTGGCTCGGTGCCAAACCTCGACGACCGGCCGGATACAACCACCGCGGGCGAGGGTGCAACCGCAGCGGCTCCTGGCTCGGTGCCAAACGTAGATGGAGCAAACGCAGCGCCCCTCGGCTCGGCACCGGACGTGGCGGCGTCCAGAGCAATCGCGATCCATCCCTTCCCACCGCCGGCCACCCTCGACGCGACCGGCTGGCGCTACTTTCCCGAAACCGGCCATTATCTCTCCGGCGGCTTCAAGCGCTACTTCGATGCCAACGGCGGGCTCGAGACATTCGGCTATCCCATCACCGAGGAGCTTGAAGAGGACGGCCAGACGGTGCAGTACTTCCAGCGCGCGCGGCTCGAGTACCATCCGGACCAGCCGGAGGCCCTGATCCAGCGCGGCCTGCTGGGGCAGCTCCTCCTCGCGCTCCGACCCGAGCCCACCAGCGCCACCAGCAGCGACGACATGCCGGCCGAGGTGCGCTTCTTCCCCGAGACGAGCGTCTGGGTGGGGCCGCCGTTTCTGCGCTTCTTCGAAAGCCACGGCGGCGTCGAAACCTTCGGCTATCCGCTGGCGCCCGCCCATGGCGGTGTGCAATGGTTCCAGCGCGCGCGGCTCGAGGCCACCGGCAACGTGGTGCAGGCAGCCCTCATTGGCGACGAGTACCTCGAGGCCATCGGGCTCGCCCAGATCCGGGCACGCGCGCAGCCGCCGCTGCTGGCACGGGTCGACCTGGCTCAGGACACCGGCCTGCTGGACGTGCACGCCGCGCCCGGAAGCGCGGCGCTCGTGACGCGCCTGCCTCAGGACGCGCAGGTGCGCATCACCGGCGAGCAGCCGGGCCCCGGCGGCCGCGTATGGTTCACGCTCCGGCTCTGGAACGCAGTCGATGGCTTTGTGCCGGCCCAGTCGCTCGCCTTCACCCCCGCTCCCCTCAAGGCGCCGGGGGTGAGTAGCGTGCCATGGCGGCCGCCAAAGCCCCCGGCTCAAGGACCGTTTCCGCTCGAGGCCAGAGCGCAGGTGCGCACCACGATCGACTTCGCGGCCGAGCCCGATGGCCCGGCGGCCGGCCGCGTGGCGGCGGGCGAAACGGTGCGGATCACCGCATGGGCCACCGACGCCGCCGGTCGCGCCTGGTATCGCCTCGAGCGGCCGGCCGGGCTGGCGTGGGTGCTGGCCGGCGCTGTTACGCTCACCATTCCCGATCCATTGACCGCTGCCGGGCCAGATGGCCCGCTCGCAGGCGTCGTCGCCGGCAAGGGCATGTGGTTCACCTACGACGTGCTGCGGGAGACGCCGCCGGCGTACCTGGTGGCGGCCGCGAGGGCCAACGGCTTTCGTTTTCTTGCGCCCGAGGTCGGCACCTCGCGGCGCGGCTACTGGGCAGGACGCGAGCTCGATGCGCTACTGGTGGCCGCGCACGCGGCCGGACTCAAGGTGATTCCCTGGGTCTACCCCTGGCTGGCCGACCTTCCCGCCGATCTCGAGCTGGCCGTACGCGCCGCGCGACACACCGCGCCAAGCGGCGAGACGGTCGATGGGCTGGGCATCGACATCGAGGAGAACCTGGACGAGGAGACCGTTCGCGCCTACGGCCAGCTCCTGCGCGCCTCGCTCGGCAACGCGATGCCGCTCATTGCCATCACCTATCAGCCGCAGATCGCCGCCGGCCAGCGCACCCCCTTTGCTGCTATCGCTGAATCCTTCAACGTCATTGCGCCCATGAGCTACTGGCACGCGCGGAACGTGACGTATTCGTCCCGTGATGCCTATAGCTACGTCGCCGAGAGCGTGCGCCTCATCCGGCAGCGCACGGGGCGCCCCGACGTGCCGGTGGCCGTGCTCGGGCAGACCTTCGACTGGTTTACCCGCAACGAGATCGGGCCGGGGAACCCCAGCGCTGAGGAGGTGCAGGGGGCGCTCCAGGCTGCACGCGATACCGGCGCGCTCGGCGCCGGCTTCTTCAACTGGTTCAGTACCACACCCGACGAGTGGGAGGCGCTTCGCGACTTCTCCTGGTAAGCTGCGCCCGCCGCTCCCACGGCACGCACCTCCTGCTCTGAATCTCCGCTGCCCCCGCAGCACTCGCCGCCCATCTCACGCGTCCACAGCGGGCCTCATGGGCGCGGCTATCCCCCAAAAGTGTGATTTTCTCTTCATTTTGGGCGGCAGCAACCGATAATTCCAAGCGAGCAACTGAAGAGTTCGCAACCCGACCGTGGTTGTGACAAAGGCAAACCCGGCGAAAGCCGGGGGCGCAAAGCCACAGGTCTACCGCTTGCTTGGCAGCCGCCTTCAGCCGCTGGGGCTGGAGGCACGGCGAGCAAGCCAGGACGGCTGGGCTACCGGAGGTCATGGTCAGTGTCTGCGGGCCTTCTGCGCCGGACCTATCGCCGGCAACGCCGTTCAGCCGAACGGCGGGCACGCGCGGCAACGCGAGCGAACGGCGGAGGATGGCGCGCTGGTACCGAGCGCTGGCTCTGCCGAGAGGTGCAGAGGAGAATGTCGCCGTGCCAGCTTCTTCGCTCACCGCGCTAGCCGGCTCGCCCAACGAGGCGACGCCAGGAGCAGTATTCGACCCAGACCCCGAGCCACCCCCATCCAATCTGGTGGCATTCCGACGCGCACCAGTGCCTGAGGCTCGAGCCGCTTTGCCGGCGCCTCTCAGCGGCGCAAGCCAGCCCGAGCCTGCCGGGCTGGCGGCGGTGCAAGCGCTCGTCTCGCGCGCCCAGGCCGGTGATAGCGCAGCCTTCGAGGAGCTATACGGCCTCTATGTCAGGAAGATCCACGCCTACCTGCGCTACCACCTGCACGGCCGGAGCGACCTGGCCGAGGATCTGGCCGCCGATGTCTTTCTCAAGGCGATGGAAAAGATCCACTCCTACCAGTTCAACGGCGTGCCGTTTTCCGCCTGGCTCTACCGCATCGCGCACAATCATCTGATCGATTACCTGCGGGCGCTGCCCAAGAAGCAGGGCATCTCGCTCGAGGAGTGCAGCGACGTTAACGACCCGGCGGCGGAGCGCGCCCTGGACGTCACCCTCACCCACCAGCAGCTTTCGGGCGCGCTGCAGCGGCTCACGGCCGAGCAACGGCTGGTGATCCTCTATCGGTTCATGGAGGATCGCTCCATTGCCGATACCGCCCGGCTGATGGCCAAGAACGAGGATGCGATCAAGCAGCTTCAGGTGCGCGCTTTGCGCAACATGCGCCGTTCGCTCGCCACGGCCTAGCGCCTCGGCCAAGGAATCGCCGCCGGGCACGTTGGGACGAAAGACGAAGGACGAAGCGGCATTCGTCTTCCGTCGTTCGTCCTTCGTCTTCCACCGGCAGGATTTGACCGGCACTCGAGCGGCCGGGCGCGCCGCACGGGCAAGGCTTCGACGTCCTGCCGGCGCGCTACAGTTGCGACGTGCGGCTGGCACTCCGCCTCGTCTGCATCCTAGCTCTCGCCGTGCCCTTCTTCTGGCGGCTGGGAGCCGAAGAGTTTCACGGCGATGAATCGCACTGGATCAGCTCCGGCCAGGAAGCATTCTTCCTAGCCACTACCGGCCGGCTCAATGATCCGCTCTGGCGCGAGCAGTTCTACCTCTATTCGCAGCCGCAGCTCGGAAAGCTGCTCATCGGCGCGGCGCTGGCGGTGGCCGGCATGTACGGCCCCACGCCGATCTACGATTACGACTGGCAGCTGCAGCCAGAGGTCAATCGCGCCGCCGGCCGCGTGCCACCCGAGGCAGCGGTGCACGCCGGCCGCGTCCCCGGCGCCCTGGCCGGCTGGCTCTCGTGCCTGCTGCTGTGGGCGATTGGCGCCCAGGCCAGCCAGCCGCGCGCTGGCCTCCTCGCCGCGCTGCTGCTCGCCTCGCACCCGCTCTGGCTCGCCAATGCCAGGCGTGCCGGCCTCGACGCCACGGCGCTCTGTCTCGGCCTCACCGGCACCTGGGCAGCACTGCAGGCGGTGAGTCCACGGGAGCGGCCGGTGCAGGGCCGGCCCCGGCGAGGGGAAGATCGCTCGTGGCGGTGGTGGCTCCTGGCGGGCCTCGGCTTCGGCCTCGGCCTGGCCAGCAAGTACACGGCGCTGCTGATGCTGCCGCCGGCCGCACCGGCCGCCTGGGCGCGGATCGTCCGGCAGGGCGGGAGGCGACGCGTATTAGCCGGCGCCTCGCTCGCGCTCGCTACCGGCGCGGCCGTCTTCTATCTCAGTAATCCGGCGCTCTATCACGCGCCGCTGGAGGGCCTGCGCGCCAGCATCGATTTCCTGGCCACGCAAGCACGCGACATGCGGCGCACCTCACCGGCCTTCAGCTCGCCCCCGCTTGTGGCTGCGGAGATCTTCGACCGCACGATCTGGCCCACCGGCTTCCCGGCGATCGTCGATCGCACGCTCCCGGAGCCCCTCCAGCCCGGCTCGTACGGCACGCCCATCGTCGCGCTCGGCGCGGCGGTGGCGCTGGTGGTGCTACTCACGCGCGGGCGGCGCGCCCCCTGGCTGATCGCCGCCACGGCCTTCTGGGTGGCAGCCGTCTACGCGGCACTGGCGCTGAGCATCCCCATCTGGTGGGAGCGCTGGCACCTGCCGCTCGTGCCGGCGCTCTGCTTGCTGGGCGGCTGCGGGCTGGCTGAGCTGGACCAGCGCCTGCAGCATGGTGCAACGCCCGGCACGGTTCCCCAAGGAGTCGGATGGCTCAAGGGCTTCCGGTACCACGCCCTGGCCCTCAGCCGGCGAGCTGGATTCCTTCTCACCCTGGCCCAATTTGCAGCGGCGCTCGCTCTCGAGCCATCGTTCCTGGGCAAGGGCTTTGGCGCGCTGCTCAGCACGCCGGTGGGGGCAACGGCCCAGCTAGGTGCGCTCGCACTGACGCTCACCGCCCTGGTATCACACTGGCGACACCAAAGACGCGGGCCGCACGCAGCACGCCATTGCGTTCGGGCGCCGGCAGCCGGCTTGTCCGGCCCGCCCCGGCTCGCGGCGAAAGGAGAACGGCATGGCTAGCAGAAAGAATGGCACGGCAGCACGCCCCTTGCGCGCCGGCATCATCGGCACCGGCGGCATCGCCACCGGCGCACACATCCCCAGCTACCAGAAGGTCGAAGGCGTGGAGCTCTACGCTGCCTGCGACATCATCAAGGAGCGCGTCGAGGCGATGGCCGAGCGCTTCGGCATTCCCCATGTGTACACCGACTACCGCGAGATGCTCGCCGACCCACAGCTCGATCTGGTCAGCATCTGCACGCCGCCCTTCGCGCACAAAGAGGCTGCCATCGCCGCACTCGAAGCCGGCAAGCACGTGCTCTGCGAGAAGCCGATGGCGCTCGACGGGAATGAGGCGCAGCAGATGGTGGATACATGGCACCGGGTGCGCCGGAAGTTCAACAACAAGTTCACCATCGGCTTTCACCTGCGCTGGGGGCGCACGCCGCAGCTCCTCAAACGCATGATCGACGCCGGCGAGCTGGGCGAGCTCTACTACGGCCGGGCCTCGTACCTGCGCCGGCGCGGGATTCCGGCCTGGGGCGTCTTCACCAGCAGAGCAAAGAACGGCGGCGGCCCGCTGATCGATATCGGCGTCCACGCGCTCGATCTGGCCCTGTGGCTCATGGGCCATCCGGCGCCGGCCAGCGTCTACGGCGTCACGTACTGCAAGTTCGGCAAGCGCGAAGGCGTCTACAACCCGTGGGGCGCCTGGGATCCCAAGACCTATGACGTGGAAGACTCGGCCTTTGCACTGATCCGCTTTGCCAATGGTGCGACGCTCCAGCTCGAGTGCTCATGGGCGCTCAATATCGAGCGCAGCACGAGCCAGCTGATTCTCTGCGGCACCGAGGCCGGTGCTCAGCTCGAGCCGTTTCGCGTCTTCCAGGAGAAGCACGGTGCCGTCTTCGACCTGGTTCCACCGGAGCGCCCGGTCGAGGGCGAGCGCGGCCCGCAGGAGAATCTGTACCAGCGCGAGATCGAGGGCTTCATTCGCGCTATCCGCGAGGATACCGACCCACTGGTGCTCCCCGAGCAGGCACTCATGGTCAGCCGCATCGTCGACGCCATCTATGCCTCAGACCAGCAAGGACGTTCGGTGGAGCTAGCCGCCACCCCGGCAGTAGCCGGCAGCCGGCAACCACGCCGCACGTGAGCACGGTACCTGGAGCGCCGGAGGAGGGCGAAAGACGAAGGGCGAAAGACGAAGCGGCTTTCGCCTTCGTCTTTCGCCCCACCCGTACCGGCAGCGATTCCTTGCCCGCTATGCTAGCGGCCGACGTTCGCCCAGGCCTCGTCGAGCGCTTTCTGCACGATCGCCTGGTTATCCTCAAGCGCCTGCTTCGCGCTCTTCTGCTGCGAGATGGCCTCGGTCTGCGAGCGCTTGATTGCATCCCAGAGGTCCTGGGCAGCGATGCTCGGCTCGCGAACGCGCGAGTTCTGCATCAGAGGCACCGAGACCTCAGGAACCTTATCCACGGCCTCGATGCCGGTCTTGTACTTGGCGAACCGCTTCGCGTCGAGGTCCGGCTGGCCAGACATACTGGGCACGAAGAAGCCGCCCGACTGCTTGCTGCGCTGCGCGTCGCCCTCGTCGCCGATGCTGTAGCCCTCCTCGCTGACCAGGAACTTCATCAGCTCCCAGGCCACGTCGTGGTCCTTGGCATCTTTGACCATGTTGTAGCCGAACCCGCCCGACCAGGTGAGCGGCTTATCGCCGGCCTTGCGCAGCGGGGGAACAGCCACGCCGAACTTCATATCTGGACGATACCGGGCGATCGTCCCCACGTGGTTATTCGTCTCATACTTCATCGCCAGCTGGCCGACCAGGAAGGGATCCTGGGCACCGCTGCCCCACGTCTTGCGGAAGTCGGCCAGCGGCCCCCATCCACCGAGATCTTTCATTAGGCCGGTCATCCACTGCAGCGCCTCCTGGTTCTGGCCCAGGGGGAGCGTGGCCTTCTTCCCATCCGGCGATTGGAAGCCGCCGCCATTCTGCCAGGCAAAGATGTGGTAGTGCGACTGGCCCTGCTCGGTATGGAAGCCGAGACGCTCGAAGCCATTTGGTCCACCCGGCCGGGTCAGCTTGATGGCAAACTGCTTGAGCTCATCCCAGGTCGCCGGCGGCTTGTTGGGGTCGAGGCCAACCGCCTGAAACGCTTCCTTATCCCAATAGAGCAGCCGGTCATCGGTGCTCTGGATCAAGGCGTAGAACTTGCCATCAGTGATCCCCTTCGCCTCCGGCAGGATCAGCGGGGCGAAGCGGTTCCAATCGTACTTATCGCGCTTGGCGTACTCGTCGAGCGGCTCCCATACGCCTTTGGCGGCGAAGGCCGGCGACTGGAAGCGGTCGAAGCGGACGAAGTTGGGCGGGTTGCCGGCCGCCACGGCGGCAATGATTGCCGCCACCGCATCTACTCCCTGGCCATCGGTCTTGGTAGTGCCGTAGTTGATCTTGACGTTGGGATATTTCTTCTGGAAGGCGTCGAAGACATCCATCTGGAAGTTATGGTCGCCACCGGTCGGCGGCGGGTTGCCCCAGTATTCGATGGTTACCGGCTTATGCTGCGCGAGCCCGCCCGCGGCCCCACCCTGAGTCTGGCCACCGCTCGGCGCCGCCGGCCCGCACGCGGCCAGTGTGAAGATGCCAGCGGTGGCCAGACCGGCGCTGGAGATGAGCACTCGCCGCCGGCTCTGCCGCACTGGCATCGTTGACAAAGGCTGCGCTGGAGAGGACACGTCCCGTATATCCATGTGCTTGCTACTCCCTTGCCTGTAGATACCGCTAGATACCGCGCGCCGCCACGAGGCGGCGCACTATAAACAGTTCGAGCGTAGGGCGCGCGGGGCAACCCTGTCAACCGGCCACCCGACGATACGCCCTCCTTGCTGCTTATCCGTGCCTGGCCGCGAGGCTGGGAGGTCACCTACCTCAACACCATAGCCGGCTCACGCGCCGGCGCTGCAGCCTCCGGGCCCGGCTGAGGCGTCGATACGGCGCACCGGTGCGCCAGCAGCGGCGCCAGGAACCGGCCGGTATGCGAGCCGGGCGTGGCCGCCACCTGCTCAGGCGTGCCTTCAGCCACGACGTAGCCGCCCTCGTCGCCGCCCTCAGGCCCCAGGTCGATCAGCCAGTCGCACGACTTGATCACCTCCAGGTTGTGCTCGATCACCACCACCGTATTCCCTTGGTCGACCAGGCGCTGCAGCACCCCCAGCAGCTTCTCGACGTCGGCAAAGTGCAGCCCCGTCGTCGGCTCATCGAGGATGTAGAGCGTACGCCCGGTGGCACGGCGCGAGAGCTCGGCAGCCAGCTTCACGCGCTGCGCCTCGCCGCCGGAGAGCGTCGTCGCCGGCTGCCCGAGCTTGATGTAGCCGAGTCCCACATCCTGCAGCGTCTTGAGCTTATTGCGAATGGCCGGAATGCTGGCGAAGAACTCCACCGCCTCATCGACCGTGAGCTCGAGGATCTCGGCCACGTTCTTCCCTTTGTAGGTGATCTCCAGCGCCTCGCGGTTGTAGCGCTTGCCGCCGCAGACCTCGCACGGGACGAACACGTCGGGCAGGAAGTGCATCTCAATCTGGATAATGCCTTCGCCCTGGCAGGCTTCACACCGCCCGCCCTTGACGTTGAACGAGAACCGGCCTGCCTTGTATCCGCGGATGCGCGCCTCTGGTACCTTCGCCAGCGTCTCGCGGATGGGCGTGAAGACGCCGGTATAGGTCGCCGGGTTCGAGCGTGGCGTGCGCCCAATCGGCGACTGGTCGACGTCGATCACCTTGTCGAGGTGCTCGATTCCTTCGATCCGGTCGTGCTCGCCCGGCCGCTCGTGCGCGCGCTGGAGCTGCTGCGCCAAGCGGCGGTAGAGGATGTCGGTCACTAGCGTCGATTTGCCCGAGCCGGACACGCCAGTGATACCGATGAGCATGCCCAAGGGGAAGCGCACGTCGATGTTCTTGAGGTTGTTCGCCCGCGCGCCACGCACCACCAGCGCCTTGCCGTTGCCCGAGCGGCGCTGCGCCGGCACGGCGATCTGGCGCCGCCCGGAGAGGTACTCGCCGGTGAGCGAGTCGGGTGAGGCCATGATTGCCTCGGGTGGACCGGCGGCCACGATCCGCCCGCCGTGCTCGCCGGCGCCGGGCCCGATATCGATCACCCAATCCGCTGCGCGGATCGTCTCCTCATCGTGCTCGACGACGAGCAGCGTATTCCCCAGATCGCGCAGGCGCAGCAGCGTCTCGATCAGGCGGCGGTTATCGCGCTGATGCAGACCGATCGACGGCTCGTCGAGGATGTAGAGCACGCCCATCAGGCCCGACCCGATCTGCGTCGCCAGCCGGATACGCTGCGCCTCGCCGCCGGAAAGTGTGCCGGCGGCACGGTCGAGCGTGAGATAGCCCAGACCGACGTTGGCCAGAAAGCCGAGCCGCGCGCGGATCTCCTTGAGGATCTGGCGCGCGATGAGCTGCTCGCGCGCGGTGAGCATCTCATCGAGGTCGCCAAAGAATTCGAGCGCTCGCGCAACCGAGAACGACGTCACCTGGGCGATGTTGTAGCCGGCCACGGTCACGGCCAGGCTGGCGGGCTTGAGCCGGGCGCCCTTGCATGCCGGGCAGGGCAGGCTCATCATATAGCGCTCGATCTCCTCGCGCATCTGCGGCGAGGCCGTCTCCTGGTAGCGCCGCTGGAGATTGGGGATCACGCCCTCGAACACCGTGCGGTACTCGTGGGCGCGCCCCCGCCGGCGTGACTGGAAGCGCAGTGGGATGCGCTCCTTCCCGCTCCCGTACAGCAGAACGTGGAGCTGCTGCTCGGTCAGCTCCTCGATTGGCTGCGAGAGCGAGAAGCCATAGGCGCGCGCCACCGACTCGAGCAGGCCGGCATAGTAGCCGTCACGCGTGATCGGCCAGGGCGCAATCGCGCCTTCTTCGATCGAGAGGTGGCGATTGGGGATGACCAGCGCCGGATCGATCTCCAGCGTGGTCCCCAGCCCGGTGCACGCCGGGCAGGCGCCATGGGGGCTATTGAACGAGAACGAGCGGGGCTCAATCTGCTCGATAGAGAGATTGCAGACGGGGCAGGCGAAGTGCTCGCTGAAGAGCAGATCCTCGCCGCGATCGACCAGATTGATGAGCACCAGCCCGCCGGCGAGCTTGAGCGCCGTCTCGAGCGAGTCGGCCAGCCGATTCCCCAGGTCCGGGCCGGCAACGAGGCGATCCACCACCACCTCGATGTCGTGGTTGCGGTACTTATCGAGCTCGGGCACCTCCTCCACCGGATAGACCGTGCCGTCGACGCGCACGCGCGCGTAGCCGGCCTTGCGGGCATCGTCGAAGATCTGGCGGTACTCGCCCTTGCGCCCGCGCACTACCGGCGCCAGCACCATGAAGCGCGAACCCGGCGGCAGCTCCGAGAGCGCATCGACCATCTGGCTCACCGTCTGCGCCTCCACGCGCCGGCCGCAGCTAGGGCAATGGGGAATACCGATGCGGGCGAAGAGGAGACGCAGGTAGTCGTAGATCTCGGTGACGGTGCCTACCGTCGAGCGTGGATTGCGCGAGACCCCTTTCTGATCGATCGAGATGGCCGGTGAAAGTCCATCGATGTAGTCGACGTCTGGCTTCTCCAGCTGGCCGAGAAACTGGCGTGCATAAGCCGAGAGGCTCTCGACATAGCGGCGCTGGCCTTCGGCAAAGATGGTGTCGAAGGCCAGGGTCGACTTGCCAGAGCCGGAAAGCCCGGTGATGACCACCAGCCGGTCGCGCGGGATCTCGACGTCGATGTTCTTGAGGTTATGCTCGCGCGCGCCGTGAACGACGATCTTTTCCTGGGGCATAGCGGATACTGCGTCCGGCCGCGCAGCCGCTCGAGCCGCGAGGCACGTCTAAATGGTACGCCAGTCGCCCATCATGCCAAGGCCCGCGCAACGCGCGTCGATGGCGCGGTGCGCAGGGCATCGAGCAAGGCCCGCGCCAGCTCCTGGCGGTGGCGCGACCACCATTCGAGGCCGGCCAGATCGGCCATGGCCACCGCATCGGTGCGCGCGCTGCCCTTGCGGTAGTGCTCCTCGTACACCCACAGGCTGTGCACGCGTGCCGCCCAGTAGAGCTCGGGCATCGCCGCACATTCGGCCTCGCTCAGCGGCGCCTCGGCCGCGTAGGCGTGGATGAAGGCGCGGAGCCGCGGCGCCCCTGCCTCGAGGTCCAGCGGCGCCTGGAGCGCCAGGTCGAGCGCGCGCACGATCTCCCACGCCCGTGGCCCGATGCCTGCCAGCTCCCAGTCGATCACGGCGCTCACCTGGCCCGCTGCCGTGAAGAAGACGTTCCGCTCGTGGAAGTCGCCATGGAGCAGCTGCGAGGGCAGGTGAGCGAATGCCGCTGCCGGTGGGACGCCGCTCGCCAGCAGCGTGCGGCGATAGGCGAAGCTGGCCAGCGCATGCTGGTCGAACGGATCGAGCGCCGGTCGCTTCGCGATGTCACGCTCGTACGCGCGCATCTCGTCGGCCGCCTGCGCCGAGTTCCAGGCCAGCTTGGGCGGAAAGGCAGCCGTCTCAGCGGCCGGATATCGTGCCAGGGCGGCGTGGATCGCGCCCAGGATCCTCCCCAGCTCGGCCGCGTGCGCGACGGTGAACGCCGCCGGTTCTAGCTGCCGGTCGGCAATGAAGGGGAAGACGGCCCAGAAGCGCCCGCCCACGCGCAGGAACGTGGCACCGCCCGGCGCGGCCAGAGGCAGAGCTACCGGTAAGCCGGCCGCGGCCACGTGGGCCATCAGCCGATGCTCGCGCAGAATCAGGGCCGGGTCGGTGTAACGGTAGCCCTTGAGGAAGAAGCGCCCAGCGGCCGTCGCCGCCCGCAGATTTTGGTTGAGCAGCCCGCTCGTCACTACCTCGATCTCTAATGGGCTGCCGAGCCCAAAACGCCGCAGGAGCTCGTCCACCACGCGATACGCCGCCGGCGGCAGCGGCTCAGATCGCTCCCAATTGGGTTCAGCCTCCAATGGCCCGGCTGACCCGGCAGATCCAGTAGACCCGAGTGGCATCGCCGTTCGCCATTACCTGAAGAAGCTCATGGTATTCGGCCATTAGGAAGCATACGACTAAGCTGACAGGACCAATAACGTGGTCACTCCTGAATGCGCCCGATGAGTCCAACCCGGGACCGCGTAGCTCCTAATAAACTGAGTGCAGGGAACCTGGCGCGGCCCAGGCCCGTCGGGGCATAATCCGGGCGCATGCTGCCGACAGGGTTCGGTGCCCAGCTGATTGGTCTTCCTCTCTTTGGGGCCCAAAATCCCTTTGTGCCCGGCAGTCCCACGCTGCTCCAGCGCAGGTCGTTCCTTACCCAGCTGCTCACGCCGCCGGCGGCCCGCGAGCCGCAGATTGGCCTCGGCGACCACGTCACTGCACCGGCCTCACAGCTGGAGGCGATGTTCACACAGGCGCTCGCCGCGGCCGTGAGCGGGCTCTATGCGCGCGCCCTGGCGCTCCAGCGCGCTGCTGGCGCGCTGGTGAGCGGTCCACCCCAGGTATCGGCAGTCGTCACTCCCTCCGGCGTGGCCACCAGCACAACTTCCGGCACATTCGACCGGCGCATCGCCATCTCTAGCAGCAGCGCCGTCGCAGCGAATGTGAAAGATGACGCGACGACAGCAACCTATACGATCGAAGTCGAGCAGCTGGCAACCGCTCAGCAGAATACGGGCATTCAGCTGCTTCAGGCGCAATCTCCACCCGCGATAACGACCGGCACCAACACCTTCACCATCACCACCGCCAGCGTGCCGCACACGATCTCGGTGACGATCGCTCCGGGGGAGACGAACCTGCAGGCGCTCCAGGATGTTGCGGGCGCCATCAACGCCGCCTCTGCCGGGGTGCAGGCCTCTGTGGCCACCACCGGCAACGTGGCTCAGCTCATCGTGACCGGCGCCACTACCGGCGCGGCGTCGACATTCTCTCTGGCCGACGTCAGCGGCAACGTCGTTGCCGCCACCGGCATTAGCAACGTGACCACCAGTGCCCAGGACGCGCTCGTGCGCGTCAACGGCATCGAGCAGAACGTCTCCACGAACCAGCTTTCACTCGATGCGCCCAGCAGCACGGCGCCTGGACGGCTTTTGCTCACCTTCAATGCCGTGACGGAGACGGCCATCACCGTAGCGGTGACGGTGGCCCTCGATGCGGATCAGATCGTCAAGGCGACGGAGGATCTGGTGGCGGCGGTCAACGACCTGCGCCGGTTCGTAGCCGACAAGCCGGAGGTCCTCACCCCAGGGCTGCTCCAGCAGCTGGATCTTGCGGCGGACGGACTGAAAGCGCCGCTCGCACGGATCGGCATCACGGCTCGCCAGGATGGCACGCTTCAGGTAGACGAGGCAGCGCTGCGCACCGCGATTGCCCAGCGGCCGGGCGAGGTCGAGCGGACGCTGGGATTTCCGAATGGCTTTGCCTCGCGCGAGCAGGCGGTTGCCAATCTGGTACTCAATGGCTCGGTAGCTCCCTTTGCCACGAGGCCGGGTCCGCTGGGCAAGACCTATGGGCGCTACCTGCTGGTGCGCTCTGAGCTCGATTGGCTGCTCTTGAGTGGCCTGTTCGTCAACCGCCTGGCGTAGCCGGGAGCGCAACGCCCCCAGGCACACCAGCCACATGGCCGAGCGCTCAGAGCCCCGCCTCCATACTCACGCCCTGCGCAGGGGCATCGACCACCGTCGCGGGAGCGCTCTCCGCCGGGGCCTGCGCCGTGGCGTCGATGACGATCACCGTGCCTTCCATGTTGGCATGGAGATCGCAGATGTAATGGAAGGTGCCGGGCGTGGTAAAGGTGAACGACCACGATTGGCCGGGCTCGATAATGGGTGAGAGCACCGAGCTGTCGTCAGAGATGACGTCGTGCTCCTCGCCATCAAGGTTGACCCACGTCAGCGTCGTGCCGGCCGGCACCGTGATCTCCGGCACCGTGAACTGCCGGTTCTGCATCGGAATGACATTCGGATCGGCCTCCTGAGCGAAGGTGAGGCCGGCGCTCGTACCGGTAATCACCAGCAGAGCGGCCCCCGCCAGCGCGCGCATGAGCAAGCTGCTCGCTGCCATTATCCGCCTCTTGGCCTCCAGGTCATTGGGAATTCGATCTCTCGCCAATCAGTGCGCCTGTAGCCATGCCGGCCACTATCTAATGGTAAACGCTCCCGCCAGCCGAACCGGATTGCCAGCCCCGCATCAAGGCGGCCGGCCACGGTGCTGTCGCGCGCACGCCGGGAGTATGTAGCGCCGGCCTCAGACCGCGGGAGCAATGGCGGCCAGTCCTCCTTCTTTCGCGTTCTTTCGCGAGCACTGGCCTTAGACCGCGGGAGCAATGGCCACGGAGCCGGCAGCCTGCCGCGAGCACGCCGAGAGTACGCAGCGCCGGCCCAGAACGGGTAGACTTCGACTACCAGCATTCGAGGTACGGCCAGCTTCCGTTTGCCAGGGGTTGCCAGGGCACTAGCTGGCATGCCCGACCAGGGTATCCAAGGTCATGAGCGGTACGTTCTACATCACCACGGCGATCGACTATCCCAATGGACCACCGCACATCGGCCATTCGCTCGAGAAGATCGCAGCCGATGTCGTCGCACGCTACCATCGCCTACAGGGCGATGACACCTTCTTCTCGATGGGATTGGACGAGAATAGCCAGCATGTCGTCGCTGCGGCCCAGGAGAACGGCGTGGCGCCCCGCGAGTGGATCGATCGCATGGACGCCGCCTTTCGGCTGGCGTGGAGCAAGCTCAGATGCTCCTACGACCGCTGGATTCGCACTACCGAGCCGGTCCATTTCCGCGCTTCGCAGGAGCTCTTCCGTCGCGCCCAGGCCGCGGGTGATATCTATAAGGGCACCTACGCCGGGTACTACTGCCCAAACTGCAACACCTTTTACAGCGCCGAGGAGCTCACGCCACAGGGGACGTGCCCCAACCACCCCACCCTCAAGCCGGATTGGATCGAAGAGGAGAACTACTTCTTCGCCCTCTCCCGCTATACCAGCCGGCTGCGTGAGTATATCGAGAGCCATCCCGAGTTCATCGTGCCCGCCACCTGGCGCGGCGAGGTGCTGTCGCTGCTCCGCCAGGGCCTGCGCGACTTTTCGGTCTCGCGCCCGCTGCGGAGTGTTCGCATGGTGGACGGCAAGCCGTGGGGCGTGCCGGTGCCCGGCGATCCAGAGCACGTGATCTACGTCTGGTTCGACGCGCTCACCAACTACCTGACCGCCGTCGGCTTCCCGGACGATGAGGCGCGCTTCCGGCGCTACTGGCCGGCGGATGCGCACGTGATCGGCAAGGACATCACGCGCTTCCATTGCCTCTACTGGCCGGCGATGCTGATGTCGGCGGGCATCGCGCTGCCCCGGAGCGTGGCGGTCCATGGCTTCATGACCCTGGAAGGCCAACGTATCTCGAAGACGACCGGAAACATCCTTGACCCGGTGGTGGTAGCTGATGAGTTCGGCGCCGATGCCCTGCGCTACTATCTGATGCGCGACGTTTCGTTCGAAAGTGACGGCGACTTCGTGCGCGCGAATCTGGTGCAGCGCTATAACGCCGACCTGGCCAACGACCTGGGCAACCTGCTCAACCGCACCGTCAGCATGGTGGGCCGCTACTTCGATGGCCGGCTGCCGGAGCCCGAGCCAGAGGGCCAGGCCGGCCCGCGCGAGGCCGACCTGCGGCGCGTGGCGCGCGTGGCCGGCGAGGCGGCAGCCGCGGCGATCGAAGCGTGGGATCTCGACGGCGCGCTCGACGGCGCCTGGCAGCTCGTGCGGCGCGCGAACCAGTACATCGACGAATCCGAGCCGTGGCGGCTGGCACGCGACCCGTCCCAGCGGGCGCAGCTCGGTACCGTGCTCTATCACGCGGCGGAAGCCCTGCGCCTGCTGGCCATCTATCTGGCGCCGTTCATCCCCGGCGCGGCCGAGCAGATGAACGCGCAGCTCGGCCTTCCTCCGCCAGCCCCAGGAGACTGGCGCGATCGCAGTTCCTGGGGCGGCCTCGTGCCCGGCACCAGGGTCGAGCGTGCGCGGCCCATCTTTCCGCGCATCGAGGTCAGCCCGGCTGGTGCGGGTGCAGCGGGATCGGGCGGACCGGCATCTGCCCCCCACTGAGCCGGCCCAGCACGGTGTCGAGCAGCCCTGGAGCGAGCGGCGCGAGCACGAACTGCAGCCGCGCAAACCACGGGATCGTCACATCGGCCGCGCCGGTGCGCACGCACCGCAGGATCACCCTGGCGACGTACTCGGGCGAGACGGCAAGGCGCTCGCTGCGCCGCATGAACCAGGGTCGGTAGGTCGTGCGCACCTCCATCGCCTGCCCAAACTCAGTGCGCACCGGCCCGGGACTGACGACGCTGACCTTGACGCCGCTCCCCACCAGCTCAGCGCGTGCTGCTTCCGAGGCGCGGATCAGCGCTGCCTTGGTGGCCGAATATACGCCCATGCCCGGGACGCCATGCGCGGCGGCGAGCGAGGCAACATTGACGATGTGCCCCTCACGCTGCCGGCGCATGATGGGAATAGCCGCGCGCATCGCCGCCAGCGGGCTCAGCACGTTGACGGCAAAGATACGCTCATAGTCATCCGGGTGGCCATCCTCGATGCGGGCGTAGAGCCCGTAGCCGGCGTTGTTCACCAGTACGTCCAGCCGGCGCAGCCGCACGATCGTGGCGTCGACAACCCAGGTCGCCGCCGCATGGTCGGAAAGGTCGGCCGGCATGACGTGAGCAATGCGCCCCAGGCGCCGAATCTCGGCGGCCAGCTCGTGCAGCCGGTGCTCGCGCCGGCCGGTGATCACTACCTGGGCACCCGCCCGCGCCGCCGCCAGCGCCGTTGCCCGCCCGATCCCGCTGGTAGCACCGGTAACCAGCACCACACGTTCGTCTAGTGGCCACATACTTCCAGCTGCTGTTGTAGCATCCGCAAGGACCACCAGGACAAGCAGCAGGACGCACGACGGCGGGTGATCGATCGTGGCCGGCACCTTACCTGGATGAGTAGCCACAAGGGCCAAAGAGACTGACAATATGGGTGCACGGCCCCTCGCTGGACCAGGATGGCTCGATCGCGCCGCCGCACTGGCCGCGGTCGCCGGTAGCGGCCTGCTGGCCGGCTGGCTGGCCGGCGGCGGGCACGCCAACCTCAGCGCCGGCCTCGCGGCCGCCGGTGCCTGGCTGACCGCCGCCGGCATCTGGTGGCTCGGCACAGCGCTCGCCCAAGCTGCCGGCTATGATGGGCGCCGCGCCCGTGCGCTCGGCGCCATCCCCCTCTGGCCGTGGCTGGTCTCCTGGCCGCTCTTGCTGCAGGCGCTCATCGATCCGCTCGCCCGCTCGCAGCTGCTCGCAGCCCGCACTGCCGCCAGCGCGTATCTTCTGGCCTGGCCGATAGCCGGCCTGGCGGCGCTGGCGCTCTGGCTCCGTCTGGCAGCACCATCCGCCGGCGAGAGCCAGCGGGCGAGCGGCAATGAAGAGCGCCTGCTGGCTCACCGTGCTGCTCAGGACTCGGCGCCCCGCGCGCAGCCGGCATCCGTCACCGGCACCTGGTGGCTCGCCGCCATCCTGCTGATGCTGGCGGCGGCCAGCTACTGGAACGGCGCCATTCTCGATCCACTGCAGTTCCGCGGCTTTCCCGACTACGTCACGCAGATGAAGGGGGCGCGCAAGCTGCTTGCCGGTGCGCTGCCCTACGATCCCAGCATCCGCGTCTGGACGGACGTCAACCTGCCGCCGATCACGCTCCTGCTGCTCTTCGCCCCCTTTGCCCGGCTTTCCGAGCTGGCCGGCAAGCTGGCCTACTTTGGCCTCAACCACCTTGCCTTCTTCGCCGGCTTAGGCGTGCTTCTGATAGCGATTAGGCCTGGGGAACCCACGGCACCGGCTCTGCCGGCTCTGCCGGCAGGTAAGCCTTGTGGGGATGAGCCGGGCCAGGCGTTGTCCAGGGAGTACGCAATGCCACCGGCACTGCCAGCCACCTTGCTCATCGCCGCCGCCCTCACGTTCGAGCCATGGCACGACTCGCTGCGTCTCGGCCAGCAGAATGGCATCGTCTTCTGCTTCCTGGCCATTGCCGCTGCTGCGCTCGTGCGTGGCCGGGAGGCGCTCTCGGGGATCGCGCTCGCGCTCGCGCTGATCGGCAAGCCATCCTCGGCTCTGCTCGGCATCTACTTCCTCTTTGCCGGCCGGTGGCGAGCGGCCCTCGCGGCGGCGGCGATGGGATTGGCCGCCTTCCTAGCCACGCTGCCGTGGACCGGCCTCGAGAGCTGGCGCTTCTACCTGCTGCAGAAGGCGCCGGAGATCCTGGCCGGAACGCCGCAGCAATCGAACGTCGCGCTGCTGGCACTCCACGCACGGCTCTTTCTGCCGGCCGATGCACTCTCGAGCTTCGATGCGATGCCGGCGCTGCCCGTCGCGCAGCTCCTGACCCGCGCCGCACAGGTGCTCGGCCTGCTCGCGCTCTGGCGACTGGTGCGGCCCGACCGACCGCGCGACGACTGGCGCGGGACGTACCTCGAGTTTGGTGTGGCGCTGGTGCTCTCGCTCTCGCTGGTGGGCCACGCCTGGCAGAGCTACGTCACCTGGCTCATTATTGCCCTTGCTCCGCTGGCCGATCCGGAGGTGTGGGCGGCGGTGCCGGGCGCTGCCCGAGGCTGGCTCGTTGCCCTCGCCGGATTCTGCTACGCGGCGATCGCGCTCGACGACGTGGCACTCTACAAGGTCGTGGGCAACACGACGGCGCTCGGCGCCATTTTTGCCTCTGCACCGAACGTCGCCTTGCTCGTACTCGCGTTTGTGCTGGCCGCCCTGCTGCAGGCGAAGGATGCGCCGGCGGCGGCCCGAGTGGCGTCGATCGATCACCTGATGCGAGAAGGAGGCCAGACATGAAGATCACCGACTGTGATATCTGGACAGTAGTGGTCCCCGTGCGGCCGGGCACGGTGAACAGCCCGGAGTTTGGCGAGCCAGCATGGCCAGCGGTGCCCAAGCAGATCATCCGGCTGCGCACCGACGATGGGGTGTACGGCCTTGGCGAGACCAGCCGGGGCTGTCCGCGCGCCGCCGTCGAGCAGGCGGCCAGCTGCCTGGTGGATCGAGATCCTCTGCAGCTGCCACTGCACGACCTGCCGCTGGCAGGCGATCCGCCGGTACGCCAGTCGCGCCACTACGAGGCCCTGCATGGGCCCGGCCATCAGTCACCGGCCTACGATGCGTTCGAGATGGCCATCTTCGACCTCGTGGGGCGGGCGCTGGGAGTCCCCGTGCACTGGCTGCTCGGCGGCGCGGTGCGCCACCGCGTGCCGGTCGATTACTGGATCGGGCAGCAGACGCCGGAGGACGCCGCGCGGAATGCCCGCCTTGGGAAGCAGCGTGGCTTCCATGGGCTGAAGATGAAGTGCTCTATCGACGATCCGATGGTCGAGCGGGTAGCGGCGATTCTCGATGCCTGCGGACCCGACTTCAAGCTCACGCTCGATCCGAACGAGCGCTTCTACCGGCCGGCCGAAGCGATCATGCTGGCCCGGGAGCTCGAGCGCTTCCCTAATATTGCCATCTACGAGGACCCGGTACCGAAGTGGAACCTCGATTGGTATAAGCAGCTCCGTGCGACCCTCAGCGTCCCTGTGGCGCTGCATCTCGGCAGCCCCCGCGACGTCGTGAATGCCATCAAAGCTGAAGCCTGCGACCACTTCAATCTGGGTGGAGGGATGGTTCAGTTTCTGCGCCTGGCGGCGATGGCTCACGCTTACGGGTCCCTCTGCTGGCATGGCTCGGGCGTGGATCTCGGCCTTGCCGAGCATGCCTATCTCCACGCCGCCGCCTGCGCACGCAACTGCGTGCTCCCCAGCGACCTCGTTGGGAGCTGGGTGCGTGAGGATGATCTGATCGTCTCGCCCCTCTCCCTCGAGGATGGCCACGCGCTCGTGCCCAGCACACCGGGCCTGGGCTGTGAGCTCGATCTGGCGGCCGTGGAGCGCTATGCCGTGTAGCCTCGCGAGGCAGATGGCGGGCGCACGGCGCAGGTGAGCGGAGTCACACTACTGCTGCCAGGCCTCCACCGCCGCCGCCACTCCAGCAGTGCCTGACCAAGCTGCTGCTGCAGGTATGCGGGCTACTGCTGCCAGGCCTCCACCGCCGCCGCTACCCAGCGCAGGTGCTCGGGACGCACCAGGCCGTAGTTGTAGCAGCCAAACCCATCGGCGCCGGCATCGCGGCAGGCAAGCATGCGCTCGATAAATGCCTGCGCGGAGGGGTACTGGCCGGGGTGGCCATGGGCGATCAGGTCGGCACCGGCCCGCAGCGCTTGCTTCCTTCTGGCTACTGGCTCGATCGACGCGCCAGGCCGCGGCACGCCGCTCAAGCCCCGATCGAGCAGTGCCTGGACGCGGCTCACGGTGCCGTCTTCAGTCTCGGTGAGGGGCACGCTGCCGAATACGTGCACACCATGCCGCCGGCACTCCGTGGCAATTGCCTCGAAGGCCGAGGCGGCGACGTCCGCCCGAATGGCCAGAAAGCGAGCCAGCTCCCCATCGAAGGCTGCCTGCTGCCAGGCCTCATCGGGCAGCGGCGGCGGTTCCGGCGGCAGCTCCGGCAGCTCCCGGCGCAGGTGGGCAGCTACGCGCTCCTTGAGCCGGGCGGCGTCCAGCCCGGCGCGCTCGGCAGCCGCA
>Ga0070741_10008160_pt1 | contig 21179 bp, 21 predicted proteins | sample Coa_R1_4_FD_66440 | JGI IMG/M metagenome (GOLD analysis project Ga0070741, IMG submission 66440) | Surface soil microbial communities from Centralia Pennsylvania, which are recovering from an underground coalmine fire - Coalmine... | ecosystem: Environmental > Terrestrial > Soil > Unclassified ...
TGTTCCACCAGCAGCTCCATCAATTCGATATTGCCCGCCGCCGCTGCGGAAAATAGAGGTGTGAATCCGCGCTCCTGCCGCGCATTGACTTGAGCTCCACGATCCAGAAGCTGTCTCGTGACGACCGCACCGCCGCGGGTGACGGCTCCGTGCAGCGGCGTGACCTTCTGCGCGTTTCGCGAGGCCACGTTTACATCGGCGCCACGCTCCAGCAGCAGCTTCACGACATCCCGCTTCCCGAAGAATGCCGCTAGTCCCAACGGAACATGGCCGTCAGCCGCGAACGCATTCAGCAGCTCCGGCCGGCGGTCCAGGATTTCTGCTACCCGTCGGGCGTTTCCTGTTGCCGACGCTACGTAGATGTCTTCTTCTGCGCCGTTCTGCAACAGGATTTGCGCCAGTTCCAACCGGCCGTAATACGTAGCTAACATCGCCGGCGACACGCCATTTGCCAAGGGCGCATTCGCCAGCGCGGGATTGTCCCTCAGCAGCGCCTTTAACTGGCTCGCATCCCCGGCCTGGATTGCCTGCTGAAGTTGATCAATGGTGGCAGTCATGAACGTTAACCTTCCATGGTTTTGAGATTTGGACTCAGGATCAGCTTCGGCTCGGTGGACGCTTGAACCTCGTCGACGCTCAAGCCGGGTGCAACTTCCTCCAGCACCAGGCCCTTCGGAGTAACTCGAATGTAGGCCATTTCACTGACGATTGTGTCCACCACCTTCACCCCTGTCAGCGGCAACGTGCAGTGCTTCAGAATTTTTGGCTGGCCCTCCCGCGTCGTATGCTCCATCGCCACGATAACGCGGCGCGCCCCCGCCACCAGGTCCATGGCGCCACCCATGCCCTTCACCATTTTTCCCGGAATCATCCAGTTCGCCAGGTTTCCCTCTTCGTCCACTTCCATGGCCCCGAGCACGCTCAGATCAATATGGCCGCCGCGGATCATGGCAAACGAATCGGCACTCGAAAAATATGCCGTCCCGGGAATTTCCGTGATCGTCTCTTTCCCGGCGTTGATCAGGTCGGCGTCTTCTCGTCCTTCGATCGGAAACGGGCCAATGCCCAGCATCCCATTTTCACTTTGCAGAACCACATCGACCCCGCGGGGAACGTAATTCGCTACCAGCGTGGGCATGCCGATTCCCAGGTTTACGTAGAAGCCGTCGCGCAACTCGCGCGCAATCCGCTTCACGATGCGCTCCCGCTTTTCAACATCCTTGCCGATTTTCGGTGTCGTGGCCATAAGGCAGTTCTCGGTTGTCTGTTGTCAGTTATCAGTTCTCAGTGACATCCAATCTCATCTTCTGATGTGCCATTCCCTTTAGATTCCGCTGCGTCCTCCGCGTCCTCTGCGGTTTTCATTTCCTGCGGTTTTCATTCGGCCGTCTTCATTTCCACGCCGCTTCCCTTCGCCGGAAATCCGTGAGCGCTCGTTCCAGTGACTCGTAGGATGCCGGCGCCTTCGCGTCTGCCTTGGCCTGGTATTTATGAGCAACAACCAGAAGTTCACCAAAGTTGTCGGCAATCCCGCCCATCACGTGCTCGTAAGGGAGCGCCATCACCGCCAGCTCCGCCGCCAGGTCGTTTAACGTCAATGTTCCTTCCTCATACATGCGGAGATACTTCAGCACGCTGCTGCGAACTTCCTCCGCCGTGCTGTCCGGAGCGGCCATCAGCTCGCCTTCCGCACGGTGCGCTTCTCGATGCGCTTTTCGTATTTTTCGCCCTGAAAGATTCGCTTCACGAAAACACTCGGCGTGTGCACGTCGTCCGGATTCAATTGGCCGACCTCCACCAACTCTTCCACTTCCGCAATCGTTACCCGCGCCGCCGTCGCCATCATGGGATTAAAATTCCGCGCTGTTTTCCGGTAAATCAGATTGCCCCACTTGTCGCCCTTCCACGCTTTGACCAGCGCGAAATCCGCCTTCAACGCGCGTTCCATCAGATACATGCGTCCTTCGAATTCCCGGGTCTCTTTGTTCTCAGCCACCAGTGTTCCAAAACCTGTCGGCGTGAAAAATGCCGGGATACCCGCTCCGCCCGCTCGGATCCGCTCGGAAAACGTGCCCTGAGGCACCAATTCCAGTTCCATTCGGCCCGCGAGTACCATCTGCTCCAACAACTTGTTTTCGCCTACATACGTGCCGATGTGTTTGCGAATTTGCCCCGCGCCCAGCAACAGCCCGATCCCGGCGCCGTCCACACCTGCGTTGTTGCTGATGGTGGTGAGATTCTTCACGCCCTTGTTGACCAGCGCCCGAATCAGGTTTTCCGGATTGCCGCACAACCCGAAGCCGCCCACCATGACGGTAGCGCCATCCTCGATGTCGCGCACCGCCTCCTCAGCGTTCGCCACCACTTTGTTCATAAGACGATGATTCTACTTTCGCGCGCCGCTCACAGGCAAACCTGTTAGTTCCACCACAGAGGGAACAGAGGGACACAGAGAAAAACAAAATCAACACAGACGACGCAGCACATCAACGAGCTATTCCAGATTCTTCGTGCCGTTTTCGGGTTATTTTTCAGTTTCCTCTGTGCCCCTCTGTGTCCCCTGTGCTGAGAATTATTTCTTCAGAAGATGGGCGCGCTCGAATTCTTCTTCCAGCCCGCGCGTCCGCAAATTTTCCCGGATATGCGCTAATCTCTGCTCCAGCCTCAACAGTGCTTCCTGGACATTCTGTGTGTTCGTGAGCGCAATGTCCCGCCACATCGAGTAGGGACTGGCCGCCGTACGGGTAATCTCGCGCAAGGCGCGGCCGCCAATGGCAAACAGTTCCGGATCATCGCCGAACTCATCCACCAGGCATCCTGCGACGGCGGTGGTGACCATCTGCGGCAGGTGGCTGATCCAGGCGCACAGCCGGTCGTGGCGCTCCGGATCCATGGACACGATGCTCGCACCCATCGACCCAATCAAATCAAGGTAGCCGAGACATGGCGCATGCTGAACCTTCACAAAGGGTGTAATGAGCCAAACCGTCTTGGCGAAAAGGTCCGCGTCGGCGTGCTCCACACCCGCATATTCCCTGCCTGCCATGGGATGTCCGGGCAGAAAACGCGTCGCCGCGGAATCCCCAAAGACAGCTCGCGCACGCTCCACGATTTCCGATTTCGTGCTGCCAACATCAGTGAGCAGCGTTTCCGGCGGCAGAACTGGTCCCAGCCGCTCGATCAGATCAATAATCGCGCCTACAGGAGTGGCCAGCACCACCACGTCGCTGTTCTTGCAAGCCTCAACCGGATCGGTAATTCCTTCATCCACTACTTTGAGCCGCTGCGCCGTCTCCAGCACGGTTTCGCGGTCACAGCCCACGATCCGGCTGATCTGCGCGTGTTTTTTTAACGCCAGCGCGACCGACCCGCCGATGTGCCCCACACCGATGATCGTCACTTGCTTGATGTTCATGTTAGGACGCCGTGAGCAATTCGCCATCAACGCGCGATTGCCCCCTTGCCTTCCTCATGTCTGCAAAATATGTTGCGAAACTTTTCGAAGGAGCGGCAGGAATCTTCCCTGGTAAGCGCTAAAAGCCGAATGCTAACGGCTGTTTTTCGCAGCCGTTTCGTCCTGCTGCATGCGGCGCATGATCTCTATGATTTTCTCAAATACCGATGCCAGGTCAGCGTTGGAAATCGGCCCCTGACTTATTTCCCGAATGTGATTCAGAATCGCCTTTTCCCGCTCCGGCTCATAAATCGGCAGTTTCGTATCCTGCTTGAGCTTGCCGATCTCGCGCGCCGCTCGCGCCCGCTCGTTGAGTAACTCGACCAGCTTCCGGTCGATCTCGTCGATCTTCTTGCGCCACCCCGGGATATCCATGGATTAAGTTCTCAACTCCGCTCTGTTACCGCCCAAACTCGAAGCCCTACTGAATACTGAATACTGAGTACTGGGTACTGAGTACTGGGTACTGAGTACTGAGTACTGAGTACTGAGTACTGATTACTGAGTACTAGTTACTGAGTACTGAGTACTGTTTCCCATCAGCTTGCCCACAACTTCCGACACATTCGTTGCCGCGCGCTGCGGATCACGCTCAATGGTCGCCACCAGCGCGCTTCCCACGACCGCGGCGTCTGCGAATTCTCCGACGCCCGCAAACTGCTCCGCCGTGGAAATTCCGAATCCTACAGCGACTGGAAGCTTGGTAAATTTTCGCAACCTCTGGACCAGTTTGCGCGCATCATCGGGAAAGCGTTGTTGCGCTCCCGTCACTCCGGTGCGCGACACCGCATAGACGAAGCCCGTCGAAGCCTCGCCGATCAGCCGCAGGCGCTCGTCGGTGCTGGTCGGTGCCGCCAGAAACACCGTCGCCCGCTCCCGCGCCCGCATGCAGCGTATGTATTCGCCCGCTTCTTCAATTGGAAGATCGGTAATCAGCGCGCCGTCAATGCCGCAGTCCTGCAGCGCCGAGCAGAACCGCGACAGCCCGAAGCGCAACACCGGATTCATGTACGAAAAAATAATCAGCCCTGCCTTAGATTCGCGCCGGATCTCGCGCCCCAGTTGCAGCACGTTTTCCAGCGTGACTCCTTGCCGCAAAGCGCGTTCGCTGGCCCGCTGGATGACCGGCCCATCCGCCACAGGATCGCTGAACGGAACGCCTAATTCGATCACTTCCGCGCCCGCGCGAATTGCGGCCACTGCCACCTCCCGCGTGGTCGCCAGATCGGGATCTCCGCAGGTGAAATAGGCAACGAGTGCCGGCCGATTATGAAAGGTAAGCGCCATTGGAGATTTTGTAATTTGTAATTTTGTAATTTGGTAAGTTCAAACAATTTACCCAATTACCAAATTACAAAATTACCAAATTACAAATTGTTCTCTTTGATTTGCTCTCGAAGTATCCCCATATCCTTGTCCCCGCGGCCAGAAATATTCACGATCAGCACGTCACTCTTCTTCATGCGTGGCGCGCGTTTCAGGCACTCGGCGACTGCATGCGATGACTCCAGCGCGGGAATGATTCCTTCCATGCGCGCCAACAAACCGCAGGCTTCCAGAGCTTCCTGGTCGGAAGCCGAAACGTACTCCGCGCGCCCGGTCTCGCGCAGCCACGCGTGCTCCGGCCCGACGCCGGGATAATCCAGCCCGGCCGACACCGAATGCGTCGTCGCAATCTGCCCCGCCTCGTCCTGCAACACGTAGGAATAGGTTCCCTGCAACACGCCCGGCGATCCTCCGTGAAACCGCGCGGCATGTTCGCCGAGCCCCTCTCCACGCCCGCCCGCTTCCACCCCAACCAGGTGTACTGAATCGTCGCGAAGGAATTCATGAAAAATTCCGATGGCGTTCGATCCTCCGCCCACGCAGGCAACGATCGCGGTGGGCAGCCGTCCTTCCGCTTTCTTGATCTGCGCCTTGGCCTCGCGGCCCATTACCGAATGAAAGTCGCGGACCATCGTGGGATAAGGATGGGCCCCCAGTACGCTGCCCAGCAGGTAATGCGTGGTGCGGACGTTCGTGACCCAGTCGCGCATGGCTTCGTTAATCGCATCCTTGAGTGTGCGTGACCCCGATTCCACTCCCCGCACCTCGGCGCCCAGCAGCCGCATCCGGAACACGTTCAGTTCCTGTCGCCGCATGTCTTCCGTGCCCATGTACACGACGCAATCGAAACCCAGCAGCGCACATACGGTCGCGGTGGCCACGCCATGTTGCCCAGCCCCGGTTTCCGCGATCACGCGGTGCTTGCCCATCCGCTCCACCAGCAGCCCCTGGCCCAGGCAGTTGTTGATCTTGTGCGCTCCCGTGTGCAGCAGGTCTTCGCGTTTCAGGTAAATCTTGGCGCCCCCGAGATGCTTGGTCAGGCGCTGCGCGAAAAACAGCGGCGTCGGACGTCCCGCATAGTTGTGCAACAGGTCCGCCAACCGTGCATGAAATTTCGGATCACGCCGCGCCCGCTCGTAAGCCTGCTCCAACTCCGCCAGCGCCGCCATGAGCGTCTCCGGCACATAACGCCCGCCGTATGCGCCAAACCGCCCGTCGCCGTTGCTGGACAGCTTCGCTGACCGCCGGGCTCCCGGGTTTTTATTTTTGACCTGTGGCATGTACCTTCGCTTCCCGAACCGCAGCGATAAATTCGTGCAGTTTTACCGGATCTTTTCGGCCCGGCTCCTTTTCAACCCCCGAGACCACATCCACGCCCCAGGGATGGAAGAGCCTCACCGCCTCAGAGACATTGGACGCGTTCAGCCCGCCGGCAACAATAATCTTGAATTTCCTGGCCACGAATCGCACCATCGGTGCCGCCCCCTGCCAGTCGAATTGCCTTCCCGTTCCTCCACGCCTGGCGTCGGCGCCGGAGTCCAGCAGCAACGCATCGAGAACTTCCTCGGCCCCGCTGTCAAACGCCACACTTTTTTCCGACCCGCCAATGGCCAGCGGTAGCGCCTTGATGATTCTCGGCCGCTGCTTGCCGCCATTCACGGCCTTCAGCAGCGTACGTGCGAATTCGACGTCCTCGTCGCCATGCAACTGCACGCCCGTCAAACCCGCTTCCTCCATCGTGGCGCGAATTATTTCCGGCGTCTGGTTCACGAATACCCCGATTTTTTCAACCGTAACGGGAAGCTCGCTGATAATCCTGGCTGCGTCGCGCGGCTTGATGCGGCGGGGACTGGGCGCGAAGATGAATCCCAACGCATCTGCGCCGGCGTCCACGGCGCGGCGCGCATCTTCCACGTTTGTCGTCCCGCAAATTTTGATCCAGATCGACATGCGTTGTTAGTCGCCGGCTCTCGACACGTTGCCTTCTTTGCTCGAGGCCAACAATTCCGTCAGCGCCGCCCCCGGCGATTCCGCTTTCATCAGGCTCTCGCCAACCAAAAATGCCCGGTAGCCCGCGCCCTTCAGCCGCCGCACGTCTTCGCCGGAATGAATTCCGCTTTCCGCGACGGCGAACACGTTCCCAGGAATCGCACTTGCCAGCCGCTGCGGCGTTTCCAGGTCCACGCGAAAGGTGCGCAGGTCGCGACTGTTGACCCCGATGGTGTCACAACCGGCATCGACCGCCCGCCGCAGTTCCTCCTCGTCATGCACCTCGCACAAAACATCCAGCTCGAACTCCCGGCTTTTTCTCCACAAACTCTTGAGTTCCTCTGCCGACAGCGCCGCCACAATTAGCAATACGGCATCGGCCCCGAAGGCGCGCGCTTCCAGCAACTGCAGTTCATCTACGATGAAGTCCTTGCGCAGGCAAGGGAGTTTCGTCGCCGAAGACGCCCCGCGCAAATTCTCTAATGACCCTTGAAAAAATTCTTCATCGGTCAGTACGGACAATGCCGACGCTCCCGCCTTCTCCAACTCCACCGCCAGTGTCAGCACATCAAAATCGCTACGTATGATTCCCCGCGATGGGGAGGCCTTCTTCAACTCGGCAATGACCGCCGTTCCCGCCGCCGCTCCCCTCTCCAAGCTCCGCCGGAATCCGCGCACCTGATGCTCGCCGGCACGCCGTTCCAGTTCGCGGACATCGGCCTGTTTTCGCGCTTCCGACACGCGTTTCCGGGCCGTGGCCACGATCTGCTCCAGCGTTGCGGGCATGGGCTGATTATACGGTGAGTGGCGGCAAACTCGCGGCTGCGATCGCCGCGCTCCACGTTACGCTCGATGTCAGGCTCGACATTACGCGCGAGGTTACGCTCGTGCCCGACACCACCGCGGCTTGACGGTAGCGGAAGCGGTTTGATAGTAACGTAAGTGGTTTGACAGTAACGGAAGCGCCTGTAGAATGAATCTTGTACTCCTCTCCTTGATGCCTCAGGAGAGCCGTCCTCAAAAGCCGAAGTGGCGGAATTGGCAGACGCGCATGGTTCAGGTCCATGTACCCGCAAGGGTGTGGGGGTTCGAGTCCCTTCTTCGGCACCATTGGTCAATGAGTGCTACGCCTGGTTTCAACAACAACGGATGGTCACGCTTCGGAAAAAGTGTTTGGTGGTTATAAAGCCGCGCTGACTACACTGGGATGAATCAGTCGTCTAAGTGCAACACTTTTTCCCGCGGCCGGGGGAGGGTGGGTTTGGGGTACAGGGCGCGACGACAACGTACTGTCGCCTGAATCCCGTTTACGGCTGCTGCTAAGGCAAAGAGTCCCGATGTTACCAGACCCAGCATCTCAAAATGCTTGCGTCCCACCTGCACTCCAATATCGAAACCAGCAAATAAGGCGAAGAATATGGCAATGAAAATCAAAAAAGCGACTTGCGACAGACTTCCCGACTTTTTTGGAGTCCACATTTTCCTTTGAATCACTTCCGCTGAAGGATTATAACGCCGAGCGTTTCAGCCTTGGTTGCAAGGTGAGCACAAAATGCCCCGCAAGGGAGCCACTCGCAGGGATTTCGATTGGGCAAAACTGCGCACGGAAGTCCGGTAATTTTCACGATTTTGACGGGGGGCGACGGCGGCCAATCACCGCACTAATGATGAAGAACCCCAGTCCAATCGCTAGGAACGCCAGTTTAATACTTAGAAGCCAGCCATAGCTCGCCGGGTCCGTTTTGGCGCCCAACAGGAGAATTAATATGGCCAGCAGTGAAACGCACAGGTAGGGATTACCCAGCGTTTCCAGCGCCTATGCCTCGCCTCCAACTGATGCAGGTACGTATCGTCCAGCATGCTGTAATCCTATCTTGAAACCTGAGCAAGTCGCCGGCAAATATCCTGAGCGGAAGCATTTCCGCGCCGCACGTCTCATGGCGTCGGGTCTGATTTGGTGCAGCCTAGCTATTTAGCGGCTCTTGCTCGAACAAAGACGTAGGCCATTACAAAGCCTCCGAAGGCAATCATAAACGGCCCTATTGTTGAAAGAGCGACGAGGCGGTTGCGTTGGAACACGGTCCCCGCAGGAGGTGCCAGGCAACCGTTTCGCCTATGCCAATGCCCGTGAACAACCCAGCACCAACAAGTTGTAGCGGTCTCATGAGAGGTTTCGCTCCGTCAGAAACTCAACCGCGTGGCTTTATACCACAGCCAGTGGGGTTTGTTGACGTAATATCCCCATTACACTCATTGACACAATCCCGAGGCGAACCGACCGCGCAAAGCGGTGGCGGGCTGCCGCAAAGTTTCGTAGCGCCACAATTGGGGTGCCCCACGTCTCGTGATTTTCGAGACGTGGGAGCTTCTATTCCATGCCGTGACCCAATTCCGCGTGATGCCCGTCACCGACATCTTTCCTGATTGAGCTATAAGTAGTGCAGTTGTGTTTAGCCACAAGTTACACATGAACTGCACCTCACCTAACTCCCGCGTTTCCAAGATCTTTCCCCTTACCTCATTCTCATCAGCAGCTTACGCGACTCTGTGCTGCAACCCTTGCCTTTCCAAGATCCCAATGGGGGGAGGGGATATCTGGGTCAGTCCCGGCTTCTCAGCACTTGCCACAATTGAAAGGAGCCGCCTATCTCCTAACTCTTAACTACTACACAGAGAACGCGAAGGCGCTCCGACTTGCCGGCTCTTCCCATTGTGACCTGCGTCCTTGCTGGGCCTCTACGCCTTATGGTTCAGTCCTAATGGAAAACGGTGGTCCTTCGTTTTGTCCGATGGGACCGCGATGGGGCGACGACAGTTCAAGATTCGCCCCCGTCAGGAGACCGTCCACCATGGCCGCAGCCGCAACCAAGTCTCTCCCCGAAAATGCCTATCAACCGTTGAAATCCGGCGAATCCTACCCGCCGATCGTGGCGCCCGAAGCGCGTGTGCCGGAGCTTACGACTCGATCCATCGGCTGGGGCATTTTGCTCTGCATCGTTTTTACCGTCGCGTCCGCTTACTCGGGGCTGAAAGTCGGGCAAGTGATGGAATCGGCGATCCCGATTTCCATCCTCGCGATTGGCCTCGCCCGTCTTTATCCGCGCCGCTCCACCCTGCTGGAGAACGTGATCATCACTGGTATTGGCGGCGTTGCCGGGTCGGTGGTGGCGGGCGCAGTCTTCACCGTCCCCGCCCTCTATATTCTCAAGCTCGATCCCCATCCCGTGCAGACTATCTTCATCTGCCTGGCGGGTGGATGTCTCGGCGTCCTCTTCCTCATTCCTCTCCGCCGCTATTTCGTACGCGATATGCACGGCATGCTTCCCTACCCGGAAGCGACTGCCATTGCGGAAGTGCTGGTTACTGGTGAGAAGGGCGGATCGCAAGCCAAGCTACTGCTGCAGGCGACGGCCATCGCCGGTGTCTACGACTTGTTCGTGACCACCTTCCAGGTTTGGAAGGAGTTTATCGATTTTCAATTTGTTCCCTTGGTCCGGACCGTGTCGGATCGGGCCCGCATGGTTTTCAGCTTCGACGCCATCGGCTTCATCCTCGGCCTGGGTTATGTGATGGGTCTGCGCAGTTCCATGATCCTTTGTGCCGGCGGTGTTCTTTCAAATTTCGTGCTGGTCCCGTTGCTATGGTTTATCGGGAGTCACATCAACACTGCTATCTACCCGGCAACGATTCCGATCTCGGACATGACTGCTGTGCAAATCTACCGCAGCTACGTCAGATTTGTTGGTGTCGGAGCGATTGCCACCGCGGGCATATTCGGCATTGTGAAATCATTGCGCATTGTGGCAGGTTCCTTTGCCATCGCGCTCCGGGTATTCCGAAAAAGCGAAGCCGTCACCCAGGAACGCACCGATCGCGACATCCCTATGATTTCCATTTTCCTCGGAATCGTTATCGGAGCGATCGGCGTCGCGCTGCTCCTCGGACACTTGGCGATTTCCTGGAGTGTGCTTGCCATCGGGCTGGTTCTTACCTTCGTATTCTCCTTTTTCTTTACATCCGTAGCCGCGAATGCCATCGCCACCACCGCGCGCAATCCCGTCTCCGGCATGACCATGCTCACCATCATCATTTCCTGCGCTGTGCTGCTCAGATTTGGAGTGTCAGGGACTACCGGCATGTTCTTCGTGATGGCAATTGCTGGAATCGTGTGTACCGCTTTATCAATGTCCGGCCAGGCCATCACCGACCTCAAAACTGGATACTGGTTGGGCTCGACGCCCTCCGCGCAGGAAAAAGTGAAGTTCCTTGGTGTTGTAGCTGCCGCCGTCGCGGTTGGACTCACGGTCGTGATGCTGGCTCGCACCTTCCAGTTCGGGGAAGCTTTGCCCGGCGACTTGCGGCCGGTTCTGGCCTCGCCCCAGGCTTCCATTATGAAAGCCCTGGTCGAAGGCTTCATGAGTCACCAGCCCGTCACGTACCTGTTGTTCGGGGTCGGGGCCATGGTCACTTTGATTCTGGAGATGCTGGGGCAGCCCTCGTTGATCTTCGCCCTGGGAATGTACTTGCCGCTTGAGCTCAACACTCCTGCCCTGGTCGGTGGGTTCCTTGCCCACTATGTGAACAAGCGCTCCGAAAAAACCGGCGGTGGACATGGCAAATCGATTCGCGAACGCGGCGTCATCATCGCTTCCGGCCTGATGGCCGGCGGCGCGTTGGGTGGCGTCCTGGGCGCCGCTTTTCGCCTGATTCCCGGATATCGCGAGGACCTGATCAAGACGCCTTTCTACTCCAACAACGCTGTCTCCCAGATAATCTCTACGTTACTGTTTATTAGTCTCTGCCTGTACTTGTGGTTCGGATCGGTGAAGAAAGTTTCAGCAGAAGAAGAATAGGGGAGAGCCCATGGACTCGTTAGAACGATTTGTCGCGGATGCAGTTCTCGGTGTGGACACGCTTTGGGGTGGCGATGTCATGTGTGCCTCGGGCACGGGACGGTTCATCGCTGACTCATGGTTCTCCGACGAACCTCTGCCGGCAGCCTACACGGCTCCAGCAGCTGCCCGTCTGCGTGAAACCGGTGGTGTGGCGGGCAAGGACGCCGATCGTCACGCAGCAGAGGAGTACCTGCGTCAGGTGGATCTCCCGCGAGCGATTGCCGGCATTCGCGATGAGTGCCGCACCCTCGATGGGACCCGCAGTCAGTACTTGCAAGGCTTGTCGCTTTGTCTGGAGACGATGTGGGACCTCGCCATGGAAGTGCTCGGCAAGGGCAAGCCAGTTCCATACGCCCGTTGCGTAGAGTCCTCGACCGGACAACCACCGGAAAAATCTCGGCCTGAGTCAAAGCGCGACCGTGTCTCCGAGTTGTTGGCTCGCGCGGGTTACTCCACCTCAGGTTCTGCCAGCCTTCTCGGAGCGGTGGATGCCTGGCGAAAAGACCGCCTGGTCCCGATGGCTTCGGTCCGTGCGCTGGGAGCGGCGGTCATTGCTCACTTTGATCGCCTCAGCGCCGTCAACCTGCTCCCCTATCTTCCCCACGATCTCTCGTCCGTGCCGCGTGCCAACATTGAATTTCTGCCCATTCAGAACGCGTGGTTTTCAGGTTCGATGAACTATCTCGGTCGAGCCCGGAAACCCGACGGCAAGCCCCACTACGAAGCTACCTACGAGATCAACGCTTCCTTGCAGATCTCTGTACCGGAATTCGAGCAACTGGTGAGTCACGAAGTTGTCCCCGGGCACGTCACCACGTTTGCTTACCTCCAGGACCTCTACGTCTGCGGGAAGGCGGGCTTCGAAGCGACCGTATTGACCATGAACACCCGCTCCGCCACGCTGTTCGAGGGAATCGCCAACAATGCGATTCTCATCGCCCATGGCGTCACTGAAATCGAGCAACTGCCCGACGAAGACCTGCAAATCGGCGTGCTGCTCGCCCTTCTCCAGGATGATGCCAAGAACCAGTCGTCGTATTTGACCTGGGAAGAAAAAGTGCCGCGCGAAAAAGTGGCGGCCCAGCTTCGCCGCGAATTCCTCGTCACCGAAGAACGAGCCGACAAACTTTCTGGAGCCTGGGGCCAACATCCCTTGCTGGGCCGAATGTATCTTCCGGCTTACCGCGCTGGAACGGAGCGGGTGGCGAAATTGCGGCGCACCCACCAGCCAGATCGCATCTTGCCCGCAATCTACGGTTGCTATGGGCTGGCCGATATCGTGACCATCGATGATATTTTGGCGCGAGCGGGTTCAGCCCAGGCTCGGCGACAATATGTGTGAGTGCCAGACTCATCGCATACTTTAATGTCTTTCAGGTGACATTTGCTCCCGAACGGCACAGAATCGTTCGAGAAAATTTTTCGCCCAGTATTGCGATGAAACGCAACCTCCTGTGCGGGACCTTGGCCGTGGTTGTGGGATTTCCGCTGGGCTGGATTGCAGCCATGATGATGACCCCCGTCTTATGGCGTCTGGAGGGCATCTTCCACGTCGAGCTTGCCGGGCATTCCGGTCCTTCCGACTGGGTCTTTTACCTGGTTTGGGCGGTGATTGTCCCCGGTCTGTTTGTGCTGTTCAGAGTGATGGTTTTTCGGCGGTCATCACTGTCGTGAACTCGTGTTTGTGGTTTACTTCTATCGTCTTCGAGGTTTATAACCCCTACCGGGAAAGCATTCGCATGTCTTCACTCCCCTTCACGAACTCCCGATTGGAGCAGCACCGGAAACAACGTTCCGCCCCCATTTGGATTCCAAGCATAAGCATGCTTATGGGGAGTGGACGGCTGTTTCTCTTTACTTCTGGTGGTTTTCTGAATGGCCCACCAGCAAGGAAAGGAGTTGGCCGAGCCGGGGAGTAAAAATGGCCCAAGTCAAAATGGAAACCTCTTCGAAATTACCCGCGGACGTCACTTCGAAACTTCGTACCCTGGCCCACGATCTTAGTAATTCCATCGAGACGGTCATGCAGGCTTCTTATCTGCTGGCCCAGGTGAAACTGGATGCGGATGGGAAGAAATGGCTGCAACTGATCGATACAGCGGCGCGAGACGCCGCCCGCATCAATCGCGAAATCCGCGAAATCCTACGTAGCCAGAGCTAAGTAGCGGTCAGGCGGACTCCGGCAACACGGGGCGCCGGTCGCGAACGCCTCGCAGGAAATCTGCGGCCGCGTGATATCCCTCAAGGGTTCCCACGTCCATATAAATTTCGCCCACACAGGCCCCGCGTACCACGTTCCCTGCGGCGATGTACGCATTCAGCAGGTCGCCCAAAAATTCGTCCTCGCGATGGCGTGACTCCCACAATCTTTGCAGCGCGTGGAAGGCTTCTCCGGTCGCCGTAACCGCGCCCCAGATCCAGTGGGAGTGCGCATCCTTGCGCTTGACCTCCACACACTGCACAAACCCGTGCTGGTCGCACACCACGGCATCGAATGCCGACGGATCCGTCACCGGAAAAAGCACCAGGTTCACGTCTCCTGCAGTCGGGCTCTCGAGCGTCGAACGATATGCATTCTCGGGAAACCAGATGGTATCCGGCAATCCGATCAGCACCTGGGAGTGACGGCGGGCGAACGGCTCTGCCCGGAAAAGAGCATCGCAGAGGCCCTGCGGCTGGCGTTGCACCACATAAAAAATCTCGGCCGCAAAATCGCGCTCGGCAAAATACTTGATGATGTCCGTCTTCTCCGCGGAAATCACCATCGCAATCTGATCCGCACCCGCCGCGATCATCCGTTCCACCAGGTATTCCGCTACCGCCTTGGGTCGCCGGATCCCCTCAATCACCCGCGAACCCACGGGCAGCAGTTCCTTCGAGCACCCCAGCGGCTGGATGCGCTGCCCTTCTCCCGCAGCAGGAATAATACCGATCATGAATTCACCTCCGCTCTCGATTCCGTTGTTCGCCGCGCCTCGCTGAAGTGCTGCAGTAGCTCCAGCGCGCGTCGCTCGCCGCTGTGTTCATCCAGGGTCCGCGCCCGTGCCCGCGCCGCGACCTGGCTAAGTCGCCGCTCGTCCGACCGAAGCACGCCGAGCACATCGTCGGCCTGCTCCACCACGAAGATTTCATCGTCCGAGAAGAACGAATCCAGTCCTTCCCACCAATCGGAGATGATCGGAGTGCCGCAGGCCGCAGCTTCAAAGAAACGCCCGGAAGGACAATAGCCGGTACGCGCCATGCCGCCACGAGTAATGTTCAGCGTGGCGCGTGAAGAGGAATAAAAGGCTGGATGATCGTGAGGCGCAATATGGTCAAATCGCGCCACATTGGCCGGCCATTGCCACTCCCAGGGATACAGGGTGCCGGCCAGCACAAACCGGCCGCTGCTCATCTCTCGTGCCGGCCTAACCAGGAGCTCGTCTAGCTTTTGCTGGCGGTCAGCGGCATAGGTCCCCATGTAACTAAGATCGCAGGTAAGCTCTGGGCGCGCCGACACCCGAACGTATACATCGGGATCCACACAGCCGTACAGAGGCCGGGCATACCGGGCGCCCCACCTGTCTTCCAGTTCACGCAGCACCGCGCCGCCGGTAAATGAGAGGTACAGATCGAAGGCGGGAATCTGGTCTCGTCGCAGATACTCGAGATTGGATGAGCTCAGATTTTGCAGGGTGATTGGCGTATCCAGATCGTAGAAAACGCGCAGCGCCTGATCCAATTCCAGGATCTCGTCAGCGATTCTCGCCCCTTCCGGACAATAGCTCCCGACCATAACCACATCGGAATCCGCTGCATCGGCCAGGGCTCGGCTGCGGATCTCGTCCCAGCTGCCATACACGACAAGATCGCAGTAAACACATTCCATGAAATCACGACGCTTGGAGTAGTACTCGGTGTCTTTTTCGTAGAACATTGTACGGTGGCCCATCCGCCCCAGCGCGCGCAGGATGGCGCGATAGGGTGTCGCGTGACCATTTCCCCACGATGAGGACAGCGTCAATCCAAAAATGGTGAGCTTCACAGTCCGGTCAGTGTCAAAAGCAGCTCAGATTGTTCTCAGGCTGAGATGGCGTATTGATCGAGGCTGTTGCCGCGACGGGGACGGAAAGACGTGATGTGAGAAGAGAAATTTCCGGCCGTCCCGGTAGCTGAGGGCCGGAAATTCCTCTGAATGGTGAAGGTAAAATGTTCGAACTACGATTCGAGCTTTGCCGTCATCGTGATTTTCGCGTTCAACACCTTGGAAACGGGGCAGCCCGACTTTGCGTTCTCCGCCGCCTTCTGAAACGCCGCGTCGTCTGCTTTCGGCACCCGTCCCACCACGTCGAGGTGAACTGCAGTAATCGTGAAGCCTGAACCCAGCTTCTCCAGCGTGAGTGTCGCGGTGGTGTTGATGCTCTCCGGCGTCAGATTTGCATTGCCTAACTGTGCCGATAACGCCATCGAAAAACATCCTGCATGCGCGGCCGCAATCAACTCTTCGGGATTTGTGCCCGGCGTGTTCTCAAAACGAGTGGCAAAAGAATATGGCGTGTTCGAAAGCACTCCGCTGGATGAGGAAACTGTTCCTTTCCCGTCTTTGAGCCCGCCCTTCCAAACTGCGCTTGCCTTTCTCTGCATTCGTATCTCCTGATGAATTCAAAATAATCGCCCGTCCATTGTAGCGAACGAATGTATGTCGCGGGCTGATGGACGCAGAACGGCGCAGAGGAGGTGAATGCCTGAGCCAATCGGAGAAGAAGATTCGACGGGAAAAAGCAGGTGGAGCGTGGCTGGCCTGACACCGTTCCGCTTCAGCCAGACCCAAGCAGGGAAACGGTGAAAACCCGCGCCGCCCCACTCTGACTTCTTGAAAGTTGGATGCCCTCGCCGGCGAGGATGTCAGTAAAAATCCGAGCAGCTCAAATAAAAGCCGCACTGCGAGCAACTCAGCTTGCAACGGTGCTCCTTCAGCTTAGCCGAGCAGTTTGGACAATATCGCGAGGGATCTTCGACCGGGGTTGCTGCTGGACTGCCCTGGTTGCGAGGGGCGGAAATCTTCGGCTCTTCGCTGTCCATAGCTGCGCATTATCGGAGCACTCTGCACCGCACGCAAGAATTTTCATCGCGCTTGTCATGCATCCGGCAAATGGGCGAACCCGCGTGCGCAAACTCGCCTCTAACGGAAGGAACCACGTCAAATGGCGTGTGCATAGAAGGGGAGCGAGTATGAAAAAGTTAATGCTGCTGCTTGCGGTGATGGCAATGGCGAGTCTCACCTGGGCGCAGGCAACGGGGCAAAGTGCTTCGGAAAAGGCGACCCAGAACCACAACAAGGCCGAAGATCGCTTGCAGAACGCGACCGAGGTCTTGCAGCAGATCTTGGGAACGCCGGACAAAGGAGTTCCCGAAGAGATTCTCAAGAGCACGAAGTGCATCGCAGTAGTTCCGCACATGATCAAAGGCGGATTCATTTTTGGTGCGGAAAACGGCAAGGGCGTTTCTACTTGCCGGCTGCCCAGTGGTAACTGGAGCGCGCCCGCATTTTTCACCATCACAGGCGGGAGTTGGGGACTGCAGATTGGTGCTGAGGGCGTGGACCTGGTCATGATGATCATGAACGACAAGGGTATGCAGAAGATGCTGGACGCGAAGTTCCGCATCGGAGCGCAAGCTTCGGCGGCCGCCGGACCGGTTGGACGCCACGCCTCGGCCGGAACCGACTACAAACTCGATACTCAAATTCTGACCTATTCGCGTTCCAAAGGTGCATTTGCAGGTGCGACGCTCGAAGGATCCGACATTCGTCCCGACGTCGATTCCACCCGCGCTATCTACGGACGCAATTACACCCCGCGTGCGCTGCTCACCGGAAAGGTCCGTCCGCCGGCGTCCGCACGAAAATTCCTGGCTGTCGTACGGGGCGCGAGAGTGCAGGCTAAAAACAAGTCGTAGCCACTCCTCAATTGTCATGAGGAAAGCGGTGGATCCCATTCCACCGCTTCTTTTTTTGCAGAAACGGCACTTGGGTTCTTCTGGTGCCGGGATTGTCACCAGAGTCGCGTCCTGCAGCGTGTTAGCATCCGCTCAGAATGGCGTCTCCGGCTATTTCCGAGGACAAACTCAAACAGCAGGTTCGCGATTTCTGGAATACAGAACCGTGTGGAACCCGCTATCTTGACCGCGCCGGCGGATTTGAGGCCCAGGCTGCCGCTCGCTATGTCCTCGAACCGCACATCCCTGAATTCGCAGCATTCGCCCGTTCCCGCGGAAAACGAGTTCTCGAAATCGGAGTGGGGTTAGGTGCCGACTACCTGGAGTGGTTGAAGCACGGTGCGATTGCTACCGGGATTGATCTCACCCCCGCCGCCGTTGCCGCCGCATCCCGTCGTTGTTTCACTGCCGGGTTCACGCCCAATCTTCGAGTGGCCGATGCCGAGCACCTGCCGTTTGCCGACGACTCCTTCGATATCGTGTACTCGTACGGCGTGCTCCACCACAGCCCCGACACGGCCGCATGCGTTCGCGAGGCGGTTCGTGTGCTCCGGCCTGGCGGTTCGCTCAAATTGATGCTTTACCACCACGCTTCGCTCACCGGCCTGATGCTGTGGTTGCGCTTCGGATCTTTGCGGGGACAGTCGATGCGCGACACGGTTTACGAACGTCTAGAGAGCCCCGGCACAAAAACTTTCACGAAGGCCTGGGTCGGATCGCAATTGGAAGAACTGGAAAGCGTAGAAATCCGGCAGGTGTTCAGTCCGGGCGACCTGCTGCTGAATCGGCCATCGACTCGTTTCCAGTCGCGCTTTTATCGGATGATGTGGCTGTTGTATCCGCGGTGGATTATTAAGAGGTGCTGCACAAAGTTAGGATTATTTCTGCTGATTTCTGCGACCAAGCCCCCGACGACCGCAGGGCTCCCTTAATCTCCAGCGGCATCGGCCTGCTGTTTCCAGGGCTGGCGTCGCTCTCTCGCGCCAGCCAAATTTTGCCGCCGTTGCCAGCTCCAGGCAAGGACGCGGTAAAGCAGTAGCGTACCCAGCACAACAGCGAAGGTAATGGGTACCCGTTCATCTTTTTTTACCAGCCAGATGTAGTGCACGACGCCCGCGACTGCGCTCACGTATATCAGCCGATGCAGTCTCTGCCAGTTTTTCCCGCCAAGCCGCACGATCATTCTCCGCGTTGACGTCACCGCTAAAGGAATCAGCAGCACAAACGCGGTGAACCCGGCGGTGATGAACGGCCGTTTCCCCACGTCTTTAACAACTTCGTGCAGGTCGAAAAACTTGTCCAGCCAGATGTAAGCCGTGAAGTGCAGACAAACGTAGAAGAACGCAAACAAGCCAACCATGCGGCGAAACTGAACGAGCCACAGTTGGCCCGTGAGTCGCCGCAGCGGGGTAATCGCGAGCGTCGCCAGCAGAAACACAAGCGTCCACGTTCCGGTTGAGTACGTGATCACCTGGATTGGGTTCGCTCCCAACCCGTCGTTCATAGCTTTCCATCCCAGTCGTGCCAGAGGCACGAGGCAGGCAAGAAAAACCGCCACTTTCATCCACGTCAATTTTTTCATCGGCTCCTCAGAAATTCTTCTTCAAGTCCATTCCTGAGTAAAGCTGCGCCACCTGGTCGCCATACCCATTGAACTTCAGCGTGGGACGTTTGCGAAATTCGCCGAGACGCCGCTCCGTCGCCTGGCTCCACCGCGGATGATCCACTTCCGGATTCACGTTGGAGTAAAAACCGTACTCGTCGGGCCCCGCTTTATTCCAGCTGTTGATCGGCTCCTGTTCGACGAACCGGATCTTCACGATTGCCTTCGCGCTTTTGAATCCGTATTTCCACGGCACCACGATACGCAGCGGCGCTCCATCCTGGTTGGGCAACATCTCCCCGTACAACCCGAAAGTCAGGAGCGTCAGTGGGTGCATGGCTTCATCCATGCGCAATCCTTCGACATACGGCCAGTCCAGAACGTCACGTCCCTGCCCCGGCATTTGCTTGGGATCGTAAACGCTGGTGAACTCCACAAATTTCGCTTTTGAGGTCGGCTCCATTTTCTTCAGCAGAACACTCAACGGAAAACCGATCCAGGGAATCACCATGGACCAGCCTTCCACGCAGCGCAACCTGTAGATTCGCTCTTCCGGCGCCGCCATCTTGATGATGCTGTCCACATCGAACACCTGCTTCTTCTTGATCTCGCCTTCCAGCGACACGTTCCACGGCCGCGTCTTGAAATCCTTCGCCAGGCCTGCCGGTTCGTACTTGTCTGTGCTGAACTCGTAATAGTTGTTGTAGTTCGTCACGTCCTTGTACGGAGTGAGCTTCTCGCTCGTGCTGAAGGGGCTCTTCTGTACACCATCAATCTTCGCCGCCGCCTGGACGTGGGTTGCGGGCGACAGAAACTCCCGTAGCGAGAAGCCGGTCACCGCGGCCGCCCCCGCCATCGAGGCTGCGGCAATAAACTTACGCCGGTTCATGTACAGACCTTTGGGCGTCACTTCCGAATATTTGATCTCTTCTGGCTTTTTGATCAGCATGGACCACCCCACAACGCTTTCTTCAATAGTACGAGCAGGCGAGCCGATTGGATTGCCCTGTCATATTGGACTCAAACACGGGTGGGAAGTTACAAGTTGCGGCGGGAATAAGGAGTGTTCGGAACTCAGAGTTGTTGATTTGACTTGGAATCGAGAACTTCCCGCACCTTGCGCGCAAGGGCATCGAGAGTGAATGGCTTTTGCAGGAAGGTCGTGCCTGCGTCCAGCACCCCGTGGTGCTGGATGGCATCCTCCGTGTATCCGGACACGAACAGGACTTTCATGTCAGGATGCAACGCTCCCACTTTTTTGGCCAATTCCCGCCCGCCCAGTCCTGGCATGACGACGTCAGAAATCATCATGTGAATGGGCTGGCCGCATTGCTGGACCATGTCCAGCGCCTCGTCGCCATTGCTGGCTTCCAGCACCGTATACCCATGCCTCTTTAGAGTGGCGAGCACGAGTTCTCGAACCGATTCCTCATCTTCAACCACCAGAACGTTTTCCGATCCCGCATACCGGGTGTTGCTGAGGGAACGCGCGCTGCTGCTCTGCGCCTCTTCCACACGCGGAAAATAAATCTTGAAGGTCGTGCCTCGTCCCTCTTCGCTGTAAACAAAAATGTGCCCGCCACTTTGCTTCACGATTCCATAAACCGTCGAAAGCCCCAGGCCTGTTCCCTTCCCTTTCTCTTTGGTCGTGAAAAATGGTTCGAAGATGCGCGACTGGGTCTCTGCATCCATTCCCGACCCGGTGTCGCTGATGGCCAGCATCACGTACGGACCCGGCGCCAGAGTGAAGTGCCCGCGACGATAAGGGTCATCGAGTTCCACATTGGCGGTTTCGATGATCAGCGTGCCCCCGCTCGACATGGCGTCGCGCGCATTGACGGCCAGGTTCATGATCACCTGCTCGATCTGTCCCGCATCTGCCTTGCTGAGGCCCAGGTCGGGCGCCGGACGCGTGACCAGGTGCACATTCTCTCCG
>Ga0070741_10008161_pt1 | contig 21178 bp, 21 predicted proteins | sample Coa_R1_4_FD_66440 | JGI IMG/M metagenome (GOLD analysis project Ga0070741, IMG submission 66440) | Surface soil microbial communities from Centralia Pennsylvania, which are recovering from an underground coalmine fire - Coalmine... | ecosystem: Environmental > Terrestrial > Soil > Unclassified ...
GGGCGGCAGGAGCGGCAGCGTGCGGGCACGCCGCTCGGCCTGCACCCACACGCACCGCATCGCGGGCACCACCTCGCAGCTTCCGTCCTCGCGCACCCCGCCGCAGGGGCCGTTGCGCAGCCGCTTGGGGCAGGTCATCGGGCACGTCAGACCCGTGTCGTGGAGGACACACTGGCCGCACATCTGACAGCCGAACAGCGGCCCCTTCACGGCTCTCTCGACGGCGGCGAGCGCTCCCACTGTCCCGCTCAGGCGGCGGCGAGAGCTCGGCGCGCCTCGAGCAGCTCCTTCGCGCGCTTCGTCGCTCCGGCCGCGTCGGAGGCGTAGCCGTCCGCGCCGACGGCGTCCGCGTACTCCTGCGTCACCGGCGCGCCCCCGACCATGATGATGACGTCGTCGCGAAGCCCGGCCTTCTCGATCGTCTCGATGTTGACCTTGAACATCGGCATCGTCGTGGTCAGGAAGGCAGAGAAGCCGACGATGTCCGGCTTGTGCTCGCGGATCGCATCCACGAACGTCTCCGGGGCGACCTGGACGCCGAGGTCGACCACCTTGAAGCCGGCGCCCTCGAGCATGATGTCGACGAGGTTCTTGCCGATGTCGTGCACGTCACCCTTGACCGTGCCCATCAGGAAGGTGCCGATCGTCTCCGCGCCCGTGTCGGCGAGCAGCGGGCGCAGGATGTCGAGCGCGCCGCTCATCGCGCGTCCGGCGATCAACATCTCGGGCACGAAGAAGTCGCCGCGCTCGAAGCGGGCGCCGACCTCCTCGAGCGCCGGGATGAGCGCGTCGAAGAGCATCGTCTCCGGCGCCAGCCCGTCGGCGAGGCCCTGCTCGGTCAGCTGGATCACCGCCGGCTTGTCGCCCACGAGCGTGCGGTCGTAGAGGCCGGTCAGGATCTCGTCGTGCGTCATTCGTTCCCCCCGTTGCGGTTCGTGCGGATGTGGTTCGAGAGCGCGTCGGCTGCGTCCACCACCTGCTCGGCGAGCGCCTCGAGCTGCTCGCGCGTCATGCGCACCGTGGGCGCCGACACGGAGATGGCTGCGATCACCTTGCCGCCGGAGCCCCGGATCGGCGCCGCCGTCGAGCACAGGCCGTCCTCCAGCTCGTCCCAGGTCGTCGCGTAGCCCCGCCGGCGCACCTGCTCCAGCTCCGCCATCAGGTCGGCGATGTTCGTGATCGTGTTCGACGCGAGCTTCGCCAGCCTCCCGGTCGGAGGCTGGGCGGCGCCGAAGGCCATGAACACCTTCCCGAGCGACGAGGCATGCGGCGGGATACGGCGGCCGACCCAGTTCCCCGCCCCGAGCGGGTGGTGGCTGTCGACCTGGGCGAGCCGCGCGACGCCGCTCGGCGTGGGGATGGCGACGTTCGTCGTCTCTCCGGTCGTCTGCTCGAGCCGCTCCAGGAACGGGCGCGCGAGCGTCGCGAGGTCGCCGACGGACGCGTCACGGCGGGCGTAGTCGACGAGCACCGGGCCCGGACGGAAGCCGCCGCCCGGGCGGCGCTGGGCGAGCCCGTTCCGCTCGAGCGCCCGCAGCAGCCTGGCCGCCGTCGACTTGGCGAGCTGGGTCTCCTCCATCACGCCCGACAGCGTCACCGCCTCGTCGCTCTCCACCAGCCGCACCAGGATGCGGGCCGCCCGGTCGATCGACTGGGCGCCGTTCTCGAGCGGGGTCACGTCCCACATCATGGCACCGGCTCGGCGCGAGCGTCAAGTTCCCTTGGGAATGCTCCGTCCGCCGCTGCACATGCAGTGGCTCACGATGTGGCACCCTTGCGGAATGCTTCAGGCGGAGCGCCAGGCCGGCCGGCCACCGGCCTCGACCTCGACCGCGACTCCCTCCTCGACCGCGTGCTCGAGGTGCGCGCCGACCGAGCGGGCGAGCTCGACGCCCATCTCGCGGAACGGGCCGAGCGCGTCGTCGGCAGCGCGGCGGAATGCCTCGAGCGGCTTCGCGGCCGCCGCCAGCTCGGCGCGGACGCACCCGTCGAGGTCGTCGACGAACGCCGCCGTCGCATCGAGGAAGGCGGTCACGGCGGCCTCGCCCTCCACCGGGGCGTAGTGGCTCGTGCCGAGCCGCGCCGGGCGGAGCGCCCGCAGGCGCTCGATGGTCGCCCGGTAGGCGGGAACCGAGCCGTACGGCGGCGGCGAGATCAGCTCCCCCTCCGTCGTGTACAGGCCGCGCTCGAGCACCGCGTCCATGACGATCGCCGTGCGCGACTCGGCGTGCCAGACGCCCAGGTGGCCGTTCGAGTGTCCCGGCAGCGAGACGATCTCGACGGAGATGCCGCCGAGCTCGAGGCGCTCGCCGTCGGCCACGGTGCCGTCGAGCGGCGTGTCCGGACCGGCGGCGCCGCGCAGCCACGCCCACGTCGCCTCGTCGTAGTCGAGCCCGTGGCGGCGGTACCAGCCGTAGCGCTCGCGCTCGATCGTGGCCCACGACTCGATCAGCGGGCGGTCGAGCTCGTGTGCGCGGATGGAGGCCGCCGGGGCCAGCCGCCGCAGCGCCGCGTCGCCGCCGTAGTGGTCGACGTCGGCGTGCGAGACGACGACGTCGGTCAGCTCGCGCAGGGTGCGACCGAGCTCGGCGAGCGCGGGCGCGACGTGCTCCTCGATCGTCCCGTCGACGCCGGAGTCGACGAGCAGCAACCGCTCGTCGCCGGCGACGAGCCACTGGGCGAACCGCCGCTCCCCGAGGACGGAGGCGATCCGGTAGATGCGCGGCTGGACCTGTTCGATCGGCACGACACCTCGCTTCGTCCGTGGCCCGAGGCCACGACGCTACCGCGTGCACGGCCGCCGTGCACGCGGCAGCGCACGGCGACCGGCTCTAAGCTAGAAGGAGACGGATTCGTCCCCGCGCAGACCGAGGAGATCGACGTGACCACCGCCGAGAGCGAACTCACCACCGCCGGGCGGACGCGCATCGCGTTCGAGCACGGCATCCCGGACCGGGTCCCGATCCACTGCTGGCTCGGGCTGCCCTTGATCAAGAAGCTGCGACCGCCGGGCAAGACGTTCCTCGACCTGTTCGAGGACTGGATCGACGACCCGATGGGCTCGATCGTGAAGATGCAGCAGGACCTCGGGCTCGACCCGATGATCACGACGTACAGCCAGCACATCGGCGAGCACGAGATCTGGCCGCGCATGCTCTTTCCGCGCCCGTTCGAGACCGACACCTGGGTGGAGACGTTCGAGGTGACGGGAAGGGGCGACGGCTGGCGAGAGCATTCGCACAAGATCCGCACCCCCGACGGCGACCTCGACTACTCGTACCGCACGGAGGACGGCTTCGGCACCTCCTGCCACGACTTCCTGCTCAAAGGTGACGAGCCGGAGAAGAAGCTGCCCGCCCTGCGCCACTTCCCCTCCGCCGACCTGTACGACATGTCGGTCCTGAAGAGCATGGTCGACAAGGTCGGCGACGAGGCCTGGTGGCTGCACCACGTGGTCGGCCCCTGGGACATGGCGGCGGAGATCCGCGGCCTGGTCGACCTGTCCATGGACGTCTACGACCGCCCGCAGTTCGTGCACGACCTGATGCGCTTCTGCACCGACTGGCTCAAGGGCTTCTACCGCCGGCTGGGCGAGACGGGGATCCACTCGATCTCGATGAACGAGACCTGGGTCGGCGTCGGCGTCGCGCCCGAGCACTTCCGCGAGTTCATGCAGCCGTACGAGACCGAGTGCGTGCAGGCGGCGCACGAGGCGGGCTACCTCGTCAGCTTCCACAACTGCGGGCGGGCGACGCTCATCCTCGAAGACATGGCCGACACCGGCCCGGACGCGATCGAGACCCTGACCTCGAACCGCTCCTCCGGCGACGTCGACCTCGCCGACGCGAAGCGGCGGATCGGCGACCGCGTGTGCCTGTTCGGCGGGTTCAACGAGCACCTGCTGCACGAGGCGGACGCCGACGCCGTGCGCGAGGAGGTGCGCCGCTGCCTCGACGCGGCGATGGAGGGCGGCGGCTACATCCTGCGCTCGACCGGGCAGATCTTCCACGCCAAGCCGGGGCTGATCGAGGTCATGTGCGAGACGGCGCGCGAGCTCGGCCGCTACCACTGAGTCGCTTGCCGGCGCGCGACCGTGCCTGAGGACGACCTGCTCGGCGTCCAGACGACCGCCGACGGTCCGGCCGGGCGCCTGCCGCTGACGGAGGAGCTCCTGCGCGAGGCCCCCTCCGGCGACGTGTTCGCGCTGTCGCAGAACGCCGGCATGGGCTGGGAGCCGGCGCGGACACGCGGCGACGAGTTCCTCGTGCTCTCCACGCAGGGCGGCGTCAGGGCGGACGACGGCACGCCGGTGGCGCTCGGCTACCACACCGGCCACTGGGAGGTCGGCCTGCTCGTCCGGGAGGCGGCGGCGGAGCTTGCCCGGCTCGGCGCGCTGCCGTTCGCCGCGCACGTCACCGACCCGTGCGACGGGCGCAGCCAGGGCACGCCGGCGATGTTCGACTCGCTCGCCTACCGCAACGACGCCGCCGTCGTCCTGCGCCGGCTCGTGCGCAGCCTGCCGAACCGCCGCGGCGTGCTCGGCGTCGCCACCTGCGACAAGGGCCTGCCGGCGATGCTGATGGCGGTCGCCTCCTTCCGCTCGCTGGCCGGCGGCATCGTCCCGGGCGGCGTGACGCTGCCGCCCCGGGCCGGCGAGGACGCCGGCACCGTGCAGACGCTCGGCGCGCGCTTCGCGCACGGGCTGGTCACGCTCGAGGACGCCGCCGCGCTCGGCTGCGCCGCCTGCGCCACGCCCGGCGGCGGCTGCCAGTTCCTCGGCACGGCGGCGACGGCGCAGGTCGTGGCCGAGGCCCTCGGGCTGACGGTGCCGCACGCGGCGCTCGCGCCTTCGGGCCAGCCGATCTGGCTCGACGTCGCCCGCCGCACCGCCGCCGCCGTCCACGCGCGCTGGCAGGAAGGACGGACGCTCGACGAGGTGCTGACCCCCGAGGCGGTCGAGAACGCCATGCTCGCGCACGCCGCCTTCGGCGGGTCGACGAACCTGCTCATCCACCTGCCGGCGATCGCGCACGCGGCCGGCCTCCCCCGCCCCACCGTCGACGACTGGCAGCGCGTCAACCGCGCCGTCCCGAGGCTCGTGGACGCGCTCCCGAACGGGCCGCACAACCACCCGACCGTGCGCGTCTTCCTCGCCGGCGGCGTACCCGAGGTGATGCTGCACCTCCGCCGGCTCGGGCTCCTCGCCCGCTCGGCGCGGACGATCGCCGGTCGGACGTGGGACGAGGTCCTCGACGAGTGGGAACAGAGCGAGCGCCGCCGCGCTCTCCGCGAGCGGTTGCGCGAGGCAGACGGCGTCGACCCCGACGACGTGATCAGCCCGCCGGCGCGGGCGCGCGCGAAGGGCATGACCTCGACCGTCTGCTTCCCGCGCGGGAACCTGGCGCCGCTCGGGAGCGTGATCAAGAGCACGGCCCTCGACCCGCGGCTGCTCGACGGGGACGGCGTCTTCCGCATGACCGGCCGGGCGCGCGTGTTCACGACCGAGCCCGACGTGATCGCCGCGATCAAGGGGACGGCCGGGGAGCCGCTCGTCCCCGGCGACGTGGTCGTGCTCGCCGGGCGGGGGCCGCTCGGGTCGGGCATGGAGGAGACCTACCAGCTGACGTCGGCGCTCAAGTTCCTGCCCACCGGCCGGGAGATCGCGCTCGTCACCGACGCGCGCTTCTCCGGGGTGTCGACGGGCCCGTGCATCGGCCACGTCAGCCCGGAGGCCCTCGAGGGCGGCCCGATCGGCCGCCTCCGCGACGGCGACCGGATCCGCATCGTCGTCGACACCGTCCGCCTGGAGGCGTCGCTCGACCTGGTCGGACACGGCGAGGAGGAGTGGTCGAGCGAGCGCGCCGCCGCTGAGCTGGAGCGGCGCCAGGTGCGCCCCGACGTCGCCCCCGACCCGCGGCTGCCGGCCGACACGGCGCTGTGGGCGCGGCTGCAGTCGGCGAGCGGCGGCCTGTGGGGCGGCTGCGTCTACGACCCGGAGGCGATCCTGTCGGCCATCGCCGACGGCGGCGCCGCCTCCCGGGCGGCGGAGCGCGACGGCGGCGCGAGCGCGTAGAGCCCGAGCACGAACTCGTGCGTCTTCGCCATCGTGCCGAGGACGACCGCCTGCGCGTCGGCGACACGGCCGGCCTCGACCGCGTCGACGAGCGCCGCGTGCGCCTCCACGCTGAAGTCGAGGCTGCCGAACCGCCGGATCGCCGCCTCCGCGGCAAGCTCCATGTCCCGGCGCAGGAGCGCGCGCACGTCCTGCAGCCACGCGAGCAGGAAGCGGTTTCCGGCCGCCTCCCCGAGCGCGAGATGGAACTCCAGGTCGGCCTCCGGGAACCCGCCCGGGTCGTCCGCCGCCTGCCGCAGGCGCTCGACGCACGCGCGCAGACGGACGACGTCGTCCGGCCCGGCGCGCTCGGCCGCCATCGCCGCGATCTGCGACTCGACGAACTCGCGCGCCTTGAGCAGCTCGTGGATCTCGCGCTGCTCTGCCCGCGGGAGCCCGTCCGGCCGCGGCGGGTCGGCCACGAAGGTGCCGCGCGCGGCGCGCGTCTCGATCAGCCCCGCGCTCACGAGCATGCTGATCGCCTCGCGCACGGAGCCGAGGCTGACGGAGAAGACGGCGGCGAGCTCGCGGTGGCCCGGCAGGCGCTCGCCCGGCCGCAGCTCGCCGCTGCGGATGCGGCGGCGCAGCTCTTCGGCGATCGCCTGCGGCAGCGTGCTGTGCGGGCTCAGGGGATGGGGCACGGCGTCTCCGACCTCAGGGGATGGGGCACAGCGTCTTGGACTGTTCCGAACGGCTTGCGTCGGGACAGTAGTGTCCGCCGGGCCGCGCGTCAACGTCGCCCGACGGGACCTGCCGGCTCCCCTGGACAAGCTCCGAAAAGCTGGTATAGGCTCGCTGCGCCCAGTGTTCGGAACGGTGCAGAGCGTCAACCGGGCGCGTTCTGAACCACCCCGCAAGGCCCGGAATCGGAAGCGAAGCAGGACACGCACCGCCTGCAAGGAGGAGGGCATGGACAAGCAGGATCTCGAGCCCGAGCAGTCGAGTCCGGAGGAGGCGGCGGCCGGCGAGAAGGTGCTCAGCCGGAGCACGCTCCTGAAGACCGCCGGCGCCACCGGCGCGGGCCTGCTCATCGGCGGCATGGCGGGCAAGGCGAAGGCCTGGACGCCGGCGTCGTACAACCGTGCGCTCGCGAAGAACCGCCTGGCGAAGGGCATGGTCGGCGGCCCGACCGGCTTCCCCGGCGCGCAGCGCTACCAGTACGGGCCGAACACCGCCGCAGGCCGGGCGATCGCCGGGCTGAGGCGGCTGACGAACAACGGCAAGAAGCCGCTCACTCTCAGCTGGCGCATCTGGAACGGCGCGGTCGGCCAGCTGAACGTCCCCTTCCCGAAGGGCGCGCCCGCCGTCTCGGCGCTGCTCGAGAAGGAAGCCGGCGTGAAGATCAAGTTCATCCAGGACACGCCGGACAACAACGAGCAGAAGAACCTGCAGACGCTGTCGACGCGTGACGGCAGCGTGCACATCCTGCAGACCCAGATCACCGACAACGGCGACTACGCCGAGGGCAAGATGCTGCGCAACCTCGACGAGTTCGTCGCCAAGTACAAGCCCGACTGGGCCGACCCGAAGTGGGGCTACGCGGGCGGCGCGACGACCGTCGCGCTGATGAACAAGTACAACGGCAGCGTCTACTCCGTCTCCTTCGACGGCGACTACCAGGTGTGGGTGTACCGGATCGACCTGTTCGACAACTCGCAGAACCAGAAGGACTTCAAGGCGAAGTACGGCTACGACCTGACCGACTTCCCGAAGACGTGGAAGGAGCACGACGACGTCGCCGAGTTCTTCACCCGGCCCGACAAGCAGCTGTACGGCTCGGGCGACCTGAAGAACCCGTACTGGGGCTACGTCAACTGGATGATGCGCTACGTGACGGCGGCGGCGCCGAACCAGCACTACTTCGACACGAACGCGAAGCCGCTGATCAACAGCGCCGCCGGTATCCGGGCGACGCAGGAACACGTCCGCTCGCTCGCCTGGACGTACCCGGACGCGCTCTCGAAGAGCTGGCCCGAACAGTACGCGGCGATGGGCGCCGGCCAGCTGGCGATGGCGAGCATGTTCTCGAACTGCACGAAGTTCATCCCCGGCAACCCGTCGCTCGACAAGGGCTTCGGGAAGTACCTGCGCACCGCGCTCGCCCCCGGTCGCATGGTCGGCGGCAAGCTCGTGCGCCGGTCGGTGATCTACTTCAACGCGCAGTTCGCGGTCAACGCGTTCTCGAACTCGAAGCTGCACGAGGCGGCCTACCTCGTCCTCCAGTGGGCCGGCTCCGGCCACATCTTCACGTGGATGGCGGGGAACCCGGCGGGCTACTTCGACCCGCACGGCAACGCGCAGTTCAACGACCCGCTCGTCCGCGCGAGCTACAAGCCGTTCGGCTGCGACGAGCTGAAGATCATCGTGCCGAACACCGCGCCTCCGATCGCGGGCATGCGCGGCGCCAACGACTACACGGCGTCGCTCGACACGAACCTGCAGAAGGCGCTGACGAAGCAGATCACGCCGGCCCAGGCGATGGCGAACACCGCCGCCGCATGGGAGAAGACGACGAACCGCTACGGCCGCGCCAAGCAGGCGAGGGCGATCCAGGCCGGGCTGGCCGCCTGGCCGACCGGGTACAAGTACGGCTAGACCTCCGGCTTGGCTGTACCGGCCATCGAGACCGAGCCGAGGCCCCGCCGGCCGCTGAAGTGGCCGGCGGGGTTCGGCGGTCGCTCCGAGAAGACGATCGCACAGCTGCTCGTCACGCCCGGGCAGCTGCTGATGCTGCTCATCGTCGCCTTTCCGGCGGGCGTCGCCGTCTACCTCGCCTTCACCGGCTACCAGCCGACCTCCGGCTACGAGTGGTTCGACGCGTACAAGGACTGGACGTGGTTCTCGAACTACTGGGAGGCGCTCCGCTCGTGGGGCGCGTTCTGGACCGGCGGCGGCTTCTGGATGGCGATGTTCCGCACCGCCGTCGTCACCGTGCTCGGCGTCTCGGTCGAGCTCGCGCTCGGCTTCGCGCTGGCGCTGCTGTTCGTGAAGAGCTTCCGCGGCAGGAGCCTGCTGACCGTCGTCTTCCTGCTGCCGATGATGGTCGTCCCGGCCGTGACCGGCTTCATCTTCTACATGCTCTTCCAGACGCAGGGCCCGGTGAACGGCGCCCTCACCGTCCTCTTCCACGACTGGCTCCACCTGACCGGACACATCCAGGTGCCGTGGCTCTCGGACCCGAACATCGCCCTCTTCTCGGTCATCCTCGCCGACATCTGGCAGTGGACGCCGCTCATGTTCCTGATCCTGCTCTCCGGCCTCGTCGCGCTGCCCGAGGACCAGATGAACGCCGCCCGCATCCTCGGCGCACGGCCGTGGCACCAGTTCCGCTACCTGATCCTGCCCATGCTGTGGCCGATCATCCTGATCGCGGTCATCATCCGCTCGATCGAGATCTTCAAGATCTTCGACTCGGCCTGGCTGCTCACGTCGGGCGGCCCCGGCGACGCGACGACCACCATCTCCGTCTACCTGTACCGCGAGACGATCGCCAACGCGACCCGCTGGGGGTACGGCAGCGCCGTCGCCATCCTCGTGCTCGTCATCGTCAGCCTGATCGCCATCCCGGCTATCCGGCCGATCGAGGCGGCCCAGGAGGAGACGATCGAGGAGCTCGTCGGCGGCGAGGGCGCCGAGGTCGTCGTCGACGTCGAGCGGGCCGTGGAGGCGGAGGCGCGCGTATGACCCCGGACCGTGCGACCGTGCTCAAGCCGGCGGGCCGCGTGCTCGCGATCCTGCTCATCGGAGCGTTCTTCCTCTTCCCCCTCTACTGGCTCGTGACCATGTCCTTCAAGCCGCAGGACGAATGGTCGCCGGTCGGCGGCAAGATCTTCTGGACGCCAGGGCGCTGGACGCTCGACAACTTCACGCAGGCGCTCGGCATCTCGACGCCGAACACGCAGTTCTTCTCCGCCGCGCCGGTCAACGCGAAGAGCCCGATCATCCACTCGCTCGTCACCGCCACCGGCGGCACGCTCGTCGCGCTCGTGATCGGCGTCCTCGCCGCCTACGGCATCGCCCGCTTCCGCGCGGGAGGGAAGATGCTCCCCTTCCAGATCCTGCAGCTGCGGATGTTCCCGCCGATCGTCGTCATCATCCCGCTGCTCATCATGTTCGCCTGGCTGGGCAGGCACACGGGCGGGACGTTCGGCGTGGACACCTACTGGGCGCTCATCCTCGTCTACGGGGCGGTCACCTTCCCGTTCGTCGTCTGGCTGATGCGGAGCTTCTTCCAGGAGGTGCCGCGCGAGATCGCGGAGGCGGCGATCGTCGACGGCTGCACGCAGTGGGGCGCCTTCTTCAAGGCGATCCTGCCGCAGGTGCGAGGCGGCCTGGCCGCGACCGCGCTGTTCGTGTTCATCCTCAACTGGTCGGACTTCCTGATCGCGCTCGTGCTGACGGATCACAAGGTCGTGACGGCGCCCGTCTTCCTGAACAGCCTGCAGTCGGCCGGGGCGGGTCAGGAGTACGGGCCGCAGGCGGCGCTCGGCCTCGTGCTGATCGTCCCGCCGGCCGTGTTCGGGCTGCTCATCCAGCGCTACCTCGTGCGCGGGCTCACCTTCGGCGCCATCAAGCGGTAGCGATGGCCGCCATCCGGCTGGAGAAGCTGACGAAGGAGTTCCCCGGCGGGGTCGTCGCCGTGAGCGAGGTCGATCTGACCATGCCGGACGGCGAGTTCATCGCGCTGCTCGGGCCGTCCGGGTGCGGCAAGACGACGACGATGAACATGATCGCCGGCCTCGAGCGTCCCACCGCCGGGGAGATCTGGTTCGACGAGCGGCCGATGAGTCGCGTCCCGGTCGGCGACCGCAACGTCGGTTTCGTCTTCCAGAACTACGCCATCTTCACGCACATGACGGTGCGCGAGAACCTCTCCTTCGGCCTGCGCGTGCGCAGGCCGCGGCCCGAGCGCTCGCAGATCGACGAGCGGGTCGCCCGGGTGGCGGAGGTCGTCGGCGTCTCGGGCATGCTCGACCGTAAGGCCGGGCGGCTGTCGGTGAACGACATGCAGAAGGTGGCGCTCGGACGCTCGATGATCGTCGAGCCGGCCATCTTCCTGCTCGACGAGCCCTTCTCGAACCTGGATGCCGCCTTCCGCGCGTATATGCGCGCCGAGCTGAAGCGGATCCAGCACGAGATCGGCCAGACGATGGTCTACGTCACGCACGACCAGGTCGAGGCGATGGCGATGGCCGACCGGATCGCGGTCATGAACCTCGGCGTGCTGCAGCAGTTCGGCTCGCCGCTCGACATCTACGACCGGCCCGCGAACACGTTCGTCGCCGGCTTCGTCGGCTCGACGCGGATCAACATCCTGCCGGCCGAGCGTCTGCCGGTGCGAGCCCCGGCGGGGCGCGACCCGGGCACGCTCTCGCTGGCGATCCGCCCCGAGTACACGCGCATCGTCCCGCCGGACTCCCCGGAGGCGACGATCGGCGCGAAGGTGAACCTCGTCGAGCCGCTCGGCGCGAAGGACGTCGTGCACATGAGCTGGGAGGGTCACGACGTGCGCACCGTCGGCACGCCGGGTGCCCGGCCGCGGATCGGCGAGCTCGTCGGGCTGGCCTTCGATCCTTCACGCATCCTGTTCTTCGACGAGGCGACCGGTACGGCGGTGAACTAGCGATGGCCTCGATCCGCCTCGAGCGCGTGACCAAGCGGTTCGGCGCCGTGACCGCGCTGGACGACGTGTCGGTCGAGATCCACGACGGCGAGTTCTTCGCCGTGCTCGGGCCGCCGGGCGCCGGCAAGACGACCCTCCTGCGCACGATCGTCGGCCTGGAGACGCCGGACGCGGGCGACGTGTACCTCGGCGGCGAACGGATCACCGACGTGTTCCCCGGCGATCGGAACATCGCCATCATGTTCCAGAACCTCGCCCTCTACCCGGACAAGACCGTGTTCGGTAACCTCGCCTTCCCGCTCCGCCAGGCGAAGGCGCCGAAGGCGGAGATCCGGCGGCGCGTGGAGGAGACGGCGCGGACGCTGCACATCGAGCCGCTGCTCGGACGCAAGCCGGCGAAGCTGTCCGGCGGCGAGCGCCAGCGCGTCGCGCTCGGACGCGCGCTCGTGCGCGAGCCGCGGGCGCTCCTGCTCGACGAGCCCCTGTCGGCGCTCGACGCCCTGCTCCGGCTGGAGATGCGGGCGGAGCTGAAGCGGCTCCAGCGCGACCTCGGACGCACGCTCGTGTACGTCACGCACGACCAGGTGGAGGCGATGAGCATGCCCGACCGCGTGGCCGTCCTGCGCGAGGGCGTGGTGCAGCAGGTGGACACCCCGGAGGCCGTCTACCATCGCCCGGCCAACCGCTTCGTGGCCACCGTCATCGGCAGCCCTCCCATGAACTTCCTGCCGGCGACCGTCGAGGCGTCGAACGGGCGGCTGCGAGCGCGGCACGCGTCGTTCGCGGTGGAGGCCGCGGCGGGCGCGGCACCGGCCCGGCCGCTCGCAGACGGCGCGCCCTGCTTCGTCGGCGTGCGGCCCGAGGACGTGCGCATCGCCGAGACGGGCATCCCCGCGACCGTGTACGCGACCGAGCCGCTCGGCGGCGAGACCGTCGTCGACCTCGCCCTCGGCGAGCGCGTGATCAAGGCGCTCGCCCCGCCGACCCTCTCCCTCCGCCCGGATGCCGCCGTCCGGATCGAGCTCGACCCGGCCCGGGTGCACCTGTTCGACGGCGCCGGCGACATCGTGCTGTCCGCGGCCGGCGAGCGCGGCGTCTTCACCGTCCGGCCGGCCTGACCCGGAGCGACGCCCGCCGCGGGCCGGGAGAAGGACCGAAGCTACCGCGCGCGGGCTTCCCAGGCGCGCAGGAAGCCCTCGCGGCCGCGGCGGACGAGCTCCTCGGGCGCCAGCCGGAGCAGCGAGTCGGGATAGGCCTCGCCGGAGAGGATCTCCAGGTCGTACCAACCGTCGAAGCCCCCGGCCTCGAGCGCGCCGAGGAGCGCCGGCAGGTCGATCACCCCCTCTCCCGGCAGGGCGCGGTCGTCCCAGCCGCGCGTCTCGGCGCGCCAGTCGTTCACGTGCACGGCCGGGAACCTCGCGGCGAGACGGCGGGTGTGCTCGAGGACGTCGGGCGTGTCCCACAGGTGCCAGGTGTCGAAGAGGATGCCGATCGCGTCGTCGCCCGCCTCGGCGAGCAGCGCCTCCGTCGCCGGCAGGTCGCTCACCAGCGTGAACTCGTCCGCGGCCGAGCGGTGGATCGGCTCGAGCGCGACGGGCACGCCGGCTTCCCGTCCGGCCCGGCCCAGCTCGCGCAGGCTCTCGACCACGATCCGCCGCGCCTCGGCCTCGTCCCGCTCGCCCGGGACGCCGGTCAGGACGAGCACGGCCTCCGGCTCGAACGGCGCCAGCCGCCTGATCGAGGCGGCGAGCGCCTCGACCCGCGCCTCCGGCTCGGCCGGCTCGGGGCTCAGCCCGACGGGCAGGATCGCCAGCGTCGCCGGGATGCAGATGGTGGCCTTGAGGCCGCTCTCGCGCAGCTTGCGCAGCGACTCGGCGTCGTCGCCCGCCGGCAGCTTCACCTCGGCCAGCCCGATCCCCTCGGCGCCGCCGGCCGCGAACGCGGCCAGATCCTCGTCGTACGAGCGGTTCAGCGTCGAGAACTCGGAGACCGAGAAGCGCGGGCGGGCCATGGCTAGCGGAGCGTGGTCGTCGTCTGCTCGTCCAAGCCTCCGCCGATCCTACCCCGGCTCGGCGAGCGGCGGCTTGGCACCTGGCTCCTTCGTCACCGAGAACCCGCCGTCGGCGGCGATCACGGCGCCGGTGACGCCCGCGGCGGCGCCCGAGGTCAGGAAGCCGGCGACGGCGGCGACCGTCTTCTCGTCCGGCGGGCGCGCCGGCACGATCGTGTTGACGGCGATCCCCCGCGGCTTGAGCTCGACGGCGGCCACGAGCGAGACGGTGGTCAGGAACGCCCCGGCGACTGCCTCGAGCGTGCACCCGTGGATCGCACGCGCGGCGGCGGCCGACGAGACGAGGACGGCGCTGCCCGGCCCCCGGCAGCGCCGGGCGAACGCCTTGAGGCCGAACGTCGCCTGCTCGAGCGCCTCGACGAGCGCCTCCCACTCCCCCTGCTCGATGTCGAGGAAGGGTGTCTCCGGGAAGCGCAGCGGCCCGATGCGCACGCTCTCCATCACGAGTACTTCCCCACGACGAACCCGCCGTCGATGCGCAGGAACGCGCCCGTCACGTAGGCCGCGTCGTCGGAGGCGAGGTAGCAGACGGCACGGCCGAGATCCTCCGGCTCGCAGGCGCGCCCGAGCGGGATCGCGCGCAGGGTCGCCTCGATGTCCTCGTCCGTCTGCAGGGCTGGGGAGCGGTCGTTGATGTGCGAACGCACCCAGCCCGGGCCGATGTGGTTGGCCGTGATCCCGTAGGGGGCGAGCTCGATCGCCATGTGCTCGACCAGGGCGCGCAGGGCCTGCTTCGTCGCGCCGTACACCGACATGGCCGGGAAGGCCATCTGCACGTGCACGGACGAGGTGACGACGATGCGTCCGCCCGCGCCCTGCTCGACCAGCGCCCGCGCACCGGCCTGGCAGACGTTGAAGGCGCCGGTCAGGTTGACGCCCACCTGGCTGCGGAAGCTGCTCCGCGTCAGCTCGGTGAGCGCCTGCCAGTCGGCGACGCCCGCGTTCGAGCAGACGACGTCGAGGCGGCCGAAGTCGCGCACGACCGCCTCGACCATCTCGTCGACCTGCGGGCGGTCGGAGACGTCCGCCCGGTGGAACGCGGCGCGCCGGCCGAGACCGCGGATACGCTCGGCGAGCTCCTCGCCCTCGTCCTCGGCTGCGACGTCGTTGACGACCACGTCGCAACCCTCCTCGGCCAGGCTGAGGGCGATGCCCCGACCGATGCCGCGCTCGCGCGCGGCACCGGTGACGAGCGCGACCTTTCCGGCCAGGCGCCGGCCGCTCACGGGACGATCAGCGTCTTGATCACGGCGTCGTCGCGGTTCACGACCCGCTCGATGGCGGGGCCGATCCCCGCCAGGTCTGCCCTGTGAGTGATGATCCTGTCCGTGTCCACCTTCGCGTCGGAGAGCAGGCGGAGCGTCGTCGGCCACTGGTACGGGTACCACAGCGAGAACCTGATCGTCTTGTCCTGGATGAGGCTGGTCAGCATCGGCAGCGCCACCGATGCATCGGGCGCCGTGACGCCCATGTACACGACCGTCGAGCCCGGGCCGGTCACGGCCAGCGCCTCCTGGTTCGCGTCCATCGAGCCGGTGGCGACGATCGCCTTGTCGGCGAGCGCGCCGTCGTTCGCCGCCGTCACCTGGTCGACGACCGGGCCGTCGGCCGTCTTGAAGGCGAAGTCGGCGCCCAGCTCGCGGGCCAGGTCGAGCCGGTAGTCGCGCGTGCCGACGACCGCCACCCTGGCCCCCTCGTTCTTCAGCAGCTGCACCATCGACAGCCCCACGGGGCCGGGGCCGTAGACGACGACGAAGTCGCCGGGCTGGACGTCGGCCTTGCGGACCGCGTTGACGGCCGCGGACAGCATCTCGACGAACGCCCCCTGCTCGTCCGTGAGCGAGTCGGGGAGCTTGTAGGCGTGCGCCGCCTTCGTCTTCGCGTACTTCGCGAAGCCGCCGTTCGTCGTCACCCCGAGGACGGCCAGGTTGGCGCAGAAGTGCGGCTTGCCGGCCCGGCAGGCCATGCACGCGTTGCAGCTTTGGATGGGGTTGACGGCGACCCGGTCGCCTTCGGCGAGCCCGCAGGAACCCGCCAGCTTGCCGACCTGCGCGACCCGACCCGAGAACTCGTGGCCGAGGATCAGCGGACCCTTGCCGTCGGCGGTGCCGACGGGGCTCTTCCCGTAGTAGTACTCGACGTCCGAACCGCAGAAGCCGCAGGCCGCCACCTCGACGAGCACCTCGTCGTCGGCGATCTCCGGCTCGGGGACGTCCTCGACCCGCAGGTCGTTCGGCTCGTAGAAGACTGCTGCTTTCATCGTCTCCTCCTCACGTGCGCACGTGCCGGTCGAGCAGCTCGTCCAGCGCGAAACGGTCGCTCCAGGTATCCGCCCAGGCCTCGCTCGTCATCGGGATCGCGTCGACCGACCACCATTCGCCGTCGTAGGCGTCGGCCAGCGCCGGCATCAGCTCGCCGAAGTCGATCACGCCCTTGCCGATGCCGAGATGCGTCCCGAACGCGTTCTGCCACGTGTTCGAGTCGGTGTCGCAGACGTGAACGTGGCCGATCTTGCCCTTGAACAGCCGCGCGAACTCGACGGCCCCGCCCTCGAGACGCTCGACCGGCTGCACCTGGTTGTGGCCGAGGACGCAGCCCGCGTGCACGTGACCGACGTCGTACATGAGCTGCAGGTTGGGGTCGCCCACGTCCTCGAGCAGCTTCACCGCCTCGGAGGGCTTCACGAAGATCTGCCCGGTCTCGTACTCCCAGAGCATCTTCACGCCGACCTCGCGGCCGCGCTCGGCGTGCTCCCTGAACGTCGTCACGACCCGATCCCAGGCGCGGTCGTAGTCGGCGTCGCGGGCGAGCGGCCCGAAGTCGCCGGGATCGACCCGCATCGCGGGGATGCCGCAGTCGACGCAGAAGCGGAGGCTGTCGTCGAACAGCCTCCGGTAGCCGGCGACGGCGTCGTCGCCGCCCGTCGCCCACGGGTACTTGCCGAAGTCGCCGTAGGGGCCGGGCGCGTAGCCGACGATCTCCAGGTCGTACGAGTGGATCCAGTCGACGAGCTTCCTCCGGCTCGCCGCGTCCGGATAGCGCTCGAGGGTCGCGTGATCGAAGAAGCCCGCGAGCTCGATTCCGTCGTAGCCGAACGCGGACAGCACCTTGACGACCTGCTCGAGCGTCGCCGGCTGGGAGAAGCCGAACCCCATGCACCAGCTGCCGCGGCAGATCTTCGCGCTCCTTGCCATTGCCGTTCCCTCCTGTCTCGTTGTCAGTGGACGCGACCGCCCTCGCCGGCGATCAATCCATGTGCAAGCCCCCGTTCACGTCCAGGTGCGCGCCGTGCACGAACGCCGCCGCGTCCGAGGCGAGCCAGACCGCCGCCGCCGCCACCTCCTCCGGGGTGCCGATCCGCCCGAGCGGCGTCCGCTCGATCACCGCGGCCCGCACCTCGGCCGGCCAGCCGGCCGACATGTGCGTGTCGATGAGGCCGGGGTTGACGCAGTTGACGCGGACGCCGTGGGGACCGGCGTACCGCGCCAGCGACTTCGTCAGCGCCGCCACGCCCGCCTTCGACGCCGCGTACCCGGCGCCCGCCTGCAGGCCGCCGACCTGGCCGGCGAGCGAGGCGATCAGCACGATCGAGCCGCGCCCGCGCGGCACCATCCGCGCCAGCGCCGCCTGGCAGACCAGGAACGCGCCGCGCAGGTTGACCGCCAGCACGCGGTCCCACTCGTCGGGCGCGATCTCGGGCAGCGGCGTGGCGTGGAAGACGCCGTGGCTCGCGACGACGACGTCGAGCTCGCCCGAGCCGTCCACGATCCGCCGAGCGTCCTCCGGGTCGGTCACGTCGCCGGGCAGTGCGCGCCCACCGACCTCGCCGGCCGCCTGGCGCACGCCGTCCGCGTCGACGTCCGAGCAGACGACGTGCGCTCCCTCGGCGGCGAGCGCGCGCGCGCAGGCTCGGCCGATGCCGCCGGCCGCCCCTGTGACGAGCGCCGTCCTGAGGCTGAGGCCAGTGTCCACGCTAGCCTTCGCGCGCCCAGGGGCGCACGAGCTGCACGATCTCGACGGCGTTTCCGTCCGGGTCGCGCGCGTACACGCCCTTGCCGCCGCGGTTCGGTCCGCTCGTCGTCGTCACCGGGGCGTCCGAGCAGAAACCGACGCCCTGCGCGCGCAGCCGCTCGACCTCGGCGTCGAGGTCGTCTGTCAGCAGGCAGATGTGCGCGCTGCCCACGTCCTGGAAGGCGCGCGCGCGCTGCTCGCCGCGCGGCTGCCGGTACTCGAGCAGCTCGATGTTGTGCCCGAACCCGGACAGGTGGACGAGGCGGACGTGCGCGCCCGCGACGCCCGTGATCTCCTCGACGTAGCCGCCCTCGACCTCCCGGTCGGAGACGAGCGAGAAGCCGAAGCGGCAGTAGAAGTCGAGCGAGCGGTCGGCGTCGGAGACCGTCAGCGCGAAGTGGTGGACGCCCGTGATCACAGCGAATGTCTGCGTCGCCGCATGTGTCTGGAAGAGACCCTAAAGCGCCCTTCAGGGAGCTGCACGGAGGTCGGTCGCCGAGGCTGCCGACGCGGCTGGGCAAGCGCCGGTGGACCGGCTTCCGGCCGGCGGGCCGCTCGAGCGCCGGGCAGGGCGAGCGCGCTCAGGCCTCGTCCGGCGCGTGGCCCGGCAGGCGCGTCGCCGGGTGGGCGGCGCCGTACATCGAGTAGCCGCCGTCGACGACGAGCGTCTGCGCGGTGACGAAGGCGGCGTCCGCGCTCGAGAGCAGCACGACGGCGCGGGCGACGTCCTCCGGCTCGGCGAGGCGGCCGGCCGGCGTGCGGTCGACGATCTCGCGCTCGACGAGGACGCCGTCGGCGATCGCCTGCGCGACCATCGGCGTGCGCACGGGCCCGGGGATGACGGCGTTGACGCGCACGCCGCGGCCGGCCCACTCGACGCCGAGCACGCGCGTCAGGCCGACGATGCCGGCCTTGCTCGCGCCGTAGGCGGCGCGCCCGGGCATGCCCACCTCCGGCCCGACGATCGACGCGACGTTGACGACCGAGCCGCGGCCGGCGGCGAGCATGCGGCGCCCGAACGCCCGGCAGCAGCGGTACACGCCGGACAGGTTGACGTCGAGCACGGCCAGCCAGTCCTCATCCGTGAACGACTCGGCCGGCCGGATACGGTTGATGCCCGCGTTGCAGACGAGCAGCGTCGGCTCGCCCAGCAGGCTCGCCACCGTCTCCGCGGCTGCGTCCGCCGACGCCGTCGAGCGGACGTCGAGCGCCACGCCCGCATGCCCGTCGCCGAGCGCCGCTGCGAGCGCGTCCGCGACCGCCTGGTCGTGGTGCGTCACGGCGACGCGCGCGCCCGCGCCGGCCAGGGCGGTGGCGATCGCCGCGCCGATGCCGTGCCGGGCGCCGGTGACGACGGCGACCTCGCCCGCGAGCGAGGTCATGGGCGTGCGGCCGCGGCGCCGCCCGGGGGTCTCGCGCCCGGCGCGCGCCCGTCGCGGGCGCTGGCGGCTGCGCTGGAGGCAGACGTCGCCATCGACGCTGCTAGCGCAGCGGCGCCAGATGCGTGAGCGGCTCGTCGTCCGGCAGGTAGTCCCAGGCCAGCCGTTCGTCCGCGCAGGGCACGTACCGTTCCTCCAGCCCGAGCTCCCTGAGCACGATGTTCCGCGCCTGCGGGATGCCCGCGGCCTTGTAGAAGGCGAGGTGGCGGTTGAAGCCCTGCCGGCCGAAGCCGCAGTCCGTCGAGAGCACGAGCTTGTCCGCCGGGATCACCTCGAGGCAGCGCCGGATGCGAGCCGCGATCGTCTCGGGGAAGTCGCCCTGCAGCGTCCGGTGGCTGATCACCCCGACGGCGATCTTCTTCTTCAGGCTGCCCGCGAACGGCTTGAACAGCGGGATCTCCTTGAAGTCGTTCTCGGTCGCCTCGATCGTCCACACGTCGCCCTTCAAGCGGTCGAGGTAGATCTCCATCGAGTTCTGGTAGCTCTCGTCGGAGAAGACCTTCTGCATGTTGGGGTTGCCCCAGCAGGTGTGGATCCAGACCTCGACGTCGTCCAGCCCCTCGACCTCCCGGTTGAACGCGTCCACGAGGAAGTCGATGAACTCGGTCATCTCCGGGTAGTAGCAGGCCATGAAGTGCAGCGTCGGCTCCTCGATCTGGATCACCTTGCAGCCTGCGGCGGCGAGCTGGCGCAGCTCGAGGTTCATCGCCTCGGCCATGTCCCAGATCAGCTGCTTCTTGTCGTCGAGGTCGTACTTCGGGGTGTGCGAGTCGAGGAAGAAGGCGAGCACCTGGGCCGAGCAGGTGCCGAACTTGACCGGCTTGCCGGACGCTGCCGCCTGCTGCGCGATCCGCCAGATCTTCGCGTACTCGAGCGGGTTCTTCGGGTCGTGCTCGACCTTGTCCACCACCCGTGGCCAGCGCCACGTCTTGTAGATGGAGTCGAGCATCGTCCCGACCGGGTAGGAGAGGAGCGGCGAGCGGGTGTTGCGCGTCTGCAGCTCCTCGTGCTCCAGCCCCTTCCAGCGCTGCAGGGGGTAGTGGTGCCACGACCGGCCGGCCACGTCCTCGTCGAGGTGGTAGTCGCCGGTGGTGAGGATGTCCAGCCCGCAGCGCTCCTGGTCGGAGACGACGATCGCGTGCGCGTCCGCGAACTGCTCGCGGAACCACGGGTTCATCATCGCCGTGTCGAGCGGCCGGCCCCAGAGGTTCTCCGTGTACCAGCGGGGCCGCGGCCACGACCCGGTCACCGTCGCCGGCAGCATCACGTCCTTGGTCGCGGTGAATGCCATCGGGACCTCCTTCCCTCGTCTGCTCAGCCAGGCGATCCTACTCCCCTCGTGGCAGCGGGGCAGGGGAAGCGCTCGCCGGCCCGAACCCCCCGCCGACCCGGCCCCTCCCGCGCCGGCGGGTCGACGGGCGAGGCGCTACAGTCGCCGCTCTCGCCAGCCGAGCAGAGCACCGAGAGACGGGAGGTCTGCAAATGCCCGCGCGCATCGGTCGGGAGTACCTCGACGTGCTCGTCCCGTACGAGCGCTGCTTCGTGCTCGCAGAGCCGGAGCTGTGCAACGGCATCTCCACGGAGACGTCCGCCGCGGCGCACATGACCCACCAGGTGGTGACGCGGACGACGGCGAAGACGGAGTACCTGCTCGGCCTCGTCTCGCTGTCGACAGGGTGCGTCTGTTCCGGCTCGCCTGGGACACCTGCCTGTCCGCCTTCGCCGGCAGGCAGGCGCTGTACGAGTACTTCTTCTTCGGCGACCCGGTGCGCATGGCAGGGGCGCTCGTCGCGAGCTACGACCGCGAGCCGTACAAGCAGCGGGTGCGCGACTTCCTGCGGCGCGAGTAGAGGCCGTCCAGCGCGGCGGACAGGCCGCGGGGTTGTCAGAGCAACGGACGGCGTTCACACTTGCGGGCACAC